>FLYL01003377.1_pt1 | contig 23705 bp, 19 predicted proteins | sample 1122611 | NCBI WGS metagenome assembly FLYL01 (sample SAMEA4346791, study PRJEB14843) | hot springs metagenome | biome: Terrestrial Biome; feature: Habitat; material: Sediment | place: India | collected 2012-06-12 | depth 1760 m
GGTTTCACGTCATAAAAACGAGGGGGGACCGTGTCAGCCGATGGCGCCGGCCTCCGCCATGTTGAGCTCGATCAGCCGGTTCATCTCGACCGCGTACTCCATGGGCAGCTCCTTCACGATCGGCTCGATGAACCCGGCGACGATCATGGAGGTGGCCTGGTCCTCGGTGAGGCCCCGCGACATCAGGTAGAAGAGCTGATCCTCCCCCACCTTGGAGACGGTCGCTTCGTGGCCGATCTCGGCGTCGTTCTCTTCGATCTCCATGTACGGGTATGTGTCGGACTGGGAGTCGCCGTCGAGGATCAACGCGTCGCAGCGAACGAAGCTCTTGGCGTCCTCGGCTCCGGGCTCCACCCTGACCAGACCCCGGTAGCTGGTCCTCCCCCCACCTTTGGATATCGACTTGGAGACGATGGTGGAGGTGGTTCCGGGAGCCGCATGCACCATCTTGGCGCCGGTGTCCTGATGCTGACCGGGCCCGGCGAACGCGATCGACAGCACCTCGCCGTGGGCTCCGGGTTCCATCAGCCACACCGCCGGGTACTTCATGGTGAGTTTGGAGCCGAGGTTGCCGTCCACCCACTCCATGGTGGCGTCGGCGTAGGCCGCGGCCCGTTTCGTTACCAGGTTGTACACGTTGGACGACCAGTTCTGGATGGTGGTGTAACGGCACCTGGCGCCCCGCTTGACGATGATCTCCACCACCGCGGCGTGGAGCGAGTCGGTGGTGTAGATCGGGGCCGAGCAGCCCTCGATGTAGTGGGCGAAGGCTCCCTCCTCGATGATGATCAGGGTCCTCTCGAACTGGCCCATGTTCTGGGAGTTGATCCGGAAGTACGCCTGGAGCGGCTGTTCGACCCGGACCCCGGCAGGCACGTAGATGAACGAGCCCCCCGACCAGACCGCCGAGTTGAGGGCGGCGAACTTGTTGTCGTTGGGTGGAATCACCGTCCCGAAGTACTCTCGCACCAGGTCGGGGTACTCCCTGACCGCGGTGTCCATGTCGCAGAAGATCACACCCTGCGACTCGAGCTCCTCCCGGTTGCGGTGGTATACGGTCTCCGAGTCGTACATCGCGGTGACTCCGGCGAGGAACTTCCGCTCCGCCTCCGGGATCCCGAGCTTCTCGTAGGTCTGCTTGATCGACTCGGGGACCATGTCCCAGTCCTTGGCGTTCTGAGCGGCCGGCTTGACGTAGTAGTAGATGTCGTCGAAGTCGATCTCCTCGAGTTTCCCGCCGCCACCCCAGGTCGGCAACGGCTTGCGGAGGAACCGCTGGTAGGCCTTGAGCCGGAACTGCAGCATCCAGTCGGGTTCGCCCTTCATGACCGACATCTGCCGGATCACGTCTTCCGACAGTCCCTTCTCCGGCTTGAACTCGTATTCGACCTCGTCGGCCCATCCCAGCTTGTAGGCACCGAGATCGATGTCAATCGTGGCCATCTGGATCACACCCCTGTAGCAGACCGATTTTCACTACCACCATAGTGTAAACGACCGATTGCGGGAACCGGGATCGGGCTAGTCTGCCCTCCCACCCGGGAGGAAGCGTGCAGGACTGGCTCGACATCTTGGTGGAGACCGTGGTGGACCTGGGACGGTCGTTGGCCGCCCAGGTTCCGTTGATCGTACTCGCCCTCCTGGTCTTCGCCGTGGGGTGGCTGGCCGTCGGCCGGGTGCTGCGAGGGGTCGGGAGCCTGCTCGACCGATCGTCCGTGGACCCCAACCTGGCGGTGCTGATCGACCGGGTGACTCGAGTCCTGTTCATCACGTTGCTGGCCCTCCTCTCCCTGTCGGTCGCCGGGGTGGACGTTGGAGCGGCCCTCGCCACGCTCGGGATCGCCGGTTTGGCGCTGGCGTTCGCCTTACAGAACATCCTCGAGAACTTCGTCTCCGGGGTGTTGATCCTCCTCCGTAAACCGTTCCAGATCGGCGACCAGGTGATCACCAACGACTTCGAGGGCACGGTGGAGGACGTCGACCTGCGGGTGACCCGACTGGTCACCTACGACGGTGAGACGGTGTCGATCCCCAACAAGGACGTGTTCTCCAGTCCGCTTGTCAACCTCACCCGGCGGGGGATACGGCGTTCCAGGGTCCAGGTGGGGATCGATTACCGGGACGACCAGGACGCCGCCCGGGACGTCATCCTCGAGGCGGTGACCGCAGCCGAAGGAGTGGCCGACCAGCCGCCTCCGCAGGCGGTCTTGGTCGGACTGGGCCCGTCGAGTGTCGACTACGAGATCCGCTACTGGACGGCACCCGACATAGGGTCGGTGGTGGAGGCACGCCACCAGGTCATAACCGGTGTCAAGCGGGCACTCGAGGAAGCAGGCATGAGCATTCCATGGCCGATCAGGACCATCGCCTTCGACCGGGACGTCAGCGTCCCACCGACTCCTCTACCACCCCGGGAGTGACCGGGACGGCTCTGCTCGCCCTGAGGACCCAGAAGCGTTCCACCTGGCGGTCCCAGTCCTCCAGGATCCGCCGGGCGACCGGACTCCCGGTCTCGGCCAGGTGCTCCTCCACCAGCGCCCGCAGCTCGACGGCCTCCATCTCCAGGGGGCGACGCACCGCCGGTGAGGTGTCGGCCAGATACCGGTTCAAGGTTCCGTCCGGGTCCCACACATAGGCCACGCCTCCGGTCATCCCGGCCGCGAAGTTGCGGCCCACCCGACCGAGCACCACCGCCACTCCCCCGGTCATGTACTCGCATCCGTGGTCGGAGCATCCTTCCACCACGACCACTGCTCCCGAGTTGCGGACCGCGAACCGTTGGCCCACCGAACCGGCGAGGAAGGCGTGACCTCCGGTGGCGCCGTACAGGACGGCGTTGCCCGCCGCGTGGGGAACCGACCCGTCGTGGCGTCGGGGAACGACGACGATGCGCCCACCCCCCATGCCCTTGCCCACGTAGTCGTTGGCCGAGCCGGTGAGCCGCAGGTAGACGCCGCGGCTCAGCCAGGCGCCGAAGCTCTGGCCGGCCGCACCCGACAGCCGGATGTCGACGGTCCCTTCAGGGAGGCCGGCGTCGCCGTACCGTGCGGCGATCCTCCCCGAGAGCTGGGCGCCGATCGACCGATCGACGTTGGAGATCGGATACGAGATCCTCACCGGGGTGCCCGTCTCGATCGCGGGGGCGGCGTCTTCGACGATCCGTTCCGACAGCCTGGAGAGTTCGAGCTTGAGGAACCCGGGATGCCTCAACCGCCCCTCGGCCCTCACCAGCATCGGCCGGAGGGAGGCCGCCATGGGGTGGTCGACGACCTCCAACAGGTCGGCCCGTCCGATGATCTCACCCAGGGTTCGGGCTCCCAGAGCCGCCAGGTGACGACGGACCTCCTCGGCGAGGAGCCGGAACAGGACCACCACCTGCTCGGCAGCTCCGGTGAACTTGGCCCTCAGGTCTTCCCGCTGGGTGGCGATCCCCACCGGGCAGGTGTTGAGGTGGCACTGTCTGACCATCTTGCAGCCCAGAGCGAGGAGCGGCAGGGTTCCGAACCCGAACCGCTCCGCCCCCAGCAAGGCCGCCACCACCACGTCCCTGCCCGTCCGGAGCCCTCCATCGGTTTCGAGAGCCACCCCGGAGCGGAGACCGTTGGCCACCAACGTCTGGTGGGCTTCCGCCAAGCCCAGTTCCCAGGGCGAGCCGGCGTGTTTTATCGACTCCAACGGGGAGGCGCCGGTACCGCCCTCACCTCCCGAGATCACGATCACGTCGGCCCGGGCCTTGGCCACTCCGACCGCCACCGTGCCTACGCCCGGCTCGGAGACGAGCTTCACCGACACCCGGGCGGACGGTTTGAAGGCCTTCAGGTCGTAGATGAGCTGGGCGAGATCCTCGATGGAGTAGATGTCGTGATGAGGCGGAGGGGAGATGAGGGTCACCCCCGGCTCGGTGTGACGGAGCCGAGCGATCTCCTCGGTGACCTTGTGTCCGGGGAGCTGTCCACCTTCCCCGGGTTTGGAACCCTGGGCCATCTTGATCTGGAACTCCTCGGCGGAGGCCAGATACCCGGGGGTGACGCCGAACCTTCCGGAAGCCACCTGCTTGATCGCCGAGTTGCGTGGGGTGCCGTATCGGGACGGGTCCTCTCCGCCTTCCCCCGAATTGGACAGCGCGCCGATCTGGTTCATGGCTTCGGCCAACGCCTCGTGCACTTCGGCGGAGAGAGCCCCGTGGGACATGGCCGCGGTGACGAACCGCCGCATGATCCTTTCGGTGGGTTCCACCTCGTCGAGCGGAACGGGCCGCCGCTCGACGAAACGCAGAAGGTCCCGGATCTGGGCGAGGGGCCTGTCCTCGATGGTCTTCAGGTACTCCTCCCAGTCCTGGTAGTCACCGGACCGGACCGCCTTCTGGAGGGCGAGGACCACTCCCGGGCTGGTGACGTGGTGGTATCCGCCCCGCCTCTGCTTGTAGAAGCCTCCGACGAACTCCTCCCCGTCCTGGTATCCGGCGTGGAGGTCGAGTACCCGCCGGGCGATGTCGTCGAGACCAAGGCCGGTGACCCGCACCGAAGTGTTGCGGAAGGCGAGTTCGGTCACGTCGGGGTTGAGCCCTATCGCCTCGAACAGTTCGCTGCCCCGGTAGGCGGAGACCGTGCAGATCCCCATCTTCGACATGACCTTCAGTAGGCCCGAGCAGAGCGCCGACCGGTAGTTCTCCTGGGCGACCACCGGATCGAGCTTCACGATCCCCTGTTCGGCCAGGTACCGAACCTGGTCGATCGCCAGGTACGGGTTGACCGCCGAGGCTCCCACGCCGAGCAGGCACGCCAGATCGTGGGAGTCGCGGGCTTCGCCGGTGACGGCGACGATGGAAGCCCTCATCCGTAGCCCCTGGTCGATCAGGTGGTGGTGCACCGCACCTACTGCCAGCAGCATCGGCACCGGGGCGTGTCGGGCGTCGACCTCCCGATCGGACAGGATGACGATCGACGCCCCCTGGGACACCGCCTCGGCGGCTTCCCGGCGGATCTCCTCCAGACGTCTCCGCATCCCTGCCGGGCCCTCGTCCCGGGGCCACACCGCGGGGATCCAATGACTGAAGAAGTGGGGATCACCGGAGAAGGCGATCTTCTGCAGCTCGGCGTCGGATAGCACCGGGGTGGACAGCTCCATCAGGTGGGCTATCTCGGGGTTCTCCTCCAGCATCGATCCGCGGCGACCCATGTAGGTGCGGAGGGACATGACCAGGTGCTCCCGGATCGGGTCCATCGGCGGGTTGGTCACCTGGGCGAACGCCTGATGGAAGAAGTGGCTGAGCCGCCGGGGATGCTCGCAGAGGGCGGCCAGCTGGGTGTCGTTCCCCATCGACCCGGTCGGTGTCTTGCCTTCGGCCATCTCGGCCAGGATCAGCCGCCGCTCCTCGGTGGTGTAGCCGAACACCCGGCAGAGGCGTTCGGGGTCGAACCGGTCGTCGGCCAGCGGGTCGAACGGATCCTGCACGTAGAGGGTTTCGGTGGAGATCCACTCGGCGTAGGGGGCCTGTCGGGCCAGCTCGGCCTTCACCTCGTCGGAGAACCGGATCCTTCCTTCGCCGTCGAACAGGATCAACTCGCCGGGACCGAGCTGACCGGTGTCCTCGGCGAGGGCCTCCTCCTCCGGACACACGCCGACCTCGGAGGCGACCAGCACCACGTTGGGGGTGATGGTCCACCGGGCGGGCCGGAGTCCGTTGCGGTCGAGGCCGGCGAGGAGAGACACCCCGTCGGTGGCGGCGATCGCAGCCGGCCCGTCCCACGGCTCTCCGTAGAAGGCGTGGTACTCGTAGAAGGCCCTGAGCGCCGGGTCGAGGTCCGCCACGTTCTCCCAGGCGGCCGGGATCAGCATCTCCTTGACGTGGGCGACCGACCTCCCCGACCGGATGAGCAGTTCGAAGGCGTTGTCGAGGCTGCCCGAGTCCGACTGGCCGGGCTGCAGCCACGGCGACAGGTCGGCTAGGCGCTCCCCCCACAGACTCGACGCACCCTGGCGTTCCCGGGCCTGCATCCACATCCGGTTCGACCTGATGGTGTTGATCTCCCCGTTGTGGGCCAACACCCGGAAAGGTTGGGCGATCTCCCAGGAGGGGAACGTGTTGGTGGAGTACCGCTGGTGGAAGATGGCGAAGGCCGTCTCGTAGTCGGGGTCCGCCAGATCCCAGTAGAAGTCGGCGATGTGGGAAGCCGTGAACAACCCCTTGTAGACCACGGTCCTCCCCGAAGCCGACGGGATGGAGAACCCCTCCATGCCTCGGGCATCCCGCTCCATCCGCTTCCGAGCCAGGAAGAGGAGACGCTCGAAACCCTCGGCGTCGAGGTCCTGGTCGCCTTCCACCACCCCCTGCAGGATCAACGGAAGCGACTCCAACGCCCGCCGGGAGAGCACCGAGGGGTCGATCGGAACCCTCCTCCAGTAGAGGAGGGAGATGCCTTCGGCCCGGAGGGCCTCCTCGACTATTCGCCGCCCCTCCTGAGGGTCGTGACGGGGCAGGAACACGGTGACGAGTCCCAAACGGTCCGGCGGTGGCGGTTCGACTCCCCGGGCCCGCAGGTCCCGGTTGATCAGCCGGTATGGGATCTGGGTGAGGAGCCCGGCCCCGTCACCGGTGCCGTCGGCCGCCTTGGCGCCTCGGTGGTCGAGACGGGTGAGGCACTCCACCGCTAGTTTGGTGATCCGGAAGCTCGGTCGGCGATCCCGTGCCGCGATGAAGCCGACGCCGCAGGCGTCGTGTTCGAACGACGGGTCGTAAAGGCCAAATCGCTCCATGGACCGGGGGGTCGGGGTGAACGCCGCATCATAGAGGCCGTCGGGGTTGCTTCGAAAACGGCCGGTATCGTTTGGAACGATGCCGGTGATGGTGCTTGGAGCCGACACCCCGCTCGGGGAGGTCATATTGAACGAGCTGATCCAGCCCGACCGCGAGGTCAGGGCGTTCGTGTCCGATCCGGAGTTCGCGGCCCGCTACAAGGCCCGGGGGGTGAAGGTCGCTCTCGGCGACCTGTCTGACGTCTCCCACGTCGAGGCCGCCTGCCTCAACTGCTTCACCGTCGTGGCGGTGGGCCCGGCCGTGGTGGATGGCCGGGAGCTCGCCTTCGAATCCGACCCGGCGAGGTTGGCGGCCGGATGGGCCGAGGCGGTAGCCGGCGCCCGGATCACCCGCCTCATCTGGGTGGGTGAACCGAGACCCGGTCATCCGGTGCGGGTGCCGGAGCAGGCGAACCTGCCGGTGGCCGCCGACCCGTCCGACACCGCCCGGGAAGTGGCCCGCCTCGACGACGCCGCCTCGCTGGACTCAGCGGGCTGAACCCAACACCTGGGACAGGCGTTCGGCTTCGATCGCTTCGAGAGCCAAACGGAAAGACTCGACCAGCCAGGGACCGGGGTCCACGACCCGCCCCGACCGGTGGAGCTCGAAGTGGGTGTGGGGAGAGGTGCCTTCGGCGTTTCCCGAATCGCCCACGTAGCCGATGACCCGTCCCGCCCAGACGAAGTCCCCTTCCTGTAGGTCGGGGGCGAAGGGCGAGTCGCCTCGGCCGTCGTCGGTCCCGGGGGTGTCGTTGTCGAGGTGGAGATACCAGCTCTCCCACCCGTCGACGTGTTCCACCACTATGTAGTACCCCGCGGTGGGACCCCATCCCAGGGTGGCCACCACCCCGTCGGCCACCGCGTAGATGGGGGTGCCCTTCGGTGCGAACAGGTCCTCACCCAGGTGGCGACGACCGTCCGGCTTGGCGGCGCCGAAGGTACGGCCGAAGGTGGTCACGGCCGCGTCCTGGGGGAACACGAGGCCCGACGGGAACGGCCCCTGGGCGTGTTCGAGCGGAACGACGGGTTCGAGCGGCACCACTGGTTCGGCCGCCCTGACCGGGACGGCCAGGACGAACGCGCACAACGACACGAAGAGAAGCCGGTTCATGGGGAGGGTCGGCAGGGAAGCCGAATCGGCCCCAGCGAAGCAAATCCTCAGGCGGTTCGATGGATGTCCGCCCAAACCTGCCGCAACCCGGCGAAGTGCCCTCCGGCGGCGACCAGGTCGGCGAAGGTCCCGTCTTCCACTATCCGGCCTTCGTCGATCACCACCACCCGGTCGGCCCTCTCCGCGGTCTGGAGCCGATGGGCGATCACGATCGCCGTCCGGCCGGCGAGGAGCTCGCCGAGGGCCCTTTCGACCGTCGCCTCGGTCTCGGGATCGAGGTTGGAGGTGGCCTCGTCGAGGAGGATCACCGCCGGATCGGCGGCCATGGTTCGAGCCAGGGACAGGAGCTGCCGTTCCCCCGAAGACAGCCGGGAGCCACGTTCCCTCACCTGGGTGTCGAGCCTCTCGGGGAGGGACCGCACCCAACCGTCGATCCCCAGCCTCTCACACACCTCCCAGATCGTCTCGTCGTCGAGGCCGGGGCGCCCGTAGGCGATGTTGTCCCTCACCGAACCGTCGAACAGATAACCCTCCTGCGGCACCATCGCCACCCATCGGCGGAGCGACCGGAACGACACCTGCCGCAGGTCGAACCCGTCGAGACACACCCGTCCCTCCTGCGGGTCGTAGAACCTGACCGCCAGTTTGGCGAGGGTGCTCTTCCCGGCTCCGGTCTCCCCCACCACCGCGACCCGCTGTCCCGGGGGTATCACCAGATGGACGTCCTGGAGGACCGGCGCCGCCGGGTCGTACCCGAAGGTGACTCCTTCGAATCTGAGCTCCCCACGTACGGGTTCGGGGAGGTCCACCGGGTGGGGTGCCTCCGCCACCGCAGGTTTCCGGTCGAGGATGCCGAACAGCTTGGAGAGTGCCGCCAGGGCGGCCTGAGCCAGGTTGTAGACGTTGGAGAGCTGCACGATCGGCTCGAAGAACCAGTTGAGGTAGAGGAGGAACGCGATGAGCGAACCGACGGTCGACTGCCCGGCCAGCACCCGGCCTCCCCCGACGAGCAGAACCAGACCGATGGTGGAGGTTCGCAGGAAGTCGACCGCCGGGAAGTACACCGAGATGGCTCTCGCCGCGTCCAGGTTGGCTTCGTAGTAGCGGCGGTTGACCCGGTGGAAACGCTTGAGCTGGTGTCGCTCCTGGGTGTACGCCTGCACCACTCTCACCCCTGCGATCCCCTCCTGCAGGGAACTCAACACCAGGCCGATCTCCTCCCTCACCCTCCGGTAGGCCTCGTCGGCGTAGCGCCGGAAGACTAGGGACGCTCCGATCAGCAGCGGAAACACCACCAACACCACCGCCGCCAGAGCCGGATCCACCACCACCAGACCGACACCCACCCCGAGCACCGTCAGGGTGGAGGTGATCACCGCGATGGCTCCCTCGTTGGTGAAGGTGGTGAGCGCCTCCAGGTCGGAGGTCATCCGGGAGACCAACACCCCGGTCTTGGTCCGTTCGAAGAAGCCGAGGTCGAGACCCATCAGGTGCCGGTAGACCCGCACCCGCAGACGCCGCAGGTACCGCTCCCCGACCGCGGCGACCGCCCAGGTGGACCAGCGGGACGCCAGATAGAACAGCACCAGCAGACCGAGGTAGATCGAGGCCGCCCAGGTGATGACTCCCCGGTCCCCCACCGACACACCCTGGTCGACTCCTGTCCGGACCACCAGCGGGCCGGCCAGTCGGGCGGCGGTGGCGACCAGGGTGGCGGCGGCGGCTCCCAACGCCGGCCAGAGGAGGTGGCGGCCCTCCCCGACCGCCCTGCGTAGCACCTTGCCGGGATCCTCCGGCCGGTCGTCGGAACCCATCCGGGCGTAGCGCATGGTCACGCGCTGGCCTCCTCCGGGTCCATCTCCGCGAGCACCTCCCGGTAGCGGGGAACCTCGGCGAGGAGACGCCGGTGGGGCCCGACCGCCACCACGACACCGTCTTCGAGCAGGACCACCCGGTCGGCGAGAGCCAGGGTCGAGGTCCGATGGGCCACGATCACCGTGGTCCGCCCTCGCATCACTCCCTTCAGGTTCCGTCTGATCTCGGCTTCGGTCGCCGCGTCCACCGAACTCGTGGCGTCGTCGAGTATCAGCACCCGGGGGTCTCGCAGGAGAGCCCGGGCCAGGGCGATCCGCTGCCGCTGACCTCCCGACAGGCTCAGGCCCCGCTCACCCACCATCGTGTCGTACCCGTCGGGCAGCGCCGAGATGAAGTCGTGGGCTCCCGCCAGCCTCGCGGCCAGGGTGATCTGGTCATCGGACGCGTCCGGGTTGCCGAAGGCGATGTTGTCCCGGATCGAAGCCGAGAACAGGAAGGTGTCTTCGAACACCAGGGCCACCTCTCTGCGCAGGTCGTCGAGTCGCAGTCGCCGCACGTCCACTCCGTCCAAGAGCACCGCCCCCCGATCGGGGTCGTAGAAGCGGGGAATCAGATAGGCCAGGGTCGTCTTGCCCGATCCGGTTCCGCCGACCAGGGCCACCGAGCTTCCACCGGGGACTACCAGGTCGACACCCCTCAGCACGGGGGGTCCGCCCGGATAGGAGAACTCCACTCGGCAGAAGCGGATCTCGCCTGGACCTTCCGGCATCTCGGCAGGCTCGTCGGGGTCGGTGATCTCGGGAGCGGTTCGGAGAAGCTGAACCACCCGGGCCGCCGCCGCGGCCGCCCGGGGAAGCTCGGCGAAGAACCATCCGGTGAGACGAAGCGGGAACACCAGGAGCACCAGATACTGGGTGAAGGCCACTAAGTCGCCGAGGGTCATGGCGCCGTCCACCACCCGGAGTCCGCCCAGCCACAGGACCAGCGCGGTGGCTGCCGCCGGAACCAGCTCGAAGCCGGGCAGGAAGGCAGCACGCTGCCCGGCGAGTTTCATGCTCGCCTCGAAGATCTGCTGGGAGGTCCGGTCGACCCGGTCGATCTCGGTCGCCTCGGCCCCGAACGCCTTCAACACCCGGATCCCGGAGACGCCCTCCTCCACCACGGTCGACATCCGGGCGAGGCTCTGTTGGAGTTCGAAGGAGGTGCCGATCACCCGACGGGCATAGACGAAGGCCAGTATCCCCATAACCGGGATCGCCAGGTCGGCCAGGGAACCGAGCACGGGGTCCAACGCAACCAGTACCCCCCCGACCAGGACGAACATGGCCACGTTGGCCACGGTGATGGGCAGCATGGCGTAGATCAACCGCACCTGGGACAGGTCCGACGACGCCCGGGCCATGAGCTCGCCGGTGGCGGTGGCGTCGTGGAAGCTGAAGGTCAGCCGCTGGATGTGTTCGAAGATCCTGTTGCGCAGGTCGGTCTCGGCCCGGTAGCTGAGCCGGAACGCGTACCAGCGGCGCCCACCGATCCCAACCGCCTTGACGCCGCCCACCACCAGCAACAGCCCGACCAGGGGAAGCAGGAGGTCCTGCCGTCTTCCGACGATGGCCCGGTCGATGATCAGCTTCTCCAGGTAGGGCCCGGCGACGACCAACCCCATCCAGATCAACGCGCTTACCACCGACGCCACCGCGTCACGCCGATATTCGAACAGCTTGCCGACGATCAGCCGCAGACCCAGCCGGGTCTCGGGGTCGGACAGGGTCCTGGTCACCGGGTCGAGGGTAACTCCGGGCCTTGCAGCTCCACTCCCAGGGTGTCGGCCAGGGCGGCCAACGCCTGGGCCTCTGACGTGACCTTGATGGTCATCATGCCCAACTCCCTGGCCGTCTTCAGGTTGGGTCCCAGGTCGTCGAGCATCAGGGTCTCTCTGGCTTCCACCCCGAGGCGGCTGAGACACCTCCGGTAGATCTCGGGTTCGGGCTTGCGTACGCCTTCCACCACCGACTCGCAGAACACGTCGAACAGGGATGCCCACGGCCGATCGCCCAGCGGCTCCCAGTTGTTGGTGAGGGCAGCTACCCGGTATCCGGCTTCCCGCACACGGGCCACCGCAGCCAGCATCCTCGGTCTGGGTTTCATCGAGGCTTCCACCTCTCGCATGAGACGTGCGGTGTCGACCGTGAAACCCTCCCGGGCCAGCTCCCCGGAGAACTCGGCGAGGAACTCCTCCCGGGTGAGCTCACCTCGTTCGTGGCGTGCCCATGCGCCTGCCTCTCCCCTCGTCTGAACGACCCGGTTGACCAGGCCGGGAGGCAGACCGGAGTTCTCCTCGAACCGGGCGATGGCTTCCAGGGGGGACTCGAACACGACACCACCGAGGTCGAACACCACTCCCCGTAGTTTCACTGGGACTCCAGGGTGGCTCGCAACAGCTCGATCTGCCCGTCGAGTAGCTCGACCAGGCGGTCGAGGCGATCGACCGGTCCGGGACTGGTGAGCAGCCGGTAGGCGTCGAGGGGGGTGAGGGGGGCCAACGCGCTGAGCTGGTAGGAGGCAGCCACCGGGTCGTCGACCACGTCGAGCCGTATGCCCGAGGTGTCCGCTCCCATCTCCGACGCCAGGGCCATGACCCTCGTCAGGCGGCTCCGAACCGCCCCCGGCCGGTCGCCCACCTCCCCGGGGACGTCGGGGAGCCCGGTGACTCGGGCCAGGGGGTAGGGGTCGTCCGGCAGCCACTCCAGCACCCGGATACGGCGACGGCCCGCGACCAGGATCAGCCGGTCGCCTTCGGGTCGTTCCTCGACGCTCAGCAAGCCCACTTCGGTTCCCACGTCGAACCTCTGGTCCCCTCCCCCCACCTCGGATCCCCGCTCGATGAGGACCGAGCCGAAGGTCAGGTCCTCTCTCCGGTCGAGATCGGCAAGGAGGGTCAGGTACCGGGGTTCGAACACCCTGAGGGGCACGATCGTGTAGGGAAACACCACCGATCCGAGCGGGAACATGGGGAGGATGCGGGCGGTCATGGCCTCCGACGTCTGACCGAGAACCGAAGACGGGTAGCCACCTCACCGTCGAGGGTCACCACGAAGCTGTAGGCCCCTTCCCGTGGGAAGGTCAGGTTGTAGAAGGTGAACGAGCGGGCCACCCCGATGTCGCTTCCCTCGGGTATCCCAACCGGTCTTTTCACCTTGACCCCCTGCGCCAGGGGTGGGGAGGGGAGCACTCGGTTGCCGTCTTCGTCCTGGAGGTCGACACCGATCACCAGCACCCGGTCGGTCCAGCTCCACGGCACCCTGACCCGCAGGCCGATCCCCAATGCGGGATGCCGGGCCGGAAAGTCGGGCACGAACAGCGTGTCCCAGCCTCCGCCGAGGACGTACAGTTTCCCTTGGACCACCTGCACCGAGTCTGCGAGCAGGGCGAACTCGACCGCCGGACGGATATCGGTGTCGTCGGTCACGGCTGGGACTCTACCGCCGACGGCATGGCGCGCCGTCCGACTCGGATAGGGTGGGGTCGGCAAGGAGGAGAGATGCCCGAACCGATTCCCATCCAGCCACCCGTCGGACGGCTCGGCGTGTTGACCCCCGGCATGGGGGCCGTGGCCACCACCTTCTACGCGGGGGTGTTGGCCGCCCGCCGCGGGTTCGCCGTCCCGGTCGGCTCGCTCACCCAGCTCGGCCACATCCGTCTCGGCAAGCGGACCGAGGACCGGAACCCTCTCATCCGGGAGTTCGTTCCCCTCGCTTCCCTCGACGATCTGGTCTTCGGAGGTTGGGACCCCTACTCGGACGACGCCTACACCGCCGCGATGAAGGCCGGGGTGCTGGAGGCCCGTCACCTGGAGGCGGTCGGCGAGGAGCTCCGAGCCATCCGCCCCATGAAGGCGGTGTTCTCGCCGGACTGGGTGAGCCGCCTCGAGGGTGTCGACAACGTGGCCGAGGAAGAATCCAAGATGGCCCAGGTGGAGCGTCTGGTCGAGGACATCGAGCGTTTCCGGATCGAGGAGGGATGTGACCGTCTGGTGATGATCTGGTGTGGCTCCACCGAGGCCTACCGGCCCCCCGCTGCGGTCCACCAGTCGTTGGACGCCTTCGAGAAGGGCCTCAAGGAGAACGACCCCGAGATCGCCCCTTCTCAGATCTACGCCTACGCGGCTCTCACCGCAGGGGTTCCTTTCGCCAACGGCGCCCCCAACCTGACCGTCGACTGCCCGGCCATGGTCGAGCTGGCCGACCGGCAAGGAGTCCCCATCGCCGGGAAGGACTTCAAGACGGGTCAGACCCTGCTCAAGACGATCATCGCCCCGGGTCTGAAGGCCAGGATGCTGGGTATACGCGGTTGGTACTCGACCAACATCCTGGGGAACCGGGACGGAGAGGTCCTCGACGCCCCCGAGAACTTCAGGACGAAGGAGGTGTCCAAGCTCGGGGTGTTGGAGCAGATCCTCCAACCGGATCTGTATCCCGACCTGTACGGCGACATCTACCACGTTGTGCGGATCAACTACTACCCACCCCGGGGCGACGACAAGGAGGGGTGGGACAACATCGACATCTTCGGATGGCTGGGCTATCCGATGCAGATCAAGATCGACTTCCTGTGCAAGGACTCGATCCTGGCCGCTCCGCTGGTGCTCGACCTCGCCCTCTTCCTCGACCTGGCCGCCCGGGCCGGAAAGAAGGGGATCCAGGAGTGGCTGTCGTTCTACTTCAAGAGTCCTCAGCACGCGCCCGGCCTGTATCCGGAGAACGACCTGTTCATCCAGCTCACCAAACTCAAGAACACGCTGCGGCACTGGATGGGCGAGGACCTGATCACCCATCTGGGCGCCGAGTACTACGAGGAGACCTGACCGGCGGCGAGCCGACGAACCGCCGCCCGATCCACTTTCTCCAGCGTCGATCGGGGCAGCTCGTCGACCTTCACCCATCGGCGGGGAATCTGATGGCCGGCCAGTCGGCCTCGTAGACCGGACCTGATCTCTCGGGGGTCGGCGGTGCCCACGTACACCGCGACCAGCACCTCCCCCCACTCCGGATCGGGGACCCCGACGACGGCGGCTTCCTCCACGCCGGGTAGCTGCATCACGGCACGTTCCACCTCCCCCGGGTCGACGTTCTCGCCGCCGGTCACCACGATGTCGTCGATCCGTCCCAACACGTGGAGCCGTCCCTCCGGATCCAACCGGCCGCGGTCCCGGGTCGGGAACCACCCGTCCGGGCCGAGGCTGGGACCGTCCAAGTATCCGGGAGAGACCATCGGACCTCTCACCTCGATCAGGCCGCTTCCGCCGATCCGCACCTGCGCACCGGAGAGGGGCACCAGCCTCTGGTCTGCTCTGCCGGCCTCCTCGAGGGGTGCGGTCGCCACCTGGGAGCAGGTTTCGGTCATGCCGTAGGTGGTGAGGAGGGGGAACCCCACCCTCGCTGCTCTGGCGAGCAGCCCAACGTCGGTGGGGCCTCCCCCGACCAGCGCCGCCCTCAGGGAGGGGTAGGGCCCGGGATCGGCGTCGAGGATCCTGACCAGCATGGTGGGCACCAAAGAGGCCAGGCTCACCGACCGGAGCGCACCTGCCACCCGCCGGGCGTCGAAACCGTCCATCAGGTAGACCCTGCCACCCTGGCGGAGGGAGCGGAACACCACCTGCAACCCTCCGACGTGGCAGAGAGGCAGCACCGCCAGCCAGCAGTCGCCCGCGGTGTTCCCGAGGTGGAGGGCCGAAGCGGCGGCCGACGCCTCCAGGTTGCCCCAGGTCAGTCGCACACCCCGAGCGGGTCCCGACGTCCCCGACGTGAACATCACCGCCCACGTCTCCTCCGGGGACGGGACCCGGGGGGGCACCGGCGCACCGTCCAGATCCGCAAAAGCCACCCGGGTCACACCCAGGTCGGGGCCGCCGACCATCGCCTCGACCCCGGCCACCGCGATACGGCGGCGCGCCTCGGCGACGGGGAGCCGGGGATCGATAGGCACCACGGTCCGTCCCGCCCGGCCCGCCGCCAACAGCGCGAGAACGGTTTCGGGGCGGTTGAGGGCCCACACCCCCAGCGGCCCCGACCCGGATACCAGCCCGCCGGCGGCCCGTGCCACCCTGTCGTCCACCTCCCGGAAAGCGAGCCGGCCCCCGTCCCATTCGAGGAACACGTCATCCGGGCGGTCTCGGGCCGCGGCAGCCAACCAGTCGTCCATGGGCTTCATTACAGTCCCCCTCCGTGATATCGGAGCTGTTCGACCCCGCCGTATGGGTGGAGGTGCCCGGGTTTTCCTTCACCGACATCACCTATCACCGCGCGAGGGACGTAGGCGCGGTGCGGGTGGCTTTCAACCGTCCGGAGGTCCGAAACGCCTTCCGTCCCCACACGGTGGACGAGCTGTACGAAGCGTTGGACCATGCCCGACGCAGCATCGACGTGGGATGTGTGCTGCTCACCGGCAACGGACCCTCACCCAAGGACGGGGGCTGGGCGTTCTGTTCGGGCGGCGACCAGCGGATCAGAGGCAGGGACGGGTATCGGTACGCGGCGGGAGAGGGACCGGAGACGATCGATCCGGGCCGGGCGGGACGCCTCCACATCCTCGAGGTCCAACGTCTGATCCGGTTCATGCCCAAGGTGGTGATCGCGGTGGTTCCCGGATGGGCGGTGGGGGGTGGTCACAGCCTCCACGTGGTGTGCGACTTGACGATCGCCAGCCGTGAGCACGCCCGGTTCAAGCAGACCGACCCCGACGTGGCTTCCTACGACGCCGGCTACGGCTCCGCCTACCTGGCCCGGATCGTCGGGCAGAAGCGGGCCCGGGAGGTCTTCTTCCTGGGTCGGGAGTACGACGCCGAGGAGGCACACCGGATGGGAATGGTCAACGCGGTGGTGCCCCACCAGGACCTGGAGCGGGTGGCGCTGGAGTGGGCCGAGACGATCTGCTCCAAGTCACCGATGGCCCAGCGGATGCTCAAGTTCGCGTTCAACCTGGTGGACGACGGTCTGGTCGGTCAGCAGATCTTCGCCGGTGAGGCGACCCGCCTCGGCTACATGACCGAAGAGGCGGCGGAGGGCAGAGACGCCTTCCTGGAGAAGCGCCGACCCGACTTCTCGAGATTCCCCTGGTACTACTGAGGTGGCCAGCTGGTCGGTGTGGCTGGAGGCGGCTCGTCCCCGGACCTTGCCGGCGGCGGCGAGCCCGGTACTGGTGGCGGGAGGGTTGGCGGCCCACGACGGAGCGTTCCGGCTCGACGCCTTCTGGTGGGCCCTTCTGGGAGCGGTGGCCATCCAGGTGGCAGCCAACTTCGCCAACGACGTGTCCGACGCCGCCCGGGGAGCCGACCGTCCCGAGCGGATCGGACCCCGCCGGCTGGTGGCGGCCGGTCTGATCCCACCCCGGAGCATGTGGGTGGGCGTGCTGGTAGCCGTGGCGGTGGCGGTCGCCGCGGGAGTCGCGTTGACCCTGATCGCCGGCTGGGTGGTGGTAGCGATCGGGGTCGTGTCCCTCGCCGCGATGCTCACCTACGTGGGCGGTCCCGCCCCATATGGCTACCGAGGCTGGGGGGAGGTCTCGGTGTTCTTGTTCTTCGGTCTGGTGGCCACGGTAGGAGCCCGCTATGTCCACGATCGGTCGGCTCCGCTCGACGCCTGGCTCGCCGGCGGGGTGATGGGCTGTTTCGCCGCCGCGATCCTGGTGGTCAACAACCTCCGCGACCTCGCCACCGACCGTGCCAGCGGTAAGAGAACGTTGGCGGTCATCCTGGGGCCCTCCGCCACCCGCCGCTTGTACGCCGGGTTGTTGACGACCGCCTATCTGGGTGTGGCGGCGGGGGTCGTATCCGGGGTGTTCCCGGTGTCGGTCGGCTTGACCGTGTTCACCCTGCCCGTCGCTGTTCTGCTCGTTCGCCGGGTCTGGCTGGCGGGATCGCCCGCCGAGCTGATCCCGGTCCTAGCGGGGACCGCCCGCCTTCAGCTCCTCGCCGCCGTCTGCATGGCGGCTGCGCTGGCCGTGGGATGAGACCGGCGGGAACTCCACCCCGAGATATGTCAGGACCGCCGCCTTGCAGTCCTCCCGATACGCGGCGTGGGTGGGTCTCCAGTCCGGCTCCTGGAGCCACTGCAGGAACAGCCCGTCGACTATCGCCCTGACCACCCGTGAGGCGACGTCGGGTCGGTCGATCCGGAAGGCGCCTTCGTCCACCCCGGAGGCGATGATGCGGGCGTAGGTGGTTTCGACGATCGACCGGAAGGCGTCCCGGAGCGCCACGAACTCGGGAGCGACGTCGGTCTGTCCCAGCAGGTCGAGGTACACCCGGTAGAACCTCCGGTTGGCCTCCGGGTCGGAGAACACGACGTCGATCATCGCCAGGAGGCGCTCCACCGGGTCGTCCACCCGAGCGGTTGCTCGTTCGATACGACGGGCGGTGCGGGTGAGTGCCCACCGCATGGTGTCGACGAGCAGCCGCTCCTTGGAGCCGAAGTGATAGAGCAGCAGCGCCTTGCTGACCCCTGCCCGCCGAGCCAACTCCCTCAACGAGACCCGATGGACCCCCTGTTCGCCGATGGCCCGATAGGTGATGCGGATCAGCTCCTCCTGTCGGGTCGACCAGTCGCCCGGGTCGATGGCCTGGCTCACGATCCCTCCAGGAACGCCACGGTCTCGGCGATGAGCCGTTCGGGCGCGGTCCGTTGGGGCTGGTGTCCGCAACCGTCCAGCAGCACCACTCGGGCATGCGGCACCCGGCTGCGGATGGCCTCCACCTGGGCGAGGGTGCCGTATTCGTCGTCCCTCGACTGGATCACCAGGACCGGCACCCGGATGCCGTTCAGATAGGACTCCACGCTCCAGCCGACGAAGTCGGGGTGCAGCCAGGTGTCGGCCCATCCCCGGAAGGCGCCGTCGGGGTCGTCGTGGTGGCGGGCCAGCCGACGTCTCAGGTCTCCCTTCTCGTACTCGTCTACCGCCCGGCGGATGGACGCCAGGCCCTCGGGTTCGCCACCGAAAACGTGGGCTGCGACGCTCACCACCCCTCGAAGCCGCGGGTCGGTGTGGACGCCGGCGTAGCAGAGGGCCACGGTCGCGCCGTCGGAATGACCCCACAACACGAACTCCTCCAACCCGAGCCGGTCGACCAGGATCGGCAACCGCTCGGTGGCCTCCTCCTCCATGTGGTCGAGGGGCCAGGGAAGAGGCCGAGGCGATGAGCGTCCGTAACCCCACCTGGAGTAGACCAGGGCACCCCAACCGGTGGCTTCCGCCATCCGATCGGGAAAGTCCCTCCAGGTGGAGGTCGACCCGAGGCCCTCGTGGAGGAACACCAGGGTGGGAGCCCGACCGGGCGGGGGTCCGATCCACCGGTATTCGACCTCGATCCCGTCGAGGCGCACCCTCGTTCCGGTCACTGGCGCAGTTTGAATCGCTGGATCTTTCCGGTGGCGGTGCGCGGCAGGTCGTCCACGAACTCGACCATGTGGGGGTACTGGTAGCGGAGCAGCTTCTCCTTGCACCAGGCTTGGAGGGTCGCGGTCAGCTCGTCGCTGCCCTGGTGGCCGGCCGCCAGGATCACGTAGGCCTTGATCCTGGTCAGGCCTTCTTCTTTGACCCCCACCACCGCGGCCTCCGCCACCGCCGGATGCTCCACCAGGCGGTTCTCGATCTCGATGGGACTGACCCACAGGCCTCCCACCTTGATCATGTCGTCCGAGCGACCCTCGTACCAGTAGTAGCCGTCCTCGTCGCGGCGGTACCGGTCGCCGGAGTGGAACCACCCACCCGCGAAGCTGCCCCGGGTCTTCTCCCGTTGATGCCAGTAATAGGCGAACGCGCTGCCGCCCTTCACCCACAGGTCGCCCGCTCCTCCGTCTTCCACCGGGGTGCCGTCCTCGCCTCGCAGCTCGATCTCGTAGCCGGGGACCGGTTTGCCCGACGAACCCGGCCTGACCTCGCCTCTGCGGTTGGAGCAGTAGATGTGGAGCATCTCGGTGGATCCCACCCCGTCGAGGATCTCCACACCGGTCGCCTCGAACCAGCGGTTCCACACCTCGGCGGGTAGCGCCTCGGCCGCCGACACCCCGAGCCGGATCGAAGACAGGTTCCGGGAAGCAAAGTCGGGGTGTCGGGTCAACGCGTTGTAGAGGGTGGGAACCGAGAAGAACAAAGTGGGCGAGTGCCGTTCGATCCGATCCAGGATCCGGTCGGGGGTGGGTCGCCCCCCGAGCTGCACCGCGGTGGCCCCCACCCAGAAGGGGAAGCTGAGCCCGTTCCCCAGTCCGTAGGCGTGGAACAGTTTGGTGGTCGAGAAGCAGACGTCGTCCTCGCCGATCCCCAAGATGGGCACCGCGTAGTTCTCGCAGGTGTAGGCGATGTTGGACTGGAGGTGCACCACCCCCTTGGGACGACCCGTCGACCCCGAGCTGTACAGCCAGAAGGCAGGGTCGTCGGGATGGGTCGGCACCGGCGGAACCTCGTCGGATCCCTCCTCGAGGACCCGGTCGAGGGACTCGGCGCCCGGCGGAGCCTCTCCCCGGGACACGACGAGACGCACCTGCGGCCTCTTCTCCACCTCGGGGAGCAGTGTCGGCAGGAAGGCCTGATCGCACACCAGCGCCACCGCGTAGGAGTCGTCGAGGAAGTAGGCGAAGTCGTCGGCTCGGAGCAGGAAGTTGACCGGGATCGGCACCGCTCCGATCCTGATCGCGCCGAGGAACGTGGCCGGGAAGGCAGCCGAGTCGTCCATCACCATCAGGATCCGCTCCTCTCTCCGAACCCCCAGGGAACGGAGGAAAGAGGCGACAGCGCAGGTAGCTAGGTGGAGGTCTCGGTAGGTGTAGACCCGGTCGTCGGGGTCCACCACGGCCGGCTTGTCGCCCCGACCGGATTCGAGATTGCGGTCGAGGATCAGGCTGGCGTTGTGGCCTGGGTCCATCTCGGGCGCTCCGCTGATCAGCGGGGGATCCTAACGTACTCGAACTCGACGGGCTTTCCCCCTATACCCCGGTTCGGTCGGGCGATCCACGAGGCGAAGTCGCCCACCCGGTACACCGGCTTCATCAGCTCGAAGATGAACTCCTGGTCGTCGCCACCGGGGAGCCAATCCTCCTTGCGTCTCTCCCAGGTTTCGTCGTCTACCAGCTCACCCTCGGGGCTGACCTTCAGCCCGGCGAACTCGCCCACCGCCCGGTGGAAAGCCACATGCGGGAGCTTCAACTCGAACTCGATCCCTGCCTGGGCGATCTCCCGGTTCCACCGGTTGATACCCCCCTGGCAGTCGGCGATGAAATCGTCCCGGAGCCTGGCGTTGAGGGCGTTGAGAGCCGGGATCTCCACCTGCCGGAACTCCCCGTCGACCAGTTTGGTCACCGGGTACGTGGCGCCGTGCAGCCGATGGTCGTCGTCTAGGTCCTCCTCGTGATAGCGACCCTTCAGGCCGGTGACGAAGTAGTTCGCCGCGTTGGTCGACTCCTCCGAACCGAACAGGTCCAAGGTGAGGGAGAAGTGGAGGTTGATCTTCTTCTGGATCAGGGGCAGGTCGATCACCCCCAGCGACCGCACCTTGTCGACCTCGTAGGGGTCTTCGATACCTGCCTCGGCCATGGCTTCGGCGGTCCGCTTGACGATCCGACCCACCCCGGTGGCCCCTACGAACATGTGGTGGGCCTCCTCGGCGAGCATGAAACGGCAGGTCCGGCTGAGCGGATCGAATCCCGAACGGGCCAACGCCTCGAGCTGCATCTTCCCGTCCCGGTCGGTGAAGTAGGTGAACATGAAGAACGACAGCCAGTCGGGGGTCTCTTCGTTGAACGCACCCAACATGCGGGGACTGTCCTGGTCTCCGGACCGGCGGCGCAACAGCTCCTCGGCCTCCTCCCGTCCGTCACGGCCGAAGTACTTGATGAGGAGGTACACCATGGCCCACAGGTGCCTGCCCTCCTCGACGTTCACCTGGAAGAGGTTGCGCATGTCGTAGAGCGACGGCGCGGTCTTGCCCAGGTGGCGTTGCTGCTCGACCGACGCCGGCTCGGTGTCGCCCTGGATGACGATGAGACGCCGGAGCAGAGCCCGGTACTCACCCGGAACCTCCTGCCAGGCGGGTTCTCCATAGTGGTCGCCGAATCCGATCCGCCTGCCCTCCTCGCTGGGAGCCAGCAGGATGCCCCATCGATACTCGGGCATCTTGACGTAGTCGAACTTGGCCCAGCCGCTCTTCTCGACACTGACCGCGGTCCGCAGCCACACGTCCACGTCCTGGAATCCCTCCGGGCCCATCTCCATCCACCAGTCGATGTAGCCCGGGTGCCAGCGCTCCAACGCCTTGAGAACCTTGGCGTCCTGGGCCAGGCCCACGTTGTTGGGGATGAGCACGTCATAGTCGACCTTCTCGATCGTCATCTCCTCCTCCTCATGTCCTTCTCAGGTCGAACTGGGGCCGTCGACCGGTCCCGTACAGCCGCAGGGTTCCTTCCTCCCCCGACGAGTTGGGACGCTGGAACACCCAGTTCTGCCAGGCCGACAGCCTGCCGAAGATCCTGGTCTCCATGGTCTCGGGCCCGGCGAACCGGAGGTTCGCCTCCATTCCGGTGAGGGCGTCGGGAGAGAAGCCGGCCCGCTCCTCGAGGAACAGCCTGATCTCGTCGTCCCAGTCGATCTCGTCGTAAGCGAAGGTGACCAGGCCCAACTCCTCGGCGGTGCGGGCGTCGATGTCCTCGGAGGCCACCTCCTCGACCCGGCGGAGCTCGTCCGGGTGACCCCAGAACCGGGTCTCGAGTCGGGTGAGCCCGTTGCCCATCGGATAGGACCCGAAGTTGAGGGGGCTGAGCCTCAGCACCGGCCCCTCGTCGAAGTCGGCCATGTAGCTGCGGTCGGAGGCGAACACCAGCTCGGCGAGGGTCCCGGCGAAGCAGCTCCCCGGCTCGACCAGGGCCACCAGGGTCTTGGAGGTGACGTCGAGCCGCTTGAGGGTGCGTTTGAGGTAGAGGAGCACCTCCCGGGCCAACCAGTCGGACGAGTTGCTGAACAGGAAGTCGTCGTAGGCGAGGACCCGGTCGACGTCCCCTTCGGTGCGGAGGATCAGGGTTCCGATCTCCAGCTCGTTGACTCGCAGATGGAGGATGGCGTCGTCGAGTTCCCGGGCCGCCCGCAGCGGCCAGAACCCCACGTCGATGCCCGACGGGTCCGCCGGTGGGTCGTCGTGGGGGCCGAGTACCACTACCGAGGCGGTGCGGGCCTCCCGATCCAGCTCCACCCGGACGGTGGAGTACTCGATCCCGTCCGGGGACAGGTCCCGGTCGAGCTCCCCCAGGTCGACTCCCCTACCGTCGGCGGGACGGTCGGTCGTCCGGGCCAGTTCGACCAGCCTTCGGGACACGAACTCCTCGAACTGGGAGCGGGGCACCAGATGGTCGACCAGTCCCCAGTCGAGGGCCCTCTTCCCCTTGATGCCCTCCTCGATGGTGCAGAAGACGTCGGCCAGGTCCCTGCGAACCTTCCTCTTGTCGGTGAGTCGGGTCAGCCCGCCGGTTCCGGGCAGGACCCCGAGGAGGGGCACTTCGGGGAGGGCCACCGCGGTGGAGCCGTCGTCGATGAGCACGATCTCGTCGCAGGCCAGAGCCAGCTCGTATCCGCCGCCGGCTGCGGTCCCGTTGATCGCAGCCAGGTAACGCTGACCCGAATTGGCCGACGCGTCTTCTATGGCCAGTCGGGTCTCGTTGGTGAACTTGCAGAAGTTGACCTTCAGGGGATGGCCCGACTCGGCCAGCATGCCGATGTTGGCTCCGGCGCAGAACACCCGTTCCTTGCCCGACTCGACGAGCACCGCGCCGACCTCGGGATGGCCGAAACGGAGGCGCTGAACGGCGTCGGCCAGCTCGATGTCCACCCCCAGGTCGTAGGAGTTGAGCTTGAGGGTGTAGGAGCCGAGCCCGGCGTCTTCGTCAACGTCCAGGGTGAGCCGGGCCACCGGCGGCTCCACCCTCAGCCGCCAGTGCCGGTATCGGCTGGG
>FLYL01004427.1_pt4 | contig 23253 bp, 28 predicted proteins | sample 1122611 | NCBI WGS metagenome assembly FLYL01 (sample SAMEA4346791, study PRJEB14843) | hot springs metagenome | biome: Terrestrial Biome; feature: Habitat; material: Sediment | place: India | collected 2012-06-12 | depth 1760 m
CTTGAGTTTGGAGAGGGCCGCCAGCATCCCCTCCGCATCCCGATACGCCACCCCGTCGGCGAACGGTCCGAGAGCGGCGTCGACCGCGGCGGCGAGTTCGCCGGGAACGTCCAGCGCCGCGGCGATCGTGCCGATGACCGCCTCCACTTCGACCGCCTCTTGGCGAGCCTGCGGATCGGCCACACCCGCCACCACCTCCCGGGCGGCCTCGAGCCGGGCGCGGGCCGCGGCCAGGGCCACCCTCGCCTCGTCGTGGGCCCGCTCGGCTTCCTCCCAACGGTTCTGAGCCGCCCGGCTCCGTGTGCGCGCCTCCTCGTATCGACTCTGCGCGGCTCCAACCCGGACGTCGAGTTCCTTGGCCTCTTCGAGCAGGCGCTCTACCTCGGCTTGCTCGGTGTCCCGGCGGGCCGACAGCCTCTCGATCTCCCCCGAGACGCGTTCCGCCTCCCGGGTTTCCCTGCGCTCCGCCGCCTCGAGGGACTGCAGCTCGCCTCTCACCACCGCGGCCGCCCCCTGTGGCCCCACCGCCTCCTGATCGGCGAGGGAGCGTTCTTCGTCTTCGAGTTCCCTGAAACGGAGTTCGGCGGTTCGGGCTTCGGCCCGCAGCCGCTCGGCCTCGCCGGCGGTGGCTTCCAGTGACACGACCAGGTTGCCCGACTCGGCTTCCAGGTCACGTCGTAGGGCCTCACGGTCTTCGTGTCGGGCTTGGAGGGTGCGACGCCGCTCGGCGGCGACCGCGGTCACCCTCCTCAGGCGCTCCCGGGTCGTCTCGAGATGGGCAGCCGCCGCAGCCAGGCGGTCGACCGATTCTCCCGCCCTACCCGCCTGCTGCCTGAGGAGTGTGAGGACCTGATCGAGTTCGGCCAGGTCGTGGTGTAGCTCCTCGGAGCGGGCCGACAGCTCCGCCTGCTCTTCGTCCAGGGCGGCTAGACGACGGTCGATCCGGCGGAGTTCTTCGCCGGCCAGCCACAGGCGTAGCGACCTCACCCGGTTGGACAGCTCGCCGTGCCGCTCGGCCGCCTCGGCTTGTCGTCTCAGCGGTCGCATCTGACGTTCGAGCTCACCCAGCAGGTCCCTGAGCCTGACCATGTCCATTTCGGTGCGCTCGAGGCGCCGCATCGCCTTCTCCTTACGCACCCGGTGTTTCCGGATCCCGGCGGCGTCCTCGATGATCTCCCGGTGTTCGGTGGGAGAGGCGTTCAACACCGAGTCGATCTGACCCTGCGAGACGATGACGTGCTGCTGTCGTCCGACACCGGCGTCGGACAGCAGCTCCTGGATGTCGAGGAGCCGGCATCCCACCCCGTTGATCTCGTACTCGCTGGATCCGTCCCGGTAGATCCGGCGGGTGAGAGAGACCTCGGGAAGGTCGAGGGGAAGCAGGCCGGATCCGTTGTCGATCACCAAGGTCACCTCGGCCCTCCCCAGGGCGGGGCGAAGCGCGGTTCCGGCGAAGATGACGTCCTCCATCTTCTCGGTGCGCAGCGCCCGAGGCGCCTGGGTCCCCATCACCCAGGCGATCGCGTCGACGATGTTCGACTTGCCGGATCCGTTGGGACCCACCACGATCGTCACCCCGGGCCGGAACTCGAGACGGGTGCGATCGGCGAACGACTTGAAGCCGGCGAGTTTGAGGGTCTTCAGGTACACGTTCTCCCCTCGGCGCTCGGGATTACATGGACGTCATTCGTCCGGTCAGGCTAGCGGGCTCGGCCGTCGGGCCCGGGTAGCTAGTTGGCGACTATGAAATCCCTCAGGGACGGGTCGGGTGGCACGGGCTCGCTCTCCACGCCGGTCACCCTGGCGGCCGGTGGTCCGTGCCACAACCATTGGACCAGCCGGTCGATCGCCTCGGGTCTGCCTTGCGCCCAGACCTCGACCCTTCCGTCCGGCAGGTTGCGGACCCATCCGACCAGACCCAACTCCCGGGCGGCCTGTCGGGTCGCCTGCCGGAAGAAGACCCCCTGAACCCGGCCGGAGACGTAGGCGTGCACCGCGCTCAGCTCTGGCATGCGGGACAGAAGTGGGTCGAGCGTTGGGCGACGGTCGTCCTGCGCAGGACGGCCCCGCACCGGGGACAGGCCATCCCGGCTCTCCCGTAGACCCGTGGGCGATTCCGTCCTTCCCTCCCGTCAGGTAGGAGGTAGGCCCGGTCGTCCAGGCTGGTGCCCTCCTGTGCTATCGCAGAAGCCAGAACCGCCCGCAGGCCACGGGTGAGGCGAACCAGCTCCGACCGCCCGAGGGAACCGCCGGGACGAAGCGGCGACAGCCGCGCCCGGAACAAGGTCTCGTCGCCGTAGATGTTGCCGATTCCCGCCACGATCCGCTGGTCGAGGAGCAAAGCCTTGATCGGGGCCGTGCGCCCCTTCAGTCGCCCTTCGAGCCAGCCGGGAGTGGGCGGCTGTTCCCAGGCATCGGGTCCGAGCCGGCCGAGGGGCGAAGCCGCCACCTCGTCCGGCCGGTAGACGGCCACGAACCCGAAGGTCCGCGGATCGACGAAACGTAGGTCGCTCTCGTCGTCGAGGGTCGCCCGAAAGTTGGTGTGGGCTGTCGTCCCGTCGCCGCCTACCTCGATCCGACCCGACATCCCCAGGTGGAACACCCAGGTGTCGCCCGAGTCGAGGTCGCCCAGCAGGTACTTGCCGTGCCTCCGGAGGCGGGTCACGGTCCTACCCACCAGCCTTTCCTCCACTTCGGACCGGTCTCGGTGGTGACGTACGGTGCGGTCCCTGAGGACTTCGACTCGCCGGACGGTCCGGCCGAGGAGCACGGGGAGGAGTGCCCTTCGGACGGATTCGACCTCGGGGAGTTCGGGCATCGAGGCCGCGAGGTTACAGCGGCCGGATCAAGACCCGACCAGACCCAGCTCCCGCTTCTTCTCCTCGAGGTCGATCCCGTGTAGCCGCGCCAGGTTCTCTCCGAGGATCTTCCGTTTGGCCTGTTCGGTGAGCTGCGGGTACCCGTACTCGACCACCAGGTCGTCGGGGAGTTGGAACTCCCAGAACGCTTCCAGCGCCCACTGGGGATGCCAGATCGGTGCCTCGCCTCCGTAGATGATCTTGTCCTCGCCGCACCACCAGAGCATCTTGGCCAAGGTCTCGGCGAACACCCGGGGTTGCCTGGATATGAAGTTCAGGGTGGCCGCGATCGAAGCGTAGAGGTTGGGATAGCGCACCACCTGCCAGAGCACCTCGTCGAGCCAGGGCAGCCCCACGTGGAAGATCACGAAGTTGATGTCGGGGAAGTTGGCGGCTGCACCGTCCATGTCGAAGGTCCGGGTGTGCTCGACGGGTTGAGGACCCAACGGCACGCCTTTGTGCACCCCGATCAGGTTCACACCGAGCTCCAACGCCTTCTCGAACACCGGGAAGGCCACCCGCGGATCGTCCATCCTCCATGGGAAAGGCTGGCCGTAGTCGTAACGCACGTTGTACAGCTTGAAGGCCCGGGCGCCGTACTCCTTTACCTGGACCTCCATCAGCTCGAGCGCCTTCTTGCCTTCCAGCGGGTTGATCGACCCCCAGAAGACCACCCGGTCTGGGTAACGCTGGGCCATTTCGGCGCAGCGTTCCCAGCTCGAGAGACCATCCTGGAACATGTCGGTCAACGGGAGCGGCTGGGCGACGATCATGTCGGTGTCGGACTCTTCGATCACCATCCGGTAGATCTCGTCGATCGACCATTCCCGCATGAACTCCTCTGCGGTGAGGATCCGCTCGCCCTCTTTGGTGAGGAGCGAATGGAAGGCGTAGAGATGGTGGATGAACAGCTCCCCGGGGGGCCCGTAGGCGTTCTTCAGATCGAAGTTGAAGCAGTGACACACACAGTCGAAGACAAATGCTCCGCCGATCACGGTTCGCTCCTCTCTGCTTCGAGCCGCCTCCGCCGGTACGGGAGGAGCGGCTCGAGTGGCATCTCGAGTCGGGCTCGCGCCTCGGGTGACAGCCGTTCGGGGGTCCACACCGGCTCCCAAACGACCCGGATCTCCACGTCCTCCACTCCGGGAAGGCGAGCCACCTCTTCCATCATGCTGCTGTTGAGGGCGGCCACGAACGGGCACCAGCCGGTGGTCAACACCATGTCGATCTCGACCCGCTCAGCCTCCACCCTGACGTCCTCGATCAGCCCCATGTCGACCACGCTGATCCCCCGGTCTCGGCAGCACGGGTCGTAGCAACGACCCAGGGCCTCGAGGACGGCTTCTCTCGTCGTCACATCACCTCCTTTCCACCACGACCACCCGGAAACCGACGTTGGGTGTGGGCAAACAGGGGTCGGCGAGGAGCCTCCGGGCGATGCACACCCCGGGCCCCGTGTCGTACCAGGATCCGCCTCGCAGGGCGCGCCACCCTCCCCGGTCGGCCTCGGCGGTCCATTCCCACACGTTTCCGGCGAGGTCCCACACCCCCAAGGGGGACCGGCCGTCGGGATGGGCGTCCACCGGCGTCGTGCGGGCGTCGCCCGATTCCCAGGTGTTGCACCGGGAGGGGTCGAATACGTCGCCCCACGGGTAGAGCCGGCCGTCCGAGCCGCCGGCGGCGGTGGTCCACTGGTCGCCGGTCGGGAGTCGGACCTCCCAGCCCAGACGATCCGAGAACCATCGGCAGTAGGACATCGCGTCGAACCAGGACACGTCGGTGACCGGATGGTCGACGAGGTGGCGGGGTGGCTCGTCACCCTGCCAGACGCTGGGTGACCTCCCCCCAGCGCGCACGAAGAGGGAGTATTCCCCCACGGTGACGGGGAATAGGCCGATCCGGACACCGTCGCCCAGCTCCACCAGGTGGCGCATCCCGTCCGAACCTATCTCATCGGACGGCCCCGGGACGCCCGGACCGGGCTTTTTCTCAGCGAACCTCGCCGCCGAGGGCCTTTCGGGCGGCCTCCTGCTCGGCTTCCTTCTTCGACCGTCCTTCACCGGTCCCGGTGACCACGCCGTCGACCGACACGGTGGCGGTGAACCGTTTGGCGTGATCCGGCCCCTCCCCCACCACCCGGTAGGTCGGCTTCTTCCCCCTGGCCGCGAGGTACTCCTGGTAGCGGGTCTTGTAGTCGCGTGCGCCCGGCGCCTCCGCCTTTTCGGCGACGATGGGCTCCCAGTGCTCGACGATGAAACGCCGGGCAGCCGACATGCCGCCGTCGAGGTAGATGGCGGCGATCACCGCCTCCATGGTGTCGGCCAGGATGGAGTCCTTGTCCCTGCCCCCGGTGGCCTCCTCGCCGGCTCCGACCAGCAGGTGGTCTCCGAGGCCGAGTGTCCTGGCCACCCGGGCGAGCTCCGACCGGTTCACGCTGGCGGCCCGCACCTTCGCCATCTCCCCTTCGGTGAGGTCGGGATATGCCGAGTAGAGGAGCTCGGTGACGACCAGCTGGAGGACCGCGTCGCCGAGGAACTCGAGCCGCTCGTTGTCCGACTCCCCCGGATTCTCGGCTGCATAGGATCGATGAACGAGGGCGGCCCGCAGCAGCTCCGCACGTTCGAATGGATGGCCCAGGCGCCGCCCGAGCTCGTCCAACCTCATCCCCGGGCGATCCGGGCCGCGATCTGGCCGGGTAGATCCTTCTCCGCCCCCTCGGCCGCCATGCGGAGGGCGTTGGTGATGGATTTCCGGGTCGAGGAGCCGTGGGCTATCACCACCACACCCGACACGCCGAGCAGATGGGCTCCCCCGTATGTTTCGTAGTCCATCTGCTCCTCGATCCGGGCCAGGCGTGGCCACACCTCGGAGGCCACCTCGGGCGGCAGGTCGGACAGCGCCTCCAGCACCACCGAAGTGGCGAGGGCGGCCGCGCCCTCGGCCGTCTTCAGGAAAACGTTGCCGGTGAAACCGTCGGTCACGATCACGTCGCATCCGTCGCCCGCCACCACCCTGCCTTCGACGTTGCCGACGAAATCGAGCGAGCTGTCCGCCAGGAGGGGGTAGGTCTGCCTCTCCAGGGCGCGCCCCTTGGACGGCTCCTCACCTATGTTGAGCAGCCCGACCCGGGGCCGACGGTTACCGAAGTACACGTCGCTGAATATGGCTCCCATAAGGGCGAACTGGAGAAGGTGTTCGGGTTTCACCTCGGGGTTGGCGCCGGAGTCGAGCAACACCGTCGGGGTTCCCGGGGTGGGGAACACGCTGGCGATGGTGGGACGCAGCACTCCCGGGAGCCTCCCGATCAGCACCGTGGCCGCGGTCATGGCCGCGCCGGTCGAACCGGCCGAGACCATGCCGTCGGCGGCACCCTCCTTGACCAGCCGACTGCAGACCACCACCGAGGCATCCGGCTTCTCCCGGATTCCCCTGATCGGGTCCTCCCCCATCCCGATGGTCTCGGGAGCATGGATGACCTCCAGGAGCCGACCGTGGCGCCCGAGTTCGGCCTCCACCGCCTCCCGGTCGCCCACCAGGACCACCTCCACCCCCGCTTCGGCGGCTGCCACCGCACCAGCGACCGTCTCGGCGGGAGCGTTGTCTCCCCCCATCGCGTCGAGGGCGATCCGGGCCATGTGGGTCAGTCGACTTCTACGACCTGTCGACCCTTGTAGGTCCCGCAGTTCGGACACACCCGGTGCCCCAGCTTGGGGGCCCGGCAGCGGGGACAGGTGACCAAGGCAGGGCGCTGGATCTTCCACTGCGCCTTGCGGTGCCGGGTCCGCATGCGCGACATCTTCTTCTTGGGGACGGCCATCAGGCGCTCCTTGTCACGACTGGTCGAAAAGCTGTCTGAGTGGGGCGAACGGCGACTCCTTCTCGTCTCCGTGCCCCCCGCAAGGCGCGACATTCAAGTCGGTTCCGCACTCGGGGCAAAGTCCCCGGCAGTCGGCCCGACACAGAGGTGCGAGAGGAACCGACAGGGCGACCTCGTCTCGAACGACGCCCTCCAGGTCGATGTAGCCCCCCGGTTCGACGGCCAGCTCGTCGACGTCGCTGGGGGACCACCGATAGACCTGTTCGAACGGGACACGCCGGGTCTCGACCCAGTCGGTGAGGCAGCGGTTGCAGAGGAGGGTGGCAGCCACCGTGATGGTGCCCCGAGCCACGACCCCGTCGGTCAAGGACCGGAGCGTGCAGGTCACCTCCACCACGTCCTCGATCCGGGCCTGGGGAAACTCGAACGATACCGGCACCGATCCGGTCTCGGTGCGAGCCCGGCCCGGATCGGCGAGGAGGTCGGCTACGAGGAAGCGGAACGCCATACCGGTCAGGGTAGGCGCCGGGTTTCACAACGGGACGTCGGGCGGAGCCGGCCGGGCCCGGTGGAGTTCCTCCCTGGAGTTGTGCACCTTCGTCAACAGCTCGGCGAGGAGCGTCTCTACCCGCTCCAACATCCGTTCCACCTCGTCTTCGGCTTCGAGCCGGAGGCGGCGTGCTTCCCCTTCGGCCCTCCTCACCAGCGTGTTGGCTTCCTCCACCGCCTCCGCCAACACGTACGACTCCGACACGAGCCGGCGGCTCTCGGCCTTGGCCCGATCGATGATCTCCTGGGCGCGCTCGTTGGTTCGGGCGATGAATGCTTCCCGCTCCCGCACCATCCACCTGGCCGCCCGCAGTTCGTCGGGCAGCTCCGCCTTGAGCCGTTCGAGCGCCTCCAGGAACCACTCCCGGTCGACCAGCACGTTGGTGGACAGCGGCATCGACTTGGCCGTCTCCAGGTGTTCGATCATCTGGTCGATGAGCTCCTGGAGCTCGCCGACGGTGGTCCGCGGGCGGGGGTCGATGGTGGGTCGGTCGTCGGTCACTTCAATCTCTCCTTGAGAGCCTCCGCCACCGGCGGAGGTACCAGCTCGTCGATCCTGCCACCCAGTCTCGCGACTTCTCTCACCAGTGACGACGATAGGTAGCTCCATTCGGGGTTCGTCGGCATGAACAGGGTCTCCACCCCTCGGAGGGTTCGGTTCATCTGGGCCATCTGCAGCTCGTAGTCGAAGTCGGACACCGCGCGGAGTCCTTTCACGATCACGTCGACTCCCCGCGACTCGGCGAAGTCGACCAGCAGCCCCTCGAACGCCGCCACCTCGACGTTGCCGAGATGTGTGAGGCTGGCGGCGAGCAGACGCACCCGTTCGTCCGCCGTGAAGAGCGGCTCTTTGGACGGGTTGGCTACGACCGCAACCACCACCCTGTCGAACACCACCGCCGACCGTTCCACGATGTCGACGTGACCGTTGGTGGGAGGATCGAAGCTCCCGGGACACAGGGCGACCGTCATCGGCTCATCTCCTCGGCGCTCTCCACATATCGGACGATTCTGGTGTCTCCGTATCTACGTTGACGGTAAATCCGGAGACGGGCGGGCTGCGGGACGGGATCCTGCCAGCGCCGGGAGACCACCACCTGGGCTCCGGGCGCGAGGGGAACCCGGTCGAGAACCCCGGCGAGATGCTCCGCATCGAGGCTCCAGGGCGGGTCGCAGAACACCAGATCGAAGGAGAGAGGGGCTTCGAGGAGAAAGGACTCCACGGTGGTCGGCACCACCCGGGCCACGTCTTCGCCCAAACCCAGCATCCCCAGGTTGCGGCGCAACGCCTCCAGGGCGGAGGGATCGGTTTCCACGAACACGGCCAGGCGGGCGCCCCGGCTCAAGGATTCGATACCGAAACTGCCGGACCCGGCATAGAGGTCGGCCACGGCGGCACCTTCGATCCGGTCGGCCAGAGAGGAGAAGACGGCTTCCTTCACCCGGTCGGTCACCGGTCGGGTCGCTCCGCCTCTCGGTGCGACCAGGCGCCGGCCTCCGAACCGCCCCGCTACCACCCGCATCGCATCATCCGACGAACAGCCAGGCCACCGACTCGCCGAGCATCGCCCGGATCTCCTCGCGTAGGGCGGGATGTCCCCGCAAGTCAGGGTCGGAACCGACCAGGTCGAAGGCCTCCTCCCGAGCCCGGACGAGGAGGTCGAAGTCTCTGAGTAGGTCGGCGATCCGAAGATCGGCCAGCCCGGCCTGACGGGTTCCGAACACGGTCCCGTGCCCGCGGATCGCCAGGTCTTCTTCGGCCAGTCTGAACCCGTCGGTGGTCGCCGCGATCGCGGCGATGCGCCTCTTCGCCTCCTCGGTGGTCTCTTCCACCAGCAGGATGCATCTCCCCGGGTGGTCCCCCCGACCCACCCGACCGCGGAGCTGGTGGAGCTGGCTCAGCCCGAAACGGTGCGCATCCTCCACCACGATCAGCGTGGCGTTGGGCACGTCGATACCCACCTCGATCACGGTGGTGGCCACCAGCACATCCAACAGCCCCTGCCTGAAGTCCTCCATCACCCGGCGTTTCTCGTCTGGCCGGAGCTGGCCGTGGAGAAGGCCCAGACGGAGCCCGGGCAGGAGGGCCGACAGCCTTTCGTACTCGGCGACCGCACTCGCCGCCTCGATCTTCGGGGATTCTTCGATCAGGGGACACACCACGTAGACTTGCCGGCTCCGAGCGACCTCTCGCCTCACGGCCTCCCACACCCGGGCCTCCTCGGACTTGGGGACCACTTCGGTCGACACCGGTGATCGCCCGGGCGGGAGTTCTTCGATGGTGGACACGTCCAGGTCTCCGTACAGGGTCATCGACAGGGTCCGTGGAATCGGGGTGGCGGTCATGATCAGCACGTCGGGATGCCCCAAGTTCGCCTTGCCTTGGATCCTGAGCCGTTGGGCCACTCCGAAACGGTGCTGCTCGTCGATCACCGCGAGGCCCAACCCGGCGAAGTCGACCGCCTCCTGGATGAGGGCATGGGTTCCGACCACCACATCCACCTTGCCGTCGGCAACCCAGGCGAGAACGTCGTCCCGGCTGGCCTGAGGGACGAAGTTGGTCGTGGCCTGAGAGGAGGTGAGGAGGGCGACACGAACCGCCGGGCCGTCTTCGAACAGGGACGGCATCCCCAAGCGGATCCCTTCCCCTTCCAGGGGTGGCGCCAACCCTGCCTCCTCCAGCAGGCGGGAGATGCCGAGGAAATGCTGGGTGGCCAGCACCTCGGTCGGCGCCATGATCGCCACCTGATGACCGCCTTCCACCACTCTCAGGGCGGCGATCACGGCCACCACCGTCTTTCCCGATCCGACCTCGCCTTGTAGAAGGCGATGCATCGGATGAGGGCGGGCCAGGTCGTCGAGGATCTGACCCACCACCCTCTCCTGGTCGCGGGTCAGACGAAAGGGGAGCCCGCCGACGAACTTCTCGACCAAAGTGCCCGTCGGTCTGTGCGGGATGCCCCGCGCCTCGGCGATCATCCGACGTTTGGCCATCGCCAGGGCCAGCTCGATACGGAAGAACTCGTCGAACACCAGCCTCTGCCTTCCCAGTTCGGCATCCTCGAGCCGGTCGGGAGCATGCATTGCGCCGAAGGCGTCGTCCCGGCTCGGGAGGCCTAGTCGCTCCAGGATCCTCTCGGGGACGGGATCCAGGATGGGACGGGAACGTCGCAGGGCATCGGCCACCAGATCCTGGATCTTCCAGGAGGGCTGCTTGGCGACCGACGGGTAGATCGGAACCACCCGGCCGGTTCTACTGGTACCGCCCGGTCTCCTCAGGGGTTCGGTGACGGGGTTGGTCATGCCGAGCCGACCTCGGAAGACGTCGACCTTTCCGAACAGGGCCACGAGGTCCCCACGGCCGAGTTGTCCTTCCCGGTAGGGCTGGTTGAACCAAACCACCCTGATGGACCCGGTCGGGTCGCTCACGGTGGCCTGGACCATCGGGCGGCCGGTACGGGCCCTGCGTGAGGCGATCTCCTCGACGGTGCCGACCACCGTTGCCTCCTCGCCGGGCCGGATCCGGCCGATGGGTTTGACCACCGAACGGTCGATGTACCTCCGAGGCACGTGGAGCAGTAGATCGGCGACGCTGGCCAGCCCGGCCTGGGTGAACGCACGAGCGAGCCGCTCACCGACGCCGCGGACCCTGGCGATGGGAACCGAGGAGAGGTAGGCGAGGCTGCGGCCGGTCACGCCGAACGACGAGGACGCATCTGCCGTCGGAGTATAAGGAGTGACACCACTCGCCCGGTGCTACCCTGTCGTGTCCGTCCATTCCCCGAGGAGTCTCGAATGTCCTACCGGTGTGAGATCTGCGGGAAGGCGCCCAGCTTCGGCAAGAACGTGACCTTCTCCCACAAGCGCAACAGCCGCCGTTGGCTCCCCAACGTGCAACGGGTCCGCGTCCGCGACGGTTCGAACACCAGGCGGGCGAGGGTCTGCACGTCCTGTATCCGTGCCGGAAAGGTGGAGAAGGCCTGAATGCCGATCCAGGGGGTGGTCAAGTCGTATGACGAGCAGACCGGGGTGGGTGTCGTGGTGTGCGACACCGACCGGTCGGAGGTCTTCCTCAGGCCCGGCTCGCTGGAGGGATCGATCTTCCGGTTCCTCCGACAGGGCCAGCGGATCCTGTTCGACGTGGTGGAGGAGGGCGACACCCGCTACGCGGTGAAGATCAGGGTGGGTCAGGACGCCTACTGACCGGCCCCGCCCTTCCGGTTTCTGTAGCATCGGTGCCCGACCCGACGTGAGGGAGGTTCAGTGGTCCAAGCGTACGTGTTGATCCAGACCGAGGTCGGTAAGGCGGCGATCGTCGCCGAGGAGGTCAGACAGATCCCGGGGGTGGAGTCCGCCGACGACGTGACCGGACCCTACGACGTGATCGTGAAGGCGACGGCCGAGGACGTCGACGCCCTGGGGAAGCTGGTCGTCGCCAAGATCCAGGCGATCGAAGGGATCACCCGCACCCTCACCTGCCCGGTCGTGCACCTCTGAAGTTCAGCCGCCCAGCTTCGCCGCGATCGAGCGGGCGCTCCTGAGAGCGGTTCCGTCGGCGCCGGCAGCCGAGAAGATCCGAGGAGGTTGGGTCTCCGCTTCTGTGATCATGTCGGCCAACAAGGTGGCCCGGTCGATGGGCGGGTCGATCCACAGATAGGCAGCGAGGCTGCCCGGGATGGTGTTGACTTCGTTGACCCAGAGCTCCCCTCCCCTCTCGAGGAAGTCGACCCTTCCCACCGAACGCAGTTGACAGAGCTCGGCGACCCGGCGGGCCAGGGCCTTCACCTGTTCCGCGAGCGGCGGATCCACGTCGGCGGGGAGCCGGCGGGCAGCCTGACCGCTCTCACCCCAGGCCAGATACTTCTGACGGTAGCTGTACAAACCGGCCTCGGCCCTGAGGGGCTCTTCGATGGCGGAGGTCTGGAACTCGGGGTAGGTGCGGACGGCCACTTGCAGGTCCCGGCAGTCGGCCAGGTACGGTTCGATCACCGCACCTTCCCGGAGATGGGGGGAGGAGGCGAGGAGAGCCAGCGCGGTCTCCACGTCTTCGGTGATCTCGATGCCGATCGAGCTCCCCCCGTAGCGGGGCTTGACGATGTACGGCGGGGGGAAGTCGGGCCTGGTGTCGGGACCGAGCAGCAGCCGGGGCAGGACGGGAAGGCCCAACGCGGCCACCGTCGCCGAGAAGGCGAACTTGTCCATCCCCAGAGCCGAACCTCGGGAGCCGGGACCCGTGAATCGGTATCCCACCAGCTCGAACGCAGCCTGCAGCGTGCCGTCTTCCCCCGGCCCCCCGTGGCAGCAGTTCACCACCACCGAGATGTCGAGGGGTTTGCGACGCAGGGTGAACCCCCCACCCGGCACCGCCGAGAAACCCAGCTCTCTCGCCTTGCGGGGGATCCCCTCGGCGAAGTCGACCGGCTCCGCAGCCGGATCGACCGCATGGAACCGACCCTGTTTGTCCCAGTAGATGGCCCAGACGTCGCCCAGGGTGTGGGTCGCCTGCAAGCCCGTGGAAACGCTGATGTCGTGCTCCGGAGAAGGTCCTCCGAACACGATGGCGGGCCTCGGCATGTCGCTCCTAGGGGTAGTGGTCTGGCAGGTCGTTCTCGTAGAGGACGGCGTCCCCCGGACCCAGACGGTCACGGACCCAGGCGACCGCCTCCTCCCGGTTCTCCACGACGATAACCGATCGGATCCCACCCTCGGCGGCCCCCTCCAACAAAGCCTTCCGGTTGGTACGACCCACCACCACGAGGTCGGTCACCACGGCAGCCGCGTCCCGGGCCAGTCGCCGGTTCTCCTCGTATTGCAGGTGACCGAGTTCCACCATGCCCGGGGTTACCAGCACCCTCCGGCCGGAGGGGGCCGCGACCGCGAGCCGGCGGAGCCCTTCCCGCGCTCCTTCCGGGTTGGCGTTGAAGGTGTCGTCGAACACGACGAACCCCCGCTCGCTCGTCGCCGAGACGAGGCGGTGGGGTGGCACGGGCAGGTCCTCCAGACGGTCGATCCAACTCGACGGATCCTCGCCCAGAGCGACCAGGACACCCACCGCGCACGCCAGGTTCCCGGGGTGGACCACACCGCTCTGGAACCTGGCCAACTCGACACCCCCGATCGACACCCGACCGTCGGCGCAGACCACGTCGGCCTCCGGTTGCGAAGTCGAGCAGGTGACCACTCGGATGCGATCCATCTCGGCTCGCGCCAGTTCGGCGAGCAGCGGATGGTCGACGTTTATAACCCCTACCCGGGCCCGCCGGAGGATCTCGCTCTTGGCGTCGCGGATCCGCTCGATCGACCCCATGCGCTCCAGGTGGACGGGTCCCAGTGCGGTGATCACTCCGACCTCGGGGGGGTAGTGTCGGCACATCTCGTCGATCTCCCCCGGCCCGTAGGTTCCCATCTCGGCGACGAAGACCTCCACGTCGGGTGTGAGATGCTCGTTGATGGTCCTGGCCAGCCCGAGGAGGTTGTTGAAGGAAGCCGGGCTGGCCAGCACCGAGTGCCTCCCGGCGAGGAGGTGACGAACCAGCTCCTTGGTGGACGTCTTGCCGTACGAACCGGTTATGGCCACCACTCTGGGCGCTACTTCGGCGAGACGTCGGGAAGCCGTCCAGACCCACCGGCGGGAGATCCTCTTCTCGAGGGGCCGGAGGGCCGCTGATGCCAGGTCGACCCACAGCGGGACCGCCAATGCTGCCAGGGTCATCGATGTGGGTTCCGCCGACCGCACCGACCACACCGCGGCGGCGAGGGGCGGCACGGCCGATGCCGAGGCGAGTCGGATAAGGCGGGGCGTCCACCGAAGCGGAGCGGAAGTTCCTCGAACTGTCAGGCCGACCGGGCCGACCGCAGCCGCCGCGGCGACGACGTATGCCGCCTGTTCGAACCCCGAGGCGGTGAGCACCGCGGCAGCCAGCCCGGTCCCTGCCAGCAGGAGGTTGAAGGGGCGGGAGGACCACCATCTCGCCGCGAACCTGGTCACGGACCCGGGGACGTAGTGTTCCCGCTGGCAGACCCGAAGCCATCGCAGCAGCGCGAAGACGGCCCCCGCCGACAGCGCGACGACGGTGGTCATCCTTCCATCATCCGGGTGACGACCTCCCTCACCACCCCCGGGTGGGTGGTCGGGAGGTGGTGGCCTCCTCCCGGGACTTCTACCAGCTCGGCCAGGCCGTCGGGGATCAGACCCATGGCCCGTCTCGCCACCGTGACCGGCACCTCACGGTCGTCGGTTCCCCACACCAGCCGGGTCGGAACCGCCAAGCGGCTCAGCTCATGCTCATAGGTCTCGTTGACCGCCCGGACGAGCACCTGCCGCATCACACCCTGGGCCGCCCGGTAGTCCGGAGAGCCGTAACGTCTCCGAGCCTGTTCGAGCTGCGCATCCGACACGAGACCGAACCGGTGGGCCAACCGGATCGCCCTGTAGCCCGGACGGGTCCGGCTGCGGGTGCCGGCCCTCAGGAGCGGCACCCCGATGAGCACCAGACCACCGACCTGGTCGGCTCGGGCCACCGCCGCCGCCAACGCGACCCTGCCACCGAACGAGTGGCCCACCAGCACGACCGGTTGGCGGAGATGGTCGAAGACCGGGTCGAGATGCTCCAGGTACCCGGCGGCGCCGATCGGTTCCCCGGGGGCGGGAGAGGCGCCGAAACCGGGCAGGTCCACCGCCAGGGCGGGCAGCCCGGACAGTGCCTCCACGAAGTCCGACGAGTCCCGTCCCCAGCCGTGGAGGGCCACCACGCGGGGCGGTCCGGGCCCGAGACGGCGCCCGAATAGGCGCCCTTCGTCCAGGGAGGTCAGAGGTGCAGCCATTCCGGCTCCAAGACGGATACCTCAATCGGGTGGTCGGGGACGCCGAGAATACCGTGAACCGATGACCGACCCCGCCACCGTCAGCTTTCGGGCGGCTGCCATGCGCCGCAGCGTGGTCCTCGCCTGGGTGATCCTGCTCGTCCTGACCGCCCAATCGGTCAGGGTCGGGGCGTTCGTCGATTCCAGGCTCCTCGCCACCCTAGGGGCCCTGGCGGTGGTGCTGGCAACGGCGTCGGTAGTCGACTGGCAGCACGCCCTGACCTCTCCTTCCGGCGGTTATCTGGCCTGGGCCTTCTCGGTGGCGCTCACCGTGGGTCTGGCTTCGATCGCCACGGTGGGGGGCATGTTCCCCACTGCTGCGCCCCTGTTCACCGGGGTGGCGGCGTTGACCGGGATCGTGTTGCCCGCCATCCGTCACGCCTTCGTGTCGACCCTGGCGGGATTCCTCCTGGCTCTGGCCGCGATCACCTCGAGCGGGATGGACACTCTGGAGGATCTCGTCGTGCCGGTGTTGACCTTGGCGGTCGTGGCGACCGCCACCGCCGTGATGGGGGCCGAAGTGGAGAGGGCGAGCCGTCGCCAAGCCCTCCAGATGCAGGAGCTGGAGGACCGGCGACAGGCGTTCGAACGCCTCTACGCCGTCTCCACCACCCTGGCCGGGGTGGACTCGTTGCGGGACGGTCTCCCCCAGCTGGTCGGAACGATCTGCCGCTACCTGGGGGCTCAGGTCGGAGCGGTCTTCATCTACCGGGAGGAGAGGCATGCCCTGGCACTCCGGAATCCGATCTGGGTGAACGGCCACATCCTGGAAACAGACGAGTTGGAGGCTCCAATCAGGGAAGGGGGCCTGGTCGTCCAGGTCTACCGGTCGGGTAGGCCGCACCGGGTCGACGAGGTGTCCAAACGCCCGGAGGCGTTCGGGGTGGTGGGCGACCTGGGCGTGGACGAGGCGATGCTCGCACCCCTCCGGGTGGAGGGGATCGCCGTTGGGGTGATCCTGGTGGGCGACCCCGCCTTCGGTTCCTTCCGGGAGGAACAGCTCGACGAGCTGGAGTCTCTGGCCGCGCCGGCCGCGCTGGTGGTCTCCCAACTCCAGCGGTACGAGTCGCTGTCCGAGATGAGCCGCAGGATGCAGGAAGTAGCCCAGATGAAGACCGACTTCGTGTCGGTGGTGTCACACGAACTCAGAACCCCGCTCACCTCGATAATCGGTGCCCTCGACACGCTGGCCCGGCCCGACCTGCCCGACGGTACCGCAGCCGACCTGGTCGACTCGTCGCGTCGGCAGGCCGCTCGGTTGCGTCGCCTCATCGACGACCTTCTCATCGTGTCCCGCATCGACCGGCAGTCGGTGCCGGTCGCCCCCGAAACGGTGAAGCTCGCTCCCTTCCTGGAGGAGACCGTGGAGACGGTGGGCCTAGAGCGGGTATCCGTCTCGGTGGAACCAGCCGACCTCCAGGTGGTGGCGGATCCCGATCATCTGGGGAGGGTGTTCATCAACCTCCTCGAGAACGCCGCCAAGTACGCACCCGGGTCCCCGGTCGAGGTCGTCGCCCGACCGGTGCGGCGCAGAGTGGAGGTCGACGTGATCGACCATGGGCCCGGGATACCGGAGTCCGAGCGGGATCGGATCTTCGAGCGTTTCACCCAGCTGGAACCGTCCGACACACGCAGGCGGGGAGGCTCGGGCCTGGGGCTCTCCATCGTCAAGGGGCTCGTCGAGGCGATGGGAGGCGAAGTGGAGGCCGGTGAGACACCGGGGGGTGGAGCGACCTTCACCGTCAGGTTGCCGAGGGCCTGACCCCTTCGTCGGGTCCGACCGCGACCGCATGGAACCCGCCGTCCACGTGAACTATCTCCCCGGTGGTCATGGGTGTCCAGTCCGACAGGAGCAGACACACCATCCGGGCGACCGGTTCGGGGTCGGTGTCGTCCCACCCGAGGGGAGCCCGGGACGTCCACACGTCGTGGAAACGTGCGAATCCCGGGATGGAGCGAGCTGCCACGGTGGCGAGAGGGCCCGCCGACACCGCGTTCACTCTGATGTTGTAACGCCCGAGGTCCCGAGCCAGGTAACGGGTGACGGCTTCCAGGGCGGCCTTGGCCACTCCCATCCAGTCGTAGGCCGGCCAGGCCTGCCGGTTGTCGAAGTCGAGGGTGACCAACGCCCCACCCCCTGCCTTCTGCATCAACGGCAGGAGACCGACGGCCAGCGTCTTGTACGAGAAGGCCGAAGTCAGGAAGGCGGTCTTCGCGCTCTCGGCGGGCGTGTCGAGGAAGTTGCCTCCCAACGCATCGGCCGGAGCGAAGGCGATGGCGTGGACCGCCCCATCCACCGCCCCCCACTTCTCCTCGAGGGCAGCCCTGACCCTGTCGACGTGGGTGGGATCGTTGATGTCCAGTTCGTAGGTCTCACAGGGTTTGGGCAGTCTCTGCACCGACCGTTCGGTGAGACGCATCCCCCGGCCGAAGCCGGTGCATACGATCTCCGCACCCTCCTGTTGAGCGATCCGGGCGGTGTGCCAGGCGATGGAGTCGTCGGTGAGGACCCCGGTGATCAGCAGTCTCTTTCCCGCGAGAAGCATGGTCCCTCCTATCAGAACTATCAGAAGCTGTGGCCGAAGGTCATGATCCCCCGGATGGCCAGTCCCATCATGAACAGCATCAGCAGGCCGTACGCCAACGCCGGCCGGCGACCCAGCTGGGACCGGTACATGTAGGCGAACGCCATGGTGAACGCGATGACGATCCCATAGAACACGTGTTGGTTCCCCGGCTGGATACCGTCCACCGCGAAGGCCCACACACCCAGCGCAACCTGGACCGTGGCCGCCCCCATCCCCGCGGCGACCATCCACCAGAAGTAGCGGGGAGGCTCACGCCGGATCGATGCCAGCACCAGACCCCAGACCCCCCCGACACCGAGGATCACCACGACGACCCAGCCCCAGACCGAGTGGAAGTCGCCTACCGGGCTGCCGGAGAAGTTCACGGGGTCAGCAGGCTAGCCCGCGCTTCACTCGTCCAGACCGGGGACCTCGACGAGTTGGCCTGAGCGAAGATCCAGCACGTATTCCTGGCCGGAGACCGAGTCGGCGATCCAACGTGCCAGTTGGGCTCCCTCCTCCCGCACGATCCACCATGCGTAGTCGTCCCGGCCGGTGAGGAGGAACTCCTCCCGGGCGGCCCGGGCAGCCTCGATCGCTTCCGCCTCCACCTCGAAGGTCCCGATGATGCGAGTCTGGAGAGGGCTGCCCGGCGGTTCCTTGGGATCGATGTTCTCGACCGCTTCGAACACCTCGGCCTCCTCAGCCGTCGCCTCGCTCCATCAGCACGTCAGCGTAACGGTCCCTAACCAGCTTCTTGTCGAATTTTCCGGTTCCCGTCTTGGGGATCTCCTCGACGAAGAAGACCCGGTCGGGCAGCCACCACTTGGCGACCTTGTCGGACAGGAATCCCACCAGCTCCTCCTCGGTGGCTTGCGCCCCGGGCCGGAGAACGACGAAGGCCACCGGGCGTTCCTGCCATTTGGGGTGCTTCACCCCGACGACGGTGGCCTCGGCCACCGCCGGATGGGCCATGAGGGTGTTCTCCAGGTCGACCGAGCTGATCCACTCGCCTCCCGACTTGATCAGGTCCTTGGCCCGATCGGTGATCCGGATGTAGCCGTCGGGGGTGATCTTGGCCACGTCCCCGGTGCGTAGCCATCCGTCCAGGAACGACTGGGGACTCCTGGGATCCTTGTAGTACTCGGCTGCGATCCACGGTCCGCGGATCAGGAGCTCGCCGAAGGCTTCTCCGTCCCAGGGCAGCTCGTTGCCTTCGTCGTCGACGATCTTCACTTGGAGGCCGGGTACAGGGAGGCCGGCCGTCTCCAGCACGTCCAGTTTCCGCTCCCACTCCCAGTCGGCCATGTGAGGTTTGAGCAGGGCCACCGCCGCGACCGGGTTGGTCTCGGTCATTCCCCATCCCTGCTGGACGAGGATGCCCCGGTTCTTCCAATACCAGTCGATCATCGCCCGCGGCACCGCCGAGCCTCCGCACAGGAAAGCCCGCATGGACGACACGTCGGCCTCCGGGTGTTCGGTGAGATACTGCTGCACACCCAGCCAGACGGTCGGCACACCGGCGGAGAACGTGACCTTCTCGGTCTCGAACAGGTCGACCAGCGCCGCCGGGCTCAGGTCCGGCCCCGGATAGGTGAGCTTGGCGCCCACCGTGACCGCCTGGAACACGTAACCCCAGGCTGCCGCGTGGAACATCGGCACGACCGGGAGGACATTGTCGGAGGAGGTGATCGAGAAGTTTGCGAGGTTGGAGATGGTGTGCAGGTAGGTGGAGCGTTGGGTGTAGGCCACCCCCTTGGGGTTGCCCGTGGTACCCGACGTGTAGCAGAGCATCATCGGTGACCGTTCGTCGAGCTCGGGCCAGCTCGACATCGGCTCCACCCCGTCGATCAGTTCCTCGTAGGCGATGGCGTTGGGAAGACCCACCTGCGACGCGTCCGGCCCCATGACCACGAAGGTCTCGACCGGGAGCTCCGAGGCGATGGGTTCCAGCAGGGGAACGAGGTCGGGGTCTACGAAAACGACCCGATCTCCGGCGTGCCCGATTATGTACCTGAGCTGTTCGGGGAACAGCCGGATGTTGAGGGTGTGGCAAATCCGCCCGGAGCAGGCGGTAGCCCAGTACAGCTCGTGGTGGCGCCGATTGTTCCAGGCGAAGGTACCCACCACGTCGCCCACCCCCAGACCCAACCGTTGGTCCATCGCGGCGGCGAGCCGGCGGATCCTGTCGTCTGTCTCTCCGTAGGTGGTGCGAACCCGGGAACGGTCCGACTCGACCGACACGATCTCCTGGGTGGGGAACAGGCGAACGGCACGGTCGTAGAGGGTTGACATCAGGAGGGGAAAGTCGTCCATCATGTGCGGCATCCGTACTCCTTGGGTCGCCCATCCGAGCCTACCGCGAGGAACCCCGAGAGAGTCTTGGCTTTCGCCTCCACCCCCTCGGGGCCCTCGGACCCTCCGAAGGCTGAGCCTTCGGCGGGAGGACGTGTCGCCGCCTCGTCGGCGGCGCACGATCGGGTCGACCGTTGCCGGTCCCCCGCGGCGTCTCTCCCGACGACCAGCGCCGGGCTCAGACGCTGTCTGCGGGCGGGAGGCTGATGCCGTCCCCTGCCCGAGCCGGGTGGCTGGGTGCCCGCGATCCCGAACGGTCACCCGTCCGGGTTCGTAGTTGGAAGCTAACCGAGATCAGGAGAAGGAGACGCCCCCGGTGTCTAGCCGGTTTTCGCGGACGATCGTCGAGATTTCGCGAAGTCGAGATTTCGCGAAATCGACCGGCCGATCCGGATGGGGTCTCCCCGTCCCGGTGGGGGCTGGCGTCCGGGACCGACCCAACCCGGAGAACCCAGACGCGGCGAACCCCGGACGCGGAGAACCCCGAGAGAGCCTGGGCCGGAGCTCAAACCCTCTCGGGGTTTCCTGCCTCCCGGAACTCCGGACTCTCTGGCCCCGGGGGGCCGGAGGGTCGGTCTTCCGGAGGGCTCCCGAAGAGACCTCTCGGCCTCTCCGGTACCGGTTGGGGTCACCCCCATCCGGTAGGCAGCAACCTAGACCCGTTCGACTCCCCCGGTCAAGCCGTAGCGCCATCCAGTTTTCGCGCACCTCACCGGGTTTTCGCGAATACCGCAAACCACATCCGTGTCATTCCCATGTCCTATATTTGCCTCATGGCAAAGCCCCACCCACCGACCGACCAGCCGGTCGCCACCTACACCGGTGATGCCCGCTCCGGGGACGGAGGTGCCGGCGATCGCCCGGTTCTCACCTCCCTCTCCCCCAGCCGGGCGAGTGACTTCAAGTCGTGTCCCCAACTCTTCAAGTTCCGGGCTATCGACCGGTTGGAGGAACCCGTCACCGTCTACCAGGCCCGGGGCACCACCGCGCATCTCGCTCTGCAACGCCTCTACTCCCTCCCCCGAGGAGAGAGAACCGTGGACCGGCTGGCGGATCTGTTCCGGGAGGCCTGGACCGAGCTCCGAGGCCAGGACGACTACGCCGACCTCTTCGAGACACTCGACGAGGAGCGCCGATGGGGTGTCGAGAGTTTGGCCCTCCTCCACAACTACTTCGTCATGGAGGATCCGCGCCGGATCGATCCGGTCGGCACAGAGCTCGACCTGGTCGAGGACCTGGGTGGAATAGTGGTCCGCGGGATACTCGACCGGATCGATCGGCTCCCCGACGGCCGGTTGGTGATCACCGACTACAAGACCGGGAGCGCACCTCCGGAGCGCTACGCGCTGCCTGCCTTCTTCGCCTTGAAGATCTACGCCCTGCTGGTTAGACGCCGATTCTCCGAGACTCCTGCGGAGGTCCGGCTCCTGTACCTGGACGGCCCCACCCTCTACCGGATGCCCATCGACGACCCCCAGCTCGATGCAATGGATCGCCAACTGAGGGCTCTTTGGGAGGCCATCGAACGGGCGATCGCCGACGACCGGTTCCCCCCTCGTCCCTCCCGTCTTTGTGACTGGTGCTCGTTTCGGGACAGGTGCCCGGCCTTCGCCGAACCTTCTCGGGTGGCGGTATGAGTGGTACGGCCGCGGTGGTGTTCCTCGAGCCGCACGAAGACGACCAGCCCCCGGTCGCGTGTCCCGGCTGCGGGGTCACCGCCGAGCCCGACGATCTGATCCTCGATCTGGAGGGAACCAAACCTCTTACTTGCCGGGGATGCGGGGCGGTCCTCGCCTGAGTCACGTCACACCCTGCCGTTAGGGTCGTCCTCGATGGACCGTCGGCCTGCGCTCCGTACCCCGAGGTGAACCGCCCGATCGTCGCCGTGGTGGAACCTCCCGACTGGGATCGCGCGATCGTGGAGGTGGAGGGACCGCAGATCGTCACCGGGGGGCCCGGATCGGGCAAGACCGAATTCCTCGTCCGGCGGGCAACCCACCTGATCGAGCACGTCGTCGACCGGGCCGACGAGGTGCTGGTGTTGGCCTTCTCGAGGCGGGCCGCGGATGCGCTGAGGCGGCGCATCCTGGACCGGCTGGGTCGTTCCCTCACCTCGGTGGCGGCGTCGACGGTTCACTCCTTCGCATACCGTCTCCTGGAGGCGCACCGACCGGGCGGGCCTCCGGCATTGCTGACCGGGCCCGAGCAGCTCGCCCTGGTGTCCCGTCTCCTGCACGAAGAGGATCCCCGAACTTGGCCGCCTGCGCTCCGCCCCCTGCTGGGCTCCCCCACCTTCGCCCGGGACGTCACCGACTTCCTACTCCGCTGCGCCGAACGCCGGATCGACTCGACCCGACTGGCCGAGCGTGCCCGGCGACACCCCCTGTGGGGCGCGCTCCCCGGCTTCCTGGAGCGGTACCGGGCGGCCCTCGGCGAGCTCGGAAAGATCGACTACTCGACCCTCCTGCTCGACGCCCTCGACCTCCTCTCGGACGAGACCGTGCGTCGCAGCGTGAGCCAGGATCACCCATTCGTGCTGGTCGACGAGTACCAGGACCTGTCGCCCGCCCAGGTGGCGCTCATCCACCAGGCCACCAGACCCAGCCACAACCTGACCGCGGCCGGAGAACCAGCCCAATCGACCTACTCGTTCAGAGGTGCCCGGGTCGAGAACGTCGCCGAGTTTCCCCAGATCTTCGGTCCCGACACCCGCTGGTGGCAGCTGGCCGTCAGTTTCCGGGTTCCGGCGACGATCCTCGACGGGGCTCGGCGCCTCCTCGCCACCCACCACCTGCCCGGGGGTTCTCCTTCGCCTCGTCCCGCCGAGCACTCCGGGACCGTGGAGGCCTACCTGTTCGACCAGGGCTCCGCCGAGGCCGACTGGATCGCCGCCGAGATCGAACGCCTCCACCTGGGAGATGGCGTGCCTCTGCGTCGAATCGGGGTTCTGGTGCGGTCCAAGCGGCGGCTCCTCAACGAACTATCACGGGCTTTCCAGCGTCGGGGGTTGGCTCACGACGCCGGTCACCGCCGACTGGTCGACCATCCGGCGGTCAGGATGCTGTTCGACCTGGTCGAGGCTGCCACGGCCGAGGACCCAGAGGTCGCCGACCAGGCCATGCGGCGGCTGCTGCTCGGCGAGCTCTTTCGGCTGCCCGTCGCCGAGGAGCGTCAATTGCTCCGGATGCGTCGGGCGGGCCGTGACTGGACGGACCTGCTGAGAGAGCATTCATCCGAGGGATCG
>FLYL01037032.1_pt4 | contig 22766 bp, 20 predicted proteins | sample 1122611 | NCBI WGS metagenome assembly FLYL01 (sample SAMEA4346791, study PRJEB14843) | hot springs metagenome | biome: Terrestrial Biome; feature: Habitat; material: Sediment | place: India | collected 2012-06-12 | depth 1760 m
TGTGCCCGAGCCCACCACCACCATCGGCGACGTGGTGGCCGTCTCCGAGGGGCGGCCGACCGCCGCGGCGCAGGCCGGCCTCCAACCCGGAGACCGGATCGTGGCCATCGACGGGGAGCCGACCTCCGAATGGGAAGACGTCGCCTCGACCCTGGCCGGGAACCCGGGAGAAGCGGTGGTCCTCACCATCGACCGGTCTGGACGCACCCTCCAGCTCGAGGTCACGTTGGGGGAGAGGATCGACCCGGACGGACGAAGGATCGGCTTCCTCGGGGTGGCGCCTAGGGTCGAGAACCGACCGGCGGGTATCGGCGAAGCCGCCGGCCTGGCCGGACTCCAGGTGGTCGACGGGGTGAGGTTCACGTTCGCCTCCTTCTTCGAGCTCCTCCAACTCGACAACATCGCCCGACTGTTCCAGGGCCTGCTGGGGGGCGAGGTTCCCACCGAGGTGCGGCCGGTGAGCGTCGTCGGGGTGGTCCAACTGGGAGCCCAAGCCTCCGACCTCGGGTTGGCGAACTTCCTGTACCTACTGGGAGCGGTCAACGTCATCCTGGGCACCCTCAACGGATTGCCCCTCTACCCACTCGACGGCGGCCACTTCGCGGTAGCGCTGTACGAGAAGGTGACCGGCCGCCAAGCCGACGTGCGGATGCTGATCCCGGTGGCGGTGATGGTGATTGGGCTCATCTCCCTCATCGGGGTCGTGGCGATCGTGCTGGACATCGTGAACCCGATCCGGCTATGACCCACTTAGCATGCCCGTGATGATCGAACGTAGGGCGAGCAGACGGATCCAGGTCGGTTCGGTGCCGGTCGGCGGCGGGGCGCCGATCACGGTGCAGTCGATGACCACCACCAAGACCGCCGACGTGGACGGCACCCTCGCCCAGATCTACGGGCTGGCGGCCGCCGGAGCAGACATCGTCAGGGTGACCTGCAACGACGTGGACGCAGCCAAGGGGCTGGCCGAGATGGTTCCCCGCAGCCCGGTGCCCATCGTGGCGGACATCCACTTCCAATACCGGCTGGCCCTCGCCGCGCTCGAAGCCGGGGTGCACGGCCTGCGTCTCAATCCGGGAAACATCCGCAAGGAGGAGCACATCAAACTGGTCGCCCGGGAAGCCAAGGCGCGGGGTGTTCCCATCCGGGTTGGCGTCAACGCCGGCTCCCTCGACAAGGACCTGCTCGCCAAGCACGGGTCGCCGACCCCCGAAGCCCTGGTCGAGTCGGCGCTCACCGAGGTCCGCTACCTGGAGGAGGTCGACTTCACCGACATCAAGATCTCGGTGAAGCACTCCAACGTGCCGATGATGGTGGAGGCGTACCGGCTCCTCGCCGAGAAGGTCGACTATCCACTCCATTTGGGCGTCACCGAGGCCGGTCCACCGCCCGCCGGGCTCATCAAATCGGTGGCCGGGATCGCCACCCTGCTGCTGGAAGGCATCGGCGACACCATCAGGTTCTCTCTAACCGCCGACCCGGTGGAGGAGGCGAGGGCGGGACGGCAGCTCCTCGAGTTCCTCGGCTTGCGGGAACGAAAGGGTCTCGACCTGATCGCATGTCCCTCGTGCGGGCGGGCCGAGGTAGACGTCATCAAGGTGGCCCAGGAAGCCCAGGCCGCCTTGGAGGCCGAGAACCTGCCGATCCAGGTGGCGGTGATGGGATGCGTCGTCAACGGGCCGGGAGAAGCCCGCGAAGCCGACATCGGCATAGCCGCCGGAAGAGGCCGGGGACACCTGTTCATAAAGGGACAGGTGGTCAGGGTGGTTCCGGAGGAGGAGATGGTCGGGGCGCTCCTCGAAGAGGCTCGCCGTCTGGTGGAAGAAGGGTTGGAGGCCCGTCTCGCGGCAGCCGACCGCGGAGCCGCGGAGGAAGCCGAGAAGGCCCGACTCCAGCTGGTGGAGATCCGGTCCGACCCGAACCGGGCGGAGGCGAGGAAAGCCAGGGTCGAAGAAGTCGCTCGGGGCTGAACGGGTAGTCTGGCCCCCGTGCGCTGGTCGAAGGCGTTCATCCCCACCCTCCGTCAGGATCCGGCGGACGCCGAGGCGGTGAGCCACCGGCTCCTGGTCAGAGGCGGGTTCATCCGGCAGCTCCAGGCCGGCCACTACTCGATCCTGCCTCTCGGCCAGAGGGTCAGGGCGAAGATCGACCGGATCATCCGGGAGGAGATGGATCGGATCGGCGGCCAGCAGTTCCACCTCCCGGCCCTCCACCCGGCCGAGATCTGGCAGAAGTCGGGGCGCTGGGAGAAGATGGGCGACGACATGTTCCGGCTGGTCGACCGGAAGGGTGCCGACCAGGCGCTGGGCATGACCCACGAGGAAGTGTTCGCCCTGCTCGCCACCGAGGTGACCAGCTACCGGCAGCTCCCCCAGATCTGGTACCAGATCCAGACCAAGTTCAGGGACGAGCCCCGACCCAGGTCGGGCGTCTTGAGGGTGCGGGAGTTCACCATGAAAGACTCCTACTCGCTCGACCTCGACTGGGAAGGCCTCGACGTGGCGTTCCGCAGCCATCGGGACGCCTACCACCGCATCTTTCGGCGCTGCGGCCTCGAAGCGGTCGACGTCACCGCCTCCTCGGGAGCCATGGGCGGATCCGAGTCGGTCGAGTTCATCGTTCGGAGCCCAGCCGGGGAAGATTGGATCGTCACCTGTGCTTCCTGCGGATACCGGGCCAACCGGGAGCGAGCCACCTCCCTCCTCGACGAGGTCGACGACCCGGAGGAGCAGGCGGAGCTCGAGGAGTTCCCCACCCCCGGGGTGAAGACGATCCAGGACCTGGCCGGGTCGTTCGGGCCGTGGGCCGAACCCCGCCGCCAGATCAAGACCCTCGTCTACGTGGTGGACGACGTCCCCACGTTGGTGCTCCTCCGGGGCGACCACGAACTGGTGGAACAGAAGCTGATGGACGCCACCGGGGCGGTCCGCCTTCGGCCCGCCCACCCCGACGAGATCCGGGACCTGATGGGGGCCCAGGCCGGGAGCCTGGGGGCGGTGGGGGTCGAACACCTCCCGGTGATTGCCGACCACGCGCTACGTGGGCGGCGAGGGATGGTGACCGGAGCCAACCGGGACGGTTTCCACCTGAAGGGCGTACACGTGGAGAGGGACATTCGGGTGGGTCGATGGGCCGACCTGAGAGCGGTTCGGGAAGGGGAGCCATGCGCCGAATGCGGCGCCCCGCTCGAACTGTGGAAGGGGATAGAGGTAGGCCACATCTTCAAGCTCGGCACCTCCTACTCGGAGGCCATGGGAGCCTACGTCCAGGATCCCCAGGGCAACACACGGCCGATCGTGATGGGCTCGTACGGAATCGGCTTGGAGAGGACCATGGCCGCGGTGGTGGAAGCCAGCCACGACGACCGGGGGATCGTCTGGCCGATCACCGTGGCGCCCTACGAAGCGGTGGTGACCGTGTTGCGGGTCGACGAAACCTCCGCCCGAGAGGCGGGGGAGGAGCTGTACAGGAGACTGGGGGAGGCCGGGGTGGAGGTGCTCCTCGACGACCGGGACGAACGTCCCGGGGTCAAGTTCGCCGACGCCGAACTGATCGGCATCCCGTTCAGGATCACGGTCGGACCGAAGGGACTCGAGAGAGGGGTGGTGGAGGTCACCACCAGGAGCGGCATGCAGACCAGGGAGTCGACCCTCGACGAGGCGGTCCGCTGGGTGATCCAACAGGTCGACCAGGGTCGGACACTGGGGGGTTAGTCTCCCCCATCCGATGAGGGTGTACAACTTCGGGGCGGGACCCTGCGCCCTGCCCGTCGACGTGTTGGAAGAGGTCAGGTCGGAGCTCCTCGACTACCAGGGAACCGGGATGTCGTTGATCGAGATGTCCCACCGGAGCGCCACCTACGACCGGGTTCATCGTCGGGCGATGGACCTCGCCCGGGAGATGGCCGCCTGTCCAGACGATTTCGAGGTCCTGTTCGTCCAGGGGGGCGCCACCCTCCAGTTTTCCATGGTGCCCCTCAACCTCCTCGAAGACGGGCAGAGGGCCGGATACGTGCTGTCGGGATCGTGGGCAAGGAAGGCCTACGCCGACGCCTCGAAGATCGGCGACGCCTATCCGGCATGGGACGGCGGGTCCGATGCTTACCGGCGTATGCCCTCCCCCGGGGAGGTCGTCATCGCCGATCGGACCCGATACCTCCACGTAACCACCAACGAGACGATCGACGGGATCCGGATGCCGGAGTTCCCCGACGTGCCGGTTCCTCTGGTCGCCGACATGTCGTCCGAGCTGCTGGCTCGAAGGATCGACTGGTCACGGTTCGGGATCGTCTACGGGGGAATCCAGAAGAACCTGGGTCCGGCCGGTCTGGCCGTGGTCTACCTCCGTCGGGACCTCCCCCTCGCCTCCGGACTCCCCTCGTACCTGTCGTATCGGTGGCACGTCGAGTCGGCGTCGTTGGGCAACACTCCGGCGATGTTCCAGATCTACGTGATGGGGAAGGTCCTCGAGAGGCTGGTCGCCCGAGGGGGAGTCGACGCTCTCGAGCGGGAGACCCGGGAGAAGGCCGAGCTGGTCTACCGGGTCATAGACGACTCGGACGGTTTCTACCGTAACCCGGTAGAGCCGGCCCACAGGAGCCACACCAACGTGGTGTTCCGGCTCCCCGACGAACAGCTCGAGGCAGAGTTCCTGGCGGCTGCCCAAAACGAGGGCCTGGTGGGGCTGAAGGGTCACCGCAGCGTCGGGGGTCTCAGGGCGTCCCTCTATTCGGGAGTCACCCGGCAGGCGGTCGAGGCCCTCGCCGACTTCATGCGGTCCTTCCACGCCTCACACTGAGGCTCCGATATACTCGGAGCCACCAACCGACGGACGCTGCTGGTGAGGTGGGCGCCCTGCCCACCTCTTTCCGTGAGGGCCGTCGGCCTGGTCGCGTGTGCGAGACGACACGGGAAGAGGAAAACGATGACGACCGTCGAGACACTCTGGGCGTTGTTGGAGCCCTGGCTGGAAGCCGAGCGGCTCGAACTCGACGACGTCGAGATGTCAGGTTCGGGACGGGCCCGGACCATAAGGGTGGTGGTCGATCGGCCCGGGGGAGGCGTCGACGTGGACACCCTCGCCCAGGTGTCGGAGGCCATATCTCGCCTCCTGGACGCCGAGACGGATCTGGCCGGCCCGTACCGTCTCGAAGTCACGTCACCCGGTCTGGAGCGGCCACTCAAGCGACCCCGCCACTGGCAGAAATCGGTGGGCCGCGAGGTGACGGTCAAGGTCCAGACCCCGGCAGGCACCCAGACGCTGCGAGGTGTCCTCGAGGCGGCCGACGAAGAGGTGTTCTCGGTCCGTTCGGACCGTGGCCCGGTCACCCATCCCTACCGGGCGGTGGTGTCGGCCAGGACGGTGTTCCGATGGGAGAAGTCGCCCCGTCCGGGGAAGAAGAAGTGAGGAGTCGGAGATGAGGATCGATTATCAGGTCATGGAGGCGCTCGAACAGCTCGAGCGGGAGCGGGGGGTACCGGTCGAGACGATCCTCGACGCCTTGGCCAACGCCCTGGTCTCCGCCTACAAGCGGAGTCCCGGAGCGGCGGAGGAAGCTCGGGTGACGATCGATCCCGAGTCGGGCGAGATCCACGTGTACGCCCAGGAGCTGGACGAAGACGGAAACGTGGTGAGGGAATGGGAGGACACCCCCGAGGACTTCGGTCGGATAGCAGCCCAGACCGCCAAACAGGTGATCGCTCAGCGGCTCCGGGACGCGAAACGTGAGCAGGTCTACGACGTCTACATGGGTCGGGAAGGCGACCTGGTGACCGGGATCGTCCAGCAGGTCGACCATCGGTACGTCATCCTCGACCTGGGGGACGCCGAGGCGATCATGCCGGGCTCGGAGCGCATCCCGTACGAGCGTCTCGAGAGGGGCAACAGGGTGAAAGCCATCATCCTCGAGGTGCGCAACGAAGGGAAGGGTCCGCAGATCGTGGTGTCACGCAGCCACCCCGACCTGGTGCGGAGGCTGCTAGAGCTGGAGGTACCCGAGCTGGTCGACGGAACCGTGGAGATCGTCGCGATCGCCCGCGAGCCGGGGCACCGAACCAAGATCGCGGTGGTGAGCCACGATCCGAACGTGGATCCCAAGGGGGCGTGTGTAGGCGCCCGGGGCTCGCGGGTGCGCCAGGTCGTCAACGAGCTCAGAGGAGAGAAGGTCGACGTCGTGCAGTGGAGGCCCGACGCGGCGCAGTTCATCGCCGAGGCGCTGGGACCGGCCAAGGTGAAGGAAGTCGTCATCGACGAAGAGACCAAGACCGCCGAAGTGATCGTCCCCGAGCATCAGCTGTCCCTGGCGATCGGCAAGGAAGGCCAGAACGCCCGTCTCGCAGCCCGACTCACCGGCTACAAGATCGAGATCAGGTCGGACAGGCCGCCGGAGATCGACGCCGAGACCCCCCCGGAGGTCGACGCCGAGACTCCGCCGGAGGTCGAACCGTCCCTGGCGAGCGAAGATGAAGGCTCCGACGCCGGGTCGGTCGACGAGACCCCGGCCGGAGCAACCGAGAGCAGCGAGGAAGAGTGATGGCTCGGGTCAGGATCTACGAGCTGGCTCGGGAGCTGGGGGTCGAGTCGAAAGACGTCCTGGCCGAAGCTCGAGAGCTCGGTCTGGAAGTCAAGACGGCGTCGTCGAGCGTGGACGAAGCCGAAGCCGACCTCATCCGTCTCGCATTCGGTGGGTCCGACGAGACCGAGGCGGCCGAGGAGACTACCGAAACCGTCGAAGCGGCCGAGGAGACCACCGAGGTCGGAGAAGCACCCCAGGAGGCCGAAGAGGTCGCCTCCGAGGACGTGGTTCTCGTCTCCGTGCCGCGGGGATCCACGGTGGCGGAGTTCGCCGAAGCCCTCGGGGTCGCGCCCAGCCGGGTGGTGGGGGAGCTGGTCAAGAGAGGCCGGGCTGCCGGGGTGGGCGACCCGATGCCCGAGGATCTGGTCGACGAGGTGGCCGAGGTCTTCGGGGCGATAGTCGAGCTGGAGGAGCCGGTCACCGAAGCGGCTCCCGCGGTGGCTCCGATGCCCGAATTCGCCGACGAGGAGAAGGACCTGAAGCCCCGGTCTCCCGTGGTCACTGTGATGGGGCACGTAGACCACGGCAAGACCACCCTCCTCGACTACATCCGCAAGACCCGGGTGGTCGACACCGAGGAAGGCGGGATCACCCAGAGGATCGGTGCATATCAGGTGGAGGTGGGTGGAAACAAGCTGACGTTCATCGACACCCCGGGCCACGAGGCGTTCACCGCGATGAGGGCGCGGGGAGCGGAGGTGACCGACATCGTAGTGCTGGTGGTCGCCGCCGACGACGGGGTGATGCCCCAGACGGTCGAGGCCATCGACCATGCCAAGGCGGCGGGGGTCCAACTGGTGGTTGCGATCAACAAGATCGACGTGCCGGGCGCCGACCCCATGAAAGTCCGCACCCAGCTCACCGAACACGGTGTGATCACCGAGGAGCTGGGAGGCGACGTCCCGTCGGTCGAGGTGTCCGCGGTGACCGGTCAGGGGGTCGACCAGCTCCTCGAGATCATCGACCTGATCGCCCAACTCCAGGAGTACAAGGCCAACCCCGACGCCCCCGCGGTGGGAGTGGTCATCGAGTCGCAGCTCGACCCGAGGATGGGTCCCACCGCCACCGTCATCGTGAAGCGGGGCACCCTCCGCCAGGGCGACTCCTTCGTGGCGGGGGCGGTGTCGGGTCGGGTGCGGGCCATGATGGACGACCAGGGACGGCGCCTAAGAGAGGCGGGCCCCAGCACCCCGGTGTTGATCATGGGATGGTCCGACGTGCCAACCGCCGGGGACATCCTCGAAGTGGTCGAGAACGACAAGGAGGCCCGCCGTATCGCCGCCGAGCGGGCCGAGGCGATCAAGGCCGAGGAGCATCGGATGCCCACCGCGCGTGAGCGCCTCCAGATGCTGTTGGAGCAGCTGCGGAGCGAACAGACCGAACTCCCGGTGATCGTCAAGGCGGACACCCACGGATCCTTGGAGGCTCTCAGAGAGTCGATAGCCAAGATCAAGAGGGAGGACGCCCGGATCAACATCGTTCATGGTGCGGTAGGCGGTATCACCGAGAACGACGTCATGCTGGCCGACGTGACCGGCGCGGTGATCGTCGGGTTCAACGTCCGACCGGAAGGAAAGGCCCGCAGGGCGGCGGAGGAGAAGGGCATCGAGATCCGCACCTACCGGATCATCTACGAACTCCTCGAGGAACTCGAGCAGCTCCTGGTAGGTCGTCTCGAACCCGAGAAGGAGGAGATCGTACTGGGTTCCGCCGAGGTGCGGGCCACCTTCCGGGTGCCCCGGGTGGGGACGGTCGCGGGATGCTACGTCACCGAGGGAGTCGTCCAGAGAGGCGCGAGAGCCCGTCTCCTCAGGGGAGGCGTGGTGGTCTACGACGGTCGGATCGGATCGCTCAAGCGTTTCAAGGACGACGTGCGGGAGGTGGCGTCGGGCTTCGAATGTGGTGTCGGCCTGGAGGACTTCAACGACGTCAAGGAGGGAGACGTCATCGAGGTGTACGAGGTGCGGGAGGTGGCACGCACCTAACTATCGTGGCTCCCACCGCCGGGAGGACGAGGCCATGCAGGCGGCCGCGATCCGTATCGACCTACACATACCGACCGCGGGCTCTCTCAAGGGGAAGCGGGCGGTGGTCAGACCCCTCATGGAGGGGCTCAAGAAGGTGGCTTCGGTGAGCGTGGCCGAAGTAGACCATCACGATGCCTGGCAACGGTCGGCGGTCGGAGTGGCGCTGGTAGCGCCCGATGCACGCCAGCTCGAACGGCTGATCGATTCGGTGGGTCGTTACCTGGCGGGCTGCCTGGAGGTCGAGGTGGTCGGCTTCCGGGTGACCTACATCGAGGAGGAGAGCGATGGGCAGGCCTGGCTATTCCCGTATGCGAAGGGTGGATTCGATCCTGCGCCAGGTGATCGCTGAGGAGGTGGAACGCCTCAAAGATCCCCGGCTCGGGTTGTGTTCCATCACCGGCGTGGAGACCGCACCCAACCTGAGGACGGCAGTCGTGTACTTCTCGACCCTGGATCTGGAAGACGCCGAACGAACCCGCCAGGCGCTCGAATCGGCCGCGCCCCGTCTCCGGCGGGCCATCGGCGCCCAGGTGAGGATGAAGTACGTTCCTGCTCTCACCTTCGAGCTGGATCGAGGCGTGGCCACCGGGGAACGGATCGAAGCGATCCTGCGAAGGATCTCCCGAGGCGATGAAACCTGACCTTCCTTTCGACGCGGCGGTCGAAGCCATCGAGCGGGCCGACAAGCTGGTGTTGGCGTGCCACGTGTCGCCCGACGGGGACGCCCTCGGTTCCATGTTGGGGTTCGCGGCTTCCGCCACGGCCGCCGGCCGACGAGTCTGGGCCAGCTTCGGTCGGCCGTTCCGGGTGGCCGACAACTACCGGTTCCTGCCCCTCGACCTCCTCTCTCCGCCCGAAGAGGTGCCGGAGGATCCCGACGTGATGGTGGTGTTCGACGTCGCGTCTCCCGACCGTCTCGGCGACCTGGCTCGGGTGGCGGACCACGCCGGGAAGCTGATCGTGGTCGACCACCACCGCTCCAACACCGGCTTCGATGGTGTGCTCCTGGTCGACCCCGAAGCCGCGGCCACCGCCGAGGTCGCAGTGGCGTTGATCGACCGGCTCGGATGGCAACTGACCGAGGAGGCAGCCGTTTCCTTCTACACCGCGCTGGTCACCGACACCGGGCGCTTCCAGTATTCGAACACCGGGGCCGCCACGTTACGTCTCGCCGCCCGCCTGGTGGAGGCGGGGGCACGACCACACGTGATCGGTCGTCATCTCTACGAGGAAGCCCCATTCGGTTTCCTAAAGGTGGCGGCCCGGGTCCTGGACAGGGCTCGCCTCGAAGGGAGGATGGTGTGGTCGGTGGTCACCGCCGACGATCTCGAGGCTCACGGGATCGGATGGGAAGACACCGACCCCCTGATCGACTTGGTGCGAGTCGCCAAGGAGGCGGAGGTGGCCGTGTTGCTGAAGGTTCCCGAACCAGGGGTGGTCAAGGTGTCGCTGCGTTCCCGGGGAGGGGTCGACGTCGGGTCGATCGCGGCCGCCCTGGGAGGCGGAGGCCACCACAACGCGGCGGGCGCCACCGTTTCGGGTTCACCCGAACAGGTCGTGGCCCAGATCGGGCGGCTGCATGGCTGAGGGGTTCCTGCTGGTCGACAAGCCGGCGGGCATCACCTCTCACGGAGTGGTGGCCCGGATACGCAAGGCCCTGGGTGTCCGACGGGTGGGACACGCGGGAACGCTCGACCCGATGGCGACCGGTCTGCTGGTGTGCGCGGTGGGTAGAGCCACCCGGCTCGTCCGCTACGTCCAGGAACTCGAGAAGGAGTATCTGGCGGTGGCTCGCTTCGGGGTGGCCACCGACACTCTGGACGCAGACGGCGCGGTCGTCCACCGGGAGCCGATGGAAGTGGAACCGGCGGAGGTGGAGGAGGTCGCCCGACGGTTCGTGGGTCGCATACTTCAGGTGCCACCCATGACGTCGGCGCTGAAGATGGAAGGTCGAAGGCTCTACGAACTCGCCCGGGAAGGCGTCGAGGTGGAACGGGCCGCCCGGGAGGTGACGATCCGGGAGCTCGAGATCCTCGAGGTGACACCGTCGCCCTACCCGGAGGTCGAGTTCCGGGTGGTCTGCGGGAAAGGCACCTACGTCCGGGTACTGGCCGACGACCTGGCCCGCTCCCTGGGAGGTCGAGCACACCTGGTGGCGTTGAGGCGAACCAGGATCGGCTCCCTGAGGGTCGAGGAGGCGGTCCCCCTGGAGCCCGACCGCCTGAAAGAAGCGATCCTGACCCCCGCCGAGGCGCTCCGCGACCTGCCGAGCGTGGTCGCCCCGGAGGAGACGGTTCGAGCCGCCGCCCACGGGATGCGATTCGCCACCGGGCCCGCCGAGGGTCTCGAGGAAGGGCGACGCTTCAGGCTGCTCGATTCGGATGGGCGCCTCGTGGCCGTCTACCGGGTAAAAGGGCGTGGCTCGGTTCCCGAGGTGGTGCTGGGATGAAGGTCCTGACCGGAGATCCGCTGTCGTGGGTCTTCGACCAGCCGACCGCGGTGACCATCGGTGTGTTCGACGGTGTTCATCTCGGCCATCAGCGGGTGATGGCCACCTTGGTGGATCTGGCCGCCCGGGAGGATCTGGTTCCGGCCGCGTTGACCTTCGACCCCCATCCGCTGGAGTTCCTCGCCCCGGAGAGGGCGCCGAAGCTCCTCACCGACGTCGAGCAGAGGATCGAGCTGCTGGAAGGATGCGGGATCCGGATGGTGGGGGTGATGGCGTTCCCCCACATACGGGACCTGCCCGCTCCCGTGTTCGCCCGTGAGGTGCTGTCGGAACGAATCCTGGCCCGCCACGTGGTAGTGGGCCGGGACTTCCGGTTCGGGCGGGACCGTACCGGTGACACGGCGCTCCTCGGCCGACTCGGTGAGGAGCTGGGCTTCAGGGTCGAAACGGTCGACATGGTGACGGTCGCGCACGGGGAGATCGTCTCGGCCACCAGGATCAGGGCCTACGTCGCGGCGGGGGACGTGGAAGCCGCAGCTCGTCTTCTCGGCAGGCCCTTCGAGCTGAGGGGTCGGGTGATCCGAGGCGACGCCCGGGGAAGGACACTGGGTTTCCCTACCGCCAACCTGCACGTGCCGGCGAGGATGGCGATCCCGGCGGACGGGGTGTACGCGGTGTGGGCGGTGGTGGGCGACCAGACCCATCCGGCCATGGCCAACATCGGGGTCCGTCCCACTTTCGGGGTGTCGGCCCGGACGGTGGAAGCCCATCTCCTCGACTTCGATGGTGACCTGTACGGCAAGGTGCTCCGTCTACGGTTCGTCGCGAGGCTCCGAGACGAGAAGGCGTTCGCATCGGTGGAGGAGCTGATCGACCAACTCGAGGCAGATCGTCGACGCACGGTCCGGGTCCTCGGAGGGAGGAGAGCAGGATGAGAACCAGGATCGGATCGGGGTCGCCGTACGAGCCCCGTTACGGTTTCTCCAGGGCGATCCGTATCGGGCAGAGGGTGTTGGTGGCCGGCACCGCGCCGATCCCTCCGCCCGGACGGCCCCTCCCCGACGACGCCTACGGTCAGACCCACCTCTGTCTGGAGATTGCACTCGCCGCGTTGTCGGAGCTGGGGGCGTCGGTGGGCGACGTGGTCCGGACCCGCATGTATCTGGTGGACGGCTCCGACGCCGACGAGGTGGGCCGAGCCCACGGCGAGGTCTTCGGGTCGGTGAGGCCGGTGGCCACCATGGTGGTGGTCAAAGAGCTCCTGGACCCGGCGTGGAGGGTGGAGGTCGAGATCGAGGCGGAGATCCACTAGCGGCGGACCTGTTACACTCGTCCTGTCTCCCTTCCCCGATGCGAGGAACCTCATACGCGTATGAAGACGACCCAGGAAATCATCTCGGAGTTCGGGCATCACGAGTCCGACACGGGCTCGCCCGAAGTTCAGGTGGCGATCCTCACCGAGCGGATCAACCACCTGACGGAGCATCTCCGCCAACACAAGCACGACCACCACAGCCGCAGAGGCCTGCTGATGATGGTGGGGAAGCGGCGGCGACTCCTCGACTATCTGAAACGTCAGGACGTGGAGCGTTACCGGCGTCTCATCGCCGCGCTCGACCTGCGTCGCTGAGAGCACCTATACCATTGGGAACGAACCCGACGATCGTATGGTCGTCGCAGAGGGGAGCCCGTGGCCGGTTGCTAGTTGCCGGCCCTCGATCCGATCGAGGGCCGACCACTGGTAACGGGCCGGGCTCCACGATCAGAAGGAGCGAACATCGTGCCTGAAATCACCGTATCCGCCGAGATCGGCGGCAAGACCTTCCAGTTCTCCACCGGCAAGCTGGCCCTCCAAGCCGACGGGGCGGTGGTGGCCCGTCTGGGAGGGATCGAGATGTTGGTGACGGCCTGCGCCAACAAGGCCCTGCGGGAGGGAATCGACTTCTTTCCGCTCACCGTCGACTTCGAGGAACGGATGTACGCCGCCGGGAAGATCCCCGGGTCGTTCTTCCGGAGGGAGGGCCGTCCCACCGAACAGGCGATCCTGGCGGCCCGGCTGATCGACCGACCCCTCCGCCCTTCTTTCGCCGATGGTTTCCGCTGCGAGACCCAGGTGGTGGTCACCTCCCTGGCGGTCGACAACGAGAACCCGTTCGACGTGGTGGCTCTCAACGGAGCCTCGGCAGCCCTCATGGTCAGCCCGATCCCCTTCCTCGGGCCGATCGGGGGGGTGCGGATGGCCCTCCGCAAAGGGGAGTGGATCCCCTTCCCGACCCACGCCGAGCTCGACGAATCGGTGTTCGAACTCGTGGTCGCGGGACGCCGCAACTCCGACGGCGGCATCGACGTGATGATGGTCGAAGCCGGGGCCACCGAAGAAGGAGTCCGTCTGGTCAAGGCGGGGGACCCGCCCAGCGACGAGGCGGCGGTCGCCGAGGGGTTGGAAGCCGCCAAGCCGTACATCGACCAGCTAATCCAGCTCCAACTGGATCTCGCAGCCCGGGTCACACCCAGGGAGGTCGAATGGCCGGTGGCGATCGACTACACCGAGGAGATCCTCCACAAGGTCGAGGAGGTCGCTCCGGCCCATCTCGAGGAGGTGATCCGGATCGCCGACAAGCGGGAACGGTCCGCTGCCGAGGAGAAGGCCCTGGCGGCCACCTTGGAAGCGATCGGGTTGTCGGGCGACGACGCCGACCCCGTCGAGGTGGCCATGGCCGCCCGGGCCTTCAAGTACGTGTCGAAGAAGCTCATGCGCCGCCGGGTGGTGACCGAGGGCGTCCGTCTGGACGGTCGGGGACCGACCGACATCCGACCCATAGTCGCCGAGGTGGGCGTGGTGGGCCGCACCCACGGGTCGGGACTGTTCCAGCGGGGAGAGACCCAGGTGCTGACCATCGCCACCCTGGGGATGCTGAAGATGGAGCAGCTCCTGGACAACCTGGGGATCGACGAGTCGAAGCGGTTCATGCACCACTACAACTTCCCGCCCTTCTCGACCGGTGAGGCGGGTTTCATGCGTGGGCCGCGCCGCCGGGAGATCGGTCACGGAGCCCTGGCGGAGAAGGCGGTGCTCCCCGTGGTCCCCACCGAGGACGAGTTCCCTTATGCGTTGCGTCTCGTGTCCGAGGTGTTGTCCTCCAACGGCTCGACCTCGATGGCGTCGGTGTGCGCGTCGTCGCTGGCTCTGATGGACGCCGGCGTGCCCATCATCGAACCGGTCGGTGGAATCGCCATGGGGCTCATCTACGAGGAAGGGCGCTACGTCACCCTGACCGACATCTTGGGTGCGGAAGACGCCCTGGGTGACATGGACTTCAAGGTGGCCGGCACTGCCGACATGATCACCGCCCTGCAGCTCGACACCAAGATCCAGGGTCTCCCGTCCGAGGTGCTGCGCGAGGCCCTCGAGCAGGCCCGGACGGCTCGCCTCCACATCCTCGAGAAGATGAGGGAGGCGATACCGGCTCCCCGCCCGGAGCTGAGCCGGTGGGCTCCCAGGATCGAAGCGGTGGAGATCCCCAAGGACAAGATCGGTGAGGTGATCGGCCCCAAGGGCAAGGTGGTGCGGGAACTCGAGGAGGAGACGGGCGCCACCATCGAGATCGACGAAGACGGAAACGTGGGGATCGTCCGCATCGCATCCAACGACGCGGAGGTTTTGAAGGCTGCCAAGGAGAGGGTGTTGGCGATCGCCTATCCGCCCGAACCCGAGATCGGCAAGGTGTACGAAGGCGAGGTGGTGAACATCACCAAGTTCGGCGCCTTCATCAACATCCTTCCGGGGCGAGACGGGCTACTCCACATCTCCAAGTTGGACGCGTCCCGGCGGGTCGAGCGGGTAGAGGACTACCTGAAGCTGGGTGACCGAGTCAAGGTGCGTCTCGCCGAGATCGACCGCAACGGCAAGTTGAGCCTGGACCTGGCCGAGCCGCTCGGGGATGGTTCCGAAGGCGAAGCTCCGACTCCGGAACCTGCCGAGCAGGCGACCGGGTCGAAGCAGGAGCGGCCGGCCGGGTCGAAGCAGGAGCGGCGGTCCGAAGGCGACAAGCGCAGGGCAGCTCCCTCGTTCGAGGAGACCTTCGAGCGGATGCGGAAGGGTTAGGTGATCGGGTGGACGCCGGTTCCTACCCCCGGATAGCCGCCTCCGCCCACACCCTCCCCGCCGGGGAGGTGATCCAAGCTCTCCACAGCAGCCCGGAAGGGCTCACACCGGAAGAAGCAGCCCGCCGGCTGGAGGTCTTCGGTCCCAACGAACTGACCCACTCCGAACCGCCTTCTCCGTGGGCGGTGCTGGCGGCCCAGTTCCGCAACCTCCTGATCGTGATGCTGCTCGTGGGCGCGGGGCTGTCCGCGCTGGTCGGTCACGGACTCGAGGCGGTGATCATCGCGGTGATCGTCCTGTTCGCGGCGTTGCTCGGTTTCGTTCAGGAGTACCGTGCGGAGAGGGCCCTCGAGGCGTTACGCGAGATGGCTTCGCCCACCGCCAAGGTGATCCGCGGCGCCACCCTGACGACGATCGAGTCCCGGCTCCTGGTTCCGGGCGACGTGGTGGTGTTGGAAGCCGGTGACCGGGTTCCTGCCGACCTGAGGTTGATCACCGCCGTCAACCTGAGGATCGACGAGAGTGCACTGACCGGCGAGTCGGTCCCGGTGTCCAAGGACGCCGACGTCCTCTCCGACCAGGACGCGGGGCCTGGAGACCGGCATGGAATGGCGTTCGCCGGGACGGTGGTGGTCCACGGTCGGGGCCGAGGTGTGGTCACCGCCACCGGGATGAGCACCGAGTTCGGGCGTATCGCCGGGATGTTGGACACCATCGAGGTGGGTCGTACTCCGCTCCAGGAGAACCTCGACCGGCTCGGACGGTGGTTGGCCGCGGCGGCGGCGGTGGTGGTGGCGGTGATAGCCGTGGTCGGGGTGCTCCGCGGCCTCGGCCTGCTGGACATGTTCCTGTTCGGCATCGCGTTGGCGGTGGCGGTGGTTCCAGAGGCGCTGCCCGCGGTGGTGACGATCTCATTGGCCCTCGGTGTCAGGAAGATGGTGGCCCGCAACGTGCTGGTGCGGCGGCTCCCGGCGGTGGAGACGTTGGGCAGCACCTCGGTGGTCTGCACCGACAAGACCGGAACCCTGACCCTCAACCAGATGACGGTCCGTACCCTCGTCACGATCGACGGCGTCTACCAGCCGGGGCGGGACGGCCCGCCCCCCGACCCGGTGAAGAAGCTCCTGACCGCGGCGGTACTCGCCTCCGACGCCGATCCGACATCGGGCATGGGAGACCCCACCGAGGTGGCCCTGGTCCGGGCCGGCGCCGACCTGGGGATCGTCAAGGCGGAGGTCGAGCAGCGGATGCCACGAATCGACGAGCGCCCCTTCTCCTCCGAGACCAAGCGGATGGTGACGGTTCATCGCTCACCCGATGGACGGGTGGTGGCTTTCGCCAAGGGAGCCCCCGAGGTGATCCTCTCCATGTGCGGGGAAACCGACGGTTTCGTCGAGCGGGCAGCCGAGATGGCCGACCAGGGATTGAGGGTTCTCGGTGTGGCCGTCAAGGAGGGATGGGACGGGGACGAGCAGGGTATGACGTTTCTGGGTCTGGTTGGGCTTCTCGACCCGCCGCGACCCGAGGTGCCCGACGCGGTCTGCGAGGCCCAGGAGGCGGGGATCCGGGTGGTGATGGTCACCGGCGACCATCCCGCTACCGCGGTGGCGGTGGCTCGGGAGGTCGGCATCCACCGGCAGGGCGACCGGGTGTTGAGCGGCCGGGAGATGAAGGAGCTGACCGACGACCGGTTGCGGGAGGTGGTCCCGCAGGTGACGGTGTACGCCCGGGTCAGCCCCGCCGACAAGCTGCGGATCGTCGAGGCCTGGCAGTCGCATCGGCAGGTGGTGGCCATGACCGGGGACGGAGTCAACGATGCCCCGGCTCTGAAGCGAGCCGACATCGGTGTGGCGATGGGTATCACCGGCACCGACGTCTCCAAGGAAGCCGCGGAGATCGTCCTCCTCGACGACAACTTCGCGTCGATCGTCGCGGCCGTGGAGGAAGGGCGGGGGATCTACTCCAATATCAAGAAATACCTGATGTATCTGCTGTCCTCCAACCTGGGCGAGATACTCCTCATCGCGGTGGCGACCCTCGCCGGGTTGCCTCTACCGCTCACCGCGGTGCAGATCCTCTACGTCAACCTCGCTACCGACGGCCTGCCCGCACTGGCCCTGTCGGTGGACCCTCCGGAGGCCGACCTGATGAAACGTCCTCCCAGGGACCCGGGGAGGGGGATCTTCACCGCTCCGGTGGTGACATTGATGACCGCGGGTGGCGTCTGGTCGGCGGTGGTGAACCTGGCGGTGTTCCTCGTCACGTGGCGATCGACCGGCGACCAGCAGCTCGCGGTGGCCCACACCTTCGGATCCCTGGTGTTGATCCAGTTCTTCAAGGCGTACACCTTCCGATCCGACCACCTGCCGGTGTGGCAGAGACCCTTCGCCAACCGCTGGCTGAACCTGGCGGTGGGTTGGGAGCTGCTGCTACTGGCCGCGATCGTCTATCTGCCCTTCCTCCAGCCGCTGTTCGACACCAGATCGTTCACCCTCGGCGAGTGGGCCGCTCTCGGGGCCGCCGGGTTCACCGTGGTTCCGGTGCTGGAGGCGGTCAAGGTCGCGGTTCGGCGGGGGTGGCTGGGCAAGGTGGAATGACCGACCGCTACCCGTCTCTCGACGCCTACGCGTTCATCGGGGACGGTCACACCGGCGCCTTGGTCTCCCGGTACGGGTGCATCGACTGGTGCTGCATGCCCCGGATCGACTCGCCGGCCTGCTTCGCCCGCCTGCTCGACTGGGACCGTGGCGGACACTTCACCATCTCTCCTCCAGGTCGGGATTGGAGCAGCCGGCGCCGTTACCTCCCCGACACCCTCATCCTCGAGTCGACCTTCGTCACCCCCACCGGCACGGCACGTCTGATCGACGCGGTGGCGATGCGCCGGGGAGGGAGACTCCACCCCTACCGGCAGATCCTGCGGGTGCTGGAGGGCATCGAAGGCGAGGTGGAGGTGGAGGTCCGGATCGATCCCCGCTTCGAATATGGGGCGGTCCGCCCCAGGCTCCGCCGAGCGGGAGAGGCCATCACCGCCGTGGGGGGTAGCACCGGACTGTTGTTCTCCGGCGACGTGGAACTCCAGATAGCCGACGGGCAGATGGGAGCCGACCTGCGGATCTCGGAGGGTGAAACCCGGCGCCTGTCGATGCAGTGGCATCCACCGCACGTCCTCGACGACGACCTACCCGCCCCGTGTTCGGGAGACGAGATCTCCCGGCGGCTGGACGAAACCCGTGTCTGGTGGTCGACCTGGAGCGGAGGGCTCCTCGGGGATCCCCACCTCGAAACGGCTCGACACTCCGCTCGCGTGCTCAAGGCCATGATCAACCCGCCCACCGGCGCCATGGTGGCGGCTCCCACCACCTCGCTGCCGGAGTGGATCGGCGGCACACGCAACTGGGACTACCGCTACACCTGGATCAGGGACTCCGTCTTCGCGGTGAGGGCCCTGAGCCGGCTGGGAGCCCTGGCCGAGGCGGAGGGTTTCAGACGGTTCGTGGAGCGAACCGCCGCGGGTCTGGCAGAAGAGATCCAGGTCCTGTACGGGATCGACGGTGCCATTCGACTCCCCGAATTCGAGTTGGAGCTGGAGGGATATCGCAGATCCCGGCCGGTCAGGGTGGGCAACGCCGCCCACCGGCAGGTGCAGCTCGACACCTACGGGTACCTGATCGAGCTGGAGTGGGATTGGCACCTGCTCGGGCGGCCCGCCGACCCCGAGTACCTCCGTTTCGTGTCCGACATCGCCGACTTGGTGTGCCGGGTGTGGCAGGAGCCCGACCGGGGTATCTGGGAGGTGCGGGGGGAGCCCCGACACTTCGTCCAGTCGAAGGCGATGTGTTGGGTGGCCCTCGACCGGGCGGTGCGGCTGGCCTCCGAGACCGAGCTCCGGGGTGACGTCGACCGGTGGTCCGCCACCCGGGACAGCATCCGCGAGGCGATCGAAACCCGGGGTGTGGTCGACGGTTCGTACGTCCGCTCCTTCGGCTCCCGGGAGGTGGACGCGGCCCTCCTGTTGCTTCCCATCGTCGGGTACGTCGACGCCGACGACCCTCGGATGAAGCGGACGGTGGACCGGATCGTCGACGAGCTGGGAGTGCAGGGGTCGAGGTTGATCCGCAGGTATCGAACTGACGACGGCATTCCCGGTGAGGAAGGGTGTTTCCTGGCTGCCGGCTTCTGGCTGGCTCAGGTCTTGGCTCTCCAAGGTCGGCGAGACGAGGCGGTGGCCGTGTTCGACGAGTGTGTGGGAACCGGAGGGGATCTGGGGCTGTTCAGCGAGGAGTTCGACCCTGCCAGCGGAACCATGTTGGGAAACTACCCCCAGGCTCTAACCCATCTGGCCCACATCGATGCCCTGTACACGATCCTGGAGGGGCGGGATTCTCCGACGCCCCCACCGCTGCCGGAGTAACATTCTCGGTACGCCGAGCCCGGCCGCCGGCCGGGGCGGGGGACCCAATCCAACAGGGGCGAATCCCGGTCTCCGGGTAGGGCCACCTTCCGGCCCGAGCCCGTCAGCTAACCCCGTAGGCGGGGTCCGGCGGAGGTCGGACCCGTGGAGGAAGGAGCCAGAGATGCTGGCTCTCCGCCCGCCGGGTCTCCCGGCCCGTTGAAAGGAGGGCGGCCCATGCCGTCTCGCCGGAGAGCTGTTACGTCGAGCCCAGTAGCTCCCGACCCGATCTGGGTCGAGGACAGAAGAGGGACGGGCCTTCCCTATTCGAAGGGGTTGATGGCGGCGTCGATCATGGCCACCGGTTTGGGGCCGGGTAGGGCATACGAACTCGCCGCCCGGATCGAAGACGAACTCCGTGGCCGTCAGGTCGAGCGCATATCCGCCGACGAACTGGCGTCCACCGCGGCCAGGGTGCTGGCCCGCGACGAAGGCCCCCAGGTGGCCGAGATGTACCTCGCCTGGAGGTGGGCGAAACGGTCCTCCCGCCCGATCGTGGTTCTCATCGGCGGAGCCACCGGAGTGGGGAAATCCACCGTCGCCACGAAACTCGCGGCCCGCCTCGACCTCCCCCGAGTGATCCCCACCGATGCCGTTCGCCAGGTGATGCGGACGTTCCTCCCGCCCGACGAAGCACCGGAGATACATCGATCCTCGTTCGAGGACCCCAGCTCACCGGTCCTCGGATTCGTCGATCAGGCCTCCCGGGTGGCCTCCGGGGTGGTCGGGCTGATCGAACGAGCGGTCACCGAGCGTTTCGACCTGATCGTGGAGGGCGTGCACCTGGTGCCCGGTCTGTCCGAGGACCCCAGGGTGCGACGGGTGTCGTCGGAAGCGGTGATCATCGAGGTGCTGCTGGTGGTGCAGGACCCGGCGGTGCACCGGGCCCACTTCCTCAACCGACTGGAGAACGAACACGGCCGGAGCCCGGGCCGCTACCTCCGTCGCTTCTCCGACATCCGCCGTGTGCAAGACCATCTCATCGAGCTGGCACGGAGGACCGGAACCCCGATCGTTGACGTGGGTAACCTCGACTCGGCGATCCAGTCGGTCGTGGACCTGGTGGTGTCCCAGGTGACCGCAGGGGGTGTGGAAGCCGCAGCCGGATGAGGGCGGTGCTGCTCATCGACGGGGAGCACCATCCCACGGTGGTGGCCGACGCGGTTCGCGCCCTCCCCGAGGCCGGATACCACCCGGTGGCCGCCCTGTTCCTGGGTGGGAGCGAGAAAGCCGCGAGTCCGCCCGACCTGCCTTGCCCGGTGGTGACCGGCGACCCCGGCGAAATCCTCCCGGGGTTGATCCGCTCCCACCAGGCCCAGATCGTCCTCGACTGGAGCGACGAGCCCATCCTGGACGCCCCCACCAGGTTCCTGCTAGCCGGTTTGAGTCTGGCCGCGGGAGTGTCGTATCGGGCGGGCGGAATGGAGCTCGACCCTCCGCCTCGACCTCGTTTGACCGACCTACCTGCCGTGGCGGTGGTGGGCACCGGGAAGCGGACCGGCAAGACGGCGGTGTCGATCGAGCTGGCCCGATGGCTGCGGGATCGGACCCTCCGGCCGGTGGTGGTGACCATGGGACGTGGAGGACCGCCGGAACCGTTGACGCTGCTGCCCGACGAAGCCCGCGACCCGTTCGCCCTCTTCGAGGACCTCGTGTCCCGGGGTCTGCACGCCGTCTCCGACTACGTCGAGGATGCGATCTTCGCCGGTGTGCCCACCGTGGGCACCCGGCGCCTCGGTGCGGGTCCGGCCGGTGTGACCGTGAGCGACCGGTTCGCCGCCGGGGTGGCGGTCGCCTCCACCCTGTCACCCGACCTGATGATCTACGAGGGTTCGGGCACCGCGCTCCCACCTGCCCACGCCGACTTCACGATCCTCGTAACCCGAGGGGACCACGACCCGAGGATGCTGATCGACCATCTAGGTGTGGTCCGCTTCGCGGTGGCGGACCTCGTTCTGGTGGTGGGTCCGGACCGGCTGGAGGACGCCCCGGTCCTCCGCCGACTGGGTGTGCGGCGACAGTCCATCCAGCTCGTTCCCGAAGCGACGGTGGAGGTGACCGGCCGACGGGTGATGGCTTTCACCACCGCCCGGGGAGAGGCGGCCACACAGGTGAAACGGCATCTGGAAGAGGCGGGTGCCGAACGGGTCGAGGTGTTCGGATGCCTGGCCGACCGGCCGGCTCTCGGCGAGGCAGTGAGGAGAATCCCGGGCGATGCCCTGGTCCTCACCGAGGTGAAAGCCGCCGCCGCCGAGGTCGTGGTTCCAGCTGCACGAGCGGTGGGAGCCGACGTAGGCCTGCTCCACAACCGTCCGGTGGTGACGGGAACCGACGGATTCGACCCTGTCGGGCTGCAGGTCGCCGAAGCGCTCGGGCTCAGCTGACCAGCACCCGGTAGACCTTGCGGATCGGTTCCCGCCTCAGCAGCTTCCTCACCCTGGCTTGAGAGGCGACCAGCTCGGGTGAGGTGAGTGCCTTCTCCATGGCTTCGATCGACTTCCAGCGGGTGATGGCACCGCCTTCGACCAGACCGCTCACCCCCGGCTGTTCGGCCATGACCAGCTCGATACCCAGGCAATCGGGATGGGCTCTGAACGCCGGTACCACGTCGCTCCTGAACAACTCGATCACCTCGTCGACGTCGCCGGGTGCGACCGCCGACAGAAAGAGCCGGATCACCATGTCCAACCCTCCTTGGAGAACATGCCGGCCAGTTCCGGGTTGCGCTCCAGTCGGCCGGTCACTCGGTCGTAAACCGCGGCGGGCCGTTCACCCGCTCCCGGATAGACGAGGGTCACCTCCACCCTGTCCGGCCCGACCGTCACCACGTTGTAGGACGGCCGGGTGTAACCCCGGGTCCGGTAGGAAGACACCGTCCCGGAGTTCACGATCAGCATCCTGCCCAGGTTCCACACGTGGGGTACGTGCTTGTGGCCGCACAGGACCATGTCCACCTCGCACAGTTCCAACAGCTCGAGCAGATCGCCTGCGTCCCAGACGATGTTGCGTTCCCTGCCGGTTCCCGGCACCGGAACCAGGTGGTGGTGGAGAGCGAAGATCCGATAGTCGGACGGGGTGGAGAACTGCTCCCTGATCCACGGGTAGCGGCCCCGTCCGACCTCCCCCTCGGCCAGGTCGGGCCGAGACGAATCCACTGC
>FLYL01065644.1_pt6 | contig 22363 bp, 28 predicted proteins | sample 1122611 | NCBI WGS metagenome assembly FLYL01 (sample SAMEA4346791, study PRJEB14843) | hot springs metagenome | biome: Terrestrial Biome; feature: Habitat; material: Sediment | place: India | collected 2012-06-12 | depth 1760 m
ACGGTTTGAACACGCAGGCCATCGCCGCGGTGAGGTTGAGCATGTCGACCGCACCTCTGCCCCATACGAAACCGTCGGACAGGTCTCCGCCGAACGGGTCACGGCTCCACCCTTCGAGATCGACCGGCACCACGTCGGTGTGCCCCATGAGCATCAGGGTGGGAGCGTTCGGGTCGGTACCGGGAACCCTCCACACCGCCGAAGCCCGACCCGGCGCCGGCTCCACCACTTGGGGACCGACCCCCAGATAGTCGGCCAGTGTCTCCACCGACCTGATCTCCTGGCCGCTGGCCGGCGTCCCGTCGTTGACGCAGGCGTTGCGGATCAGCTGCTGCAGCAGCCCGATCACTTCATCCGACATGGTTCCCCTCCTTCAGGGCTCGGATCAGGTCGGGCATGGTCGGGGTCAGCGGGTAGTCCTCTGCCCGGTCGACCGGCACCCAAGCCAGTTCGGCTGCGTCGTCGGCGGGCGCCTCCCTCCCCCCGACCACCGTCCCCAGAAAGTCGATCAGGACGTAGTGCCACTCGGGAGGGTTCCCCGGACCCAACGACTCCCCCACCCAAACCACCGGCCCCAACTCCACCTCGAGGCCGGTTTCTTCCGCCACCTCGCGGCGGGCCGCCTGCTCGAGGGTCTCACCGTATAGGACCTTTCCTCCGGGCACCGCCCAACGTCCGGCGTGGGCTCCTCGAGCCCGCCTGACCAGGAGGAGGAGACCTCGTCGGAGGACCGCCACCCCCACCCCAGTCACCGGTTGGTCCCTCACCTCAGATCCGGGGTCGGTCGGCGGCCCCGGTCGGGGTTCCGGTCGTCGCGATGCATGACGATCGAACGAGCGGAGAACCCACCGGCTTCGAAGAAGTTCTTCACCACCCGATGCCCAGGCAGCACGTGAGCGTCGAACTTGGTGATCCCCCGGCTGCGTAGGCTCTCCAGTGCCAGGTCACGCATGTGCTCGCCGATCCCGACCTCCCTGGCCTCCGGCTCGACGAACACCAGACGAATGGCGCCGAGTCGTTCGCCTCCCGCCTGAGGGAGGAGATCCTCGACCCGGGCGAGCAGGAAACCGAACAAGCTCTGATCGATTCCCCCCACCACGACCACCGAGTCGGGATCCTCGAGGGCGTCACCCAGGGCCAGCTCGATCGGCTCGGGAAGACCGTCGGCTAGCGACCACATGGGATGCAGGGCAACCATCTCGGCTTCGAGGAGACGGTAGAGACGGCAGAGTTCGTCCAGGTCGTCTCGTGTGGCCGCGCGGACTTGGATGTTCATGAGCGGGCGGAGCGTACCCGGGCAGCCAAACGCGCCAAACCCCAGCCGGTGACCAGCCACATGGCCTCGACGACGATCGCCCCGTTCATCTTCGAGCTTCCCAGGGTTCGGTCCCGAAAGACGATCGGGATCTCCACGATCCTCAGACCAGCCCGAGCCGCCCGCCAGGTCATCTCGACCTGGAACCCGTATCCGGAGGCCTGGGTGGTGGCGTAGTCGAGGAGCGCCAACGCCGAAGCCCGGTAGGCCCGGAAGCCGGCGGTCACGTCCCTCACCGGTAGGCCGAGGAGCGTCCTCGCATACAGGTTCCCGGCCCGGGAGACCAGACGCCTGTGCCAGGGCCAGTCGGGGGTGGAACCACCCGGCACGTACCGGGACCCGATCGCCAGGTCGGCCCCTCGTTCGACCGCCCCGACCAGGTCGGGAAGTGCCTCGGGTGGATGCGACAGGTCGGCGTCCATCTCCACCACCACCCCGGCTCCCTCCTCGAGAGCCCGGTCGAAGCCGGCCACGTAGGCGGGTCCGAGACCCTCCCTCACCGGTCGATGGAGGACCGCGATCCCGGGGTCTTCCCGAGCCATCGCGTCGGCCAGCCGCCCGGTTCCGTCGGGTGAGGCGTCGTCGACTATGAGGACCCGGTAGCCGTGCGACCTGACCGCGGGAACCAGCCGAGGGAGGTTGTCGACCTCGTTGAAGGTCGGGATGACGACCGTTACCGGCTCATCCGGCACAGTCGAAACAGATCATCTTCCGGCGGTTGGCGAGCTGGCTGGTCCGCTTCACCAGGAAACACGACTGGCACACGAACTCGTCCGCCCTGGGAGCGTGGGCTTCCACATCGAGGGTGAGCTCCTCGCGGCGAATGGCCCGCAGCTCGGCCACCTCGTCCACCAACAGGGACTCGGACACCTCGTCGTCGAGGAGTTCGAGTTCCTCCGCCTCGAGTTCGTCCAGGGCCTCGTCGGTCTCGTCTTCGTCTTCGTCCTCGTCTTCGTCGAAGTCCTCGGTGTCCTCGTCGACGTCGAGTTCGTCTTCGAGCTCTTCGTCCAGGTCGAGCTCTTCGTCCTCGAGGGCTTCCTCGTCCAGCTCCGCTTCGTCGAGGTCGATGTCTAGGTCTTCGTCTTCGGGGAATTCGTCTCTGGGCATCGTCGGGGGCGGGAGTATACGGAGGCCCGCCGCCTACCCGACGGGTTCACACCCACAGATCCACAGCCGCGGGACGTACCTCGAATTCGAAGGGAGTCGACCCCAGAGGCTCTCCGTCCGCCTCGACCGGCCACGGCCTTTCGGTCTCCACCCGACCTCGGTCCAGGCTGCGTCGCAACACGCCCGGTGCGCCCAGGTGGAGACCCTTGACTATGCGGGGCACCAGCGCGGGCGCCTGTCGTTTCCGAACACCGAAGACCTGCACGTCGAGTCGACCGTCGACCAGCATCGCCTTGGGGGCGATGTTCCAACCACCTGCGAAGAACTGCCCGTTGGCGAGGATCACCGCCAGCCCATCGGACCGCAGGGACGCCCGTTCGGCTTCCACCGACACCTCCACTCGGGGGAAGGTGGGCAGGCGAAGAGCGAAAGCGACCGGGTATCTCACGGGACCCAACATCCGAGGCAGCTTGGTGGCCGACGCCGCCGCCGCGGCACCTACCCCGGCTTGGGCCACGTTGACGAAGAAGCGGCGGCCCCATCCGCCGTCTAGGCACCCGACGTCGACCCGGTAGGGAGAGCCTTGGACCAGACGGATCAGGGAACCGACCGGGTCGGGCGGCCATCCGAAGGTGCGCATCAGGTCGCAGCCCGACCCGGCGGGAACCACCGCCAAGGTGGGGAGCGCCCGGCCGTTCGAGGTCATGAGCGCGTTGACCGCCAGGTGGGCGGTTCCGTCGCCGCCGACCACCGCCGGGCTCCATCCGGCCTCGACGGTGGCCTGCACCTCGGCGAACATCGCCTCGGCGGTGGGGGGGACTTCCACCGGCGAGTCGAGTCCCAGCTCATCGAGTCGTCGGCTGATCTGCTCGGGGTCGATCGGTCGTCGCCCTGCCTGCGGATTCACCAGGATCCGCCAGCGGACGGTCACGCCACCCCCATCGCGGCCACCACCCCACGGTCGACCGCCCGGAGCGCCTGTTCGGCCTCGTCGGAAAGCTCATCGAAGGTGTCCCGGAGCTGCCTGAGGAGGTCCACCAGTTGACGGGCCACCCGGACGAAGTCGCCGGGTTGCAGCCCCTTACCCCCGGGGAGCTGATCCAGGCGCCGCATCCCGGCCCAGGCGTAGGCCACGGGAACGAAACCGGCTTCGGGCCGGCGGGTCGGGTCGAGCCGGTGGCGCCGCTCGTCGGCCACCAGCGTCTCCCACAGCTCGATGAGCCGCCGGTAGCGCTCCTGGAGGCGTTGGTTGGGCCACGGCGGCTCGGCGGGATGGTCGGTACGAGGTTCGTAGACGAAGCAGGAGGCCAGGGCGGCCAGCTCGGCCGGCTCCAGGCCCCATAGGATTCCCTGCTCCACGGCTTCGACCAGCAGGAGGTCCAGTTCGTTGTATACGAACCGGAGGCGCTCCCCCCGAGGGGTCAGCCGCCAACCTTCGAGGTAACCCCACTCTTCCAGGAGCCGGTAGATGGAGGAGAACTCCTCCACCAGGCCCTGGCCTCGCGCCGCCCTCCTGGTCCTCAGTTGGGCGAGCCGCTTCTCGGTTCGGCGAGCCCTCTTGAGCCATCTGACGTGGGATTCGGCCCTCGGGCACCGCGCCACCGGATGTTCGGGCACATCGACGGGTTTCGGCGCCGGAAGGTTCTTCATCGCGTCGATCAGCCGTTGGGTGTAGCGGCGGTCGCCACCCCGATAAGGCCCGGGCAGGTCCAGGGTGCCTACCCGGGTGGTGCCGGGCACCAGCTCCCGATCGGACAGGCTGGTGGTGCGGCCGGACGTTCCTACCGCCAGCAGCCGCGGACCCCGCTTGCCCCGTCCCAACTTCCTGACCACCACGAACCGGCCAGCCCTGGGACCGGCCGGGATGTCCACCACGTCGCCCGGGTGGAGGACCCCGGCCAGTCTGGCTCTCGGGTGTCGGGCTTCCAGTTGAGCTGCATATTCCTCGACCGGACCCAGGTCACATTCCGCCCGACGGAGCTCGTCCTGGAGACGTTCCTCCAGTTCGGCTATCAGCCGGTCGTCGGACTCCCGGTCTCCTTCTGCTTGGAACTGGGCGAAGGAGGCGGTGAGGAGCCCCATGGCCTCCTCCTCGGTGTAGTTGGCGACCAGGTTGGCGGCCATGTTGTAGGTCGGCCGGAAGCTGGAACGCAGGGGATGGGACCCCACCGAGGCGATTCGTGTCACCTGGTCGAACGGCACGTACCGGGAGTGGAGCACCACCCCGTAACCGACGGTGTCGATCCCCCTCCGTCCGGCCCGACCGGTGAGCTGGGTGTAGTCGCCGGGTTCGAGGAGGCTGTGGGACTCCCCGTCGAACTTGGAGAGGCTCTCCAACACGACGGTCCGAGCAGGCATGTTGATTCCCAACGACAGGGTCTCGGTGGCGAACACCACCTTCAGCAGCCCGGCGATGAACAGCTCCTCCACCGTCTCCTTGAAGGCCGGAACCATCCCGGCGTGGTGGGCGGCGACACCCGCCTCCAAGGTGGTGATCCACCGTCCGTATTCGAGGGCGGCCAGATCGTCGTCCCCGAGATGGGCTGTTCGCCGTTCCGCCACCTCCCGGATCCGTTTCCGCTCTTCGGCGTCGGTGAGGCGAAGCCCGGCTTGCACCACGGTGAGGGCGGCCGAATCGCACCCCGCCCGGGAGAAGATGAAGTAGATGGCGGGGAGCATCCCTTCCTCGGCGAGGGTCTCCACCACTTCGATCCGCCGGGGAGTCGAGAAACGGCGGCGACGCCCCCGCTCCATCGACAGGAGACGCACCAGTCTCGGGTTGGGTCGCCGGCGGGTGTCGCCGGTGAACATCGGCAGGAGGCGGATCCGGTCGGTTCCGACCCGGTCGGCCAGCATGTAGAGGCTCTCCAACGGCACGGGCCGTTCGTGAGCCACCACCAGCGTGGTGTCGCCCCTCCGTTCCCCCACCCAGGCCGCGAACTCGTCGGCGTTGGCGATCGTAGCCGAGAGACACACCAGCCGGGTGTGGGAGGGGGCGTGGATGATCACCTCCTCCCAGACCGCGCCCCGGAAGGGGTCTTGCAGGTAGTGGACCTCGTCGAGGATCACGAAATCGACCGCGTCGAGTGCCTCCGGGTCGGCGTAGATCATGTTGCGGAGCACCTCGGTGGTCATCACCACTATCGGGGCTCGGGGGTTGATCACGTTGTCCCCGGTGAGGAGACCCACCGTCTCGCCACCGTGGGCCGTCACCAGATCGGTGTACTTCTGGTTGCTGAGGGCTTTGATGGGGGTGGTGTAGAAGGTTCGGGTGCCTCTCCTCAAAGACAGGTACACCGCGAAGTCGGCGATCAGCGTCTTCCCGGCACCGGTCGGGGCTGTGACCACCACGTTGTCTCCCCGGGCCACCGCCTCGATCGACTCGATCTGGAACGGGTCGGCCGCGAAGGGGAGACTCGACAGGAACTCCTCGACGGCGGCGTTCATTTGCGGAGCACCAGTCTGACCAGCCAGTAGGTGACCTCGTAGAACAGGTAGAGGGGCACCGACAGCAAGGTGAGGGTCAGGGCGTCACCAGTGGGGGTTATGGCTGCTGCCACCACCACGATGATCAACACCGCCCAGCGACGGCCCCTGGCGAGCTGAGCCGACGACACCAGACCGGCCGCTGCCGCGGCGAACAGGAAGACCGGGTACAGGAACGACGCCCCGAAGGCCAGCAGATAGCGGATGGTGAACCCGAAGTAGTCCCCGATCCGCAGGTCGGTGCGCACGTCGGGGAAGATGCCGAGCAGGAACTGCAACGCCCGGGGCATCGTCCAGTATCCGAACAGCACACCGAAGACGAAGAGGACTACGCAGGAAGCGATGATCGGGACCGCCCACCGACGCTCCCGGGGGGTGAGAGCCGGGTTTATGAACGCCCAGAGCTGCCACAGCACCACCGGACTGCCTATCACCAGGCCTCCGAAGGCGGCGATCCTCATCAACACCCCGAACTGCTCGGCGGGGGCGAAGGACTGGAGGGTGCAGGAAGCACAGATCTGCCGGTAGGGAACCTCGAGGACTTCCTTTATCCAGTTGGCGAAGAACAGGCTGATCAACGCCCCGGCGAAGACACCGGCGGCGGCTTTCACCAGGCGCCACCGCAGTTCCTCCAGGTGGGCGAGGATCGACTGGGGTTGGTCCCGGCTCGCTTCTCCGGTCATTCACCGGCCTCTGACCGGTCGGTCGCGGGTTGGCCGGTCTCCTCTATCTCAGCCAGGTCCCGCATGGCGTCCTCCGGGGTGGGGCCGGTGACCGGCTTGGGCCCGACCCATGGACGCCCCGCCTCCTCCACCAGGCGCCGGGTGTCGCCCACCGCCTTCTCCACGTCCTGGAGAGGGGCCCGCAGCTCGTCCTTGAGGGATCGGACGTCGCCTACTTCGGCTTCGAGTCCCTTCTGCAGTTCACGGGCGGCGGCCCGGACCTCCCGCATCCATCTGCCCATCTTCCGGGTGACTTCGGGGAGCCGCTGGGGGCCCAACACGATCAGGGCCACCAACAGGATGACGAGGAATTCGGGGCCTTCGATCACAGGGCAATGCTAGGCCCCTGGGACCGATCAGCCGGTGAGGAGCCGGAAGGGGTCGACTTCCCGGTTCAACGCTTCGGCGAACCGGCGGATCTCGTCTTCGGTGATCGGTTCCGGCCGGAGCACCCGGTAGGCCACCCCGGTGGCCAGCAGGATGGAGACCACCCGGGGGTTGGCGGGTCTCCGTTGAAGCGACCCGCAGGAGGGGCAATCGAACACGTAGTGGCCGTGGTCTTCCGAGGGTTCGAGTTCGAGGGCGATCTCGTCGGGGGTGAGCTCCACGTCTCCGCAGTTGTCGCAGATCGTCTTGATGGTGGTCATGGCTCTCCGGGTTCGGCGTTCTTCGAGCCATATCGGACGAGAACCCGGCCGACTGAAGACCCAATCTTCGCGGTCAGGCTCGGTAGCGAGCCAGCAGCCGGTTACGCAGGTCGGAGAGGGCCGCCGCCACCTCCTCCCCCTCCTCGAGGACGGCGTGGGGTCCCAACCGGAGGAGTAGGCGGGCTGCGACGATGGGGTCCGCCGCCGAGAACACGATCCGGAGACGGTCGCCGTCGTCGGAGAGGACCTCCACCGGGTAGTAGTCGACCACCCATCGGGCGGGCGGGTGGAGCGTGATAACGGCCCGCACGTCGTCTTCGGAGGGGGTGTAGCGGACCCTGGGCGGCGGAGGTTCGGCGGGCGGCTGGAAAGCCTCGTCGGTTTCCCGCACAGACCGGATCCGGTCGATGCGGAACACCCGTTCGGCCCCGGCCATACGGCAGAAAGCAGACAGATACCAGTTCCCGAGGTCGACGAACACCGACCACGGCTCCACCTCTCTGGTGGTGGTCTCCTCCCGACTCAACGACGTGTATGTGATCTCCACCACCTTCCCGTCTCGGGCGGCTCGCCGGAGCCGGGTCACCAACTCGGGTTCGGGGTCTATGTCCACCGCGAGGACGGATTCGGCCCCGGGGAGGAGAGCCCGGGTGAGCTTCTCGGTGGCCGAGACCAGGGCGTCCGGGGCGTCGCCGGCGGCCTGGACGCTCATCGCCGCCGCCAGCAACGCCAGGGCTTCCGACGGCGAGAGACGCGGAGCCGCCGCGAAGTAGTCGGCCATCTCGACCACCACCCGGTCACCCTCGGTGTAGGCGACCATCAGGTCGCCCGGCCCGTAGCCGGGAAGCCCACAAACGAACACCAGGTCGAGGTCGGCCAGCAGCTCTCGCCTGGTGTAGCCGAACCGTTCGCACACCTCGTCGACGGTCGCCTCGGGGTGGGAGATCACCCAGGGGAGCATGGACAGGATCCGGGTGAGACGACGGGCGGTCCGTTCCGACATCAGGCGACGCCTCTGATCCGGTCGACCACCGCCTGCCGCACCTCCGGGGGGCTCACCACCTCGGCCTGGTCGCCAAAGCTGAGCACCCAGCCGATGAACGCCTCCAGGTGCCGCACCTCCAAGGTCACCTCCAGACTCCCGTCGGGGGACTCCTGCCGGTCGATACCGAGGCGTCGCGACGCCCACCAGGCGACCTCGGGGTCGAATCTGACGATCACCGGGGTCGTTTCGTCCTCCGGACCGGCTTCCCAGGGTTGGGCAGTGACGACCGCCCGGATGTCCAGGTCGGGATCAGGGGCGAAGGCGTTGTCCGGTCCGACCGGGTTGGGGTTCTCGATCCGGTCGACACGGAACACCCGGACCTCGTCGTCTTCTCTGCCCACCAGGTACCAGTGGCCCCGGCTGTGTCCTAACCCGTGGGGTTCCACCTCCCGGTCCTTGCCTCTGTATCGGAACGCCACCTTCCTGCGGTCGACGGCGGCTTCGTACAGCACGCCGAGGCGGTCGGGTTCTTCGCCCAGGTTCACCACCAGCGGCTCCACTCCGGTGGTGGTCCTCGCGCCCCCCAGTTTGAGCACCGCGTCGGGCCCGGGCGGCCGACCCCCGATCCGCACCACCTGGGCGGCCAGCCAGAGAGCCGCCCGCTCCTCGTCGTTCAGGTCGGGATCCGGCATGCGGTACCGGTCGGGCGGCACCACATAGCCCTGCTCGACCGACCACCGGTCGACCGGCCGGATCTCCAGGGGGATCCCGAGTCGCCGGAGGGTGGCCTTGTCCCGCTCGAAGGTCCTGCGGAAGGCCTCGTCGGACTCCTGGTCGTAGCCCGCCACGGTGTGGCGGATCTCGTCGGCCGTGACCGGCCTCCCGGCGGTCAGGAGGAACGCCAGCAGATTGAGGATCCGTTCGACGGGTCTGCTCATCGGCCGATCATCCAACTACAGGGCGGCGATCAGCTTGTCCACCCTGTCGTCGAAAGCCTTGAACGGGTCCTTGCACAAGACGGTGCGTTGAGCCTGGTCGTTCAGCTTCAGATGCACCCAGTCGACGGTGAAGTCCCTCTTCTTGGCTTTGGCCGCCTTTATGAAGGCGCCCCGGAGTCGGGCGCGGGTCGTCTGAGGGGGTTCCACCACCGCCCGGGCCACCTGTTCATCGGTGACCACCCGGTCGACCAGATCCCGGCCGGCGAGCAGGTAGTAGACGCCCCGGGACCGGTTCACGTCGTGGTAGGCGAGGTCGAGCATGGCCAGCCTGGGATCGGACAGCGACAGGCCCCGTCTCTCCCGGTACTGCTCCAACACCTTGTGTTTGATCACCCAGTCCACTTCCCGGTCGAGGCTGAACGGGTCCTTCTCGAGTCCGGTCAGCAGATGCTCCCAGCGGTCCACCGCGGCCTGCACCTCGGAGGGGAACCCGACGGTGCGGCTGAACCGGTTGACCCGGTCGAGGTACTCCCACTGGATGTCGAGGGCGGAGAGCTCCCGCCCGTTGGCGAGCCGCACCTTCCGCCGGCAGGTGGGGTCGTGGGCGATCTCCCGGATGGCCCGAATCGGGTTCTCCAAGGTGAGGTCCCGGAACACGACGTCGCGTTCGATCATCTGGAGGAGCGCCACCACCGTTCCCACCTTGACGAAGGTGGCGTATTCGCTCATGTTGGAGTCCCCGGCGATGACGTGGAGACGCCGATACCTCTCGGCGTCGGCGTGGGGTTCGTCCCGGGTGTTGATGATGGGACGGCTCCGGGTGGTGGCCGACGACACTCCCTCCCAGATGTGTTCGGCCCGCTGGGAGATCGAATAGGTGGTGCCGCGGGGAGTCTGCACCAGTTTGCCGGCTCCCAGGTAGATCTGGCGGGTGACCAGGAACGGGATGAGCACGTCCACCGTGCGGTGGAAGTCCTTGTTTCGGGACACCAGGTAGTTCTCGTGGCATCCGTACGAGTTGCCCGCCGAGTCGGTGTTGTTCTTGAACAGGTAGATCTCCCCTCGGATCCCCTCCTCGTCGAGACGCTGCTCGGCCGAGTGGACCAGGCTCTCGAGGATCCGCTCCCCCGCCTTGTCGTGGGCGACCACGTCGATCAGCTTGTCGCATTCCGGGGTGGCGTACTCGGGGTGGCTGCCCACGTCGAGATACAGCCGGGCTCCGTTCTCCAGGAACACGTTGGAGGAACGGCCCCAGGACACCACCCTCCGGAACAGGTAGCGGGCCACCTCGTCGGGGCTGAGTCGGCGCTGCCCCCGCAGGGTGCAGGTCACCCCGTACTCGTTCTCCAGGCCGAAGATCCGGCGGTCCATCCCCCGGCAGGCTAACCATCGCCGGGCGATGTGGGCGGGAAGATCACACCGCCGAGCGGAGCTCCTCGTCGGTTAGGCGGCGGAAGGCACGGCGGCCGTTGGTCCGATCCAACACCGCGGCCTCCCATCCCTCCGATTCCCGGCCCTCGGCGGTGCGGAACGCCTCCACTCCCAGTCTGATCGCCTGGTCGAGGCCCAACCCTTCGGAGAAACCGTCCCGGAGGGCCCTCTCCAGCTCCTCGCTCTTGCCGCCTATGGCCGCCACGCCCTGCTGGTCGTACAGGGTGCCGTCGTAGGAGATCTTGAACAGCTTGTTCTCCCCGGGCCTCTCCCCCACCTCGGCGATGAGGATCTCCACCTCGAAGGGTTTGAGTTCGTGGATGAAGATGTGGCCCAGGGTCTGGGAGAAGGCGGTTGCCAGACCCATGGCGGTGACGTCACCCCGGGCGTACATGTAGCCGGTTATGTCGGCTTGGCGGATCACCGCCTTGCGGAGGGTCTCGAACTCGTTGTACTTCCCGACCCCGGCGAAGGCGATCCGGTCGTACACCTCGCTGATCTTGTGGAGCACCCGGGACGGGTTCTCGGCGAGGAGCAGCACCCCGCGGTCGTATTCGATGGCGACGATCGATCGACCCCGGGCGATCCCCTTCCGGGCGAACTCGGCCTTGTCCCGGACGAGCTGTTCGGGAGCTACGTAGAAGGGGACGGTCACAGCGCCTCCTCCACGGCCCGTTCGGCCGCGGCCCTGACCTCGGCTTCGTCCACCTCGTGGACGCCTTGGGCGTCGATCGAATACACGTTGGGGAGGATGCCTCTGCGCAGGTCGGGTCCGCCGGTGGCGGTGTCCTCCTCGGAGGCGGCGACCAGGGCGGCGACCGCCAGCTCGACCGCCCGCACCCGGTCGATGTCGGGCCGGTACACCGAACGGAGGTACGACTTGGCGAGGCGGGCGCCCGACCCGGTGGACCCGTAGTCCCTCTCCTCGTATCGGCCACCCACCACGTCGAAGGTGAACAGCCTGCCCCGGCGGTCGGTTTCGTCGTAGCCGGCGAACATCGGAACCACCACCAGTCCCTGCATCGCCATGGGGAGCTGACCCCGAACCAGCCTGGCCAGGAAGTTGGCCTTGCCCTCCAGGGAGAGGCGGGTGCCTTCGATCTTCTCGTAGTGCTCCAACTCCACCTGGAACAGCCGCACCAGCTCCATCGCCAAGCCGGCGGTTCCGGCGATCGCCACCGCGGAGAAACGGTCGGCGGGAAACACCTTCTGGATGTAGCGATGGGCCACCAGATGACCTTCGGTGGCCTGCCGATCACCCGCCATCACCACCCCTTCCTCGTGACGGAGGGCCAGCACGGTGGTGCCTTCGGGCAGCCCGGCGGGGGTGGCACCGGGAGGTACCTCCCAGCGGGGCGCCAGCCCCAGCGATTCGAGGAGTCCCACGAAGCTGGAGCCCGGCACGGGCTCACCCAACGGTATCGGCGTCGGTCCGATCACCCGGGCGATGCTAATGGGATCGGGAACCGAGCTGGATCTCGGCCCCAACCCCGCCGGCCGTGCCTACTGTCCGCCCTTCTGGACGTAGTTGCGGACGAACTCCTCGGCGTTCTCCTCCAGCACCGCGTCGATCTCGTCGAGGAGCTCGTCCACCGCCTCGGTGTCGGCCTCGGCGACGGTCGTCTCTTCGATCTCTTCGGCTTCTTCGCGACCCTCACGGGTCTTCCGACGAGCCCTCTCCTGTTCGGCCATTTCAGCCTCCTAACGCCTCGATCAGCTCGGCCGCATCTGCCACACGATCGAGCAGCGGGCCGACCCTGGCGCGATCGCCGCGCAACGGTTCCATCATAGGGATGCGCTTGAGGTGTGGCTCGCCGATGTCGAAGACCAGCGAGTCCCAGTTGGCGGCTACCAGCGCCTCCCTGAACTGGGAGACGCAGCGACCCCGGAAGTAGGCCCTGGTCTTCTCGGGGGGTTCGAGCTCGGCCCGGGCGATCTCCTGGTCGGTGAACAGGCGGCGCATCCGACCCCGGGCGACCAACCGGTGATACAGCCCGGACGCCGGGTCGACGTCGTGGTACTGGAGGTCGAGCTGGCGGAGCTTCGGGTCGTCCCAGGCGAGCCCGTCCCTGGCGACGTACGCCTCGAGGAGCCGCCGTTTGGCCACCCAGTCGAGGGTGTCGGCCAGTCGGGAGGGGTCGGTTTCGAGCAGCTCCAGGGTCTTTTCCCATTCGTCGATCACCCGGTCCCACACCGGTTCGTCGAGTTCACGCTCGGCGTACTTGGCGAGCCATTCGAGGTACCGACCCTGGATGTCGAGAGCGGTGGCGGTTCCTCCCTCGGCCAGGTCGAGCGGCTGACGGAGCTCCAGGTCGTGGCTCACCTGCCAGCAGGCCTTCACCGGGTCGGCCAGCTCGATCGGGTCCGGAAGGGCCCCATCTTCCATGGCCGACAGGAACAGGGCGGTGACCCCCAACTTGAGGAAGGTCTGGACCTCGGACAGGTTGGCGTCGCCGATGATCACGTGGAGGCGCCGGTACTTGCCAGGGTCGCCGTGGGGTTCGTCCCGGGTGTTGACGATGGGGCGTTTGAGGGTGGTCTCCAGACCCACCACTTCCTCGAAGAAGTCGGCTCGTTGGGTGATCTGGTAGGGCACCGGCGGCCGGCCGTTCTCCGACCCCACCTTCCCCGCCCCGGTGAACACCTGACGGGTCACCAGGAAGGTGGTGAGGAACCGGATCACCTGACCGAACGGGGTCTCCCGGGACAGCAGATAGTTCTCATGGGCCCCGTACGAGTTGCCCTTCCCGTCCGAGTTGTTCTTGTAGAGGCGTAGACGCCGACCCTCGGGCAGGGTGGCCTGAGCCCGGTTCGCGGCCCTGGCCATGACCAGCTCACCGACCTTGTCGTACAGCGCACCCTCCAACGGGTCCCAACACTCCGGACTGGAGTACTCGGGGTGGGCGTGGTCCACGTAGAGCCTGGCCCCGTTGCCCAGCACCGCGTTGACCAGCGCCGACTCGGGATCCGCCACCCCGAAACCCTCGTGTCCGAACCCCCGGGCGTCCCGTCCGGGAGACTCCTCCTCGTAGGACCACTGGACCCGCACCCGATCACCCGGATAGGAGTTGATGACGAGAGCCGACGCGAGCGCCGGGTTGAAGTCGGGTTGGCCCCGGATGATGACCCCGTACTCGGTTTCGGTGCCGAGGACCTTGCGGAGAGCCATCACCCGACCATCACAGGTACTGCCCGGTCGAGACCGCCTCCACCATCCGGCTCTCCCCTTCTCCTCCCAGCAGGGTCCGCACGTAGACGATCCGCTCCCCTTTCTTTCCGGAGATGCGGGCCCAGTCGTCGGGGTTGGTGGTGTTGGGCAGGTCCTCGTGCTCCCGGAACTCCTGTTTGATCGCGGCCAACAGATCGGAGGTACGGAGACCCGCCGGACCGCCCGCGATCTCGCGTTTGATGGCGTCCTTCTTGGCCCGCCGGACGATGTTCTCGATCATGGCACCCGAGGCGAAGTCCTTGAAGTACAGGACCTCCCTGTCTCCGTTGGCGTAGGTCACCTCGAGGAACCGGTTGTCTTCGGATTCGGCGTACATGGCTTCCACGGTGCGTTGGATCATCCGGTCGACGGCCTTCTGGGGGTCTCCGTCGGCGGCTGCCACCTCTTCGGGGTCGAGGGGCACGTCCGGACCGAGATAGATCGAGAAGATCTCCCGGGCCGCTTCGGCGTCGGGACGGTTGATCTTGATCTTCACGTCGAGCCGGCCGGGCCGGAGGATCGCCGGGTCGATCAGGTCCTCGCGGTTGGAAGCCCCGATCACGATCACGTTCTTGAGCGACTCCACTCCGTCGAGCTCGGAGAGGAGCTGAGGGACGATGGTGGATTCGACGTCCGACGAGATGCCGGTCCCCCGGGTGCGGAACAGAGAGTCCATCTCGTCGAAGAACACGATGACCGGCACCCCCTCGTCCGACTTCTCCTTGGCCCGCTGGAAGATCAGTCGGATCTGGCGCTCCGTCTCCCCCACCCACTTGTTGAGCAGCTCGGGGCCTTTCACGTTGAGGAAGTAGCTGCGGGCGTCGGGCCGTCCGGTGCGTTCCGCCACCGCCTTGGCCAGCGAGTTGGCGACGGCTTTGGCGATCAGGGTCTTGCCGCATCCGGGGGGGCCGTAGAGGAGGATGCCCTTGGGGGGCACCAGTCCGTACCGGGCGAACAGGTCACGGTGGACGTAGGGGAGCTCCACCGCGTCGCGGATCTCCTCGATCTGGGCGGCCAGGCCTCCCACCTGTTCGTAGGTGACGTCGGGAACCTCTTCCAGCACCAGCTCTTCGACCTCGGGTCGAGCGAGCCGTTCGAAAGCCAGGCCCGACCGTTCGTCGATCCGGACGTAGTCCCCTACCCGGAGCGGCTCGTCCTTGAGGCTGTCGGCGATGCCCACCACCTGCTCGTCGTCGGCGTGGGCCATGACCACCAGCCTGCCGTCGGCCAGCTTGTCACGGACCCGGACCACCTCGCCCCGGGTGTCGAACCCTCGGACGTCGACGATCGTGAAGCTCTCGTTGAGGAGGACTTCCTGGCCCCGTTGGAGCTGCTTCACCTCGATGGTGGGTTGGGCCGCCACCCTGAGCTTCCGGTTCCCGGTGACGATGTCGACGGTGCCGTCTTCGTTCACGCCCAGCACCGTTCCGAAACTGTTGGGGGGCGACGTCAGCTTCTCCACTTCGGAACGGAGGACCGACAGTTGCTCCCGAGCCTCCTCCAAGACCGACGACAGCTTCTCGTTCTGCCGCAGGGTCCTCTCGAGCTGGGACTGGGTCTGGCTGAGGCGCTGTTCCAGCTCGGCGATCCGGTAGGGCGCTTCCTGCACCCGGCGACGAAGCGCGTCGACCTCGGACTGGAGGGCGGCGATGGTCCTCCTCAGCTCCGCCGGGTCGTCACCAAACCTTCTGTCGCTCATCTCGCTCGTCTCCTGGTAGGGAGGTCACCCGTCGCGCAGTATACGGAGGGGTCGGGTTTCCTCTCAGGACCAAATTCCGGAGAGAGCTCGCCGGGTAGACTGGTGGTCGACCATGAAGGTTTGGATCGATCAGGATCTCTGCACCGGGGACGGTCTCTGCGAGGAGATCGCCCCGGACGTGTTCGTGTTGCTCGACGACGGCTTGGCCTACGTGCGGGAGGGCGACAAGATCTACGCCGAGGCCAAGGGGAATCCCCAGGGTGCCCGGGGTTTGGCGGTGGTGCCTGCCGGTCAGGAGGACATCGTGATCGAAGCCGCCGAGGAGTGCCCGGGGGAGTGCATCTTCCTGGAGCCCTGACCGGTCAGCCGGCCCGGCGAGCCACCACCACGAATCCCGTGTGCCCCACCATGCGATGGTCGGGCCGGACCGACCTCCCCGACACGTTCCAGGTGCGGTGGAGCGTCTCGAATACTTCGATCTGTCGATAACCCCCGGATCCCTCGAGGGTCTCGACCAGGGTCTGCACCTGGGGGACGGTCGGCAGGTAGGAACAGAAGATCCCCCCTCCCGGCTGTCTACGAACCGCGACCTCCACGGCGTGCCACGGTTCGGGCAGGTCGAGGACGATCCTGTCGGGTTGTTCGCCCTCCATGATCTCCTCGACCTCCCCCACCTTCAGATGCAGCTGGGCGGGCACCTCGCCGAACCAGCGGCGGATCATCTTCTCGGCGTGTTCGGCGTGGTCGGCTCGTCGTTCGACGCTCACCACCCTCCCCTGAGGACCCACCGCCCGGGTCAACGCGATGGTCAGGGCGCCGGAACCGGTGCCGGCCTCCAAGACGGTGAGGCCTGGGGCTATGTCGGCCCACACGAGGATCGGCCCTATGTCCTTCGGGTACACCACCTGGGCCCCCCGGGGCATCTTGAGGATGAAGTCGGCGAGGCGGGGCCTCAGCACGAGCAGGCGGCCACCAGCCGAGGAAGACACCTCCTCGCCCTCACGACGTCCGACGATGTCGTCGTGGGGCACCACTCCCAGGTGATACTGGAAGGTGGAGCCGGAGGAGAGCTTGACCAGGTATCGACGTCCCTTGCCGTCGATGAGAAGGACGCTCTCCCCCTCTCTCAGCGGTTCAGCCACCCGCCGCCTCCCGGCGGCGACCCACCTCCACCAGGGTTACGGCCTGGAGCCGACAGAAAGCGCACACCTCGCCGGTGGTCGGTGCCCCGCAGGTCGTGCAGGTGGTCAGCTCGACCGACTCGGCCTCGGCGAAGCCCTGCTGGCCCCGCTCCCAAAAACCGAACAGGAACTGGGCCTTCAGGCCGGGCGACCGGTCCTCGAGACGGTTCAGCCACTCCTTGTACCGGTTGATGGTGTTGCCGGCGGCCATGGGGCACTCTTCCACCTCGTATTCGATGCCCCGCAGGACCGCGTAGGCGGCGGTTTCCCGTTCCGCCACCCTGACCAGCGGCTTGACCTTCCTGCACAACCCGTCGTCGCTGGCGGGGAGGACGGGACGCTGTCGAGCCAGGTAGCCCACGTTCCATTGGAGGACGTTGCCGAACAGGGTCGCGGCCTCGTCGTCCAGGTTGTGACCCATGACGAGCACGTCGTATCCGCCTTCTTCCGCCACCTGGTTGAGGATGTAGCGTTTGGACAGCCCGCAGGCCGAGCAGGGGGTCCGTCGGCTGGCCTTGGCGGCCTCGGGGATCGAGAAGCCGTATCGGTGCTTCAGGTCCACCACCTCGAGGTCGAGTCCCCGCTTCTCGGCGAAACGCCGACTGTAGGTGAGGCTGTCGGGGCTGTATCCGTCGATCCCCAGGTCGAGGTACACCCCGTCGACCCGGTAGCCCAGGTCGGTTAGGACGTCCCACAACGCCAGGCTGTCCTTCCCGCCCGACACCCCCAAAACCAGCCGTTCGGTGGGGCGGAACATCCGGAAGTCGTGGATCGTCCTGGCCACCTGCCGGTGGACGTGCTCGACGAAGTGATCCCGACAGAACGCGGCGTTGTGACGCCGAACCTCGATGACCGCCTTGCCCCGGCAGACTCGGCACTTCATACGGTCGCTCCCCCTGAGATCACCGGGCGCAGCTCGACGACGTCGTCGTCGGACAGTCGAGCGTCGGTGGTCAACAGCTCGTCGCCGCGGATGACCAGAACCGACTCGGCCACCACGTCCAGCTTCTTCAGGAGCTGGGCGACGGTGGTCACACCTTCCACCTGGATCTCCCGCCGGGGTTGACGCAGAATCACCTTCATCGCCGCGGTCCTCTCGGTTCAGCGGAGCACCGACGCCACCGAAGCCACCAGGGTCAAGACCATCGCCACGACGGCGATCCATACCACGATACGGGTGGCGCGTGGGCTCAGCATTTCGTCGGCTACCGTAGTCGCATGCCCGGATTGCTCGATCCGTCTCGGCTGGTGTCTTCGGGGCTCGGCAGGTCGTTCGAGGGGCTCAGGACCGGCGACCAGCGCCGCCTCCTCGCCGGGGCCGCCCTCGTGTTCTTGGGGGTGCTGCGCCGCCAGCGACCCGAGCGGCGCCTGCTCAGGCGGATCCGGCTCCGTCCCGGCCGGACGGTGGTGATCAGGCTGCGTCCCGCCGACGGTGGCCCGGACCGGGAGGCCGCCCGAAGAGCCGCGGCTACTTGACCTCGTAGACCTCCACGATGGTGCGGGACCGTGACCCCTTGCGACGGCCGATCAGGTAGGCGATACCCACCGCCGCCACCACAGCCAACCCGGCCAGCACCGCGGTGTCGGCCATCGCCGAGCGGGTCTCCTCCACCGCCTCCTGGATCTGGCGGGCTTTGGCTTCGATCTCCTGTCTGGTCACCATCAGCGTGTCGCCCTCCACATGATCAATCCGGCTCCCGCTCCGGTGACCACCACGGTGAGACCCCGGGCCGCCACCTTCCACCATTCGCCTTCCGGCAGGATCTGCCCCCAGGCCGCGTAGGTGGCCAAGCCCAGGTAGAGGGCGGCCACCGCCAGGATGACGCCCCCCAGGAGTCCGAACCCGGCTTGCCGACCGAGCCGCTTCAGGGGCTCCCACGCCTCCTGTTTGACGTACCCGGTGGACATCTCGATCAGCTCGGTGACGAGCTGGGGGATCTCCTTCTTGTCTGCTCTGTCTGCCATCTGGCGGGCAGGCTAGCGGACCATCCCCTAACCTGGCCGGAGGGAGCTGAGCGGAAGGGGGATCGACTCTGATCGCAGGTGGTCGTCACCGCGCCGACACCAGCCGGCTGGGTAGGCGCTTCAACATCCTGTGGGTGGGCCAGGCGGTGTCCTATCTGGGCGACTACATGGCCTACATCTCCATCCCCCTGTTCGTGGCTTTCATCGCCCGGGAAGGTCGCAGCCTCGAGTTCGGGATCACGTATGCGTTGGACTCGGCGCCGACCCTCATCCTCGGGCTGGTTGGAGGAATCCTCCTCGATCGGCTCCGTCTGAGGCCGGTCATGATCGTCGCCGACCTGGGGAGGGCCGCGGCGTTCGCCTACTTGGCCTGGGTAGCCAACGGGGACATCCAGCCCGGGTCGGGCCAGGGAATCGGGGTCGTGTTCGCGGTGGCCTTCGTGGTGGGCTCGTTCACCTCCTTGTTCCAGAGCGGTCTATTCACCCTGATCCCCGCTCTGGTGCCCCACCGGGAGTTGGCGGTGGCCAACGGGCGGGTGACCGCGGCCCAGAACCTGTCGGTTGCGCTGGGCCCGTTCATCGCCGGTGTGCTGATCTCGGCTTCGGACAGCTTCTCGTTGGTGTTCGCGGTGGACGCGGCCACCTTCCTGGTGTCGGCTCTCTCCCTGGTGTTGATCGGACCGGTCGACCGGCAGGCGGATCCCGACCCGGCGGGGATCAGACGGGAGCTCACCGAGGGGCTCCGCTATCTGTGGAGGGAAGCCCGCCTCAGGGTATCGACCATCGCGCTGGCGGCAGGCAACTTCGTGTTCGGTTTCCTGGAGGCCACATTCGTGCTGGCCGCGGCAGATCCCGATCTGGTCGGGGCCGCCGAGGGCTGGAAGCAAGGGGTGCTGTTCGCCATGTTCGGGCTGGGCGGAGTGGCCGGCTCGGTGGTAGCCCCCGTCGTTGCTCGCCATATCGGCCTGGGGAGGACCATGGTGTTGGGGTTCGCTGTGTTCGGTCTGGCGTACACGGTGTTCGTCAACACGCCGTTCGGGCCGGTGGGGCTGCTGTACCTGTTCCTCGCATTGGCGGGTCTCCAGTTCGTCAACGTCCCGGCTGCCACCATCCGCCAGATCTACAGCCCCCCGAAGCTGTTGGGGCGGGTCACCGCGGCGAGCCGGGCCCTGGCCTGGTCTTCCCTTCCGGTGGGTGCACTGGTGGGCACGGCGGTGGTCGATGCGGTGGGCGAGGTCGCCGAGGGGTTGTCTTCTTTCGTGGTGGCGGTCAGGACGGCCCCCATGGTCATCCTCGGCATCGGTTTGGCGCTCGTCCCCACGGTGATCTGGCGAGACACCTTCGGGTCGGAGAGAGGCAGGCGGCGGGCGACCTGACTCACCGGGAGCGGCGTCCCGACACGCTCCGGCCGGGCCGGGGAAGAGGCCGCAGGGCCAGGTCGATCGGCGTGGGAGGCCGGCGTCCGTAGCGGTTCCTGGCCACTGCCAGTGCGACGGCCAAGCCGAGGAGCACCCCCGCTTCCAGGAGCCGGGTGCGGGCGGCTCTCGTGCAGTCGGCGGCAGTGTTGGGGCCGGGAACGTCCGGGTCGTACTTCCCCAGGAACACCACCTCTACCGCCGACCCGCACGTCACCGACGACACGTAGACGGCGCCGTCGGCGGTGTGACGAGTGGAGTAGACGTACTCCACGGTGCCGAAGGCGTGGAGCACCCCCAACACTGCGACCGACCATGCGGCCAGAAGCCAGATCCGATACGACACGACGACCGCAACGCTATCCGGCTGACAGCCGTTGCTGAAACCCCGTGTCATCATGAGGGTTATGCCGGTTCGCCGCATGGTCGCCGAGCGGGTGAGAGGCCTGTTCGCCCACACCGACCGGGTCCCCCTGGTCGAGACCCACCTCTATCCGGGCGATCCGGGGCTGTTCGGCCCGGAGTCGGTCACCTGGCTGGTGAATCGACACCCGGCGGTCTTCGCCGCCGGAATACGCTCGCTGCTGGTCCAGGCCTGCCATCCCGAGGTCCTGGCCGGCGTGGTCGACCATTCCCGGTACGAACGGGATCCGCTGGGGAGGCTGTCCCGCACCTCCTATTACGTGACGGTGAGCACCTTCGGGTCGCTCCTCGAGGTGGAAGAAGCGGTGGAGATGGTCCGGAGGGCCCACCGACCGGTTCGGGGACTGTCGCCGCGGGGTATCCCCTACACCGCCGACGACCCCGAGCTGTCGGCCTGGGTCCACAACGCGCTGGTGGATTCGTTCCTGACCTGTTATCGGGTCTTGGGTCCGGGCCTGTCCGACGAGCAGGCGGACATCTACGTGCGGGAGCAGCAGCGTCTGGGTCGCATGTTGGGAGCCGACCCTCTGCCCGACACCGCCCGGGAGCTGGCCGCCTGGTTGGCGGACCATCCCGACGCCGACCGTTCCCCAGACCTGGCGTCGGTGGTCCGCTTCCTGGTGTCTCCGCCGCTGACTCCGGGTATCCGCGCCGGGTATCGGGTGTTGTTGGAAGGTGCGGTTGCGACCATACCGTCTCGCCTCCAGACGGTTCTCGGGTTACGGCCCAAGCCAGGCGCGGTGGCGGGGGCGAGAACCCTGATCGGTGCCCTGGGATGGGCGTTGGGTCCCTCCCCCGCCTACCAGGCTGCGTCGGACCGGGTGCTCAGAAGAGCGGACCGGTCAGCGTGAGACCGGGCCCCGAGGTGAAGTAGACGAAGAGGACCAAACCGGCCCCCGACAGCGCCAGGTCCTTGTTGAATTGGACCATTTCCTGCATGCGTTCCATCCCTTCGAACCGCCAGAAGGGATGCATGAGGACAGCCGCCAGGAAGCTGAAGACGGCCAGCCCCAGCGCGGCCAGGTCGGCCCACACCCCGAGGATCACCCCCAGACCGCCGGCGATGATCAACACCCCGGAGATGGCGGTCAGCGGCTTGCCCGGCTTGACGCCGCGTGACTCGGCGTAGCCGGCCATGGCATCGAGCTGGGTGAGGTGTCCCATCCCCGAACCCACGTAGAGCAGGCCGTACAGGATGCGTCCGATCAGGGCGACGACGTCCACTGAGATTCCTCCTTTCCGTCCGGTTACCGTTGGTAACCGAACACCGGCGGTGCAGTATTCCCGTGCAGGGGTTACGGTTCGTGTCGATGGCGGAGTTCTCGCCTTACTGCCCCTACTTCCAGCAGACCTTGGAGCTGCTGGGCAGGAGATGGACGGCGGCCATCCTCCGGGCGTTGATGAGCGGGGCAGAACGGTTCTCCGACATCAAGGCCGCGGTGCCCGGCCTGTCCCACCGCCTCCTCGCCCAACGGTTGCGGGAGCTGATCGAGGCCGGGCTGGTGGTCCGGATCCGACGAGGGCGAACCGCCCTCTACCGTCTCACGGAGAGGGGTAAGGCGCTCAGACCCGTGTTCGAAGCGGTGGACCGGTGGAACACCCGTTGGGGTGTGGCCGCCCCCTCCTGATCCTGGACGCCAGGCCTTTGCGCGCGAAACTGTGCCAGATGCGGATCCTGTCGATCCCGAAGAACCTAGAGATCGGTGGCACCCAGGTGGCAGCGGTCGAGATCGCGTTGGGCCTCGCCGACCGGTCCCACACCGTGTGGGTCGCCTCAGAGGCGGGGCCGCTGGTCGAACGCCTCGACTCGAGGATCGGGTTCGTTCCACTTCCGTCGACTA
>FLYL01043506.1_pt2 | contig 21043 bp, 16 predicted proteins | sample 1122611 | NCBI WGS metagenome assembly FLYL01 (sample SAMEA4346791, study PRJEB14843) | hot springs metagenome | biome: Terrestrial Biome; feature: Habitat; material: Sediment | place: India | collected 2012-06-12 | depth 1760 m
TACATCACCACGATCACTCGGAGGTAGAAGTAGAAGGCGACCACCGACGACAGCACGGCGGCGAGGACCAGCCATTCGAATCCGGCCCGCCAGGCTTCCTGGAAGACGCCGAACTTGGCCACGAACCCGGCGGTGAGGGGCAGCCCTGCCATGCCCAGCAGCAACACCGAGAATCCGGCGGCCAGCCCGGGTCTGGTGCGGGCCAGCCCTGCGTAGGCGGCGATGGGTGATCCGCTGCCCGTGGGGCCGGACACCGCCGCGACCACGGCGAAGGCGCCGACCAGCTGCAATACGTAGACCGCCAGGTAGAACCAGATCGCGGTGGTGGCGGCGCCTCCGGCCACCACTCCGGTCAGGATGAATCCGGCGTGGGCGACACCCGAGTAGGCCAACATCCGGCGCAAGTCGTCCTGAACGATCGCCACCACCGAGCCGATCACCATCGACAGTACCGCCAGGACCGCAACGATCGGCGCCCAGTCGACCACCAGGTCCCGAAACCCGCTGAACAGGACCCGGGTCAGCGCCGCGAATCCACCCACCTTGGCGACCCCGGCCATGTAACCGACGGCCCCGGCCGGCGCGCCTTGATAGGTGTCGGGTGCCCAGCTGTGGAACGGAACGGCCGAGACCTTGAAGGCTAGGCCGACCACGATCAGGCCGAGACCCAGGTAGAGCACCGCGGGGCGGGTGAGGAGGTGCTCCGCCAGGAAACCCCGCAGACCGATCAGGTTGAGGTGGCCGCTGGCGGCGTACACCAGCGAGACGCCGTAGACGAAGACCGCCGACGCCACCGAGCCGAGGAGGAAGTACTTGAGGGCGGCTTCGTCGGCTTGGATCGACTCCCGGGTGAGTCCGGCGAGGACGTACAGGGCGATGGAACCCACCTCCAGGCCGAGGAACACCACCACCAGGTGGATACCGGCCGCCATGAGCTGGAAACCGGCTGCGGAGAGGAGCACCAGCGCCAACCCCTCCGCCGCCCGGCGTCCGATCCTCTCGAACAAACCCCAACCCCCGATCAGGCCTGTCGCGGTGACGGCGAGGACGACGAGGGCCGCCAACGCCGAGACCTTGTCCGCCACGATCATCCGGCCGAAGGGGAAGAACCCGGCTACGAACTCCTCGCTGGAAGTGGATGCCAGCTCGACCAGCCGCTCGGCCCTGACCCATTGAGCGGCGGCCAGCAGCGCCGAGGCCGCCACCGAGGCGCCCGCCAGCCATCCGAGCACCCTGGGCGGCGGCTTCCACTGGACGTCTACCAGCAGCACCAGAGCAGCTCCGACGGCCAACGCCAGCTCGGGGCCGATCGCCAGCCAGGACACCGAGGGTAGGGTCATGGTTCCACCGCCAGGGTCTGATCCAGTTCCACCGTGGCGACGCTGTGACCGGTGGCGGTTTCGATCCGGTCCAGCACCGCCTCCACCGAGGGCCGCGACCTGTCCAGCAGCACGTTCGGGTAGAGGCCTATCACCAGCATGAGCACCGCCAGCGGGGCCAGGACGGCGATCTCCCGACCCGACAGGTCGGCGACGTCGACGTTGGGACCGGAGGGTTCACCGGTGAACACCCTCTCGTAGGCCCACAGGAGGTAAACCGCGGCCAGGACCACACCGAAGGCCCCGACCGCGGCCCAGCCCGGGAGGGCGGGGAAGCTGCCGACCAGCACCAGGAACTCGCCTACGAACCCGTTGAGACCGGGAAGTCCTATAGAGGCGAAAGCGGTGAACAGGAAGAACCCGGCGAGCAGAGGCATCGATCGTTGGAGCCCTCCGAACTCGGCGATCGCCTTGGTGTGGCGCCGGTCGTAGATCATTCCCACCAGCAGGAACAACGCGCCGGTGGTGAGCCCATGGTTGATGTTCTGGATCACCGCCCCTTGGAGTCCGCCGACGGTCAGGGCGAAGAGGCCCAAGACGATGAACCCGAGGTGACTGACCGACGAGTAGGCGACCAGCCGTTTGAGGTCGGGCTGGACGATCGCCACCGCCGCCCCGTAGACGATCCCGATCACCGCCAGGGTGGCCATGAGGGGAACGGCTTCCACCACCGCGGCGGGGAACAGGGTGAGGTTGAAACGCAGGAGTCCGTAGGTGCCCAGCTTCAGCAGCACCCCGGCCAGGAGCACCGACCCGGCGGTGGGGGCCTCGGTGTGGGCGTCGGGCAGCCAGGTGTGGAGAGGAAACACCGGAACCTTGATGGCGAACGCCAGCGCGAAGGCGACGAACAGCCACAACTGGGTCGTCGGGTCGAGGTCGAGGCGCAGCAGGTCGTCCAAGGCGAAGGAAGGTGCTCCCGTCTGCTGCTGGTGGATCACACCCAACGCGATGATGCCCGCCAGGAGGAGAGCCGACCCGGCGGCGGTGTAGATGAAGAACTTGACCGCGGCGTGGATCCGCCTCTCCGATCCCCATATCCCGATGATCAGATACATGGGCACCAGGATCGCCTCGAAGAACACGAAGAAGAGGAACAGGTCGAGAGCCAGGAACACACCGATGAGCCCGGCTTCGAGGAACAGGATCGACGCCACGTACTCCTTGACCCGGTGGGTGATGTGGGTCGACGCGGCCACCGAGATGGGAACCAGGAGTGCGGTGAGGAGCACCAGCCCCAGGGATATGCCGTCGACGCCGAGATACCAGGAGATGCCCCACGGCTCGTACCAGGCGACCCGTTCCACGAACTGGAAGTCGGCAACTCCGGTCTGGAACTGCCAGAACATGACCCCGGCCAGAGCCAGGGGGATCAGGCTCGTCCCGAACCCGACCGCCAGTGGCAGCTCGGGCCTACGACGGGGCAGCAGGGCCACCACCAGCGCCGACAGGGCGGGAACCGCGACCAGCCAGCCGAGGATCCCCATGTCAGCCCGCCCTCCACACCGTCAACGCCATTACCAGCAGCAACCCGGCGAGGAACACGACGCCGTAGCTCCTCACCAGCCCGGTCTGCACACCCCGCACCACCTGGCCCAGCCTGGCGACGAGACGGCCCAGGCCCTCCACCGCACCGTCCACCAGCCGGGTGTCGACTCCGAAGGCGAGCCCTTCGGCGAGTCGGCGGCCGGGAACCACCAGCGTCCTGCCGTATAGATCGTCGATCCCGTAGCCCCGGGACCAGGCGTCCCAGATCCGGCCGAGTCCGGCTTCGAACCTCTGCCAGGTGGGACGGGTGTAGGTGACGTACCCCATCGCCACCCCCGCCAGCCCGGCGGCGGTGCCCAGACCGGCCAAGAGCAGGAAGGTGAGGAGGTCTTCCGGTGGGTGCGCCAAGCTGACACCCTCGAAAGCCGGCTCCAGGAAGTGCTCCAGGCCGAGGCCAAACAAGGGGGTGTTGACGAATCCGCCTACCAGGCTGAGAGCCGCCAGCACGACCAGCGGCCAGGTCATCACCCGGGGCGACTCGTGCGGTTCGACGCCTTCGGGCCAGCGGGGTTCGCCCAGGAACACCAGCACGAACCAGCGTCCCATGTAGAAGGCGGTGAGGAGGGCGGTGACCAACCCGATCAGGTACAGCACCACCGCCGGCCCTCCCTGGGCGAAGGCCGCGCCCAGGCTCTCGTCCTTGGACCAGAAACCGGCCAAAGGCGGTATGCCGGCGATGGCGAGGGTGGCCAGCCCCACGGTCGCGAAGGTGACCGGCATGCGGCTGCGCAGCCCGCCCATCCGGCGGATGTCCTGCAGGTCGCCCATCGCGTGGATCACCGACCCAGCCCCCAGGAAGAGCAGCGCCTTGAAGAAGGCGTGGGTCATCAGGTGGAAGAGACCCGCCACGTAGGCGGTGAGTCCCACCGCCATGAACATGTAGCCGAGCTGGGAGATGGTCGAATAGGCCAACACCCGTTTGATGTCGTTCTGGGCGACAGCGATGGTGGCGGCCCACAGGGCGGTGACAGCCCCGACGGCGGCGACGACGAAGGAGGCGGTGGGAGCCAGCTCGAAGATGACCGCCGAGCGGGCCACCACGTAGACGCCCGCGGTGACCATGGTGGCGGCGTGGATGAGGGCCGACACCGGAGTCGGACCCTCCATGGCGTCCGGCAACCACACGTAGAGGGGGACCTGCGCCGACTTACCCGCCGCGCCGACCAGCAGCAGCAGCCCGATCGCGGTGGCGGTGCCCTCCGGCAGCACCTCGGCGGCCGTTTCGAACACCGTCGGGTAGGAGAGGGTGCCGAAGGAGGCGAATATCAGCATGAGAGCGATCATGAACCCGAAGTCGCCGATCCGGTTGACGACGAAGGCCTTCTTGCCGGCCGCGGCCGCCGACGGCCGGGTGAACCAGAAGGAGATCAGCAGATACGAGCAGAGGCCGACCAGCTCCCAGCCGAGGAACAGCATGGCGTAGTTGCCGGCCAACACCAGGGTGAGCATGGAGCCGGTGAACAGGTTGAGGTATGTGAAGAACCGGTGGAACCGGGGATCGCCATGCATGTAGCCGATGGCGAAGACGTGGATCAGGAACCCCACCCCGGTGACCACCAGGGCCATGAGGGCCGACAGGGGGTCCCATCGGATCTCGAAGGAGGCGCCCAGTTCCGGCATCCACGAGAAGAGAAGATGCTGTTCGGGGTGTCCGTTTCCCTGGATGAACGGCCAGGCCGCCCAAGCCGAAAGAAGGAAGGAGGCCCCCACGGTCAGTGAGGCGAGCCATCCAGCCCGGGGTTCGCCCAGGAACCGTCCCAGGAAATGGAGCAGCACCGCCCCGCCCAGGGGCAGCGCGATGACGACCCAGCCGAGCTCTGCGCTCATCCTCTCAGCTCCGCCAGTTCGTCCACCGACGCGGTGGCCCTCTGCCGGAAAACCGCGACGATGATCGCCAGACCCACCACCACCTCGGCGGCGGCGACCACCAACACGAAGAACACCGCTACCTGCCCCTCCAGGTTGCCGATGGCACGGCCCGCCGCGACGAAGGTGAGGTTCACCGCGTTGAGCATCAGCTCGACGCACATGAACATGATCAGGGCGTTACGTCTCAGGAAGATGCCGACCAGACCCACCCCGAACAGGAGCGCCGCCAACGTCATGTACCAGCCTGCGGTGACGGTCATCGGTCCTCTCCTTCGGTCACCGGTTCCCGTCTGAAGTAAGCCAGGGCGATGGCGCCGGCGGCGGCGATGGTGAGGAGCAGCGCGGTGACCTCGAAGGCCAGCACCCAGTCGGTGAACAGCCGCTCGGCCAGGGCCTGGACGGTTCCGTTGGGGGTCTCGGCTCCGTCCACCGAGGCCGGCACCCAGGAGAAGCGGCCGCCGGCCACCGCCGCGCCGGCCACCGCCAGCAAACCCAGCGCCACCACCGCCAGGTATATCCGGTGCCGGGGGATCGTCTCGGAGGTGTCCTCGGCCCGGTCGACCCCGATCATCATGATGACGAACAGGAACAGGGTCATGACCGCCCCCGCATACACGATGATCTGCACGGCCGCCACCATGTGGGCGAGATGCACGACGTAGAACACGCCCAGGGAGAAGAGGGTGGCGAGCAACCCCAGGGCGGAGTAGACCGGGTTGCGGGCCAGCACCACCGCCAGCGCCCCGCCCAGGGCCACCGCCGCGCCCACCACGAAGACGACCAGCTCCACCATCAGGCGTCCCTCGTCTCTTGGTCGGGTTCGGGATCCCACGACGCAGGCCCTGGGGTCCCTTGCCACATCTTCACCCCTTCGTAGGCCGCCACCCCGCCGGGGGCGGTGGCTCGCAACCATCCGTCGGCCGTGTTCAGCTCGTCGTAGTTGGCGTAGGGGTCGTCGTCGAACATGTGGGGAACCGTCCCGTCGGGCCTCATGAGCAGTTCGTTCTTGGTGTAGATGGCGTCGTCCCGATTGGTGACCGACATCTCGAACAGATGGGTCATGGTGATCGCCTCGGTGGGGCAGGCTTCGACGCAGAGGCCGCAGAAGATGCACCGCAGCATGTTGATCTCGTAGACGAATCCGTACCTCTCACCGGGACTGACCGGGGCGTCGACCGGGTTGTCCATCCCCCGGACGTAGATGCATCGGGCGGGACACGCCCCGGCGCACAGTTCACATCCGATGCACTTCTCCATCCCGTCGGGATACCGGTTGAGGACGTGGCGACCGTGGAACCGCTGGGGTTTGGTGCGGAACTCCTTGGGGTAGCGGGTGGTGACCCGAGGCCGGAACATCTGACGGAAGGTCACCGCCAATCCCTTGAGCAGTTCGGTCAGCATCCCATCACCCCCACGGCAACCCGAACCGACGGAACCCGATGAACAGGGCCGAGACCATCAGCCAGGCCAACGCCCCGGGGATGAGTCGCTTCCACCCGAGCTGCATGAGCTGGTCGTAGCGGAGTCGGGGCAGGGTGGCCCTGATCCAGAAGAAGAGGAACACGATGGCGTAGGTCTTCACCAGCAACCAGAAGACGGGAAGGATCGCCGAGATCCAAGCCGGGAGGATGCCGCTCCAGGTCGGTCCGTTCCATCCCCCCAGGAACAGGGTGGCTGCGATGGCCGACATCGAGAACACGTTTATGTACTCGGCCAGGAAGAACATCGCGAACCTCATCCCCGAGTACTCGGTGTGGAACCCGCCGACCAGCTCCTGCTCCGCTTCGACCAGGTCGAAAGGGGCCCGGTTGGTCTCCGCGACGATCGCCACCAGGAAGATGGCGAACGCCACGAACTGGGGGATGATGTTCCACCTGGGGATGAACCCCAAGAAAGTGCCCGCCTGCCGCTCGACCAGTTCGGCGAGCGACAGGGTGCCGGTCCCGTCGCCGGTGGTGGCCGAGTACATCACCACCGCGACCATGGCCAGCCCCATGGCCGCCTCGTAGGAGATGGCCTGGGCGGTGGCCCTCACTCCTCCCAGCAGCGGGTACTTGGAACCCGACGACCATCCGGCCAGCACCACCGCGTACACCGCCATCGACGACATGGCGAGGATGAACAGGAGCCCCACGTTGAGGTCGGCCACCTGGAGGGGCATCGTCCGGCCGAACACCTCGACCGGTGCCCCCCACGGAACCACCGAGAAGATCAGGAACGCGGGGACCACCGCCAGGAAGGGAGCCGCCAGGTACACGCCCCGCTCGACCTTCGACGGGGTGACCGACTCCTTGAAAAAGAGTTTCAACCCGTCGGCCACGGTCTGGAGGATGCCCCACGGGCCCGCCCGGTCGGGGCCGATGCGGTTCTGCATGTCGGCGACCACCTTGCGCTCGGCCCACACGTTGAGGATCGTCACCACCAGGAGCAGCGCGAAGGTGGCGACGACCCGTAGGCCGATCAGGAGGACGTCGACGATGTCCATCGGATGCTCGGTGGGGTCACGGCAGCCACCGAGATTAGGGACCGGGCCCGGAGGCCAACAAACCGGCCGGTCGGACGAGGTCCCTCCCGGATGGGCGATACTATGGGGCCATGTCGACCGATCTGCTGTTGGTGGGCGCCGGCCTGATCCTCCTGACGGTGGGGGCCGACCGGTTCGTGGAGTCGGCGGCCCGTCTCGGGCTGCGGCTCGGTGTCTCTTCGCTCCTCATCGGCTTGTTCGTGATCGGGATGGGGACTTCTCTGCCCGAGATGCTGGTGAGCGGCATCTCCGCGGCCCGTCCGGGCGGGCTGGACCTGGCGATGGGCAACGTGGTGGGTTCCAACATCGCCAACCTGTCCCTGGTGCTGGGAGTGGCGGCTCTCATCACCCCGGTTCCGACTCCTCGTGGGATCCTCCACCGGGAAGGACTTATCGCCACCCTGGCCTCCGCGCTGCTCGCCTGGTTCGCGTGGAGGGGGTCTCTGTCCCTGGTGCAGGGGGTGCTGCTGTTGGTCGCCGGGTTGGTCGCGATCCTGTTCATCGCCCGCGGTAACGGCGGTGGCGAGCTCGAGCAGGAGGTGGCCGAGGAGTTGGGGTCGGGTTGGACCGACATCGCCAAGGAGGCCCTGTGGGTGGTGGCGGGGCTGGCCGCCACCCTCCTGGGGGCCCAGCTCCTGGTCGACGGCGCCCGGGGTCTGGCCGCCTCCCTGGGTGTGAGCGAAGCCCTGATCGGGCTGAGTGTGGTGGCGGTGGGTACTTCCCTGCCGGAGTTGGCCACCGCGGTGGCGGCAGCCCGCCGACGGCACACCTCCCTGGTTTTGGGCAACGTGCTCGGGTCGAACCTGTTCAACGCCCTCCTGGTGGCGGGCGTGGCCGCCACCGTGGGAGCCGGCCGGATCGCGGCCGACATGCGAGGGGAGCTCGCCCTGATGGTGGGGGTGTCGTTCTTCGTAGGGGTGGTGGCGATGCGCGAGGACCGGCTGGACCGGTGGGAGGGACTGGCTCTGCTGGCCGCGTTCCCCCTGGCGATCTACCTGGGCAGTTAGGCCGGTTCGACCGTCACCCGCGGGTCGGACCCGAGCGGGGGGCAGCCGGGCTGGTTGAACGGGACGTACACCACTCCCCGAGCCAGGCTCGGGTCGGTGACCACGGGGAGAGTGGCCGAACCCGACGAACCGACGATCCTCGCCCGAGACCCCAACCCCAGGCGAGCCGCGTCGTCGGGATGCACGTGGAGGGCTGCTCCCGGAGCGAGACGGTGGAGATGCGGCGTGTGACGCATGGTCACCCCGTCGTCGTACATGGTCCTGGCAGAGTGGAGCACCAGGTCGGCTTTGATGATCGGGCCGGGTGTGTCGGCCGGCAGGTACACCAGCGGCTGGGTGCCCTCGCCGCCTGGGACCACCACCCCGTCCCTGGCTTCCCAGTCGAGGAAGTCCCAGGTGACCCCCCGGTAGGCGGGGGCCACCTCGGCGATCTCCTTGGCGATCGCTTCAGCCGACCCGAACCCGAGACTCGACCCCATACGGCGAGCCAGGTCGTCGAGGATCGACCAGTCGGGTCGGCTCTGGCCGGCTCCGGGGACGATGGCGTTCACCTTCTGGACCCGGCCCTCCAGGTTGGTGACCGTCCCCTCCTTCTCGGCGAATCCGTCGGCGGGTAGCACCACGTCGGCCCGACTGGCCGAGTCGGTGAGGAAGAGGTCGACCGCCACCAGGAACGGGACCGCGTCGAGCGCCCGGGCCGCCAGGTCACCGTCGGGGACGTCCCTGACCGGGTCGGCGCCGACCAGCAGCAGCGCCTGGATGTCGCCCGCCAGCGCACCTTCCAGGATCGATCGGCAGTCCCGCCCGGGTTTGCGGGGGATCTCCCCCCAAGCGGTGAAGGTCTCCTCGGAGATCGAGACTCGCCCGGGGAGCAGGGTCGGCGCCACCCCCATGTCGAGGGCGCCGTAGGTGTTGGCCCGTCGAGCCAGGGGGAGGATCTTGGCGTCGGGAAGGGTGCGCACGAACGCGGCGACCGCCTCGGCGAGTCTCGGGTCTTCGGTCGCGCCGGTCCGTCCCACCAGAGCCACCACCGGGCCTTCGACCAACGCGGCCCGGACCTCGGCGAGGCGTCCCTCCCCGGCTCGGAGTTGGGCGAGGAGCTCGGCTCCCGAACCGGGACGGTAGGTGAGTTTGAAGTCGGCCACCGGGTCGAGCCCGGTCGCCCGGGGGTGCACCACCACCAGGGTGGCGCCGGCCGCGGCGGCGAGGTGGGCATCCGAGTTGGAGGACACCAGGCCGGGAACCGACCCGATGGCGGCTCTGCGCACCCTCAGGTAGAGGGTGGGATGTTCTTCCTTGAGGTCGGGGCCCCACACCAGGATGGTCTTGGCCCGGTCGATGTCGGAGATGAGGGCCCGGTCGACGGTCGCGGCCAGGAACTCGGCGTCGAGGGTGTCGTCCATGCGGCAGTCCAGGTTGTTGGAACCGACCACGGTGCGCATGAACTTGGAGAGAGCGTAGGCGTCTTCGTTGGTGCCACGGGCTCCTCCCAACGCGGCGACGGCATCCGGGCCGGAGGCGCCCACTACGTCGCCCAGCCTCCGGGCGATCAGGTCGAGGGCTTCTCCCCAGGTGGCTTCCCGGAATCCGTCACCGTCTCGGATCAGCGGAACGGTGAGCCGCTGGTCCGAGTTGATGTAGCCGAATCCGAAACGGCATTTGTCCGACAGCCATCCCTGGTTGGTGGCCTCCGAGTCGACACCGAGGAAGCGGAGGACCTCGTTCTGGCTGGCCTGGATGACGATCCGGTCACCGGCGGTGCAGTGGGTGCAGGTCGACTCCACCGCCACCAGGTCCCAGGGGCGGGCCCGGAACCGGTAGGGGGTGGCGGTCAACGCGCCCACCGGGCAGATCTGGACGGTGTTGCCCGAGAAGTAGGACCTGAACGGGTGGTCGGGGAAGGTGTTCACCTCGGTGTGGTAGCCACGGTCGAGGAACTCGATCAGGGGGTCTCCCGACACCTCCTCGGAGAACCGGGTGCAGCGGGCACACAGGATGCAGCGTTCCCGGTCGAGCATCACCAGGTCGGAGATCGGGATCGGCTTCTCGAAGTGCCGCTTCTCCTCGACGAACCGGGACTCGCCCGGTCCGTAGGCCATGGTCTGATCCTGCAGGGGGCATTCGCCACCCCGGTCGCACACCGGACAGTCGAGGGGATGGTTGATGAGCAGGAACTCGAGGATGCCCTCCTGGGCTTTCTTCACCGCCGGGTCGGTGGTGTCGACCTTCATCCCTTCGGCCACAGGTGTGGTGCACGCGGTGGTGAGCATCGGTCCCCGCCCGGAGTCGATGAAAACCAGGCACATGCGGCACATACCCACCGGTTTCATCCTGGGATGCCAGCAGAATCGGGGGATGTAGGTGCCGTTGTCCTGGGCGGCTTTGATCACCAGCTCGCCCTTGGGAACCTCCAGCTCCCGGCCGTCGACGACTATGCGCACTGTGTGTTCGCTCATCGGAGAGGGCACCCCGCCTGGTGGATGTGGGCCATGATCTCGTCCTTGAAGTAGCGGGTGATCGACGACACCGGGGAGACCGCCGAAGGGCCGAGGGGACAGATGGTGGTCATCCGGGGGGGCCATGCCAGCCCCACCGAGATGTTGTCGGCCACGTCCAGGAGGACGTCGACGTCGACCTCCCGCCCGGCGCCTTCCTCTATCCGGCCGAGGATCATCTCCATCCAGCTCGTACCCTCCCGACAGGGGGTGCACTGCCCGCACGACTCGTGGGCGAAGAACCGGACGATCCTCTGGGCGGCCCGCACCACACAGGTCGTGTCGTCCATCACCACCACCGCACCGGATCCGAGCATCGAACCGGCCCGCCCGGTGGCGTCCTTGGTGATCTCCAGGTCGAGGTGGTCGGCGGGCACGAACCAGGGGGCGGATGCACCCCCGGGGATCCAGCATTTCAGGGTGCGGCCCTCACGGAGACCGCCGGCCACCTCGAAGATCAACTGCCGCCAGGTGATGCCGTGGGGCAGCTCGTAGTTGCCCGGTTTCCTGACGTGTCCCGACACCGAGAACAGGAAGGTGCCGGTGTCTTCGGGATGGCCCAGCTTCCTGAACCCGTCGGCGCCCAGCTCGAGGATGTGGGGCAGGTTGGAGATCGTCTCCACGTTGTTGACGATGGTGGGTTTGCCGTACAGCCCGGTGGCGGCCGGGAAATACGGCGGTTTGAGCCGCGGCTCGCCCCGGTGCCCCTCCAGCGAATTGAGGAGGGCGGTCTCCTCCCCGCAGATGTAGGCGCCGGCCCCCAGGTGGACAACCACCTCCAGGTCGTAGTCGGAGCCGAAGATGCCTTTCCCCAGGTAACCCCGGCCGTACGCTTCTTCGACCGCCCGCTGGAGTCTCCGGGCCGGCCGGGCGTATTCCCCCCTTACGTACACGAAGGCGTGGTGCACCTCGTTGGCCACCGCGGCGATGATGATCCCCTCGACCAGCTGGTGGGGGTCCCGTTCGAGGAGTTGACGGTCCTTGTAGGTGCCGGGTTCGGACTCGTCGGCGTTGACCACCAGGTAGGCGGGGCGGGCCGGGGCGAGGAAGCTCCACTTCATGCCTGCCGGGAACGCGGCACCACCTCGACCCAGGAGACCCGACTCCTTGACCAGCTCGACCAACCGGTCGCGTCCCATCTGGAGGCTGCGGCGGGCCTGGCTGTAACCACCGGTGGCTTCGTAGCGTTCGATCGTGTGGGAGTCGGTCGGATGGTCGGCCATCCTCCGGGTGACGAGCCTGGTCTCGTTCAACTCTCCCTCCCCGCGGTTCCCAGCGGCCCGAACGCGGGATACGGACCGACCGCTCCCTCCTCGTCGGGAATGGCCCAGTCGAAGCCGGTCCGCCCACCGAACAGGGTCTGGAGCTCGTCGGCCATGATCACCTCCGGCCGGGCCTTGCGTAACCACCTGACCAGCTCGCGACCTGCCTCCGGGTCGACGCCCTCCACCGTCTCGTAGTTCACCTGGACGGCGGGCGCGCCGCCGCAGGCTCCGATGCATTCGACGCTCTCGACCGTTATCAGCCTCTCGGGATCGGTCTCACCTGCCGGTACCCCGGCTTCGTCCTCGATGGCGGCGAGGAGTTCGTCCGAGCCGAGTAGATGACAGCTGATCGACGTGCAGCACGAGATCAGGTACCGACCGACCGGTTCCCGCTTGTACATCGTGTAGAACGACGCCACCGAGAGGACCTGGGCGGGGGTGATGCCGAGGAGCTCGGCCACCGTCTCCATCCCGGCCTCGGTGAGGTGTCCTTCCTCGGCCATGGCCAGGTACAGGAGGGGCATGAGAGCCGAGCGTCGCTCCGGGTAACGGGCGATCAGGTCCCGGGCTCGGGCCAACGTCTCCTCGGACCATCTGTGGGGGGCCGTCACGGGGATCTGAGCTTAGGGAGAGGGCCGCCCACCGGACAAAACCCGTTCACCGGGCGAGCGACCGTACCTGCCGCACCGCGACCATCAAGGGCGCCAGGTCCTCGAGGCGTTCGTGTTCGAGGTTCTTCGAGAAACGGACCAGACGGTCCACCCGGTGGGTCCTGGCGTGGAGGAACCGGTCGAGAGCCTCCTCGGGGCCGGTTTCCGGATTCTCGACGATTATCCGTTCGGCGAGTAGACGTCGGGCCCCCATCAGGTCGTCTTCCAGGGTCTGGACCGCCCACCGCTGCCACGGCGTCTTGACGAGATGACCCCGGAGCAGCCGCTCGAGCCGGTCGAGTTCTAGCACCTCCCCCAGGTGGAACATGACCGTGGCGACGTCGGCGATCTCGCGTCCGTGGAGCCGGGCGAGGTCGATGACGTCGGGCCCGTACACCAGGTCGCGACGGAAGGCGTGGCGACGTGCCACGTTCCGGGGAACCCCCACCGCAGCCAGCCGTTCCACCTCCCCGAGGCGCTGCTCCTTCCAGGAGGGGGGACCGAGCTCCTCGATCCGTTCCTCGAGGTGGGCGAACCCGGCCGCCCAGTCGTCCAGCCCCTCGTCGAGGGGAACCGCCGGCACTTTGGAGAGGAACCACCGGGTCGCGGTGGCTATCACCCAGTCGGCGCCGTTCATCAACTCGAACCAGGTTTCGTTGTCGATCCGACCGAACAGGCCTTCGATGGCCCGCCAGTGGGGGACCGCGCCGGCCACGTCCCGGGCGGTGCGATGCGCCCTGACCACCTCGGCGGGGTCGGCTCCCGTCCGGGCCACCAGCCTCGACACGAATGTGGAGCCGTGGGCGTTGCAGATGTCGTTGGCCACCAGTGTGGCGACCAGCTCCCGCCGGAGGGGGTGTTCCCACAGGAGGGACCGGAAACGGTCCGCCATCGGGAAGTACGCCTCCAGGTCCCTCACCAGGTAGGGGAGGTCGGGTATGTCGGAGCGCAGGAGCAGGTCGGTGACCGCCAGCTTGGCGTAGGCGAGGAGCACCGCCAGTTCGGGGCGGGTCATCCCCTCTCCGGCCTTGGCCCGTTCGGTCATCTCGTCGGTTCCGGGCAGGGCCTCCAGTCTCCGGTCGAGGAGGCCTCCTTTCTCCAAGGTGACCATGAGCTGTTCGTAGGCGTCGATCCTCGGAGCCGAGGCCCTCTCCTCCTGGGAGAGGATCTGGGCCTGCTGGAAGTTGTCGTAGAGGATCCGTTCGACGATCCCGTCGGTGGCTTCTTCGATGAGACGGTCGCGTTCCTCCCGGTCGATCATGTCCGCCGTCATCGCCTGGGAGAGGAGGATCTTGAAGTTGACCTCCCGGTCGGAGCAGTCGACGCCCGCCGAGTTGTCGATGAAGTCGGTGTTGATCCGGCCGCCCCGGCGGGCGTATTCGATCCTGGCCCGCTGGGTGAAACCCAGGTTTCCTCCCTCCACCACCACCCGGCATCGGAGTTGGGAGGCGTCGACCCTGACCGGGTCGTTGGCCCGATCCCCCACCTGTTCGTGGGTTTCGTCTTCGGCTTTCACGTAGGTGCCGATGCCCCCGTTCCAGAGGAGGTCCACCGGGGCCGTCAAGATCGCTTTGATGGTCTCGGCCGGGGTGAGGGTGTCGCGGTCGACGCCGAGGACCCGACGGGCCTGGGGGGACAGCCGGATCTGCTTGGCGCTGCGGGGGTACACCCCTCCCCCCTCCGACAGCACCGCCGGGTCGTAGTCGGCCCACGACGACCCCGGCAGTTCGAACAGCCGCCGCCGCTCCTGATACGACCGGAGCGGATCGGGGTCGGGATCGATGAATACGTGTCGATGGTCGAAGGCGGCGACCAGTTTCATCCTGTCGGAGAGCAGCATCCCGTTGCCGAACACGTCACCGGACATGTCGCCGATCCCCACGACCGTGAAGGTGTCCCTGCCGGGGTCTATGCCCAGCTCGTAGAAGTGCCGCTCCAGCGACTTCCAGGCGCCCCGGGCGGTGATCCCCAGCTTCTTGTGGTCGTATCCGGTCGACCCTCCCGAGGCGAAGGCGTCACCCAGCCAGAACCCGTATTCGGCCGCGATGCGGTTGGCGATGTCCGAGAAGCGGGCGGTTCCCTTGTCGGCGGCGACCACCAGGTAGGGGTCGGGTTCGTCGTGGACCCGCACCTGGGGAGGGTGCACCACCTTGCCGTCCACCAGGTTGTCGGTTAGGTCGAGGAGTCCTCTGATGAACGTCTCGTAGGCCGCCTGGACCGCTTCGCCCAGACGCTCGGGGGGCGCCGCCCGGCGGAGCACGAACCCTCCCTTCGCTCCGGTGGGCACGATCACCGCGTTCTTGGTCATCTGGGCTTTCATCAGCCCCAGGACCTCCGTCCGGTAGTCCTCCCTACGGTCCGACCAGCGGATACCGCCTCTGGCCACCGGTCCACCCCGCAGGTGGATCCCCTCGACGTCGGGGGCCAGCACGAAGATCTCCCGGAAGGGCACCGGCTGGGGGACGTCGGGGACTTCGGCCGACCGGAACTTGAAGGCCAGCGATGAGGAGCCGGGCCGGTAGGCGTTGGTCCTGACCGTGGCCTCCACCAGCCGCAGGAAAGTTCGAAGGATCCGGTCCTGGTCGAGGGAAGGCACCTGTTCGAGGGCGGCGAGGATCCGCCGGCGGATGGGATCGGGGTCTTCGACCCGCTCGGGGTCGAAGCGGGCTTCGAACAGCCGGACCAGGTCGGCCGCCACCTGGGGGTGGGCGGCCAGCGCCTCGTTTATGTACGCCAGGGTGTAGGCGGGTGTGACACGCCGCCAGTAGGTGCGGTAGACCCTGAGCAGGTGAACCTGGCGATGGTCGAGGCCGGCTGACAGGACCAGCCGGTTGAGGTCGTCGGATTCGGCGACGCCGCCCCACACCGCGGTGAGGGTTTCGACTATCCGGTCACCGCTCTCCTCGACGTCGAGGACCTTGCCGTCGGGTCCCCGCACCCCGAAGTCGTGGATGTAGAACCGGCCGCCGCCTCCTAGCCGGGTGGGGACTTCCTCCACCACCTCGACTCCGAGATCCTCGAGGGCGGGCAGCAGTTCGGACAGGGGTCGCTTCCCGTCGGCCCGATACAGGGTGATGCGGGTGAGAGGCTCCTCGCCGGCGTCGGTTTCGTTCTGGACGCCCACCACGAACGGCTTCCCCGACTCGGCCAGCTTGTCCAGTTGGAGGACGTCGCCGGCCGCGATGTCGATCGGCGTGGAGGTGCGGTAGTACTCGGGGAGACGGGCGGCCCACCGTTCGGCCAGGCGGCGGGCTTCGGTTTCGCCTACCCGAGCGGCGAGGGCTTCGACCAGACGCTCGACCCAGGATCGGGTGAGGGCTCGGACTTCGGCGTCGAGCTCGTCGAAGGGAACGTCGGGTATCTCACCCGACTCAACCCACACCGTGAAGTGGATCTGCGCGGGGTCGGATTCGCCCAGCGACAGGTGGTAGTCGACGCTGGTTCCGTTGAACCGCCGGCGGAACAGCTCCTGGAGTCGTCTGCGCAGCTCGGCGTTGAAACGGTCCCGGGGTAGGGCGACCAGGATCGACACGCTCCGTTCGAGCAGGTCCCGCCGGATGAACAGGCGAACCCGGTCCCGCTCCTGCAGGGCCAACAGCCCGACGATGGTCCGCCGGAGCTCCTCGGTGGGTGCTGCGAACAGCTCGTCTTTGGGGAACCCGTCGAACAGTCCCACGACCGCCTTGTGGTCGTGGGATCCTTCGATGAGGTCCTCCATGTTGAGGATCTGCTGCAGTTTCCTCCTCAGCAGCGGGATCCGCGAGGCGGGCTCCATGTACGCCTTGGAGGTGAACAGGCCGAGGAGCCTCGCCTCGCCGACCGTCTCACCTTCGGGTGAGAGGATCCGCACCCCTATGTAGTCCATCTTGACCCGACGGTGCACGGTCGACAGCCGGTTCGACTTGGTGACCACCAACAGGTCTCCTTTCCGCCACCGGGCCGCCAGGTCGGGCGGCAGGTCGACCAGCGGCACCGGCTCCCGCATCCGGGACTTCCCGACGTCGGACAGGATCCCCAGCCCGGAGCCGGGGACCGCCTGGACACCGGGCCCCCGAGGGGTGTCGACCAGCCGATACTCCCGGTAACCGAGGAAGATGAAGTTGTCGTCCTTCAACCATTGGAGGAACGCGACGGCTTCCTCCACTTCGGCTTCCGGGTAGTGGCGGTAGCCGGCCCGGACCAGGTCGATCATCCTCGACACCCGGTCGACCATCGGCCGGAAGTCGGACACCGCTGCCCGGACGTCGGCGAGGACCGACCGCACCGCCTTCTCCACCCCCGGGAGGTCCAGGTCGACCAGACGGCGGTCGAGCTGATAGTGCTCGACCGACTCGCGGGTCACCGCCTGACGGGCGGGGACGATCTCCACCAACAGGCCGTCGGGGTCCCTCCGGGTTCCGATCACCGGATGCATCACCCGGGTGACTTCCAGACCGTGGGCCCGGAGTTCGTTGGTCACCGAGTCGATCAGGAACGGGCTGTCCTCGACGTTGACGTCGACCACCGTGCCGGGCGGTTGGTAGCCGTGCTGCTCCCGGGTCGGGTTGAGGGCCCTCACCGCCAGATCGTCGGAACGCCGTTCGATGAAACGGAAGACGCTGAGCACTTCCCCGGCCATCGAGTCGGGATCGAGGTCGGCTCCGGGGGGGAGGCGTTTCAGGTAGGCCCGGGTGAAGGCCTCCAGCACGTTCCAACGTTGGTCGGGAACCCTGCCCGACAGTCTGTTCAGGGTCTCCTCGACGAAGCCCGGCGTGCTGGGCTCATGGTCGCCCACGACCCTTCACCCTACCTCTTGGAGGAGGTCGGGGTGGGGCTAACGGTCGACGTCTCCCATCACCGGGTCGAGGGCTGCGATGGTGGCGATGGTGTCTGCCACCAGGGAGTCGGCCATCATGATGGGAAGCCCCTGCAGGTTGTAGAAGCTGGGGGCCCGGATGTGGCACCGGTAGGGCTTGCCGGACCCGTCCGACACCAGGTAGCAGCCCAACTCGCCGCGGGGGGACTCCACCGCGACGTAGGTTTCGCCTTCCGGCACCCTGAAACCCTCGGTGTAGAGCTTGAAGTGGTGGATGAGGGCTTCCATCGACTCGTCGATGCGGGCCCGGGGCGGCGGGCTGACCTTCCTGTCGTCGGTCCGGTAGTCGCCCTTGGGCATGGTCTCGGCCACCTGTTCGACGATGCGCAGGGACTGGCGGATCTCCTCCACCCGGATCCGGTAGCGGTCGTACACGTCGCCGTTGTGTCTCACCGGCACGTCGAACTCGTACTGTTCGATACCCGAGTAGGGGAACGCCTTCCGCAGGTCCCATTCGACGCCGGTGGACCGCAGGGTGGGGCCGGTGATCCCGTAGGCGAGACACTCCTCGGCGGTGATCACCCCCACCCCCTTGGTCCGTTCCAGCCAGATCGGGTTGTTCTCCAACAGGTCGTCGTACTCCTCCAGCCGGGCCGGGATGGTGTCGAGGATCCGACGGACGTCCTGGCGCCAACCGGGGGGCAGGTCGGCCGCCACCCCACCCGGTCGGATGTAGTTGTGGTTCATCCGCAGGCCGGTGGTCTTCTCGAAGAAGTCGAGGATCAGCTCCCGCTCCCGGAACCCGTACAGCATCATCGACAGGGCGCCGATGTCCATCCCGTTGGTCGCCAGCGCCACCAGGTGGGAGGAGATCCGGTTGAGTTCGGTCATCAGCACCCTGATCGCCTGGGCCCGTGGCGGAACTTCGATTTCGAGGAGCTTCTCCACCGCGAGTGAGAACACCAGCTCGTTGTGAAAAGGCGACAGGTAGTCCATCCGGGTGACGTTGGTGGGGCCCTGCAGGTAGGTGAGGGTTTCGGCGGTCTTCTCCATCCCGGTGTGCAGGTAGCCGATGATCGGTTTGCATCGGCGGATGATCTCGCCTTCGAGTTCGATCTGGAGCCTCAACACCCCGTGGGTGGAGGGGTGCTGGGGCCCCATGTTGACGATCATCCGTTCGTCGGGCGGGACTTCCTCTTCTTCGAGGTAGTCGTCGACCACCACCGCCCCGAGCTGCTCCCGGAGCCGGTAGTCGGACTCCTCGAACTCCATCTCCTGCCGCCCTTCGTCGGTGGGGTACACCGGGGGCAGTTCGGTTCCGGTCACCCAGACGTCTTTGGTGTCGGTCACGTCACACCACCTTGTGGGATTCCTTGAACTGGACGGGGACCGAACCCACCGGGTAGTCCTTCCTCAGGGGGTGGCCCTCCCAGTCTTCGGGCATGAGGATCCGGGTCATGTCGGGGTGGCCTTCGAAGACGATCCCGAACATGTCGTACACCTCCCGTTCCGGGAAGTTGGCTCCCGGCCAGACGGGCACCAGCGACGGTACGGTCGGGTCGTCGCCCGGCACCGGCACCAAGATCCGCAGCCGCCGGCGGTGTTGGAGGGACACCAGGTTGACGCTCAGCTCGAATCGGGTCCTCCGTTTGCGGAACCAGTCGACCGCGGTGACGTCGGAGAGCATCTCGAAGCCGGCTTCTTTGGCGGCCTGGGCGAACTCCAGCAGGTCGCCCCGGTCCAACACCACCACGTCCTGGCCGTGGCTGGTGGTCCAACGGGCCGACTCGAACCGTTCGAGGAGCCCCTTGAGGAGCTCGTCTTCCGGCAGGACCCGCTCGGGAGCGGCGCCTTCTTCGGGAATCGCCTCGGGTGGAGGGGTCTCCTCCAGAGTGGGATGGGTCTTGGGCGCCGAGATCGACGCCGCCGAGGCGATGTCGGTCCGGTCGTCGCTCATCGGTGGATCTCCCCTTCCATGATCTTGCGGTGCAGGGTGAGGATCCCGTGCATCAGGCTCTGCGGTCCGGGGGGGCAGCCCGGCACGTACACGTCGACCGGCACCACTTCGTCGACCCCCTGGACGAGGGCGTAGTTGTTGAACATGCCGCCGGTCGAGGCGCAGGCTCCCATCGATATCACCCATTTGGGGTCGGGCATCTGGTCGTACACCTGGCGCAGCACCGGGGCCATCTTCTGGCTGACCCGCCCGGCCACGATCATCAGGTCGGCTTGCCGGGGGCTGGCCCGGAACACCTCCATCCCGAATCGGGCCAGGTCGTAGCGGGCGGCTCCGGTGGCCATCATCTCGATGGCGCAGCACGCCAAGCCGAAGGTGGCGGGGAACATCGACCGGGTGGCGGCCCACCGGGCGGCCTTCTCGATGGTGGTGGTCAGGATGTTGGGCGGGGCGGCGATTCCCACCCCCATCAGGCCGCCTCCTCCTCGTGCACGTACCGGACCCGGCGTTTGACGTTCCAGTCGAGAGCCCCCCGCTTCCACACGTACACCAGGGTCTCCAACACGAACAGGGTGAACAGACCGGCCGCGGCGATCCCGTACCAGCCCAGCTCGAGCCAGCGGGTCGCCCAGGCGAAGAGGAACACTATCTCCACGTCGAAGATGACGAACAGCATGGCCACCAGGTAGAACTTGACCGGGAACCTCTGGGCGGCTTCGGTCTCGGGGATGATGCCGCATTCGTAGGGGGCCAGCTTCTCGGGGGTGGGCCGGTTGGGGGAGAAGAGGCGGGAGGCGAGGAGCGAAACCGCCACGAAACCCGCGGCGAGTATCCCCATCAGCGCCAACGGCAGGTAGTCGGCGAGAGTCATTGCACCCCGAGGATAGAGCCGGGAGTCTCCCAGCCCTAAACCGGTCAGGCGACCGGCAGCCTCCTCACCACCCGGGCCAGGGCCTGATACGCCTCCTCGCCGAGATGGCGTTCGTCGTCGTCGAGGAGGTTGGCCATCACCTTGAGGGTCCACTCCATCAGCGGCCGGTTCCGCAGCCCGACGTGGGCGAGGGTCCGCATGACCGACGGGTAGCCGATCAGCCTGACGAACACCCGGGCCATCTTGTAGTAGAGCCCGTACGTCTCTTCCAGTTCGGTCCGATACCGGGACAGCAGCCCGAGGTCGTCGACGGCCAGGGCATCCAGGATGTGGTGGGCGGCGATCCGTCCCGTCTCGTAGGCGTAGGAGATGCCCTCGCCGTTCCACGGGTTGATGGCGCCCACCGCGTCTCCCACCATCACCCAGTTGGCTCCCACCGCCGGCCCCCGGGAGAACGACATGGTCAGCTTTCCGCCCATCGGGGCGGTGAGGCGGGTCTCCTCGGACAACCCCCAATATGAAGGCGCGGTCTCGACGTAGCGGTTCATCATCTTGGTGGTGTTGACCGTCTTCCACCTCCGGAAGGTGGACAGCAGCCCCACCCCGACGTTGACGGTGCCGTCGCCCAGCGGGAACACCCACCCGTATCCGGGGATGGTGGCTCCGTCTTCGTCCCGTAGGTCGAG
>FLYL01035519.1_pt2 | contig 20903 bp, 21 predicted proteins | sample 1122611 | NCBI WGS metagenome assembly FLYL01 (sample SAMEA4346791, study PRJEB14843) | hot springs metagenome | biome: Terrestrial Biome; feature: Habitat; material: Sediment | place: India | collected 2012-06-12 | depth 1760 m
CGGATTCGCGCTCATCGCGAGCGCGATCCTGCTACTGGGAGCATATCTGTATACTCAATTAAACAGTACTGACGATCCATACGACGATGTCGCGCAGGCATTCCGTTATCAGCTCGCACTACTCGATGAGGGAAACTACGACCGGGTATGGCAACTCACGGCCGAGAACTGCCGTGGTAATATGGATGCAGCACGTGTCTCCATGCGTATGTCATCGAAGTATCTTCGCGATTCCGGTTATACATGGAGTGAAGCATTCTCTGTTCGTGATGTCTTCATCAATGCATCAGGAAGTCAGGCCATCATCTTACTCGATACGAAGGTAGCGGGGCCGACGTTCGGCCTCTTCACGAAGGTAGACGGTACCTGGCTGATCGACTGTTCGTAGCTCATAGGAGGTAAGCATGCAACAACGGTGGAGGAAAGATGACTCCAGCGTACGAGTTCCTGCTGAGATTCCCGTAGCGACTCCGATCGAGGCAGTCCTGTCCCCGATGGAGGTCATGGAACACGCCGAGAATACGACCTATCTGGGCGCACTGACGGAGTCTGAAGTCAGGAATACTGTCAATCGCACGGTCCGTCTCACCCGGTACACGGATGCGATCCTGCAAGAAATGGCAAACGACAATCGGTTCGGCTATCAGGGTTCGGTATCGAATATCATCAGGCACGCGGTCGAAATGCTTATCAAGTATTTCGCGGAACAGAAGATGATGCCGGGCCATATCGAAGGATTCGTGAACGATGCCCTCAGGATTCAGCACGAAGCCCGTCTCGACGCCGATCGGGCGCGCATTCGTCGTGAATTCGTGGAAAATATCGCTCAACATGAAGCGGAACTGGATCAGGCACGTCGGATCGGAGACTGGGAAGCGATCGGTCGTCGTCTGAAGCGATACACCGAAATGCTGGATAGCTGTGAATCCGAAGCTCAGAGAAAGATGCTACGCAGCGTGCTGGCCGAAAGTATTCCTACACGCAGCGCTGCCCTGGCGTTCGCGAAGTGGATCAGCGATCCGCACCGGGTTCCGACCGAAGAATGGGACCCGGACTGGCCGCGACTAGCAGAAGAATGGAGAGAATGGTACCTGGACCTGGAGACCACGTAATCCGCCGCTCTCCGATTTCCGTTCCTGATTCGCCGTTGGAACTCGGACTCCCCAAGGAATCCTGGCGTCCGAATCAGAGAGAGGTAATACAGGAGATTCTCGACGCGTTCGACAGCGGCATCAAGTTCGTCTCTCTGGCGGCGCCGACAGGCTCCGGCAAGAGTCTCATCGCCGCCGCTGTGCAGAAACTCCTGTCGTTCTCAGGTTCGGGGAATTCGCTGGTTCTCACGCACACGATTCAGTTACAGGAACAATACCGGCAATTCTTACCAGACGCTGTCGTGCTCAAAGGCCGCAGGAATTTTCTCTGTGAGTTACCGGCAGAGCATCCGGCCCGTCTCGGCTTTCTGGAAGAGATGACAGCCGAAACAGCACCATGCGCTGACGGACAGGCATGCGATGCGAAACTGGATGGCCCCGGCGGTTGCGGTTATTACCGGCAATACTGGACGGCGGCGTACGCGCCGATGGTCGTGACCAACTACGCCTACGCGCTTCGTATTCTCCAGCTACCGGTCATGCGTATCTCATCGGCACAAGGATACCGACAGATTGCCAATCCATTCCGCAGACCGCTCCTGATCGCCGATGAGAGCCATCTTCTAGAGCAGGCAGTCCTTGAATCGGTGAGCCTGCGTATCCACAACCGGCTCCTGTACCTCTGCGGCGTCAGACTGCCGCCGGCCGATGAAACGCAGGAAGTTGTCCGTTATGGTCCGCGTACGGTGAGAACGCGTGAGTCTAGCGTGAAGTGGTCGGAATGGGCTCGCCAGTCCCTTCCCTCTGTCATATCCGCACTGGAGCGCATACGGGCCGAACAGACATCGATCATTGGTCTCTGTCTCGAAGACCCGTCCGCGCGGAATCAGAAACTACTGGCGGAAATCAGGATGAAGCATCGGCAACTGACAGCGCTGCGCGATGGAATGAGTATTCTGGCGGAACTCTCTTCTCCCGAAGAGTGGATCATTCGCAGAGACATCGTGTATGGGAAGGAGTCTGGGATCACTGCCCGGCCGCTGTTTGGCCGTACGGAGACAAACCGTCTATTGTGGCGTCATTTCGATCGTGTCCTGCTCATGAGCGCGACTCCCGGTGACCCGAAGCTGGAGAGCATCCGGCTCGATATCCCGGAAGATCAGCACTACTTCATCGAGGTACCGAGTATCTTCCCGCCCGAACGGCGTCCGGTATACTTCTGGCCCGTTCGCAGCCTGTCTCACCGGAGTACCGACGAAGACTGGCAGGCAATTGCGAAAGCGATTGCACACATTGCTCAATCTGGACACTGGAAGTATCGCAAAGGTCTGGTGCATACCGCATCGCATCGCAACGCTCGCAAGCTCACGGAGATGCTCAATGCCTTGATACCGGGCAGGTTTTTCACGCATGGAGAGTCGACCACCGAAGTCTCTCGCGCGCTCAAGACATTCATCACATCCAAAGAGCCACTGGTCATGGTCACAGCGAGCATGACGACTGGCGTGGACATTCCGTATCTGATAGGATGGCAGGTGATAGCGAAAGTTCCGTATGCTTCTCTCGGAGACGAAATCGTTGCGGCAAGGCGAGCATTCAGGCTGGAGAACGGATATCCTATCGGCCAGGAACTGTATGACAGCGAAGCTCAGAACGCGGTCATTCAGGCTGCTGGCCGGGCCGTCAGGAGTGTGGATGACGCTGGAGTGACGTTCATCCTCGACGCGAACTATGCCCGTCTGTACAAACGGACATGGAGCCCGCGATTCTTCCGGGAAGCGTTCAGGGAACTCATCATCGAATGAAAGGGGGTGAAATCTGCTCTAGCGGGCGGTAGCACGCAGGTACGGCATGCATGCAGCAGTGAGCAGTGCATAGCACATCGCAGGATAAGCAGCAGGATAAGCAGCAGGATAAGCAGCAGAATAGACCTTATACGTTGGGAGGCTAATATGGACAATCAGAACTTCAATGTCTCGTTGCTCGACCCGTCCAGTTGGGAAGAGCCGAGGGAGACCATCCCGGTACGGGTCAAGGTCTCCAGGTTCCGGTGGAGCGCGCCGGAGTACAACCGGGCTACGTCGTTCCGTCAGGCGTTCCCCTATCGGGGCGAAGGCTACGGTCCGGAAGGGAATTCGATTCAACAGTGGGACCTGCAGCTGGAACGCTACGACGCCGTCTTCGTGCGGCCTGACGGCACTGAGGTTCCCGCCACGCTCTACGCCGGTGTCGATCTGGAGAAGCTGGACTCCAGCGGCGTGCTCAAGCCGATTATGAGGACGCGCGGTAAGGAGCAGTTCATCATTACCGCATGGACGCGTGTCGTCGGTTCCCTGGTTCCTGACCCGTCCCGGATCGAAGGGATGAATCTGTTGGTCGAGCGGTACCGCGAAAAGGAGATCGCTCCTGGCTTCTACGCCAAGAACGTGATCGTCCCGATCGAGGTGCTGCCTCCGGACTACAGGTACACCGGGCCGGTGCAGAAGTTCCGGGTTCGCGCGACGGAACCGGCGACTGAGTCGGTCTCCAACGCCACTGAGTCGAAGGCCGGTGAGGTCAGTGTCGAACAGGCGGCCTCTCTCATCAGGCAGTTCCTGGCGTCCAGAGGCATTTCCGCCGAGAAGGCTCCTGTTTCGATCCTGGCCGACCCTGAATTCCCGGCGGCTGCCAGAATCGAGCCGTTCCTGACGGCCATCGCGACCGGCGGTCTCGCCGAGGTTCTGGACGGATTCAAGTCCTGATGGATGGAATGATTCCTTCGACGCAGCTGGAAAGCTGGAGGTCGATGCTGGAACGCATCAGGAATCAGCTGCTAAAATATCCTGTAGACCCGCGATACGGTGGAGCCGTAGTGCTGGTCGAAGGACTCCTACTTCTCTTCGACCCCGCGCGGGAAGATGCTTACCGGGCGCTGCTGGAAGAGAACGAAGTCACGGTCCCGAATCAGAGTATGGAGACAGTGCGTGCGACAGGGAGCAAAACTGGGAAGCGAGAGGGAAACGAAAAGGTGCGCAAAAAGCCGGTGTCCGGTAAGTGATCATTCATAGGGCTATCGTCTTCCGATAGCCCCTCCTACAGAGGGCAGGTATCCTTGTTGTCACCCTTCCTTGAGCTAGCCGCAAACCGTCGCCGTCACCCCCTTTCCGGGTACCTGCCCTCTCTAGGAGCCAGAGGAGACGAAAGAAGAGAACGATGATTACGGTGACGCTCGCTCCGAAGTTTCGCAAGAAGCTTCTGGAGCGGTTCCGTAAGCGATTGAAAATCGGAGAGCGACGGTCTGGAATCCACGTCAGCGATCTGCTCTTCTGCCTGCGCAAGGCCTGGGCAGAAAGAGTCAGCAACTTCGCCTCCGACGTTCCCGATTCGACGATTCTCGACTGGCTCCGTGGCCTTTCTCATGAAGACCTTCTCGCCGGTGATTTCCAGCAGGTGCGAGCCGGATACTGCTTCCGGTGCTCTACGCTGCACCCTTGGAGCGCCGAACTCGAACGCACGCAACGCTGCCCCGAATGCGAGGACACACTTATGATCGGGACGGTGGATTGGTGCGAATTCGAAGGCGATCGGCCGGTGCTGGTCGAGATGAAATCGACGCAGTATTCTTCGAACCGGGCTGTGGAATCGTTCCCCTGGTACCTGGATCAGCTAAAGACGTATCTCGCGATTCATGGAGCCGATTATGGATACCTGGTCATCTTCCACGTCAACGGGAATTACCGGAACACCAATGGAACCAGGGCAGATTTGCAGGCGGCTGAAATCAGATGGAACAGCGAACAGGAACGTGTAGGATGGCTCAAGGAAATGCAGCGACGTAAGATGATCGTAGAAGGTGATGAGCTACCACCTCTCGGTCCGGATTCGCCGATCTACGACTATCAATGCAAGTACTGTATGATCGGAGAGAAGCTGCCGGATGGCAGTGTCTGCGAGCGATGGTTACAGGCCCATCCGCCATCGACTCCCGAACAATCATTGGAGGAACTGGAACAATGGCTGAAAGCGAGGCTGTCCGAACATGAAAGACGTGCAGAGGGAACTACAGAGTAAGGGAATCATCCTCACCAGTGCCGAAGAGCTACATCCGGATGAGATTACGCCATTCTCCGTCTCCGTAGATGGTCTCGAAGGAACGGGAAAGACGACGTTCGCGCTCGGATTCCCACGGCCGCTGATCCTCGTCAACTTCGGTGACCGGTCGGCCAACCTCTTGCTGTACGATCTTCCGGAAGAAAAGCGACGTGACGTGTACATATGTGACATCCAGCCTGCTTCCCCCGAAGGATGGACGTATCAGGAAGCAGTGCAGTCTCTGCTCACACTGAATCAGGTGATCCGGGAAGCGGCTCCCCGCCTGAAGAACGGAACGTTCGTACTGGACGGCGGCTCCTCATGGTGGTCCGTGATGCAGCAGGTATTCGTCGAGCCCAAGGAAAAGGAACGGATCGCTGCTGGCAAGAAGTCGATCGGCGGAATCATCTACGAAGAAGCGAATAACCGGGTCAGGGGTATCATCAGCTACATCAAGGCCTGCGGCTGCTTCCTGGTACTCACACATCAACTCAAGCAGAACTGGGATAGCGATGGCCCGATCCCAGGTAGCTACAGCCCGCGGAAGAACTCGCAAACTCCCTACCTGGTCGAAGTGGAAGTCGAGTTATCCAAGGTGTGCCGGTCCTGTAGCGCTCCAGCCTGCACGAATCCGGAACACATCGGCAGGAAGCATCTGGCCAGGATCAAGAAACTGTCCGGCAATACGGGTCTGGAAGGACTTGTCGTTGAGAATCTGACATTCGAAACGCTCTACACGATGCAGACCGGAAGGCCCTATCCGGGGAAGAAGGGTGATGCGGAACAGCGCATCGATGACTGATATTGGCCGCCATCTGGTCATCGTCTCTCCATCGGAACCAGAGGAGATGATCGCCCGCCTCAATACCTATGGGCTCAATGCGGTATCTGGAGAAGCGGGAACCGATTATGTATGGTTCGTTCATACGCTGCGATTCGGAATTGAGCGCAAGACCATCACCAACTTGCTCCAGTCGCTGCGAGACCGGCAACTCGTTGAACAGGCGCATCGCGGCGTATCGATGTTCGACCACTACATCCTGCTCATCGAGGGAGAATATCGGCAGGCCACTACCGGACGGCTCGAATATCACTATCCTAATCATCCCGAAGCTGATGCATCCGGCTGGGTACAGAGTGGCTGGCAGTACGAAGCCGTCGATGGCATGCTATTCGAACTCGGTCTCCTCGGCGTCCATATCGTACGTTGCAAGCTGTACGACGCCGCGCGCAAGATCGCCTCGATCGTAGGCAATACAGCGGATACGCACAGGAGATTCATACGAGAACGGCAACGGCCGGAATTGCCGGTATCGACGGTGCTTGGCGGGGAACTGTACAGCGATGTCCTGTGGTCCCTGTGCGCGCTGCCGGGTATCGGTCCGGAAACTGCTTCGGCGCTTCTCGATACGTACGGTACACTGATAGCAACGATCGAAGCGATCGCTGATGGTTCGGCGGAATCCGTATCCGTCAATGGTCGAAAGCTCGGTTCCAGACTGAGAAAAGCGCGAGCGGCGGTGACCAGTGATTGGAAAGGAAGTTAGCATGGAGAGAATCTGTGCGCTGGAAGGATGCAGTGAAGTCGTTCCCAGTAACCGGAAGAAGTACTGCTCCCTGGCTCATCAGCGTGATGCCGCTCGATCGTCATATCAGCGGCGCAAGGTTCTGGGCACGCTGAACCTCTCGATGGAAGAGAAGATCGAAGCCGAACGGGAACGGCTGAAGCAGCAACAGCTGGCCAAGACGCTCATGGAACTCCAGAGAGGAGAGGCCAAACGTCAGGAGTATCTCTCAGCAATCAGGGAAACGCTGGAGGCATGGAGTCCGTCGGAACCGATCCCGGTGCGCGAACTCCCCGGATCGGTAGAAGTCGAGTGGGCGATCGCCCTGTCTGACTGGCAGGTAGGTCAGTCCACGCCGTTGCAGAGCACTGGCGGTGTCTACGAGCAGACCACGGCACTCACCCGTTTGCAGATCGATACGCTCTACAAAGCGATCAAAGACATTCACTTCGTCGAGGTAGAGCGCGGAAGAAAGCGCGTTCGCAGAATCTGGCTCAACTTTCTGGGTGATCTCGTGGACGGCGATTGTCTGCGACCGGCGCATGCGGCCCAGGTTGACCGCGTCGTCATGAAGCAGGTGATCGAGGTCTTCGATCTGTGTGCGCTATTCATCCGGTATATCCTCAGCTTGCCCGGAGTCGAACAGGTCATCGCCGACTTCGTGGGCGGCAATCACGATCGGACATCGTCCAGGCCAGGAAATGCCAGTCTCGGAGAAGTGGACTACGTTGATACCTATGCATGGCTCATCGGCTCTCTTCTCCAGCGCCTGTTCGAGAACGATCCTCGCGTGGAAATCAAGAACTGGGAGACATTTTTCGGCTATCGGAAGTTCGCCGGTATGCGCCACGTCTTCGAACACGGAGCCTCGTTCCGCACCAGTGGTTCCAGTTACGGCGGCGTTCCCTGGTATCCGATCGTCAATGCGGCGAAAGGGCTGATCCAGATGCTGGGCGGTGCGGAAGTCGTCTGGTTCGGTCATTTCCATCAACCGGCCATTCTTCCGCTCGGACAGGATGGCTGGATCATCATGAACGGTTCCCTCACCGCCAGTTCCCAGTTCATCCAGTCTTCGTTCAAGGCGGTTCGCCAACCGTTGCAGTGGTTGGTAGAATTCCATGAGGAACATGGAGTCACTCAGTTCCTTCCTCTGTATGCTAACGTGGGTCAGGTAGCACCGGCAGGTTCAGTATGGCGCGAAGGAAACCAGTGAAGCGTTCGAGAGTCCGTCAGTATCTCAGGCAGTATCTACAGGGTGATCTCCGGGCGGCACGGGCTCTCGAAGAAATGGAACTGAACGCGAGAATGAAGTCTAGTAATCGGGAAGATCAGGAGAGCGTGAATGAGCAACTTCGCCGTGTTCGCCGCTGATACCAGCAAATTCGCAACGAACAATCAGCCGGTTCCCGATGAGGTCATCGAGGAACTCAAGCGCGTCTATCGCGTGAAACTCCTCTGGCCCGGTGCCTGGCATGGTGTCTCCGGATACGACGCTGTCGCGGAAACACTCAGGAGAGCCAGGAACCACGGACTCATGACCGGTACCTACGTTGCGCTCACGCGTCGTGGTACAGCGGTGGAAGACGTGAATGCAGCCCATCGCCTGATCGGTGACGAAGAATGGTCGAAACTCTCCTTCGTTGCCATAGACATGGAATGGGGAAATCCGAAGAGCGATTCTTCGGTCGCCGGTCTCGACGATCTGAAGAAAGCGGCGCAGCGGATTATCGAACTCAGGCAGCGGCCGGCGCTCTACACGGCTAGATGGTGGTGGGTCGATCGTCTCGGTAACCCGACGATACCAGACGACCTGCCTCTCATCAACGCATTCTATGATCAGAATCCGGATATCGACTTCCATTCCAATCGTTACGGCGGTTCCAACGTCCGTCTCGTCGGCGAGCAGTATACCGGCAGTACGAGAGTGAAGGGAGTCGATTTCGACTTCTCTGTATTCGATGCAGACTGGCTCGCTATCGGTCCTGCATCAGGGGCGGAGGGACTGAGGATTCTGCAAAAGGCCTGGCAGGAAGATATGGCTGATACGATCAGGGGTGCGGTTTCCCTGTATCAGATGGGTATCAATCCTGCCGCTCTGGCGCTATTCGGAATCTATCAGACGGACAAAGCGAAACGCTGGTCCAGTCTCATACGGTCCGCTAATCGCAAGACGTAGGCGAACGAAACGAACAGGATAGAACATGATGTGGAATGAAGTCGTGATTCCAGCGTTGATCAACGCTGCGGTAGGTACGTTAGGAGCGACGATCGCTCTGATCATCTTCAGGATCATCATGAGGAGCTGGTAGCGATGAATGATCGCCTAGGGGCAATCGGCAAACTCAGCGTCATTGGACTGGTCGTGATCATCAACGTGATTACGGTCAGCGCTCTGGCCGCATACGCGGTCATTCGCGGTGCCGAGAAAGAGATCACGACGACGCTGGTCACGGTTCTGGCTCAGGGGGCCGCTCTCGCATTCGCTGCGGCCGGTCGCTTCTTCAGCCAGGATAATCGGGACAGACCGGATCATCAGCAATAGGTATAGACGCATAAGCGAATAATCACCACAGGATAGCTGGATGATGGTCCCGAATCTCGCGATTATCGGTCCTTCCCGTTCGGGCAAGGACACCCTGGCCGAATATCTCGTGAAGAACTATGGCTATACCAGGCTGGCGTTCGCCGATCCTCTGAAGGAAGAGATCGTCGCCGCGCTTTCGTTCCTCGATGGCGAAGGAGTATGGTCCCTGGAACGTTTGGAGAGGGACAAGCAGCAACTACGCCCTCTGCTCCAGGTCTGGGGTACGGAATTCAGGCGTGCCTACGATCGCGAATACTGGAACCATAAGATGAAGGCCGGTCTCAACCGGCTCTCCGGTAAGCCTGTCGTCGTTCCCGATGCCCGGTTCTACAACGAGATCAGACTGCTCCGAAGACATGGGTTCCTGGTAATTCGCATCGTTCCCGACTGGGATGTTCCAATCACGTCGCATCGTAGTGATACGGAACTGCTCGACTATCCTGAGGATGTCCGGTTTTGCGTGTCGTACGGATCACCGGAATCATTATTCGAACAGGTTGACCGATTATTGCAGCGTCTTGCAGGAGGATATGATGCCTGATCCGAAGAAAATCTATATCATTGGATCGCTGCGAAATCCAAGAGTGACCGAGGTCGCTCGGAGAATACGAGCGGAAGGATTCAACGCGTTCGATGACTGGTTCGGCGCAGGACCGGAAGCGGACGATTGCTGGCAGCGATACGAGGAAGAACGCGGCAGGGAGTACTGGGATGCACTGTATGCGCCACATCCCAGGAACATTCTCCTCTTCGATCGAAAACATCTCGACGATTCCGCCGCCGGCATCCTGGTGCTTCCTGCCGGAAGGTCGGCGCACATCGAACTCGGATATCTCATCGGTCAGGGCAAGAACACGTTCGTTCTGTTCCACGAACAACCTGAACGCTGGGACGTGATGTATGGACTGGCAACCAGGGTCGCCAGGGATATCGACGAACTCGTCGGATACGTACGGAAATATCTGTCATGAGGCAGCACTTTTGACCAGAAATTGTGGTCATAACCATGTATAAGTCATTAGCATATGCGATTGAACAAATGATAGGATGAAGCGTCACCCCCTGCATGTGCTGGATTTCGGTGCTGCCTCCCGCCATCCAGCCTCCACAACGAACAGGCGGCCTCGCTGACCGGAACGAAGGCGGGCCGCCTGAAGACTGTTATACACTAGATAGAGGACAGCATATAGGAGGCATCGTGTATGGGAAAGAGCCTGAGCCGTAGAGAGATGAAAGAGTTGATGGGAATTCCTGAGGTCGAGGAAGAAATCAGGAAACGGCTTCCCATTCTGATTCAACGAATGTTCGATCTCGCCGAAGGCGTGCTGGTACAGGAAGTGCGTCTCGATAAGGAATCCGGGGAGATGGTAGCCAGAGTCTACCGGCAACCGCCTGACCGGCAGGCGTTACAATTCCTCATTGAGAACGTGATCGGGAAAACGCCGCAACGCATCGAGCTTACGGGACGAGACGGAAATCCGGTAGAAATCATCCCCTGGATGCCCACAGCCAATGCAGTATCGGAGGGACTACTGGAGGAGAACGAACGTCCGCGGCTCAAGGCACCGAGTGTGCGGGAAGTGAGTGAGGAATCTTGGGCAGAAGAGTAAGACCTCAAGGCCTTCCGCCTTCGTCACAGAGAAAACTGCTCTATCCGGTTCATTCCGGTCCGCAAACAGAATTCATGCTGACGGACGCGGAAGAAGTGTTGTATGGTGGCGCGGCAGGAGGTGGAAAGAGTTATGCACTTCGGGCGCTTGCCGTATCCTACTGCCTGCAATATCCTGGCGCGACTGTCGTCCTTTTCCGCCGCACCTTCAGGGAATTGGAAGATACGCACATCCTTAGGCTACAGAGCGAGCTTCCGTCGTACCTGGCGACGTACAAAGCTACGACTCATGACTTCGTCTTCACGAACGGATCAATCCTCATGTGTCGATTCTGCGAAAAGGAAACCGATGTTCGCAGTTACGACACGTTCGAGGCAGACCTGATGCTGTTCGATGAGCTTACCGCCTTCAGCGAATTCCAGTACGTCTATCTCACGACCAGATGCCGGTCTACCAAACCATGGTGGCCGGGCAGGAAGATTTGTTCGGCGACGAATCCAGGAAATATCGGACATCTATGGGTCAAGCGGAGATGGATCGACTTCGCCAAACCTTACGAGAAGAAGCGCGCTCCCCTAGAGGAAGGCGGGCTGGTACGTCAGTTCATACCGGCTCGCGTGACCGATAACCCGACGCTCATGAAGCGAGACCCAGGATACGTCGCATTGCTGCAAGGACTGCCCGAAGAGGAGAAACGGGCCAAGCTGTACGGAGACTGGGAAGTCTTCTCAGGACAGTTCTTCTCCCGCTGGCGGGATCAGGTTCACGTCGTCGATGATTTCTCACCGCCTCAGGACTGGGAACGCTACATCTTCGTGGACTGGGGTCTTGCCGCTCCATATGCCGCACTGTGGGCCGCCCGTCCTCCAGGTACGAATTTCGTATGGATTTATCGAGAACAGTACGGAGTGCAGGTACCTACCAGAGAACAGGCAAGGCGCGCGGCTCAGGCCGTGAAGGCATCCGGAGAGAAAATCCAGGCGATCATCACTGATCCTGCCATGTGGTCACGAGAGCGCGATGCAGAGGGCGAATACCTGCTTTCCGCCGCTGATGTGTGGAAGGACGAATTTGCGGGCATAGCCGATATAATCAAGGGGAATAATGAGCGAATACAGGGAGCGAGTATCGTGCGTGAGTGTCTGGACTGGCAGGGAATCGAGGACCCTGATGGGACGATTCATGTACACGTCCCTCCGAGACTTCGCATCATGCGGTCCTGCCAGAACACCATCCGCACGCTCCCTGCGCTCGTTCACTCCACGCAGAACGTAGAGGACGTAGATACATCTGGAGAGGATCACTGCTACGACGCTCTGCGATACGGTCTCCGATACCTGTTCGGTCTTCGGAACGATCCGAAGCTATCCAGAGTCAGGTATATCGATACTCCGCAGGGAATCATCGCGGTGAGCGCGTAAGGGGTAAAGAGTATGAATCTTCGCGAAGCTACGGTATCCGATCTGCTCAAGCTAGTAAAGGCCGTCTCCAAACCGTTCGATAACCGGGATACGATCTACGATAACCGGAGAAAAATCCGTTTCCGGAAGATGGACGCCGAGCTTCGTTCGCTCCCTCTGTCCAACCGGGCAGGAACCAATCAGGCGTTACTCGTCTTCCAGACGGAAGAAGTCAATCAGGAAGTACACCGCCGGGTGAAGCGCCTCATTGCGAACAAGCCGAGGATCGAAGTGATCGTCTACGATGCCGACGAAGAATCGAAGCGTCGCGCACAGGATATCGAAGACGGTCTCAAAGCGCTGTGGAAGTGGATGAACCGTGGCAAGGTACCGGCCGAACAACTGGCGACCGAATTCCAGCAGGGAGACGGACTCGGTTGGTTCAAGCTCGACTTCATCCCGTCCTACGCCGATGATGTCCTGGCTCCGTTCAATCTCGACTATCTTCTCATTTCCGACGAAGAGTTCGAACCGTTGATACAGGAATTCCCGGAGGACGAGCGTGACCGGTACGTTTCCGCTCGCATGGAATTCATCTCCGTCAGGAATCGCTTGTCCGAGCAGTTCCCGGACGAGATCGATATCGATGCCAGGGCGTACAAGGAGGTAACGGACAAGTATCTCCGTCGTACCGATCCGCCATTCAGGCTTTCAGCGCCCGATCCCAGGACGATCTATTACCGATGGGACGGAGACGCGCTGGATATCGTGATCGAAAAGGGTAAGCGTCAGATCAACGCCCTGCTCGAAGCCTTCGGGGATCATGGGCTGAAATTCATCAATAACCGTTTCGTCATGCTGTCTACCGAATCGGATGCCGTATCCAGTCCGACGATTTCGGAACAGAAGGTCTTTTCCGGCGAATACTCTGATTTGTGTGACTACATCGAAATTCGCACGCGCAAGGAAATCGTCATCCTGATCCGGCATCCAACGCTCATGAAATCGAGACGGATCAGACGGGAAGAGAAGGAAGAAGACGATTACGTGTGCATCAAATTCGAGAACCCGTTCGGTCCATACAGCACAGGATATATCCCGGTTCCCGCTGATGCGACAGGAAGCCCCGATCCGGCGGAAGAGTTCCAACCTCCGGTACTGGGAACGCTGTCCGTTGCCCAGCATCTCAATATCCTCACGACGATCAGAACCAGCGCCGCCGTGGATAAGGCTCTGGCGGGCAAATACATCAAGTCGGAGGATGTCTCTCCACCTCCTGCTCTATCCCAGCAGCAATCGGAGAAGACTCCCGAAGTGAAGGACGGAACGCCGGTCCCGGTCATACCGGGAGAGGTCAGGCGTGAGGAAACAGTTAACATCGACCTGGACAAAGCGGAACTGTTCCTCAACCAGATGATGGCGTCGTACCGGTTCAATGAGGTCCTGGCCGGCGATGCGCAGAGTTCCGACAGCGGACATAAGCTCGCGATCCAGGTATCCCAGGCCGACACGCAGCTGGTTCCCTATCAGAATGCCAGAGCGTCCGCTATCGCCGAAGTATTGCTCAGTTGTCTCTACGCTGTAAAGAAGTTCGGGCAACCGGTGTACATCAAGGAGATACCGGATCAGCACCTCATCATGATGAACAAGGTCAGCAAGGTGCAACCGGTACGCGCGCTGACGCCCGATATGTGCGATATGGACTTCAACCTGGTCGTGACGATCGGTTCGGAGACTCCGGTCACCAAGTTCGCGAAGTGGGCAGCACTCGAACAACGGTTCAAGGCTGGAACGCTCTCGTTCGAAACGCTCATGGAGCAAAGCGATGTCGAGAACGTGGGAGATGAGATCGCGAGAATCTTCGAAGGCCAGACGCTGGTTGCCGTGATGCAGCAGGCGATTCCTGTCATTGTGCGCATGATCGCCGACAGGGCCCTGGCCAAACTCGGCGCGCTTCCTTCTCCTGGACTCACTCCTATTCCCGGACAGGGCGGAAATGAGAGTGGCGGCGGAATGCCAGGAGCGTCAGCCAGCACGCCGATCGCGTCTCTAGGACGGATGCCTGGAGTGGGAATGAGTCCGGCCGGTCCTACCGTGGATACCTACGGTCCACGAGTTCATGAGGGTTCTGGTGAACTGGAAACCAATGTGGAAATCTAGGAGGTGTATCCATGCCGTTCAGTTCCACTGAAGGCGCGATACCGATCGAAGGTGTTTCGTACGGGGGAGGAGGAGGCGCTTCCGAGCGCCTTTCGTTTCTCAATGCCGACTGGGTCAACCGCAGGGTGCTCAACGTGACCAGGCGTGTGGAAGAATTGCTCACACGTCTCATCGATTATGGTCTTCTCAGTGCAGGATATCCGCCATTCGAGTATCCTGTAACTGATGAAATGCTCAAGCGAATGACTCCTGAGGAGTTCGTCGCTCTGTTCAATTCTCTCACCAGTTTGCAGCAGAAAGCCGAACTGCTTGCCCGGATGCAGGCATTGAAGTTAGGATAATGAGAGTGATCAGTTTATCAGGTGTGCGCACATGAATCAGTACAATGATGTCAACCCCGCATACGGACTGTTCCTGGACCCGATTCCGAAACGAGAGCCGCCGCCCCCCACTCCTGACACTACCGAAGGGCCGCAGCTGAAGGTCGTCGGCAACTACACGTTCATGTGGAATCCTGGAGACCCGAACGACCCCCTCAATCCTCCAGGATGGGTACTGATCGGACCTGCCCGCGCGACTCCGGTAGGAGCAGAAGGAGGCGGTACAGGACGTAACGACGCTCTGGATGCCGCGCAGGCGGCACTATCGTCATTCCTCCAGGCACAGTCACTGGCCGATGCGAGGAAAGCGGCGGCAATCGAAACGTTCATGAACCTGGCGAAGTACGCCGTTCCGCCCGGAACTCAGTATGCTCCAGGATACGAACCCGGTGGACTGGCACATCAGCTTGCTGCCAGTCTCGGTCTCGAAGAGTATCATGTTCCTCCTATGCAGACCAGGACGATCAGTCCGGAAGTGCTCATGCAGCCGGGGCAGATTCCTCCTGAAGTCATGCAGATGATCGGTGATGTGCGTAGGGCCGGAGGGTTAGGTTAAATGGCTGAACAGGTCTCAGGGCTCAATCTTGGTCCGATAGAATATCCGCTCGGTCTCGGCTGGTACGATTACCAGAATCTCCTGGCTCAACTTCTTGCCCAGTCTCAGGCAACCCAGGCGACGACCGGGAAGGGCGTTCTGGACACGCTGACGCAATTCCTCACCAGTCCTACATCTGGCCCTCTGGGCCTGGCCGCGCTAGCGGCATACGGAAGCCCGCAGGGAGTAGCTCAGGCTACCCAGGGCAGAGGATTTGACACTTCTCAGATGACGAGCAGGTTCGAATCGTTGCTCGATACCCTGATGGACTATACTCGAAATCTTGGCCGCAAGACATCGGAAGTGCCGTTCGTCGATCCGTACAAAGCTCCTGCTCTCAGTCCGGAGAATGCAGCCAAGGCCCCTAATGTCGCTCAGGAATGGATCAAGGCATGGGAAGCCTACCATCCAGGACAACTGCACCCGCAACGATCGCAGTTTGGACTGCAACAGGGTGGATATGTTCCTATGACAACGCCCACACCGACACCGACACCTACACCGATACCGACACCTACACCGACACCGGCAGTATCGGCGCAACGTACGACGCCGGCGACCGAAACCGTACCGCCAATTGGCCTGATGCAACTCGCTCAGGGAGCCAGGAAGTGGGTAGAAGCCGGAGGCAGTGAAGCCGATTACTGGACGCAAATCAGGAGACTTGGCAACCTGATCGAAACGACGAGAGAAGCACTGCGTTCTGAACTGTTGAAGTACGGTAAGCTGCCGCAGAAGACGAAGCAGGCTGAGCAAGTAGCCAGGATGCTCAATATTGGAGCGGATACGCCCGAATTCAGGAAACTGCTCAATGACCTGATCCAGGCGAAGAAGCAGACATCGGTCTCGAACATCGATTACGCGTCGTTCGTCTCCGATCTGATTAACCGGTATCAACCATGGAACAGACCCAGGGTAGGCTACTGGACATTCATGCCTTCTCCCACATGGCAGGGCAGATTCCAGAAAGGCGGTGGCGTGACGCTCGCCGGAAGGCCACACTGGATCGTCGATGACAACGGATACCCGGTGGCGGTCATTACCGAAGATGGTCAGCCGGAACACATTCGCGGCAAGGGAGTGGAAGTCGTTCCCCTGAAACCGGATCGGTACGAAGCATATACGGGTAAAAGGCCTGGAGAAGAGTGGGCGCGAATGCTCGCTAAAATGCAGGTGCATATGTCCTCCATGCTCAATAACCGGATGCCGCATGCCGCTACCGGCTCGAAGTTCCTCTTCCCCAAGGACGTTCCCGGCTCCAAGGTAGATACGTCACCTCTTCCGGGTACGAACATGATTCCGACATGGGGCGGTCCTGCTGAGCCACTGCCTATAGGGCAGGTATATGGCGCTGCTTCCCGACCGAAGTCGATCGAAGACCTGATGCGCATGGTGCAGCAGGCACCGGGTTCCACATACCAGGAACGCTATGCCCGTCTGTTGGGTGGCGTCCTATCCGGTAATCAAACGATGAGGGAAGCGGCGAGAGCGCTGAACGAAGGGCGAGTGCCGGGAACATTGCCTACCTCGCAGCAGTGGTCGACCATGTCGCCGTTCGAGAGAAGCGCCTTGACATCACTGCTCATGCAGACTGGAATCATCTCGTCTCCGGAAGACCTGTTACACTATATCCGCCAGTTCAGACCAGATAGCCTTTCATAGGAGGAAGAATTATGCCCTGGGATATCAGAAAACGAGATAGCGAATACCTGGTTGTGTCTCAGACAACCGGCGAAGTCGTAGGTAAGCACAAGAGCCGGGACAAGGCGGAACGACAATTGCGAGCGCTGTACGCCAACTATCGGCCGGCAGCTACTCCGGGCGCGATGGCTCATGGTGGACGGATGATGCTGGATGACACGTACACGCCCAGGCCGATCACGGATGTGTTCGTCGATGGCCGGAGAGTGCCGGTCAGGCAGCTGAAGAAAGGCGGCAAGGTGATGGAAAAGAAGCCGCCTCTCGGTACCGGCGAGCGATTCGCTCAGCTGAAGGCCAAACTTGCCGGACGTAAGGGAGTCACCGACCCGGCCGCGCTCGCCGCGTACATCGGTAGGAAGAAGTACGGTAAGAAGCGATTCCAGGAACTCGCAGCAAAGGGCCGGAAGAGAAAGACAGGGTAATGGCCAATGGCTGATATCCCTACTCTTCCTCTGAAGTTTGTATATGATCTTTCGGCGAGGCCTCCTCAGCCGCCCGCTCCTCCAGATGCCTATCTGGATGAACTGGATCGTATTGTCTTCAATCAGCGCGTGCCGGAATTCTTTCGTTCCGCGGCTGAGCAGATCGCTCAATACGAAGCGATAAGAAAAGCGCAGCAACAGGAACTACAGAATCGTGTCGCAGCGGTGGCGGCCCCGGTAGAGACCGGTCTGCCAGAACTCGGCATGACCGATACGGGAGCGATACCGGAAGGCACGATGATTCCCGCTGCGCCAACTCAGCCTGCTCCCGTCGCGCCATCGCCGGTGCAACCGCCTGCAACGCACCCGCAGTTCGAACAGCTTCCGCCTCCAGTTCTTGATCGCGCCGCCGGTGGATTCTTCTCGAAGCTGGGAGATATCGCGGAGATCGCACTATCCCCAATCGGAAAGACGATCGAGACAGGAATCGAGACGACTGGCCGGGTGATCCAGCGCGTACCTGTGCCTGGAGCCGAACGCGTCGGTACTGCTATCGAGAGTGTTCCTCTGGCCGCGACGGTATTCAAGAAGGAATTCGGTCGCGAGTTCCAGCTGAAGACCGGCCAGCCGTTGAACCTGGAAACCGCGCTCAGCGCGCTGAATCAATACGGATTCATTCCGGTTGCTTCCGCTCCGGGTAGGGCTGTTGACTACGTGACCGATCGTACGATCGACCCGATCCTCAACAAGACATTGCCGGATGCAGTATCGAAGAAGGTCATCACCGCACTGGATGTCGCCGGGCAGATCGCTCCATATATCGTTCTCGCTGCCCTGGTACCGGAAATCGCCGGACCGGCCACAGCTGCCAGGATTCTCACTTCCGCTGATATCGCATTCGCCCTAAGCGCATCCGATGACATCAAGAATCTCTATTCGGCATATCGTCAGGGGGCAATCGATACGAAGACGTTCCTGCTCGGATCGGGTATGGCTTCGCTCAACATCGTCGGCCCGGTCGGTGGTCACATCGTCGGACGGAGCGTGAGAGGATGGAAGAGCAGGAGAGAACTGGCGAAAGCGATCGATGAGATCAATCAGTACCGTGGAATCAGACTCGATCCGGTCGAGTCCCTGAAGCTCAAGGTCTTCGAAGAGCCTATGCCACCGTCCGCAGCCGAACGTGGCATCCGCAGGTTCATGCTTCCCGAAGGTGACCGTGCCGATGTCCGAATGACTCCCGAAGGCGCACACGTCATGGACATCACCGTAGTCAGGGAGCGAGAGGGACGAGGTAGCGCACTCCTCGATGCCGTCATCGAGAGGGTTCATTCCGAGAATCCTGATGCGGTGATCACTGCCGATCTCAATACCGAAGGTGGAGCCAGGCTCTTCGCCCGCCGTCCGGAAGCCCGATTCTTCGATGATCGCGGCAATCCGATTACCAGGGAAGAGGCTATCGAGCTTGCCCGGCAACGTAAAGGTCCCAGGGTAGAACTCGTGCCCGAAGGGGAAGCGGCTGCTCCTGCGCCTCCTCCAGCAGCGCCTCCTGCGGCACGAGAGAAAATCCGGGAGCCAGTCGAAGCACGTCCGCCAGAAGAAGTAAGGCCGCCAGAAGAAGTACGCCTGCCGGAAGAGGCGAAACCGGTCTCTCCAGAGATGGTTACTGATACATTCGACAAGCGTCCACGCAGGCTCATCTATCGTGGCCGAATCACCGAAGTCTGGCAACGACTGGACGATAATAAGTACGAACTAGGAGACAAGCGCTACTTCCACGTAAAGTATGGGCCAACGAGCGGTCTTCCCGAAGCGCTAATGGTTTTTGACGATCTGGACGAAGCGGTTCGTGCAGCCAATGCATTCGATCGCTTGCAGACGCCGGGAGGAATGACTTCGAAGGAGCTTGACGATCTGGAAGAGCTTCTGAGAAGGGGTAAGCCTTACGGTAGAGAGGAGCCTGAGCCCGAAATCGTTCGTGAGGCCGGAGAAATCGCTGGCCGAGCATTCAGGCAGGAGGTTCCTCCAGAATTCGACGAAGCGATTCCCAAGACCAGGAGAAAGACCGTCGGTCCCGTCGTGAGGGAGACGTTCGATGGCCGCCCCAGACGGATGGTCTACGAAGGCAAGACCGGTGTCGAAATCTGGCAGAGAGTGGATGACGGAAAGTTCGAGGTCATCGACTTCAACTACTTCTCGCTCGAAGACGGAGTCGATCCTAAAGCACCACATCAGGCCATCTATGGCGGGTTCGACACGTACAACGAAGCAAAACTATTCCGCAATGCGTTGAACAAGCGGCTCAAGGAAATCGACCTCGAAGCAAGAGGAGAACTGCCAGAAGAGCTAGAGGGTCTATCGGATGAGGCGTTGCGGAGAATCTTCAGAGCGGTTACGGAACGTAAAGAGCCGAAGGTACCAGAAACGCCTATCGTCAAGGAAGCAAAGAAGATCGCCTCCGAAGCCGAAGAGAAACTCAAGGAGCGGGAAGAATTTCGCGCTACTCTCCGATACGGCCAGCGTCCGTACCGGGAAGCGCTCGAAGTTGCCAGGGCCGCTCAAGAATTCCAGCCACTCATCAGTAGGACACGACGGGAAGGCGGTGCCTCGTATCTACCAAGGAAGCATGCGTTCGTCGAAGCGGACAGCGGATACATCGTCGGTGGGTATGCGCCAACGAAGTCGGTAAGACTGAGCGATCTTGACGCTCAGGAACTACTCGACTATATCCGGAAGAACGCTGATGCATTCCTGGATAACGAGGACCTCATCCTCGGTACAGAAGTCGTTGTCCGTGACGGAGAGAAGTGGGTCAATATTGACGCTTCTCGACGGTTCGATTCTCTAGAAGAGGCAATCGCTGAAGCACAAAAGCACGGAGAGCAGCGTATCTGGGACCTGGGTAAGAGCGAATCGATCGAGGTACCGGGCGTTGCGCAGAGAGAAATTCCTGTCACGAAACTTCCGTTCGACGAATCGCGGAATCGGCTGATCGAGGACGGAGAAGAAAGATACGTAGATTATGTCGCGGCCGGAAACGTGGGACGTAGATTGCTCCGTTCGGCTGCGGGCATAATCCGGAAGATTAATGATCGGGTAAAAGCGTTAGGACGAAAGATTCACAAGGATGAACTCGGAGCGATGAAACTGGGCAAGAGGCCACAGGACCTGACCGATGAAGACATCATTATGGCCGGTGCGGCGAGACGCTGGCTCTTCCCCGAAGAGACCTGGGAAGAGTGGGCCAGGGCACTCTCGAAGAAAGTCGGAGATACCGAATACTGGCTATCGAGAAAGAAAGAAGTCCTCGACTTACTGGAGAAG
>FLYL01006394.1_pt1 | contig 19836 bp, 21 predicted proteins | sample 1122611 | NCBI WGS metagenome assembly FLYL01 (sample SAMEA4346791, study PRJEB14843) | hot springs metagenome | biome: Terrestrial Biome; feature: Habitat; material: Sediment | place: India | collected 2012-06-12 | depth 1760 m
GGCCAGCTCGTCGACCCTGGTGGCGACGGTGGCGGCCCGCCACTGGGCACCCGCCGGCGAAGGGGAGGTGGTGGCGTACACCTCGGCGGAAGCCCACTCTTCGGTCGAGAAGGCGGCCCGGGTCGCCGGCATCGGGTCGCTGCGCAAGATCCCGGTGGACGACCAGCAAGCCATGCGCGCCGACCTGTTCGAACGGGCGGTGGAGGAAGACCGGGCCGCCGGCCGGAGACCCGCCCTGTGTGTGGCGACGGTGGGAACCACCTCCACCGGGGCCGTGGATCCGGTTGCCGCCCTGGGAGAGGTGTGCCGTCGTAACGGCATGTGGCTGCACGTCGACGCGGCCTACGCCGGGGTGGCCGCTCTCCTGCCGGAGAAGCGGTGGATCAACCAGGGCCTCGAGCTGGCCGACTCGTACTGCACCAACCCCCACAAGTGGCTGCTCACCAACTTCGACTGTTCGGCCTTCTGGGTGACCGACCGCACGAAGCTCACCGAAGCCTTGTCGGTCACCCCGCCGTACCTGCGAAACGCGGCTTCCGAGTCGGGACGGGTGATCGACTACCGGGACTGGCAGATCCCGCTGGGTCGTCGCTTCCGGGCGCTGAAACTCTGGTTCGTGATCAACTGCTACGGGGTGGAGGGTTTGGAGCTCCACGTTCGGCGTCACATCGAGTGGGCAGAAGAGCTGGGCCGTCGGATCCAGGCCCACCCCCGGCTCCGCCTGGTCCGCCCGGTCGACTTCGGTCTGGTGTGTTTCGAACACGGAGACGGCGACCAGGCGACCGCCCGGATCCTCGACACCGTGAACGGCTCGGGTCGAGCCTTGCTCACCTCCACCCGGGTGGAAGACCGGCTGGTGGCGAGGGTGGCGTTGGGTGGCTGGCTCACCTCCCGGCGTCACGTCGAAGAGCTGTGGGAATGGATCGAGGGAGCTGCCTAACCCTCCAAACCGACGAGCTGTCGCACCATGCGGGCCGTGGCTCCCCACAACACCTCCCCGTCCAGGTCGTAGAACCAGACGGTCCGGCCCCTCCAGTCCTCTGAGCGCCAGCGGGATTCGTCGGCCAGGTCGGCGAGACGGGGAAGCAGGATCTTGTCGACCTCCCGAGGGTCGGGCCTGAGTCGAGGCGAGCCCCGCAGCCTCCCGACCACGGGCACGACCATCAGGCTGAACTCGACCGTGTGGATCGGCGGCAGGAAACCCAACACGTCGACCGAGTCGGGCTCTATGCCGACCTCCTCGGCCGCCTCCCTCAGGGCCGTCTCCACCGGCCCGGAGTCACCCGGATCGGGGCGACCCCCCGGAAAGGCGATGTGCCCTGCGTGGGTAGGCATCGTGAGGGGCCGCTTGGTGAGGATCAACCGGACTTCGCCTTCGGTGTCCTCGAACAGGGGAGCCAGGACGGCGGCGGCGTCGCCCGAGCCGTGGTCGGGCAGTTCGGCGAGGAGCCGGAGACGTTCCCACATGTCCGGCGCATGCTAAGGGGGATAACCTGAGGTGATGCTCCCCGAGAGGTTGACGACCCGGCGTCTCCTCCTTCGCAAGTTCCAGCGGCGGGACGCCTCGGCGATCGTCGAGGCGGTGCGGGCTTCGCTACCCGAGTTGCAACGGTGGCTGCCCTGGCCTCATCCGGGGTACGGACGGGAGGACGCGCTGGCTTTCATCCGGGAGTCCCATCAGGCGTGGCGGGAAGGTAGGGCCTACGACTTCGCGATACGTCATCTGGACCGCCCTGAGCGGCATCTGGGCAACATCTCGATCTGGTACACGTCGAAGACGCAGCGGGTGGGTGAGATCGGCTATTGGGTCAGGTCGGACGCCACCTCGGGGGGGATCGCCACCGAAGCCGCCGAGGCGCTCCTCGACCAGGGATTCGGGGTGATGCGACTCCACAAGATCACACTCCGGATAGCGGTCGGGAACCGGGCGAGCGAACGGGTGGCCGAGAAGCTCGGGTTCGTGAAGGAAGGGATCCTTCGTCAGGAGCTGCAGATCAACGGCCGGTGGGTCGACCACACCCTGTACTCGCTGCTCGAACACGAGCACGCGCTCAGGCCCCGTTCCTTCCCGGTGCCCGACCGTCCGATAGACTGAACCGGCCCTTCCAGGAGTTCGGTCCTGCCCGCATTCGTCGTCAAGTGTCGAGGCGCCCGCGGCTCGGTGCCCGTCTCCGGGCCCGGTTTCCGGCGCTACGGCGGGGCCACGACCTGCTACGAGGTCGCCGTCGACGACCGTCACCGGCTGCTGATAGACGCCGGCACCGGGATCCTCTCGCTGGGAATGGAGCTGCCCACCTTCGACGACCTCGAGTTCACGGTGCTGATCACCCACCTCCACTGGGATCACACGTTGGGGCTCCCCTTCTTCGAGCCTCTCTACCGACCCACCAACCGGTTCACCTTCTACGGGCATCCGACCATGGGGATGACGATCGAGCAGGCGATCGACGCGGTGATGAGACCGCCCTGGTTCCCGGTGGCGTTCACCTCCACCCCATCCCGGAAGAGCTTCGTCCATCTCGACGGAACCTCCTTCCAGGTGGCGGACATCGCCGTCCGGCCGGTGCGGCTCAACCACCCTCAAGGGGTGACGGCCTACCGGCTGGAGCGGAACGGAAAGACTGTGGTGATGGCCACCGACGTGGAACACGGTGAGCCCGAGTCGGACGAAGCCCTCACCGCTCTAGCCCGGGGAGCCGACCTGTTGATCTACGACGCCCAATACCGTCCCGACGAGTACGAGGAGCGCCACATCGGGTGGGGCCACTCGACGTGGCGGGAAGCGGTGGATCTGGCCTCCCGGGCAGGGGTGGGCCGCCTGGTGTTGACCTCCCACGACCCGTTCCGCACCGACGACGGAGTCGACGAGATCCTGGCCGAAGCCCGGACCTACTTTCCCGCCACCGACTCCGCCCATGAAGGCATGATCCTCGAGGTGTGACCGGTCAACCGGACGCGAGGAGGACTCTGGTCGCTTCGCCGAAGACGGCGAACACCGCCGGGAACACACCCACCACCACCGTGGCCACCGCGGCGATGCCCAGGGTCAAGGCCAGCGAGGCCGCCGGCGGTTCGGTGGCCGGCTCCGCCCCGGCGGGGGCTTCGTCGAACCAGACCACCTTGGCCACCCGGGCGTAGTAGTAGAGGGCGATCACCGCGTTGATCGCGGCGATGACCGCCAGCCAGGTAGCCGCGGCGCTCCCGGCGGCGATCGCGGCCCGGAACATCACGAACTTGGCGAACCATCCCGCCAGGGGTGGTATCCCGGCCAAGGAGAAGAAGAACACCGCGGCCAGCACCCCCAACCGGGGGTCGATCCTGCCGAGACCCGCCCAACCGTCGATGTCGCCGGTGCCGGTCCGGCGGGCCCCCTGGATCACCACCGCGAAGGCTCCCAGGTTCATCAAGGCGTAGATGACCAGGTAGACCACCGTGGCCGCCAAACCCTCGGCGAGCTGTTCGCCGGCCACCGAGGCCGCGGCGAACGGGACCAGCATGAAACCGGCCTGGGCGATCGACGAGTAGGCCAGCAGCCGAACGATGTTGCTCTGGCGTAACGCGGCCAGGTTCCCGATCGTCATCGAGAGGGCGGCCAGGGCCCAGAGTCCGGGACCCCAGATGTCGACCCGGTCCCGCAACGCCACGTAGACCGTCACGAACAGGGCGACGAAACCGGCCGCCTTGGACGACACCGACAGGTAGGCGGTCACCGGGGTCGGCGCCCCCTCGTAGGTGTCGGGAGCCCAGAAGTGGAAAGGCACGGCCGACACCTTGAAGGCGAAACCCACCAGCACGAAGAGGATGGCGAGGCCCACCAGGGGTTGGGTGGCCGGGGAAGGGTCGGCGAGGGCGCTGCGGATCTGGTCGAACCGGACCTCGCCGCTGACCCCGTACAACATGGCCATGCCCCACAGGAGGATGGCTGTGGACAGCACCCCGAGGATGAAGAACTTGAGGGACGCTTCGTTGGATCGGATGTCGCCTTTCCGCCAGCCGGCCAGCATGAACAGCGGGCCGGTGGTCAGCTCCACTCCTATGAACAGGACGATCAGGTCACGGGCCGAGGCGATGACCAGCGAACCGAGGACCGAAGACAGCAACAGCAGGTAGTACTCGCCTTGGTAGTAGCGGTCCGACTCGATGTAGGACACCGACATGAGCACCACCAGGTAGCCGGCGACCAGGAACAAACCCTTCAACACCAGGGCGAAGTCGTCGACCACGTAGGAACCTTCGAACAGCGACCTCGACTCGACCGACGAGGCGGCCATGAGGATGAGCGGCACCACGGCCAGGGTGAGGCCGACCACTGCCAGGGTCGCCGTCCAGTATTTCAACGGTCGGGGCAGGACCAGATCCGCGGCCAGCACCCCGAGGATCGTCACCGCGACGACGATCTCGGGTGCGATGGCCAACCAGTCGATCTGCATCCCTCAGCCTCCCAGGGTGGTGACGATGGCGGCTGCGGTCTCGGAGGCTCCACCCCAGGCGGTGTCGACCAGCGAAACTACCGCGTCGGTGGTGGCCCCGAACACCAGCTTGGGCCAGAATCCGATCACGACGATCAGCACTATCAACGGAACCCAGGCAGCCAGCTCGTAGCGGTCGGCGTCGTGGAACGTGTGTCCCGACCACTCGTCCGACGGCTCCCCCAGGTTGACCTTCTGAAGCATGTACAGCATGTAGCCGGCGGTCAACACGGTGCCGATCGCGCCCAGCACCATGGCGGTGCGGAACAGACCGAGGTCGAGACCGGGCAGCGGGTTGTACGCCCCGAGCAGCGCCATGAACTCCCCCCAGAAGCCGGCCAGGCCGGGCAGCCCGAGAGACGCCATTGCGGTGAAGGCGAGGATCCCGCCGATCACCGGCATCAGTTTCAGGTTCCCGCCCAGCCGGGCCATCTCCCTTGTGTGGTAGCGGTGCGACATGGAACCGGCCAGGAAGAACAGCAGCCCGGTTATCAACCCGTGGGCCACCATCCCGATTATGGATGCGTTGAGGCCGATGTCGGTCAGGGTGGCGATCCCCAACATGACGAAACCCATGTGGCCCACCGACGAGAAGGCGATCAGCCGTTTCATGTCGGTCTGGGCGAGGCAGGCCAGCGAACCGTAGATGATCCCGATCACCGCCAGGACCGCGATGGCCGGGGCCCACACCTGGGCTTGCTCGGGGAGGATGGGCAGGGCGATCCGGATGAAACCGTAGGAACCCAGCTTGAGGAGGATGGCGGCCAGCAACACCGAACCGACGGTGGGGGCTGCGGTGTGAGCGTCGGGCAGCCAGGTGTGGAGCGGCCACATTGGCACCTTGACCGCGAAACCGAGGAACATGGCGCCGAATATCAGCCAGGCGGCCGTAGCGGTCAGCCCTCCCGGGGCGGTCTCCAGGCCGGCGGCGATCAGGGTGGGGATGTCGAAGGTCCTTTCGCCGAGAACGTCGCCGGACGCGAAGTACAGGGCGAGGAAACCCAGCAGCATGAAAGCCGACCCGAACAGGGTGAACAGGAAGAACTTGATCGCGGCGTATAGGCGGGTCTCGATCTCCCGGGCGAAGCCGGGGATCCTCATCACCTTCTTGTCTCCCCAGATCCCGATCATGAAGTACATGGGGAGGAGCACCACCTCGAAGAAGATGAAGAACAGCACCAGGTCGAGGGCGACGAAGGTGCCGTTCATCCCGGTTGCGAGGATCAGGATCAGGATCAGGAACGCCTTCGGATTGCGGGGCTCCTCCCAGTGCTCCCACGAGTAGACGATGGCCAGCAGCACCACCAGGGTGGACAGGACCAGGAGGGGCAGGCTTATCCCGTCGACGCCGATGTGGTATCCGGCGCCGATCGCCGGGATCCAGGGCAGGTCGGCTTCGAACTGGAAGGTGTGAGCCGCTCCGAAGTCGAAGGAGGCCACCGCCCAGAGGCTGAGCAGGAAGGTGACCAGCGCGACGAGCAGCGACCACCTCTTGAGCAGCGCCTCGTTCTCCTTGGGGATGGCCAACGCCACCAGTCCGCCCACCAGCGGAAGGAACACGATCAGGCTCAAGCCCCACCCGGTCTCAAACATCTCTCCTCCTCATCGGAAGACCGCGATCATCAGAACCAACACCAGCGCACCGACCACGAACCCGGCCGCGTACTGCTGGACCCTTCCCGTCTGCAGACGGCGGGCGGCCATCCCGGCCGCGTCCGCCATCTGGGACAAACCGTTATAGGCGAGGTCGATGCCCCGCTGGTCGAGACCGCCGTAGACGAACCGGGCGAGCGCGGCGCTGAGGAAGCCCGCCGCGTTCACCACACCGTCGATGACGTAGGAGTTGGTCCAGTCGATCAGCCGGGCGAGCGGTCCTTTGGTCGCGTCGACGATCGCCCAGGCGATGTGGTCCAAGAAGTACTTGGCCTCGAGCAGGGGGTAGAGCACCGGGACGCGGAACCGGTCCCGGGCTCGCTGGGTGTCGGCGTCGGGGGAGAACACCAGCCAACCCAACACCAGGCCCGCCAAGGCCGCCGCCAGACCCACCGCGGCCAGAGCCCAGTCGACGGCTTCGGCGTGGTGGTCCCCCATCGGCACCACCCGGGCACCCAACCATGCGGTGAAGTTGCGGATCGGACCCAGTTCCACACCGGGGACGTTGAGGAACCCGGCGAAGATCGAGGGGATGGCCAGTCCTATCAGGGGAACAGTCATCACCGCGGGGGCCTCGTGGGGGTGGCCGTGACCCTTGTAGCTGCCCCAGAAGGTGAGGGCGACTGCCCGGGCCATGTAGAACGCGGTGACGAACGCCCCTGCGATCCCGATCCACATGACCGTGGTGTAACCCTCGTAACCGAGGGTGGCGAGGATCTCGTCTTTGGACCAGAAACCGGCGAGGGGGAAGATCCCGGCCAGTGACAGCGACCCGACCACGAACGTCCAATGGGTGCGGGGCATGTGGTGCCTCAATCCGCCCATGTCGGACATGTTGTTGGAGTGGACCGCATGGATGACCGCTCCGGCTCCGAGGAACAGCAGCGCCTTGAAGAAGGCGTGGGTGAACAGGTGGAACAACCCGGCGGTGTAGCCGCCGGCGGCGACCGCGGTCATCATGTAGCCGAGCTGGCTGACCGTCGAGTAGGCCAGCACCTTCTTGATGTCGTCCTGGACCAGAGCCAGCAGCCCGGCGGCGAACAGGGTTATCGCCCCGATCGCCACCATCAGTCCCCGGGTGTCCGACGCCAGGTACTCGAAGAGGGGGAAGGTGCGGCCCATCAGGTAGACGCCGGCGGTGACCATGGTGGCGGCGTGCATGAGAGCCGACACCGGGGTGGGGCCGGCCATGGCGTCGGGTAACCAGATGTGGAGGGGGAACTGGGCCGACTTTCCCATCGCCCCGAAGAAGAGCAGGAGACCGGCCGCGACGGCCACCCCGGCGAGCTCCGGTGAGTGGTCGAAAGCGGCTACCGACAGCTCGGAGAACCGGAAGGTGCCCAGGGTGAGGCCCAACACCACCGCGCCGAGGATCAGACCCACGTCGGCCACCTTGTTGACCAGGAATGCCTTGTTGGCGGCGCGCACGTTGTCCAGGTCCTCCCAGTAGTGCCCGATCAGGAGATAGCTGGCCAGCCCCACTCCCTCCCAGCCGATGATGAGCTGCACCAGGTTGGGGGCTCCGACCAGCACCAGCATCGCCCCGGCGAACAGAGAGAAAGCCGCGAAGAAGGCGGTGACCCGGACGTCGCCGTGCATGTAGCCGACCGCGTATACGAACACCAGCAGGCCGACGAAGGACACCAGCCAGAACATCATGATCGACAGCCCGTCGACCACCCACCCCAGCTCGAAGACCAGCCGGTCACCTCCGAAGACACCGATCTCCCCCACCACCCAGGAGACCTCACGGTGGATGCCCTCGACGGCGTTCTGCAGGAAGAGAACCGACGACCACACCAGGTCTATGGCCAGGGCCCCGATGGCGAACTCCGCCCCGTGGCGACGCATCCGCTTCCCGAAGAACACGATCAGCAGGAACGCCACGAAGGGCAGCACCAACATGACACCGGCCCACTCGGCGAAGAACCCGCCGCTCGACAGGGCTTCGGCGGCGTGGGCTTCTTCCTCGGCGGTCAGATACCACATGGGGGTCACCACTTCATCAGGTCGAACTCGTCGACGTTGGCCGACTGGCGGTTACGGAAGATCATCAACACGATCGCCAGGCCGATACCCACCTCGGCGGCGGCGACCGTGATCACGAAGATGGCGAAAACCTGGCCGACCGCCTGGGAGGTTCGGAGGGCAGCCTCGAAGGCCACCAGATTGATGTTGACCGCGGCCAGCATCAGCTCGACGGCCAGCAGCACCATCACCGCGTTGCGCCGCACCAGCAGCCCGTATACACCCAAAGAGAACAGGGCGGCGGCGAGGATCAGGAACTGGGGGAGGATCACACCGCCCCCCTCTCTTCTTCCTCTTTGGGCGTGAGATCCCGCCGGGCCAGGGTGATGCCGCCGATCAGGGCAGCAAGGAGGACGAACCCGACCACCTCGAAGGGAAAGACGAACCGGCCGAGGAGCGCCTCACCGAGGATGTCGGTGGGGGTCCGTTCCCCCACTCCGGCCACCGCGGTGTCCTGGAAGGCCCGCACCGAGGTCCAGGACAGCACCCCGAACAGCCCGAGGGAGACCACCGCCGCGACCGGACGAGCCCGACGGTTGTCGAGACCCACGTCCTGGCCGGTGGGGGCCCGGGTGATCATGATCCCGAAGAGGAACAGCACCACCACCGCCCCGATGTAGACCAACACCAGCACCCAGGCGACGAACTCGGCCGACAGCAACACGAACAGCCCCGCCACCCCGGCCAGGGTGGCCACCAGGAAGAGGGCGGCGTGGACCACGTTCTGGGAGGTGACCACCCGGAAACCGGCGGCGAGGACCGCCAAGGCCAGCCCGAGGAACACCCAGTTCACGGGCTGCGATATCCAGTCGGAGAAGCTCATCGTCGGGTCCTCCTCACGACTCCAGCGGGGGTGGTTCGGGAACGGTGGCCAGCCAGTCCTGGAGCCGGTCCATGTCGTGGAGCATGTCACCCATCTCGTACTCCGAGTACTCGTATTCGGGGCTCCAGAACAAAGCGTCGAAGGGACAAACCTCCACGCAGATGCCGCAGTACATGCACAGGGCGTAGTCGATGTCGAACCGGTCCAGGGTGGCCCTCACCCTGACTCGACCCCCCGGCTTGTCCGGCGGCTTCTCCTCCTTGTGGCCCTCGATGTAGATGCACCAGTCGGGGCAGGACCGGGCACACAGCATGCAAACCGTGCAGGCCTCCTGGTCGAGGGCGATCACCCCCCGAGCCCTGGGCACCGGGATCTCCTTCTCCTTGGGGTAGTTGACGGTGGCCAGGTAACGGCCGGGACGGATCAGGGTCTTGACCATCGTCTTGAAGGTGACCGCCATTCCCTTGAGGAGTCCGGCGCCGGGCAGGGTCGGGGTCGTCATCTCAGATCACCACCTTGAGGATTCCCGTGGCGACGATGTTGACCAGCGCGATCGGGATGAGCCATTTCCAGGCCAGGGTCTGCAGCTGGTCCTCCCGCAGGCGGGGGAAGGTCCAGCGGAACCAGATCATCAGGAACACCAGCACCATGACCTTGGCTACCAGGATCAGGGGACCAGCCAAGGCGAGCTGGGCTTCGCTGAGGCCCGGCATCCAGTATCCGCCGAGGAAGGCGGTGGCGGCGATGGCCGACAGGGCGAACATGTTGGAGAACTCGGCGAGGAAGAAGAAGAGGAACCGGTAGCCCGAGTACTCGGTGAGGTAGCCCATGACCAGCTCCGACTCGGCTATCGGCATGTCGAAGGGGATGCGGGTCAGTTCGGCCAGGGCGGCGATCATGAAGATGACGAACCCGACGAACTGGGGGATCACGAAAGGCAGGCCCGGTCCTCCCTCTCCGAACCAGCCGGCTTGGGCCCGGACGATGCCCTCCAGGCTCATGGTCCCGGCCATGATCACCACCCCCACCACCGCCAGGACCAGGGGCAGTTCGTAGGCGATGAGCTGACCGGCCGCCCGGAGACCTCCGATCAACGAGTACTTGTTGGCCGACGACCAGCCGGCCATCAACACTCCGATGGTGGAGATCGACGAGATGGCGAGGGCGTAGAAGATCCCGACGTCCAGGTCCCTGAACACCAGACCCGGCCCCCAAGGGATCACCACCCACAGCGCCACGGCACCCATCAACACCAGGGCGGGCGCCATCTTGAACACCGGCCGGTCGGCGTTCTCGGGGACGATGTCTTCTTTCTGGAAGAACTTGATCCCGTCGGCTATGAGCTGGGCCCATCCCCATCGGCCTCCCGCGAAGTAGGGTCCGACCCGGGACTGCATCTTGGCCGACAGCTTCAGTTCCGCGAAGCCGACCACCAGACCGGCCACCGGGATGAGGGCCGCGACGATGAGGACTTTGACCGCGAGCAGCACCCAGAAGTTGGAGAGCAGGTCGGTGATCATCGGTCGACGTCTCCCAGCACGAAGTCGAGAGAACCCATGATGGCGATGATGTCGGGCACCAAGACGCCCTCCAGCAGCCAGGGGAGGATCGAGATGTTGGAGAAGCTGGCCGAACGGATCTTGAGTCGGTAGGGCCCCAGCCCGCCTTCCGAGATCAGGTAGTAGCCCATCTCCCCCTTCGGGTTCTCGGCCCTCACGTAGGTCTCGCCTTTGGGGACCTTGATCACCTTGGGCACCTTGGCCTGGAGTGGCCCCGACGGGATCGAATCGATCGCCTGCTGGATGATCTTGGCCGACTGGCGGATCTCCTGGAGCCTCACCCACCACCGGTCCCAGCAGTCGCCGTTCTCGCCTACCGGCACCTCCCAGTCGAACCGGTCGTAGGGCAGGTAGTCCTCCACCTTGCGCAGGTCGAACCGGACTCCCGACGCCCGCAGGTTCGGACCCGACACCCCGTAGGCGGCCGCCACCTCGGGGGGGATGGTGCCGATCCCCTTGGTCCTGGCCAGGATGATCTCGTTGCCCGCTACCAGGTCCTCCAGCTCGTCGCACACTTCGAGCACCCGGTCCATGGCCTGGTGGGTCTCGGCCAGGAACCCCTTGGGCAGGTCCTGGGCGAGTTTGCGGGTTTGGGAACCGGCGCCGTAGGCCGGTTTGACCCCTCCGATCCGGTTGAAGTTGGGGTGGAACCTGCCTCCGGTCACCCCTTCGAGCAGGTCGAGGACCCGTTCCCGTTCCCGGAGGGCGAAGAACAGGGGGGTGGCGGCGCCCAACTCGAGCGGATAGGAGGCGTTGAACACCAGATGGGAGGCGATCCGGGCCATCTCGGTGAGGATCAGCCTGATGTACTGGGCCCTCTCGGGCACTTCGAGCTCCATGAGGCGTTCGGCCGCGACGATGAAGGGGATCTCGTTGGCGTAGCCGGAGACCCAGTCGATCCGGTTGATGATGGTGGTGATCTGGGGGTAGGTGCGGACCTCCGACAGCTTCTCGTAGCCCCGATGCATGTAGCCGATCACCGGCTGCACGTCGTAGCAGCGCTCCCCGTCGACCTTGGCCACCAGGCGGAGCACTCCGTGGGTGGAGGGGTGCTGGGGCCCGATGTTGAGGGTCATCTCCGGGGTCTCCAGCTCGACGGCTACCGAGACCTCCGAGAGGTGACGCAGGGTGTCGTGGTCGATGCTCATCGGCCCGGGTTCTCCGTGGTCGGTGATTCCTGCTCTTCCTCTTCGGGCATCCCCTCGACGTCCACCTTGCCCGGCCAGGGCTTCACCTCCCGGCTGAGTAGCGGGAAGGACTTGCGGAGCGGGTTGCCGATGAAACGCTCCGGCAGGTAGAGATGCACCAGGTTGGGGTGGCCGACGAAGTCGACCCCGAACATCTCCCAGGTCTCCCGTTCGTGCCAGTCGGCGCCGGGGTAGACGTCGATGAGGGAGTCGACCACCGGGTGGTCGTGGTCGAGATCGGTGGAGAAGGTGACCCGCCTTCCCTCGCTGATGTCGGCCACCGTGCAGAGCAGCTCGATGCGTTCCTCCACATCTTCCTCGGGTGGGTCTCCCACTTCGACCTGGTTGGACCAGTCGACCGCAGACAGCCAGGAGAAGAACACCAACCCGAGTTCGTCCCGGGCGATGGTGAGGGCCTCCACCCACCGGTCGGCCGGCACCTTTACCTTGACGGTGGCTTTGGCGGGCACCACCTCGCCGCCGACCGCCTCCGCCACCTGGGCGGCGTAGTCGGCGAGCGGGTCTGGGGTGGGTGTCGCGGTGTCAGACGGGCTGGTGGTCACGCTGGTTCCACTTCGCTTTGATGTCTTCGGACTGGATCTTCTTCTGGAGGAGGACGATGCCCTCCATCAGGGCTTCGGGTCGAGGGGGGCAGCCCGGGACGTAGACGTCGACCGGAATGATCTGGTCGACGCCCTTGGTGACCGAATACGAGTCCCAGTAGGGTCCACCGCAGTTGGCGCAGGACCCCATGGAGATCACGTATTTGGGGTCGGGCATCTGCTCGTAGAGGCGCCGCACGGACGGTGCCATCTTGTCGGTCACCGTTCCCGCCACCACCATCAGGTCCGCCTGGCGGGGGGAGGCCGGCAGCGGGATGATCCCGAAACGCATGAAGTCGTAGCGGGGACCCGACGCGGCCATCATCTCGATCGCGCAGCAGGCCAACCCGAACTGGAACAGCCAGAGGGAGTACTTGCGGGACCAGTTGAGCAGCCAACCCAGCGGCTTGGGGACTCCGAACCTCTGGACTACTCCCACCGGAGCACCCCCTTCTTGATGGCGTAGGCCAGCCCTTCGATCAGAGTGAGCATGAAGATGGTGATGGCGACCACGCCGAACAGGCCTAGCCGTTCGGCGGCCACCGCCCACGGGAACACGAACACGGCTTCGACATCGAACACCACGAACAGCAGACCGAACACGTAGTACCGGACGTAGGTCTGGCTCCATCCGGCCCCGACCGGATCCACCCCGCATTCGTAGGTGAGCTGCTTGGTGCGGGTGGGGTTGTTGGGGCGGAGGACCGCGGCGATACCCAACATGACCGCCACCAGCACGGCTCCGAGGGCGATGAACACCCCGACCGTTACGTAATCCTGAAAGTACGCGCTCATGCGGACCTGGGCATCTGGATGACCGCGGCGAGTATAGGAATCGGCGCCGAGGGCCCCCAACTCGCCGTCTTCTACCATCCCGCCGATGGACACATACGGCTTCGAAGACGTGGTGGCCGCGTTCACCACAGGGTTCAACGACCGGGACTGGGACCAGGTGGGGGAGCTCCTGGCCGAGGACTGCACGTCGGACGCTCTGGGCGGCTCCGACCGGGCCGAGGTGGTGGACTCCCTGGCGGACCTGTCGCTGCGCCATCCGGGTCTGCTGCTGACGGTGGGCCGGGCGGGAGACGAACTGGTCGCCGCGGCATGGCTGCCCGACCACGAGTCCCGAACCTGGCGGCAGGTCGGCTATCTCTCCTTCAGTTCGAACGAGGACTCACTGGTCGAACACATCGACTACGTGGCGGAGCCCGACGCCGACGCCGATCCTCCCGAGCCGGAGGACCTGCCGGAGTGGTTCGACTGGACCGAATGGGAGGAGGGGGTTCCACCCGATGGCGACTAGCGTCCCCGACTACTCGGGGGCCGGGTTGGTCAACCTGGTGGCCGAGCTGGAGGCTCGGCTCACCGGGAGTGCGCCGTCACCCAGGCTGGATCCCTCGCTCGCATCGCGGATCCCCGACGCAGACACCTACGTGTTGGTGCTGTTCGACGGGTTGGGCGACGACCAGCTGGAGCATCCCGCGGCCCGTCCCCTGCTGACCGCCCGAGCCGGCGCCCTCGACGCACCCTTCGCCTCCACCACCACCGTGAGCCTGGCCACGGTGGCTACCGGTCTTCCCCCGCTTCGCCACGGCGTCATCGGCCATCTGCTGTGGCTCCCCGAGGTGGGGACGGTGGTCAACACCTTGAAGTGGGTGGACCTGGGTGGTCATCCGGTCGCGTATCCCACCTCGGATCTGCTCCCCTCCCCCAACCTGTGGGAACGTCTGGCCGACGCCGGAGTCGAGGCCGTGACGGTCCAGCCGGAGGGGTTCGCCGACACGCCCCTCACCAGTGCCCTGTACCGGGGGTGCCGCTTCGAGGGCTACGGGACGATCGAAGAGGCGGTGGAGGCCACGGTGTTGGCGGCCCGCCGGCCCCGACGGCTGGTGTTCACCTACTTCCCGGAGGTGGACTTCGCCGCCCACGTGTGGGGAAAACGCTCGGGTGAGTACGCCCAGGCCTTGAGCGGAGCCACCCGAGCTTGGCTCGACATCGCCACCCGGGTGAGTCCCGGAGTGGTGGTGTGCGGAACCGCCGACCACGGGATGATCGACTACCCGGACGAAGCCAAGATGATCGTCAGGGATCGGTGGGTGCGGGAGTTGACCCTGTACGGGGATCCGAGGGCGGTTTACGCCAAGGGCGACGGGGAGTCGATCGAACGTCTCGCCACACTGACCGGCGCCAAGACGCTGTGGGAGGAGGACGCGGAGCCCCTGTGGGGGGAGGGGGATCCGCACCACCTGTTCGAGGAGAGGCGACCCGACGCGGTGCTGTTGGCTCCTCCCGGCCGTCTCATCCTTCCGCCTGGTTTCGACAAACGGCTGGTGGGATACCACGGGGGGTTGGAGCCGGCGGAGCGGATGGTTCCCCTGCTGGTGACCCCGACGGGTTAGACCACCGCGACGAACACCCTCTCGGCGACGAAGGACCCCACACCCACCGGGTCGTGTCCTCCGACCTGCACGGTGAACGTGTCGTGGGGGGACCGGGTGAGCATGGTCACCTGCTGGCCGGGACGCAGACCCGCCCGGTCGAGGAAGTCCATGGTGTCGGCGTCCAGCTCCAGCTCCTCGGAGATCCGCTCGAGGACCAGGGTCTCGCCCTCGTCCATGTCGGCGATCGGCTTCATCTTGGGTGGCCGGTACCCGGCGCCGGGAATCGGGTTGCCGTGGGGACAGGTCTTCGGATCCCCCAGCACCTTCCACATGGCGGCTTCGACGTCGTCGGAGATGGTGTGCTCCCAGACTTCGGCTTCGGCGTGGACCTTGACCCAGGGGAGACCCAAGACCTCCGACAGGAACCGTTCGGCGAGGCGGTGTCTGCGAACCACCACCTCGGCCAGGTGGCGCCCCGCTTCGGTCAGCTTGACGGTGCGTCCCACCTCGACCAGTCCTTCCTCTTCCAGGCGGTGGACCATCTCCGACACCGAGGCGCGGCTCACGCCCAGCCAGTCGGCGATGCGAGCCTGGATGGCGTCGATGTTCTCCTCTTCGAGCTCGTAGATCGCCTCTACGTACTCTCGGTACGTGGCCCGGTACGGTTCCTTGGTCTTCTCTGCCGGTGCTGCCACGGCCGGTACCTCCTGGGTGCCGCTCGTCCGGAAGGCTACCCGGCTGCGGCAGCATCCGGACCCGACTTCAGCCGGTGACGGTGAGTGGAGCGACCATTCCGAGCGGCAGGTGGGCCTCGATCTCGGAGTCTTCCTCCTCGACGATGTTGCAGATGATCAGGTAGTCGCCGGGCTCCAGGTCGAGGGTGAGTTCACAGGTGAGCCCGGGAGCGAACGGCTCGATCTCGCCTACCCAGCTCCCCTCTGGAAGCTCCTCTTCCACGATCGCCCCGTGTTCGTCGGTCGGGAGCTCGTCGAGGGAGGCCGCTCTCACCACCGCGACCTCGTGAGGTTCCTCGCCACGGTTCTCGACCACGAAGGTGACCGGACCGGCGGGCACCTGGTCGGTGTCGAGGGTGATGGTGAACTCGGTCATGGTTACCGTGACCCGGGTCCCGGCGGTGGTCCCGGTAGCCGGAGTGGGGCAGGTGGTGGCTACCGTCCCGGTGCCGGTCGCGGTGGCCGTCCCGGTCCCGGTCGCGGTCCCCGTCCCGGTCGCGGTGCCGGTCGCGGTAGCGGTCCCGGTCCCGGTGGCGGTCCCGGTCCCGGTGGCGGTCCCGTCGGCACCCAGGTTGCGCACCGTGGCCCCGTCGTCGGTCCCGCAGGCGGCCACCAACAGGACGAGGGCGAGAATCAGTCGCTTCATCCGATACCTCCTCGTGGTCGTAGGAACAGTGGTCGAACGGCGGCGGCCCGCCATCCCAACCAACCCAGAACCGTCACCACCGCCAACCAGACGCCGTGGAGCGTCCAGGTGAGGTCGGTCGGGTTCTGGTAGTCCGGCATCACCGCCGCCAAGGCCCGATAGATCGGGTCGGCGGTGGCGCCGAAATCGACGATCCAGGTGATCTCCCCGCTCAGACCCTCCACGGCCAGGAAGCCGAACGCCAGCATCCCGGCCGCCCCCGACACCAACGCCGCCCAGAGCCGGTGGGCGGCCTGGTCGGCCCATCCGGCCACCAGGAGCACCCCAGCGGGGAGGACCGAGACCAGCTGGCGTCCCGGGAACCACCACCCGTGCATGGTGAGGGCGACGAAGGTCGCCACCAGCCATCCAACCCCGAGCACGCCGACCAGGAGGCGCCAGCCTCGACGCCAACCCCAGACGACCGCCACCGGCAACAGCAGATAGGCGGGCTGCCATGGCGCCAACCCGAACCCGCGGTCGACCAGCAATCCCAACAGCCGGCTGCTCCGACCCCACCAGTCGGGTCGGGTCCCGACCACGGTGAGCTCACCTCCCACGAAGTGGTCTCCGGTGGCATAGGCGGTGAGCCCGCCGTATAGCCAGATATGGCCGACCAGGTAGAGGATCCCAGCCGCGCCCAGAGCGGCCGCCAGGCGTCCCCGGTTCTGCGCCCGGAGGAGGAGGGGCACGGTCAGAACCGCGGCGACCGGCAGATACTTGACGCCCAGCCAGGCCAATCCCACCACCACTCCGGTCACCAGCCAAGCGTCCCGGTTCGACAGCGGGCCGAGCAGCCAAGCCAGAGCAGCCGCCACCCCCACGGCGGCGACGATCTCGGGGTAGACCTGGGTGGCGTATACGGCGAGAGGCGGTGAACACCCGAACACGGTCACCATCAGGGCCGCCACGCTCGGGCGTATGCCCAACCGCTCCACCGCCACCCAGACCAGCGTCCCGGCCAGCAATCCGGCGAACCCGGCCAAGACCGCCTTGGCCGCCACCCAACCACCCACACCCATGGGAACCGCCAACAGCAGGGGCAGCAGAGGGTCGTGGGGGCTGATCCTCCGACCGTCGGGGAGGAGACGAGTCTGGGGGTCGAGGGGAACCTCGTGGAAGGGGACGTAACGACCGCTGTCCCGTTCGTCGGAGATGTCCAGGTTTCGGTCCTCCCACACCGACAGGGCGGTCAGCAGGTACTGGGGCTCGTCACCCGACGTCCTGGCTCCATGAGTGGCCCTCACCGCGATCCCGACCGAAGTGAGGACCGCCACCAGGAGCCCCACGCCGACCGAGACAGCCGGGGTCCGGCTCACGACGACACCGCCACCGGCCGGCACGCCTCCGCTTGGCGTCTCACCACCGAAGGCAGATCGAGGCTGGGCACGAAACCGAGCTCGGCCTCGCAGAGCGACGTGTCGGCCCAGGTGAGGTCCGCTTCCACCGCGCTCCCCGGCTCGACCACCACCGGCGGGCGGCTCCCGACCACCTCCATCACCGTCTCGACCATCTCCCCGAGTCGAATCGGGCGGCCGCTCCCCAGGTTGACGGTCCCCACGAACCCGGTTTCGATCACCCTTCGGATCCCCAACACCACGTCCCGCACGTCGGTCAGGTCCCGACGACGCTCCAGCGACCCGAACACCCGGATCGGCCTTCCGGTCCGTGCGGCTTCGATCCACCTGGCCAGGGCCATGTCGGGCCGCTGGTGCTCGCCGACCACGGTGAACGGCCTGACCACCGTTACCGCCCATCCCGCCTCCCGGCGGGCGGCACACAGCATCTCCGCTTCCAGCTTGGATCGCCCGTAGTCGCCGAGCGGACGAGGCGGATCTCCTTCCCGGCTGGGTCCGACGCAACGCCCGTACACCGACGAAGACGAGGCGACTACCACCGGGACGGCCTTCGGGACCACCTCGAGGAGCCGGGCGGTGGCCAAAACGTTGTCCCGTCGCCTGGCTGCCCGGGCCTGCGGCCCCCTTTCCCTGACACCGGGCCGACCCGCGAGGTGGACCACGGCGTCGACCCGGCTGCACAGCTCGGCCAGACGGGGGAGATCGGCAGGATCGGCGAGGTCGAGCCGCTCAACACCCGGTGACGGCCTCCGGTCGACCGCCATCACCTGGCAGCCCGATGCCCGCAACTCGGCGACCAGGTGGCCGCCGATGAACCCGGCGGCTCCGGTGACCAGCCAGCGGAGAGACGGCGACGAGTTTGAAAACACTATGCGGGTAGTGTAAAACCGACCGAGCCCATGCTGTCAAGTCGAGTTGACGCTATCCATAAGGTACTCCTAACACGCCCGCTGGCCGGCCGCTATCGGCGGCCGCTGATCTGGTTGGGTCTGCTGGCGCTGCCGGCCGTGGCCGCCCTCCTCGGCGCCCTGGTGGATGTCCCCCTACTGACCGCCGCTCTGAAGTCGGCGGCTGGCGATCCCCTGGGGGTCGGAGCGGCCCTGGTCGGCTTCGGCGCCGCCTTCTTGCTACGGGCCGCCGCCTGGCGGGCGGTGGTTCCCGATCTGCCGCTCGGTCAGGCCTGGGCCGGCCTGCACGTGGCTCTAGCCGCCAACCACGTCCTTCCGCTGAGGATGGGTGAGCCGCTCCGGGTGGTGTCGGCGGTGCGCCGCTCCGAGGTCGGATGGCAGGAGGCCGCCTCTTCCACCGTTCTCCTGCGGGCGGTCGACGTGGCCACCTTGGCCGTCATCGGGATGGCCCTCGGGGTGGGGGTCGGGCCCGGGGTGCTGGTGCTCGCCCTGGGGGTGACGGTGGTCGCGGGCTGGTGGATCGCGACCCGCACCCACCTGGAGGTGCCCTGGGTCGCGACCTTGGGCTTCAGCGGGCTGGCGTGGCTCGCCGAAGCGGCGGTGATCCACGAGTCGGTGGGTTGGATCGGCTGGGAGGTGTCCTGGGCCGGCGCGCTGGGGGTCACCGCCGGGGCGGTGATCGCCCAGCTGGCGGCGCTGACCCCCGCCGGCATCGGGACCTACGAGGCGGGCGCGGTGGCCGCCTTGGCGGTGTTGGGGGTGCCGCCCGGCCCCGGATTGGTGGCCGCCCTGGCCGCCCACGGCCTGAAGACCGTCTACTCGCTGGTGGTGGGCCTGGTCGGGTTCGCCTGGCCGCGTCCTCCTCTGTGGGGGAGGACCCGGTTGCCCACCGGGTTGCCTCGACGCGACCCGGAGCCGCCGGGGGCCGGGCCGGTGGTGCTCTTCCTCCCCGCCCACGACGAGGAGGCCACCGTCGCCGACGTGGTGTCCCGGACCCCGGCCCGCGTCCGGGACCGGGAGGTCCGGGTGATGGTCATAGACGACGGCTCAGCCGATCGCACCGCCGAGCTGGCCGCCGCGGCTGGGGCCGAGGTGGTGCGGCTGCCGGAGAACCAGGGCCTCGGAGCCGCGGTCAGGCACGGGCTCAGGGAGGCGCTCCTCCGGCACGACCCGTCGGTGGTGGCGTTCTGCGACGCCGACGGAGAGTACGCCCCCGAGGAGCTGGAGCGCCTGGCGGCCCCGATCCTCGACGGTGAGGCCGACTACGTGGTGGGAACCCGTTTCGGCGGCGAGATCGACCGGATGCTCCCCCACCGCAGGCTGGGGAACCGGGTCTTGACCGCCCTGCTCAGATGGGTCTCGAGGTGTCCGCTCACCGACGGTCAGAGCGGGTACCGGGCCCTGTCGGCCACCGCGGCCCGTGCGGCCCGGATCGCCCACGACTTCAAC
>FLYL01000218.1_pt1 | contig 19822 bp, 19 predicted proteins | sample 1122611 | NCBI WGS metagenome assembly FLYL01 (sample SAMEA4346791, study PRJEB14843) | hot springs metagenome | biome: Terrestrial Biome; feature: Habitat; material: Sediment | place: India | collected 2012-06-12 | depth 1760 m
GGGGTGATCTGGTCACGGCTCCCCAGACGCCAGGCGTGGCGAACCGCACGGCGAACCAGCCGTCGGAGCACGTATCCCCGACCGTCGTTGGACGGGATCACCCCGTCGGCGATCAGGAAGGTGAAGGCCCTCCCGTGGTCGGCGAGGATCCGCAGCGAAACGTCGACGTCGGGGGAGTCCCCGTACGTCACGCCGAGGGCCGTCGCGGCGGCTTCCCGTACCGGCCGCACCGTGTCGGTGTCGAAGCCGGACTCGACACCCTGGAGGATCATGGCGAGCCTCTCCAACCCCATACCGGTGTCGATGTTCTTGGTGGGCAGGTCACCGACGACGTGGTAGGGCTCGTCCTGGATGTACTGCATGAACACCAGGTTCCAGATCTCGATGAACCGTTCCTCGCCGCCTCCTATCGGCCCACCGTCGGGCCCGTAGGAGGGGCCACGGTCGTAGAAGATCTCGGCGCAGGGGCCACAAGGCCCGGGAACCCCCATCTGCCAGAAGTTGTCCCGACCTCCCCGCTGGACCCTCTCCGGGGGAGCCCCGACGTGCTCGATCCACAGCTCGGCGGCTTCGTCGTCTTCCTCGTAGGCGGTGAACCAGAGCCGGTCGAAGTCCAACCCGTACCGTTCGACGAGCAGCTCGACCGCCCACTCCATGGCTTCCTTCTTGAAGTAGTCGCCGAAGCTGAAGTTGCCCATCATCTCGAAGAAGGAGAAGTGGCGGACGGTGGTTCCTATCACGTCGATGTCCACGGTCCGGATGCACTTCTGGATGGAGGCGGCCCGGCGGTAGGGCGGATCCTCCTCGCCCAGGAAGTAGGGCTTGAAGGGCACCATCCCCGCGTTGGTCAGCAGCAGGGTCGGGTCGGTGGGAATCAGCGAAGCCGAGGGCCTCACCACGTGGCCCTTCTCCGCGAAGAAGTCGAGGAATGTCCGGCGGATGCGGATACTGTCCATTCGAGAGCGGGAAGGTTAGCCCCGACCGGGCCGACGCCCGGGTCGGATGAGCCGGGCCCAAAACCCCAGGATGTCGGCAGCCACCTCCAGACCTGCCCGCCGTGCCCCCAGTGGGGAGCGGAGGGCGCGACCCGCCAGAACCACTCCGGTCACGAGTCCGGTCAGGAACCAACCAACCCGGGCCATCAGTGCCTCTCCCTGCCGAGGATCCGATCCGCCGGTTCGAGACGCTGGGCGATCCAGGCGTCCCCGTCTCCCGGACGGTACAACACGACCGGGTCGCCGGGAAAGTACTCCTGGCGAACCACCCCGCCGGGATGGTCGTGCGGATACAGGTAGCCCTGACCATGTCCGAGCTCCCGAACCCCGGAGTGGGACGAATCGCGGAGGTGGACGGGCACTATCGGATGTGGGTGCTCTTCCACCAGCCTCCTGGCCGCCGACATCGCCCGGGCCACCGAGTTGGACTTCGGGGCGGAGGCCAGATAGATCGTGGCCTGGGTGAGGGCGTAGGCCGCTTCCGGTAGGCCGACGTATGCCAGAGCGTCGGCTGCCGCCACCGCCTGCACGAGCGCTTCGGGGTCGGCCAAACCCACGTCCTCCGACGCGAAGATGATCATCCGCCGGGCCACGAACTCCGGGTCCTCGCCGGCCTGCAGCATCAGGTGCAGCCAGTAGAGGGCGGCGTCGACGTCGGATCCCCGCAGGCTCTTGATGAAGGCGGAGGCGACGTCGTAGTGCATGTCACCCGACTTGTCGTAGGTGAGGACCTGCTGCTGGGCCGCCTCGGCTACGTCGTCGAGGTCGATGGTCGGGGATCCCCGCCCTTCGGCGAGAGTCGCGGCGGCCTCCAGCACGTTGAGGGCTGCCCGGGCGTCACCATGTCGAACCGCCAGCCACTCCCTGGCCTCCTCCGAGATGGTGAGTCCCCGGCCACCCAGGCCACGCGGGTCACGTAGCGCCCGGTCGACGATCTCCCCGATCTGGTCGGCTGTCAGACGCTCGGTCCGGAAGAGGGTCAGACGGCTCATCAGGGGCGCGGTGAGTTCATAGAAGGGGTTCTCGGTGGTGGCTCCGATCAGGACCAGGGTCCCCTCTTCCACCGCGGGCAACAGGGCGTCCTGCTGCGACTTGGAGAACCGGTGGATCTCGTCGAGGAACAGCACGGTGCGCCGTCCCTGCTCCCCCAGCCTTCGCTCCGCCTCCGCCACCACCTTGCGGACCTCCTTCACCCCGGCCGAGGTGGCGCTGAGGGTCTCGAAGTGGGCGTCGGCGTGTCGGGCGATCAACCTCGCCAAGGTGGTCTTCCCCGAACCGGGGGGACCCCACAGCAGCATGGAAGGGGGTCGTCCCGATTCGACCAGCCTCCGGAAGGCGGCGTCGGGACCGACCAGGTGGCGTTGACCGACCACCTCGTCGAGCCCGGAGGGCCGCATCCGAGCCGCCAGGGGGGCGTACTTCGTCTGCTCCTCCCTCCGGGCCGCGTCGAACAGGTCCCGTGTCACTCGTCGTCAGGGTCCGGCCGCAGCATCAGGCCGAGCTCGGCGAGCTGCTCGTCGCTCACCGGAGTCGGAGATCCGGTCAGCGGGTCGGTTCCGGTTTGGGTCTTGGGGAAGGGAATCACCTGGCGAATGTTGGGCTCGTCGCACAGGATCGCCACCATCCGGTCCACTCCGAAGGCGAACCCGGCGTGGGGCGGGGTGCCGTACCGGAGCGCCTCCAGGAACCATCCGAACCGGGCCTGGGCTTCCTGTTCGTCGATGCCCAGGATCCGGAACACCCGGGCCTGTACTTCGGGGTCGTGGATCCGCACGCTCCCCGAACCCAGCTCGGCCCCGTTGAGAACCAGGTCGTAGGCCTGCGACAGCGACTCCTCCGGGTTCTTCTCCATCTCCTCCACGTCGATCGGTGCGGTGAACGGATGGTGGGAGGGAACGAGGCGCCCCGACGGGTCGACCTCGAAGGTGGGGAAGTCCACCACGAAGGCCGGCGCGAGTACCTCGTGGGATTGGGGACGTCCCAGCTCGATCCGGAGCTGGCCGAGCACCTCGCAGGTGGAACGCCATGGGCCGGCGGCCAGCAACAGGACGTCTCCGGGAGCCGCGGCGAGGGTATCGGTCACCCCGTGGATCTCCCCATCGGTCAGGACCCGGGCCACCGGTGAACGCACCTGGCCCCCTTCCTCGACCACCATCCAGACCAGACCGGCGGCGCCCAGCTCCTTGGCCCGTTCCACCAGCCGATCGAGTCGACTCCTCGAAGCTTCGATCGGTCCGGCGTTGAAGCCCCGGACGGTGTCGGCTCCACGGAAAGCCCTGAACTCGGTTCCCTCGAACACCCCGGTCAGGTCGACGATCTCCATGCCGAACCGTAGATCGGGTTTGTCGGTTCCGTATCGGTCGATGGCCTCCCGCCAGGTGAGACGGGGGAACGGCCGGGGAATCGACCTTCCCCGCACCGCTTCGACCACCGCGCAGGTGATCTCTTCGAGGACCTCCAGGACTTCGTCCCTGCCCCAGAAGGCTCCCTCCAGGTCGAGCTGGGAGAACTCGATCTGCCGGTCCGAACGGAAGTCCTCGTCCCGGTAGCACCGGGCGATCTGGTAGTAGCGTTCGACGCCGGCCACCATGAGCAGCTGCTTGAAGAGCTGCGGGCTCTGGGCGAGCGCGTAGAAGCTGCCCTTCCGGTGGCGGCTGGGCACCAGCAGATCTCTGGCGCCTTCCGGGGTGGAGGCGATCAGGGTGGGTGTCTCCACCTCGACGAATCCCAGGGCCTCCATGGTTCTCCTCATCGCCGTCACCGCCCGGGACCGGGCATACAGGTTGCGGGCCATCCGGGGGCGACGGAGATCCAGGTACCTGTACTTGAGGCGGGTGAGCTCGTCTACCTCGACCCGGTCGTCGATCACGAACGGGAGGGTCTGGGCGGGGCTGAGCACCTGGAGGGTGTCGGCCCCGATCTCCACCTGGCCGCTGGAGAGGCTGGGGTTCTCGGTTCCGGGAGGGCGCCGCCTCAACACACCGCCTACCGTCACGCAGTCTTCCATCCTCAGTTCGTGGGCGTCGGGCAGGGTCTCGGGGTCGAGCACCGCCTGGACCACCCCGCTGGCGTCGCGAACGTCGACGAACACGATCCCCCCGTGGTCTCGACGCCGGGCGATCCAACCCGCCACCACCACCCGCTCTCCCTCCCGGTCGGCGTTCAGTTCGGCGGCATGGTGGGTTCGGTAGGTCATTTCGTTCCCCTCTCCAAATGGGTGACCAGGTCATCGAGGGGAACTTCGGTCTGGGTCTGGGAGGCGAGGTCCCGGACGGTGACCGTCCCCCGTTCTCGCTCCTCGGTCCCGGCGATGAGAGCGAAGCGGATACCGGCCCGATCCGCGTACTTGAGCTGACGACCGAGCCTGTCGGGCTCGAGGGCCACCTGAGTGGGTATCCCCGCTCGCCTCAAACGGTTGCCTGCCTCGAAGGCGTATCCCCGACCCTCGGAGTCCATGAGGGTCACGTAGGCGACCACGTTGCTGAGCCCCTCACCCACCATTCCCAGCTCCCGAAGCTGCCAGAACAGCCGGGTGAGGCCGATCGAGATGCCCACCCCGGGCAGCCGGTCGTCGGTGAAGTGCGCCGCCAGGTCGTCGTACCTCCCGCCCGAGCAGATGCTGCCCACCTCGGGATGCCCGACCAGGGTGGTCTCGTACACGGTCCCGGTGTAGTAGTCGAGACCCCGGGCCACGGCCAGGTCGACCCGGTACACGTCGGTCGGCACCCCGAGGAGAGCCAACCCGGACAGCACCTCCCGGAGCTCTTCGATGCCCTGCTCGAGAGAAGGCGACCCCGAGGGAAGCAGCTCGAGCGGGTCGGTGTGGTCCTGATCAGCCAGCACCGCCACCAGGTCGTCGACCCGTTCCATCCCGAATTCGGTGAGCCGGCGGGCAACCGCTTCGGGTCCGTCCCGTTCCAGCTTGTCGACGATCCTCAACACTTCCACCTGGCGGCTCCCCTCCACACCGAGGGTCTCCAACCAGCCCCGCATCAACTTCCGGTTGTTGATACGGATCAAGAACGGACCCACTCCCAGCTCTCGGAACACCGCGGCGATCACCGCCGGCATCTCGGCGTCGTACGCCACCGGAAGGTGGTCTCGGCCCACCACGTCGATGTCGCACTGGTAGAACTCCCTGAAGCGGCCCCTCTGGGGGGATTCGCCTCGCCACACCGGTTGGATCTGGTATCTGCGGAACGGAAATACCAGGCGATGTCGATGTTCGGCCACGTACCGGGCGAGGGGGACGGTCAGGTCGAACCGTAGGGCCAGGTCCGGCTCCGCTCCCTGGGCGGCGGCCCCGGTCGACTGCACCAGGTAGACCTGACGTTCGGTCTCGCCCCCGGTCTTGGTGAGGAGGACTTCGGTTAGCTCGATCGCAGGTGTCTCCAGGGGGGTGAACCCGTAGGTCTCGTAGACCCTCCGGATGGTGTCGATCATCCGCTGGAACGCCACCTGCTCCCGGGGCAGCAGCTCCAGCACTCCAGGCATGGTTCTGGGGGTCACCATGATGCGTGCCAGGGTAAACGTCAGGAGAGGAAGGGGTTGCTGCGGCGTTCCCGACCCACCGTCGTCTCGGGTCCGTGCCCGGGGAGCACCCGGGTGTCGTCGGGCAGGTCGAGCACCTTGGTCCTCATGCTGTGGAGCAGCGCCTGGAAGTCGCCGCCGGGCAGGTCGGTTCGCCCCACCGATCCCGCGAAAAGCTGGTCCCCGGAGAACAGCCACCCTTCCGACGGGAGGTAGAAGCAACAGTGGCCGGGAGTGTGGCCGGGGGTGTGTCGCACTTCGAACCGCACCCCGGCCGCATCGACCACCAGACCTTCTCTCAGGTCGTGTCGGTCGACGGGTGGTGTGACGGCGGAGCCGGGAGGTTCGAAACCGAACAGCATTCGAAGCTGCGCACCCGGGTCGAGGGTGAGGAAATCGTCGTCGGGATGAACCCACACCGCCGCGCCGGTGGCCGATCGGAGCGGCTCGGCTCCACCCATGTGGTCCACGTGGCCGTGGGTCAGGAGGATCGCGGCCGGCCAACAGTCGTTCCTGACCAGCAGCGCCCGGAGACGGGTCGGGTCGGGGGGAGCATCGACCAGCACGCAGGGGCCACCCCTGTCGGGGGCGACCAGCCAGGCGTTGGTCTGGGCGTACCAGCCCACCTCGAAGTCGAGGATCACGGTTCGGCCACCAGACGGAAAGCGGCGAAGACCCCGTCTACTCCCCTGAGGTCGGAGAGGAGGCGGGGAAGCTGACCCGGGTCGGACAGCTCGACCTCATAGCGGAGGACCGCCACCCTGTCCCGGCCGGTGACCGACGAGGAGGCGGTGATGTTCCCGCCGAGGTCGGAGATCACCGCGGTGACGTCCCGGAGGAGTTTGGTTCGATCCAACGCCTCCACCTGGATCCACACCGTGAAGGTGCTCATCCGCTCCGCCGACCAGCTCACCTCGATCATGCGTTCCTTCCGATCGGCCGACAGCACGGCGATGTTGGTGCAGTCGGACCGGTGGACCGACACACCCCGACCTACGGTGACGAAACCGACGATCGGGTCGCCCGGGACCGGAGCGCAGCAGCGGGCTATGCGGACCATCATGTCGTCGAGACCCTCGACGATGATCCCCGGGCCGGCATCCCGGTGGCGCCGGGGACGGACCGGGGCCATCAGATCGTCGGGCTTCTCGTCTTCCGGCTTCACCGCCCGAACGATCCGCTGAACCACGGTCTGCGCCGAGATCTCCCCTTCCCCCACCGCCGCCATCAAGGTGTCGACGTCGGGTTTGTTGAACTGGCTGGCCACGTCGGCCAGCAGGGTCTCACGCTCCGTCGACCCCAACCCGAGACCTTCCTTGCGCAGCATCCCGAGGACCTCCTCCCGGCCCTCGACGATCGCCCTCTCCCGCCGCTCCTTCAGGAACCACTGCTTGATCTTCTGGCGAGCCCGGGAGGTCCGGACGAAGTTGAGCCAGTCCCGGGAGGGGCCGGCGTCGGGCGAGCGGGAGGTGATTATCTCGACGATGTCGCCGGACTCGAGCCTGGTGGAGAGGGGCAGCAGCCGACCGTTGATGCGTGCCCCCACACATCGATGCCCCACCTCGGTGTGCACCGCGTAGGCGAAGTCGACCGCGGTCGCGCCCCGGGGCAGGGTCTTGACGTCACCGGCGGGCGTCAGCACGAAGACCTCGTCCTGGTACAGGTCGAGTTTCAGCTCCCGCAGGAACTCTTCGGGGTCGACCGCGTCTTCCTGCAGCGACTTGAGGTCGCCCACCCAGGGAAGCTGTGCGGCCTCCGACCCCTCCTTGTACCGCCAGTGGGCGGCGATCCCGGATTCGGCCAGCCGGTGCATCTCCTCGGTCCGGATCTGGATCTCCAGCGGCTTGCCGTCGGGTCCGATCACCGTGGTGTGGAGCGACTGGTACAGGTTGAACTTGGGCATGGCGATGTAGTCCTTGAACCTCCCCGAAACGGGGAGCCATCGGGCGTGGACCAGCCCCAGAGCCGCGTAACAGGCTTGAACCGACCTGGTGATGATCCGGATCCCGATCAGGTCGTGGATCTCCTCGAAAGGCCGGTTCTGCTCGACCATCTTCCGGTAGATCGAATAGTGGTGTTTCGGCCGGCCCGTCACCTCGGCTTCTATGCCCGCTTCCTCCAGCATCGCCTCTATCTCGGCGATCATCTTCTCGATGAACAGGTCCCGTTCCGGGGCCCGCTCGGCCAGCTTCTCCTCGATCTCCCGGTAGGGACCCGGGTGGAGGATGGCGAAGCAACGGTCCTCCAGCTCGTGTTTGATCTCCTGCATTCCCAGACGGTGGGCCAGGGGGGCGTAGATGTCGAGGGTCTCCCGGGCGACCCGCTGCTGCTTGTCGGGTCTGAGAGCAGAAACCGTCCGGATGTTGTGGAGCCGGTCGGCCAGCTTGATGAGGAGGACCCTGAGGTCTTCGGCCATCGCCACCACCATCTTGCGGACCGTCGCGGCCTGGGCTCTCTCCCGGGAGGTGTAGGCGATGCGGTCCAGCTTGGTGACCCCGTCGATCAGGTAGGCGATCTCCTGCCCGAATTCGGCGACGATCTCCTCGAGGGTCACCGGGGTGTCCTCCACCGTGTCGTGGAGCAGCGCCGCGGCCAAGGTCGCCGCGTCGAGGCCGTACTGGGCGAGGATCGCCGCCACCGCCAGGGGATGGGTTATGTAGTCTTCGCCCGATTTGCGCCGCTGACCGGTGTGGGCGGCCCGGGCCTTCAGGTACGCCCGCCGGAGCAGCTCGGTGTCGCCCTCCGGGTGATGGACGACGAACTCCTCGAGAAGGCTCCCGAAGAGTACGTCGGGGTCAGTCGTAACGGAGGAGGGCATGGAACGGCACCCCGTCTAGGCGCTTCCTGCCGTCGAGGAATCCGAGTTCGATGAAGACCGAGAACCCGACGACCTCCGCCCCCGAATGCCTGATCAGAGAAGCGGCGGCCCCGGCGGTGCCGCCGGTGGCGATCACGTCGTCGACCAGCAGCACCCGGTCGCCCTCCCCCACCGCGTCTACGTGGATCTCGAGGGCGTCGGTTCCGTATTCGAGGGCGTATTCCTCGCGACGGACCTGGTAGGGCAGCTTCCCCGGTTTGCGTATCGGCACGAAACCCGCGCCGAGCCGTTCGGCGATGGGAGCCGCCAGGGTGAAGCCCCGGGCTTCGATGCCCGCCACCTTGGTCACCCCGACGTCGGAGAACGGGGCGGTCATCTGGCGGAGGAGGGTCGAGAAGGCGTTGGCGTCGCCCAGAACCGGCGTGATGTCGTAGAAGAGGATCCCCGGTTTCGGGTAGTCGGGAATCTCTCGGATCAGACTGCGGAGCTGCTCGGTGCTGTCCACGTAACGAGTGTACTCAGCGACGGCGCCGTTTCGGCGGCCGAGCCGGGGCAGGGGCTGTGGAGGCCGCGGGTCGGGTTCGTGACTCTCGCTGTTCTGTCGGTTGCTTCCGAGGAGGTGGTTCCTCGGTTCGTTTCCATGCGGCGAGGAGGGGTCCTGCCAGGAACAGGGACGAATAGGTCCCGGCCCCTATGCCGACGAACAGGGCGACCGCGAAGTCCCGGAGTGTGGTGGCCCCGAGGATGAAAGCACCCACGAAGAGGATGCTGCCGACCGGCAGGAGGGAGGTGAGCGACGTGGCGAGCGACCGGGCCAGCACCTGGTTCATCGCCCGGTTGACCACCTGGCCGTAGGGGATCCCCACGGTGTGTTCTTCCAGTTCCTGGACTCGGTCGAACACCACCACCGTGTCGTACAGGGAGTATCCGAGGATGGTGAGCAGCGCCACCACGGTGGCCGGGCTGACCTCGAACCCGGTCAACGAGTAGACCCCGACCGTGAGGACCACGTCGTGGAGGAGAGCGGCCAGACCCGCCAAGGCCATCCGCCACTGGAGGCGCCAACTGATGAACAGGGCGGCGGCGCCGAGGAAGACCGCCAACGCCAGCAGCGCCCGCCTCGCCACCAGCGCACCGAAGGTGGGGCCGACCGTCTCCAGGGTGACGTCCTCCCGGTCGGCCCCAGTGACGCCGACGACCGAGTCGATCAGCCGGTCCTGGGCGTCGGCATCCAAAGGCCCGGTTTGGACCCGCACCGCGGCACCTTCGTCGATCATCTGCACCCTCGAGTCGGATGGGGCCACCTGCTCGACGGCGCTCCGCACGGTTTCGATCGACGCACCGGCGGGGTTGGGCGCCTGTACGAGAACTCCCCCTTCGAATTCGAGCCCGAGGTTGAGTCCCCGTACGCCCAGGCCGACCAGGGAGACGAGGATCAGGACACCTGAGAGGGTGAACCACCGCCGGCGCAGCCCCACGAAGTCGAACGCGGTTTCGCCCCGGGTCAGGCGACCGATGAAGCCCATCAGACGGTGACCTCCCCGGGGATGCCGGCCGCCCGGGGAACCGACAGCATCCCCGATTGGCCCGCCGGGAGATGGGCCACCACCCAGGCTGCCCGGCGGGTGAAGATCCTCGCCACGACGATGTCGAGGATGGTGGCCAGCCCCAACGACAAGGCGAAACCCTTGACCGGGCCCACCGCCAGCAGCCAGAGCAGCCCGGCTCCGAGGAGGGAGACGGTGTCGGCGGTGAGTATCGTCCGGAAGGCCCTCTGGAAGCCTTCCGTGACCGCCGCCCCCAGGGTGTGGCCGGCCCGGAGCTCGTCTTTGATCCTCTCGAAGTACACGATGTATGAGTCGGCGGTGATGCCCACCGAGACGATCAGCCCGGTCACCCCGGCCAGGGTCAGGGTGACTCCCTGCCAGGCGCCGAGGATCGAGAACAGGGAGATGAGCAGGGACCCGAACACGGTCAGACCGACCACCGCCACCAGCCCCAGCATCCGGTAGTAGGCCACCAGCACGACGGCGACGAGGAGCAGGCCGAGCAGGCCGGCGATGATCCCCACCCTCAGCGAGTCGGTGCCCAGCGTGGCCGACACCTTGGACACCTGGGAGCGTTCGAATGAGACCGGCAGCGATCCGTACCTGAGGATGGTGGCCAGGTCACGGGCCTCCTGTTCGTCCTGTGGGTTGCTGCCCAGGGTGATCTGGGCTCGGCCCCCGGTGATGCCCACCCCGGGCTGCACGTCGGGATTGACCTCGGGTGCGGCGATCACGTCTCCGTCCAGGACGATGGCGATCTGGCGTCGGGGGTCACCGACCGGGTAGCGGGCTGCTTCGCCGGTGAGCCGGGCGAAGGCTTCGGCACCCTCTGAATCGAGGTCGAGGGACACGACCCATTGGGATCGGGTCGGGTCGAATCCGGGGATGGCGTCGTCTACGCCGGACCCGAGTAAGCCGGCGGGACCTACGTGGAGGACCTGGGAGACCTCGGAACCGGTGAACGGCGACGTGAACGTGTACAGGAGGAAGGCCTCTCGGCTCGGGTCGTCCTCGACCGTCAGGCCGGTCTCCGGGTCGAGTCCCTCCGGGGGTGGACCTTCCGGCGGCTGCTCCGACCCTTCGTACGCAGACCCGTAGGGGCCTACCGAGCCGGGGTAGGCGGCTAGAACCGGGCGGAACGACAGCCTGCCCGTCCGTCCGATCGCGTCCAGGGCCCGTCGTTCGTCCTCGACGCCGGGGAGCTGCACCAAAACCGTGTTTCCACCCCCCACCGCGATCTCCGGCTCCTGCACCCCTCCGATCTCCTCGATGCGGCGGCGCATGATGTCGATCGCAACCTCGAGCACCTCGGGGTCGGTTCCCGGAGGAGCGGTGAGCACCACCGAGGTGCCTCCTCTGAGGTCGAGACCGAGACGGGGGGTGACGCCGGCGACCAGGAGCGCCACCAGGCCCCCCCACGACAGGGCGAGGACCACACCGAGCGCCAGGAGACGCCGCCGCATCCGAGGTCAGGACTCGAGGCGGGCGGCGATGGCCTTCCGGGCGATCCGCATCCTCCCCGACTCCAGTTCGATGACCACCGAATCGTCGTCGACGGCTACCACTCTGCCCCGGATTCCGCCGATGGTCTGCACGACGTCTCCCGACTTGAGCGCCGACTGGATCTCCTGCTGCTCGCGCATCCGCCTCCGTTGAGGCCGGATGAACAGCAGCCAGAAGACGCCGACCATCACCACCAGGAAGAGGATCGAACCCAACCCGCTTCCCGACGCGTCGGTTTGGGCCAGATAGATGAGATGAGGCACGACTGACAGCTCCTCTGAAGGGACGGCCGGGCAGGTTAGTCCAGACCGCCGCCCGACCGGCGACCCGTCACCTCTTCGGCGAAGGCGGAGAAGCAACCTCGTTGGATGGCGGCTCGGGCCGAAGCCATGAGGCCCAACAGGAAGGTCAGGTTGTGGAGGGTGAGGAGACGCAGCACGGTGGGCTCGCCGGTGACCAGCAGGTGCCTCAGGTAGGCACGTCCGTAACGGGTGCAGGTCGGGCATCGGCACTCGGGATCCAACGGGCGGGGGTCGTCGGCGAACCCGGCTCGGCGCAGGTTGAAGTCGCCGTACCTGGTGAGTACCCGGCCGTGACGTGCCAGACGGGTCGGCCACACACAGTCGAAGAGGTCGGCCCCCCGGGAGACGGCGTCCAACACACCCTCCGGGTCTCCCAAACCCATCACGTATCGGGGGCGGTGGGCGGGTAGCTCTTCCGAGACGACCTCCAGGGCGCGGTTCCTCTCGTCGGGTGGTTCTCCCACCGACAGGCCCCCGATCCCGAAGCCGGGAAAGCCCAGGTCGGCGGTCCTGCGGGCACTGAACCTCCGCAGTTCGGGGTCCACCCCACCTTGGACGATCCCGAACAGCAGCTGGTCGTCCCGGGTCTTGGCTTCGAGGGAACGCTCCGCCCAGGCGAGCGTCCTCACCACCGCCTTCTCCACGACGTCCCGCGGGGCGGGCAGCCCCACACACACGTCGAGGACCATGGCCACGTCGGCGCCCAAATGCTCCTGGATCCGTACGGCGTCTTCCGGGGTGAGCCTCACCGCCCTTCCGTCGTACACCGACCGGAAGGTCGCCCCACCGTCGTCCACCTGCGGGTCCAGCGAGAACACCTGGTATCCGCCTGAGTCGGTGAGGATCGGTTTCGACCATCCCATGAACCCGTGGAGCCCGCCCAGCGCGGCGATGGTCTCCGCGCCCGGTCGGAGCATCAGGTGGTAGGTGTTGGCCAACACGATCTGCGCTCCCAGGTTCTCGAGGTCGGCGCTGTCCACCGCTTTCACCACCGCCCGGGTTCCGACCGGCATGAACGCTGGCGTGTCGACCGCCCCGTGGGCGAGGTGCAGCCTCCCGAGTCGGGCTTCGCCGTCGGTGGCCCGGAGTTCCCAGCCCAGGCTCACGACGACCTCTCGCACAGCATGGCGTCCCCGAAGGAGAGAAACCGGTATCCCCGCCGGAGGGCGGTGTGGTAAGCCTGGCGCCACCTGTCACCCATGAACGCCGCGACCAGGACGATCAGACTCGACCGGGGCAGATGGAAGTTGGTGACCATCAGGTCGACCACCTGGAACCGGTGGCCGGGCAAGATGTACAGGTCGGTCTCCCGGTCCGCCTCCTGGATCGACCCGTCGCCGGCGGCCACCGACTCGAGGGTCCGGACCACCGTCGTACCGATCGCGACCACCCGACCGCCCCGGCTGCGGCACCGCTCCACCGCGTTCACCGCCTCGGGCCCCACCCGGATCCGTTCCGCGTGCATCCGATGGTCTTCCACCCGGGGGACGGAGATGGGTCGGAAGGTATCCAAGCCCACCTCCAGCTCGACTCCCACCAGTTCCACTCCCCTGCTCTCCAGCCCGGCAACCACCCTCTCGGTGAAGTGGAGGCCCGCGGTGGGGGCTGCGGCCGATCCGGGACGGTCGGCGAAGATGGTCTGGTATCGATCCGGGTCGGTGAGGGGCTCACGGATGTAGGGCGGCAGCGGGACGGTTCCGTGTCGGGCGATGGCCTCCTCGGGATCCCCGTCGGCGTGGATAGCCACCTCGGCGATTCCTTCCCGAGGGTCGGTGGTCAGCTGGGCGGTGAGGTTCCCGAAGCGGATCCGGCTGCCACGCCTGAGTCGTCTCGCCGGCCTGACCATCGCCTGCCAGGTCGTGTCGTCGAGCCGGCGGAGCACCAGCATCTCCACCCGCCCTCCGGTGGGTTCCTTGAGGCCCACCAACCTGGCGGCCCTGACCCGGGTCCGGTTGACCACCACCAGGTCGCCCTCGGCGAGGAGATCGGGGAGGTCCCTGAAGTGGTGGTCGGACATGTCGCGGGTGTCGAGCAGCCGGGAGGAGTCCCGGGGTTCGACCGGTTCCTGAGCGACGGCATGATCGGGGAGCGGATAGTCGAACCGGGAGAGATCCATGACGTCGGTCAGGCTATCGACCGTCACAGAAGCGACGGCTGGCCCGGAGGCTCGACGCCGAGATGCCGGTAGGCGGCGGGGGTGGCGCAACGGCCCCGGGGGGTGCGGCGAAGCAGACCGGTCTTGAGCAGATAGGGCTCGTAGGCGTCCTCGACGGTTTCGGGTTCCTCGCCAACCGCGATCGCCAGGGTCCTGAGCCCCACCGGACCGCCGCCGTACTTGGTGACCACCGTGTCGAGGATGGCTCGATCCACCTTGTCCAGCCCGAGTTCGTCTATCTCCAGCATTCGGAGGGCGGCCTCCGCCACTGGACGGTCGATCCGACCGTCGGCCCGGGCTACCGCGTAGTCCCGGACCCGGGCGAGGAGCCGGTTGGCGATGCGGGCCGTACCGCGGCTCCTGGCCGCGATGGTCTCGGCCCCCGGCCGGTCGATGGACACCCCTAGGATCCTGGCCGAACGCTCGACGATAAGGGTGAGGTCTTCCGGGGTGTAGTAGTCGACCCGTTCGATGATCCCGAACCTGTCCCTGAGCGGAGCCGACACGGTGCCTATCCGGGTGGTCGCACCGACCAGGGTGAACGGAGCCAGGTCGATCCGCACCGACGCGGCAGAAGGGCCCTTACCCAGCATGATGTCGAGTTGGAAGTCCTCCATCGCCCCGTAGAGGACCTCCTCCACGGGTCTCGGGATCCTGTGGATCTCGTCGATGAAGAACACGTCTCCGGGCTCCAGGTTGGAGAGAATGGCCGCCAGGTCTCCGGGCCGCTCCAGCGCCGGCCCGGAGGTCCGTTTCAGGGACGCTCCGAGCTCGTGGGCGATGATCCCGGCCAGGGTGGTCTTGCCCAGCCCGGGCGGACCCGAGAAGAGGACGTGGTCGAGTCGGCGGGCTTCCGCCCGGGCGGCTTCGATCGCCACCTGCAGACGCTCCTTCACCCGGTGCTGACCGACGAACTCGTCGAGGGTGCGGGGACGGAGGGACAGGTCGAGGGCTTCGTCCTCACCCACCGGGTCGAGGATCCTGTCCTCCCTCATCGCCCCAGCACTCTCAGGGCCTGACGGATCTTGTCGCCCAAGGCTGCCTCCCTGTCGATCTGGGAGATGGCTTCCTGGATCTCTCCCGCACCGTAACCCAGATTCTCGAGGGCTTGGCGCACCTGGGAGAGTTCTCCGTCGGTGTCCACCACCTCGGCCTCCTCCGATTCGAACCTGGGTTTCAGGTCGAGGATCACCTTCTGGGCGGTCCGCCGGCCGATCCCCGGCACCCGGGTGAGGGAATCCACGTCCTCGGTGGCCACCACTCGCCTCAGATCCTCAGGTCCGAAGACCCCCAGCATGGCCAGCGCCACCCTGGGTCCCACCCCGGACGCCCCCAGCAGGACCCTGAACAGGTCCCGCTCCGTCTCCGTCCCGAACCCGTACAACGCCAGTCCGTCGTCCCTGAGATGCAGATGGGTGTAGAGACACACCTCTGACCCGGATGGAGGCAGGTCTCCGGCGGTCCGGATCGACACGGTCATCTCGTACCCCACCCCACCCACCTCGACGGTGACCCGGTCTCCTCTCGTCCCCACCAGCGTTCCCCGGACCAGTCCGATCATCGCACCGCCCCCCTCAGGCTCTGCAGGTGGCACAGCGCCACCGCTACCGCGTCCGCCGCGTCGGCCGGCTCGGCGACCATCCGCAGTCCCAGCCGACGGCCGACCATGGTCTGGACGGCCCTCTTCGACGCGTTCCCGTCGCCGGTGACCGCCAGTTTCACCTGGTTGGGCGAGTACTCGACCACCGGCACACCCATGTTGGCGGCCGCCAACATGGCCACACCGGAGGCTCTTCCCACCGAGATGGCGGTCATCCGGTTGCGATTGGTGAACACCCTCTCGAGGGCTACCACCGAGGGCCGATGCTCCTCCAACACCCCGAGGAGGTCCCGGTAGAGCTCGGCGAGTCTCCGCTCGGGGGGTTCCTCCCGGTCGGTCCGAATCACCCCCCACACCCGCAGCCGCGGGGGGTGGGTTCCCGCCACCAACCCGTAGCCGGTCGTGGTCAGACCCGGGTCGACTCCTAATACGAACACGTGTACGGGCAGGCTAGCGGGGACCGACCCGGGGCGGTGGATCGTCAGGAGCCGGCCATCGCCTCCATCAGCTCGTCCGACACGTCGAAGTTGGCGAACACCTCCTGCACGTCGTCGAGCTCCTCCAGTGCGTCGATCAGCCGGAGCACCCGGGTAGCCGACTCTCCGTCGATCGGAACGGTGGTCTTGGGTAGGCGGGTCACCTCGGCGGTGTCCACCTCCACCCCGGCGTCGGTCAGACGTCTCCGCACCTCCTCCAGGTCACCGGGCTCGCAGATCACCTCGAATGCGTCGCCCGACGGTTTCACGTCCTCGGCTCCGCCTTCGATGGCGGCCAGCATCACCGTCTCCTCGTCACCTCGGGCCAGGAGGTAGCCCTTCTGATCGAACAGGTAGGCCACCGAACCGGGTTCACCCAGGTTCCCTCCGCCCCGGGTCACCACGGTCCGCACGTCGGAGGCGGCCCGGTTCCGGTTGTCGGTGAGGACGTGGATGTAGAGAGCCACCCCTCCCGGGGCGTAACCCTCGTACCAGATGTCCTCGTAGGCGTCGGCGTCGGTCTGTCCGGAAGCCCGCGCCAGGGCCCGTTCGATGTTGTCGGCGGGAACACCGCTCGACTTCGCCTTGGCGATGGCGCTGGCCAGCGTCGGGTTGTTGTCCGGATCGGGCCCTCCCTGGCGGGCTGCCACCTCGATCGCCCGGATCAGTTTGGCGAACAGGCGCCCTCGCTTGGCGTCGTTCGCCGCCTTCTTCCTCTTGATCGTCGCCCATTTGGAGTGGCCCGACATGTCTTCACCCCTCCACCAGGTCGAGGAACATGCGGTGGATCCTGTCGTCGTCGGTCAGCTCGGGATGGAAGGCGGCCCCCAGGATCTTGCCTTGACGCACCATCACCGGATGGTCGTCCACCAGCGCCAACACCTCCACGCCGTCACCCACCTTGGCGACCCACGGCGCCCGGATGAACACCGCGTGGAAGGGCCGGTCGAATCCCGCCACCTCGAGGTCGGCCTCGAACGATTCGTTCTGCCGGCCGAAGGCGTTCCTCTCCACCACCACGTCCAACACCTCGAGTAGCGGCTGATGGCCGGAGGTGACACCTCGAGCGCAGAAGATGAGACCGGCGCAGGTTCCCAGGAGGGGCATACCGTCGGCGACCAACTCCCGGAGCGGGTCCAGCAGTCCGTAACGGACCGCGAGGGTTCCGATCGTGGTGGACTCCCCTCCCGGTATGACCAGCCCGTCGAGGTCCTCCAGGTCGCGGGGAAGACGCACCGGACGGGTGTTCACCCCCAGGCCGGTGAGCACCCGGTCGTGTTCCCGGAAGTCCCCTTGGAGAGCCAACACCCCGACGGTGGTCATGGTCACCAGCCCCGGTCGGCCAGCCGTTCCAGTTCCGACAGGGTCTCCAGTTCGATGCCCGGCATGGCGTCGCCCAGCCCGCGGGAAACCTTGGCGATCAGGTCCGGGTTCTGCCAATGGGTGGTGGCGTCGACGATCGCCCGGGCGTAGGCCGCCGGGTTGGAGCTCTTGAATATGCCCGATCCGACGAACACCCCGTCGGCTCCGAGTGCCATCATGAGTGCCGCGTCAGCTGGGGTGGCTATGCCTCCCGCCGCGAAGTTGACCACCGGGAGGCGGCCGGTCTCGGCCACCTCCTTGACCAGCTCGAAGGGGGCTCCCAGGGCTTTCGACTCGGCCATCAGCTCCTCGGGTTGGAGGGTGGTGAGTCGTCGTATCTCACCCATGATCGTGCGCATGTGGGTGACCGCCTCCACCACGTTCCCCGTTCCGGCTTCCCCCTTGGTGCGGATCATCGCGGCCCCTTCGCCGATTCGCCGGAGCGCTTCACCGAGATTCCTGGCGCCGCATACGAAAGGCGTGACGAAGCGCCACTTGTCGATGTGGTTGACGGTGTCCGCGGGTGTGAGCACCTCCGACTCGTCGATGTAGTCGACTCCGAGCGCCTGGAGCACCTGGGCTTCGACGAAGTGGCCGATCCTGCACTTGGCCATCACCGGGATGGTCACAGCCTCCTGGATCTCGGCGATCTTGGCGGGGTCCGCCATCCGGGCGACCCCGCCGTGACGGCGGATGTCGGCGGGGACCCGTTCCAACGCCATGACCGCGCACGCCCCGGCTTCCTCCGCCAGCCGGGCCTGTTCGGCGGTGACGACGTCCATGATGACCCCGCCCTTCAACATGTCGGCCAGGCCCCGTTTGACCAGTTCGGTCCCTCTCTCCACGTGGTTCTCCTTTCCCGTTCAATGCTAACGGTCGGTCGAGGGGTCTCCCGCCCGCCGGTAGGCGTCGAGATACAGCGACACCACCCGGTCCCAGTCGAACACCTCCACTCTCCGGCCGGCGGCCACCGCCAACCGCCGGCGCTCCTCGGGGTCTTCGAGGAGCTGCACGATGGCGTCCGCCAGACCCTCGCTGGAGCCCGGTGGGACCAGCACTCCGGCGCCGTCGAGCACCCAACGGAAGGCGGGAAGGTCGCTCGCCACCACTGCGCATCCCGCAGCCATCGCCTCGGCGACGACCGTGCCGAAACTCTCGGCCCCCAGGTTGGGGGCGACCGCCACCGCCGCCGAGCACAGCAGCTCCCGCTTCTTCCCTTCGTCGACCCGGCCGTACCAGACCACCCCGTCTGGGCCGGGTCGGCGAGTCCCGACCACCACCAGCTCGGCGTCGGATACTCGCGCTGCCACCTTGGGCCAGGCGTCGAGGAGCACCTCCAGCCCTTTGCGGGGGTCGTCCCGTCCCACGAACACCACTCGGTGCGGGTGCCGTGTCACCGGTCGGCGATATCCGTCGACGTCGATGGCGATGGGCACCAACTCGACCGGAGCCCATCGGGAGGGAAGCGCAGCCCTCGCCACCGGACTCACCGCGGTGAGGATCCTCCGCCGGAACACCGAGGCGGGTACCGCCCGATACGCCATCCGCACCCACCGGGGAGGGTCGGCGTGGAAGGTGACCACCCCCGGACCGCCGGACAGCGTGGCGGTGGCCGACACCAGCGGCATCAGCGGTTCGTGCACGTGGACCAGGTCGGCTCCTTTCAGAGCCCGTCGGGTCGCTCCGACGTGCCGGGGTGTGAGACCGAGGGGCACCGCCGAGCGGTTGGCCCTCACCGTCTTCGACGGCCCGGTGGAGACCCCGGGGACACCCACCGGGACGGTTCCTGGCGCCACCAGGTAGGCGTCCACACCTCGGTTCCCGAGCCTGCGGGTCAGTTCGACGGCGTGGTGTTGGCCACCGCCGGGAACCGCCGGATCGAATGGGCACACCACCGCGACCCTCATCGGGCCGTTTCCCGGTCGGAAGGCCAGTTGGGTTGGACCAGATGCCACTGCTCGGGGGCGGTTCGGATCAGACGCTCCAACGCGTGGGCTATCCGCTGGGTGGTCTCCTTCACGAACTCGTCCCTCCCACCCGACGGAAGCTCCAACGGCGGTTCGATCACCACCCTGTGACCTCCGTCCGGGGTGAAGTACACCGCCACCGGGAGGATCGGTGCCCCCGTTCGGTAGGCGAGGGAAGCCGGGCCGGCGGGGAGGGTGGTCTCCTCACCGAAGAACTCCACTCTTATGCCCCGACCTTTGAGGTCGCGGTCGCAAAGGAGGGCTACCGCACCGTTCTCTCTCAGCGCTGCTTCCAGCGTCCTGATCACCGACCCTCCCCCGGTGAGGACGACCTCGATGCCGAGACGGTTACGCAGTTCGACGAACCAGTCGGTTATCAGCCTGTTGGGTAGCCGTTCCGCCACCGCCACCAGTCGAATGCCCTCCTCCGAGGCGACCGGTCCCGCCACCTCCCAGTTTCCCAGGTGGGGCACCGCGCAGATCAGCCCTCGACCGTCCTGTTTGGCCTTCCTCACCCATTCGATCCCCTCCACTTGGAGCCTCGAACTGAGCAGCGGGATGCGGTGG
>FLYL01021274.1_pt2 | contig 19749 bp, 16 predicted proteins | sample 1122611 | NCBI WGS metagenome assembly FLYL01 (sample SAMEA4346791, study PRJEB14843) | hot springs metagenome | biome: Terrestrial Biome; feature: Habitat; material: Sediment | place: India | collected 2012-06-12 | depth 1760 m
TGAACCGCACCCGCATGGTCCTGGCTGTCTCCCAGGCCACGGCCGCCCAGGTGAGGGCTCTGGCGCCGGGAGTCGAGGTTCGGGTCCTGCCCGACGGCGTGCCCACAGGGGAGCGAGTAGAAGGAGTCGGACCGCCGTGGCGAGACGAACTGCGGGTGTTGTTCGTGGGGAGCCTCAGCGGCGAGAAGGGTCCGCTGGAGGCCGTCGCAGCGGTGACCGGGGTGGAAGGAGCGACGTTGCGGATGGTGGGGGAGGGTCCCCTGAGGACCGAGGTGGAAAGAGCCGCCGGTGACGGGACACGGGTGGAGCTGGTAGGAGCTGTCGAGGATCCGGCTCCCCATTATCGGTGGGCCGACGTGTTGCTGCTCACCTCCCGGACCGAGGGTCTCCCCGGTGTGGTGTTGGAGGCGGCCGCGGTCGGTACTCCGGCCGTGGCGTTCGACGTGGGAGGGGTGTCGGAGGCGGTCGGTCCGGGAGGCGAGGTGGTGCCTCCAGGCGACATCGACGCGATCCGCCGTTCCCTGCAGTCCCTGGTCGCCGACCCCGGCAAGCTGGAACGCCTCGGCAGGGCGGCAGCGGAACACGTACGACGCCGGTTCAGGCTGGAGGACACCGCGGCTTCGTTCGCCCGAGTCCTCAGGGAGGTGGCCCGGCGATGAAGGTCGTTCACCTAACCACGGTGGATCTGTCCTTGCGGTATCTCCTGCTACCCCAACTCACCGAGGCGTCCCGATGGGGCGAGGTGATCGGGGTCAGCGCTCCTGGCCCCCACGTCGCCGAACTGGAAGAGCGAGGGATCCGCCACGTTCCCCTACCGGGATCCACCCGGGGGTTCGCGCCGCTGTCCGACCTGCGTGCCGCGGCGGGTCTGTGGCGGATCCTCAGGCAGGAACGCCCGGACGTTCTCCACACCCACAATCCGAAACCAGGGATCTACGGCCGGATCGTCGGCCGGCTGGCCGGGGTGCCGGTGGTGGTGAACACCGTCCATGGCCTGTACGCCGCGCCGGACGACCGTTTGACCCAGCGACTGCCCGTCTACCTCCTCGAGGCGCTGGCCTCCCGGTTCTCCGACGTGGAACTGGTCCAGAACCCCGAAGACCTCCACCTCATGCGGAGGCTCAGGATCGCCCCGCCCCGCAAGCTCGTCTTGCTGGGCAACGGGGTCGATCTGGAACGGTTCAACCCCGAGAACGCCGCTCGTCATCGGGAGGAGACCCGAAGAGAGCTGGGGGTCGCTCCGAACGAGATCCTGGTTGGGATGGTGGGTCGGCTGGTAGCCGAGAAGGGCTATCCGGAGCTGTTTCGAGCAGCTCGACGACTCGGGCCGGGCTACCGGGTGGTGGTGGTCGGGCCCGACGATCCCGAAAAGCCCGACTCGCTCGACCGGGAAGTCATCTCCGATGCCCGAGCCGCCGGTGTGGTCTTCCTGGGGATGAGAACCGACGTCGAGCGGCTCTACGGCGCCTTCGACGTCTTCGTGCTCCCTTCCCACCGGGAGGGTTTCCCCCGGGCGGCCATGGAAGCCGCCGCCTCGGGGCTACCTGTGGTAGCCACCGACATCCGGGGATGTCGTCAGGTGGTCGAACCCGGCGTCACCGGGCTGCTCGTACCGGTGGGTGATCCGGGAGCGCTGGCCGAAGCGATCACCCGACTGGGAGACGACCCTGACCTGCGGGCCTCCATGGGCCAGGCCGCAGCCGCCAAAGCCCGGGCCGAGTTCGACGAACGCCAGGTGGTGGCCAAGGTGGTCGACACCTACCGGAGGGTCCTGGCCGACAAGGGTCTGGGGTGGATGATGAGCCGACCCGGGCGGGCGGAGATCCGCCCTGGGCGCCGGGGGGACGCCCGGACGGTGGCCGAGCTGCACCGGAGAGGTATAGAAACCGGATTTCTGTCATCGCTGGGTGTCCGGTTCTTGCAGCGGCTCTACCGTTTCATGCTCACCGACCCGTCCTGCCGGGTTCTGGTGGCGGCGGATGCCGACGACCAGATCGTCGGGTTCATAGCCGGCACCGCCGACACGGCCGGTCTCTACCGCCGCTTCCTCGAAGGAGGAGGGGTGACCGCCGGGCTGGCGGCTGCTCCCCGCATGTTGCGTCCGTCGGTGACCCGCCGCCTCTGGGAGACTCTCCGTTACGGCACCGATCGGGCGGACGGGCCGGAGCTGCTGGCCATGGCGGTGGCACCCGGGTGGCGAGGACAGGGGTTGGGGAAGAGCCTGGTCGATGCACTGAAAGATTGGGCTCGCCAAGAAGGCCTGGACCGGATGCGGGTGGTGGTCGGAGCGGACAACCGGCCGGCGATAGCCCTCTACCGGCAGGCCGGTTTCGGTCGACCCAAACCGATGTCGGTGCACTCCGGCGAACGTTCCCTCGAGCTCACATGGCGTCCGTGAGCGGCCCCGCCGCAGCTCTGGTCACCTCGATCTCGGTGGTCGGGCTCATGGTGCTGATCGGACGACGGGCGGGCTGGGTCGACCGGCCCGACGGCGACCTGAAACCGCATCGCAGCCCGGCGGTGCCCCTCGGGGGAGTCGGTGTGTGGTGCGGCCTGGTAGCTGGTCTGGCCGTCGCCGGTGATCTCCCCCCCGGCCTGCTCATCGCTGCCACCCTCATCCTGACGGTGGGACTGGTCGACGACCTCGTCGGGTTGGAACCCGTCCCGAGGATCCTGGCCGCCCTGGCCGCCGGCGGGGTCGTCGGATGGGACTCGGGGGGATTCATCGGGGTGATGGCAGGAGCGGTGCTCGCCGTCGTCCTCGTCAACGCGGTGAACCTGTGGGACGGGATGGATGGTTTGGCGGCGTCGACCGGGGCCGTCACCGGGCTCGCGATGTCCTTGCTGGCCGAGGAGGTGACCGGCGCGGTCCTGGCGGCCACCCTGGTGGGGTTCCTGGTGTGGAACCTGCCGCCCGCCCGGGCTTTCCTCGGTGACAACGGCGCCTACGTGACCGCGATCGGGTTCGTGTCGATCGCGCTACGCCCGGGCGGCCCGTTGTCCCTCGGGTTGGTGGCGCTGGTCGGGCTGCCGCTGGTCGATCTGGCGGCGACCGTGCTGCGAAGGCTGCGGGATCGCCGTCCCCTCTTCGCAGGAGATCGGGACCACCTGTACGACCGGCTCTGTCGGCGGATCGGAGCGAGAGCCACGCTGATCCTGCTGGCCGGGATACAGATCGGATGGTGCGGGCTGGTGATCGCCGGATGGTCAGCCGTCGGTGCGGTTCCCACGCTCATACTGGCCGGAGCAGCCGGCTTGGCGGGTGCGTGCTGGGCGGGGCTCAGGGGTCCGTGAGGCTGCGACGGGGTTTGGGATCAGGCCATCCGAGGAGGATCACGACCGCCAGGAACATGGCCAGGACCTGGCCGCGCTGACGGGCGATGATCCCCAGGTTCCGTACCGCCGAGAAGGCGATGGCGAACGCCAAGGTGTAGAAGGTGCAGAACACCAGGTAGCCGTTTCTCCGCCAGGTACCGAGGTTCCCCAACATGGCCGGGAGCCTCCACACGACCAGCACCAGGAGGAAAGTGGTCTCCAACGCGGCCAGCAGATGCTGCGGTTCCGACGCTTCGAACACGAACGGGCGGAACAGCACCAGAGCCAACGCAGCAGGTACGTCGGCCGGGCCGGTCACCGGCCCACCCGAGGCCACCGTTCCCCGCTCGGAGGTCCGCCGCACCACCTCGGAGGTGATGAACTCCAGATCCTGGGTGTCCTCCAGACGGAACCCGAGGAGTTCGGGTAGGAGCAACAACACCAGCAGGCCGGCGGCGGCGCAGCCGCCCAGGAAGGCGAGGCGCCTGAGACCGTAACCGCCTCCTCTCACGGGGGGTCTGGCGAAGAGGGCCGCAGCCGCAGCCCCGCCCACCACCAGGGCGGCGATGTGGAGCCGGATGGCGCCTAGACCCGCCAGTCCCAACCCCATGGCGGCGATCCAGCGGAGCTGGAACCTCTCCAACACCCGGGAGACCCCGTAGGCCGCCAGACCCAGACCGAGGATCACCAGGGCGTCCTTGCCGATGCTGGACGGCCAGAAGGCGAAAGTGGGGAGGAGGAACAACAAGACGGCGTAGGGCTTGAGATGGTGCGGCTTGGCCCAGCGTCGGAAGGCGGCGTATAGGAGCAGTTGACCGAAGAAAGTGAGGACGGCGAAGATCATGAATCCGCCGAGCAGGTCAGGGGTGAAAACGGCGAACATCAGGCCGGTCAGCCATTCGACGAGTTGGGTGGCGAATCCTCCCCGCCCCGAGAACTCGGGAATCCGTCCGGACTGCCACACCGCCGCGAACTCGGTTGCCGCCCGGTAGTAGCGGATCGAATCCCCGTACCCGTAGATCCAACGGACCATGGCGAAGCGAGCGAAGGAGCCTGCCAATTTGGCTGCGAACCCGAGGGCGATCCAGCGGGGCAGCCAGTCGAAGTCGGCGGGCGTTCGCATCGCCCGGGCGACCATGGTCAGAACCACCGCCGCCAAAGCCAGGAAGACGACCGCTCCGGCCCCTTGGGCGCCGATGCCGACCAGCACCCCGAATCCCGCAACCACGACTGCCGCCGGTACCCACCAGGGGAGGTTCATAGGAGCTCCAGGTCGCTGGTGGCGAGATCCCAACGGGACAGGTCACCCACCTCCAGGTCTGCGCGTAAGGGGCGGGCCACGAGACGCAGCGTCGTCACGGGAAGTGGAACCAGCCCGGCCCGTATCGCTGCCCGCCTCTCCGGGCTTCCCGGTGAGAACCATCCCGCCAGATATCGGGCCCGGTGACGCCGAGCGATCGCACGGACCGGCGCCGGGTCGGCCCGCCCGAGCAGGTCGGAGAGGACCAGCTCCGGCCGTCCAGACCGAAGATTGGCTCTCACGATCGCCGTCGCGTCGTTGCGCTGGACCATGCCGTAGCGAGCGGTCGGGTGCTGAAGGAAGCGCCACCGTTGGTAGGCGATGGTGCGCGGAGTCCTCCAACCCCGCGGTGGCCTGTCCTCGAGGGCGGGATCGACCGGCGAGACGTCGGGCAGATACTCGTCGACCCGCGCCAGCCCCGACCCGGGGTGGGACGCGCCAATCAACCTCGGACGAGCCAGCACGCCGATCCGACCGACCGGCCTCCAGCCCATCGACAGGTAACCCGGCCCCGACTTGGCGTTGGGGGTGTTGAAGATCAGATCGAATCCCTGCGCTCCGGCTTCCTCCACCGCGGCAGTGGTCAACTTCCGGAAGATCCCCCGGCGAGTGAACTCGGGATGGGTGGCCGTGTCGACGGCTCGTAGGCAGCGAAGACGCGCACCAGACGGTCCGACCAACTCCCATCGCATGAGGGCCCGCACCCCCACCACCCTTTCGCCGGCCACCGCGACCAGCACCAGGGACGGCCCGAAAGGATTGTCGACGTGTTTCCACCTCCACAGGTCGGGTGAGCGGCGCAGCAGAGGCGTCTCCCCCAAGGCAGCCTTGAGGACTTCGAGGATGCCGGGTAGGTCTCCCGGCTCGGCTCGGCGGATGTCCACCTCAGGATGCAGCGACGCGGGAGTAGACGCGCTCATATTCCGCGACCATTCTGGCGAGACCGTATCGCTCGGCGACGAGACGTGCGCCGGCCTTGCCCCACAGCGGGGCATCGGGGCTCGTCAAGGCCTCCGAGACCGCCTCCGCCAACGCTCTCGGGTCGCCGGGAGGCACCAACCTGCCGGTTTCCCGGTCAGAGATGAGCGACGACACCCCTCCTACTTCGGTGGCCACCACCGGCCTCTCCAGCGCCAGCGCCTCGAGCAGGACGACCGGGAGCCCTTCGAAATCGGATGGGTTCACCACCACGTCGGCTGCGGCGAGGAACGAACGGGCGTCCTCCCGTCTTCCCAGGAACCGGATCCGATCGCCCACTCCGGCGGCCTCGGCCTCCTCCCGTACCCGACGCAGGTCACCGGGGTACTTCTCGCCTCCCACCGACACGACCAAGACCTCGGGTACGAGCGAAGCCAGGAGCCTGGTGGCCTGAATGAGGTTGGAGTGCCCCTTGTGGGGACGGATGTTGCCGACGTGTACCACCAGCGGAACGCCCGCGCCGATGCCGACCTCGTGGCGGACCTCCTCGGCCGGCCGCAGCTCCGACCGATCCACCCTCACCCCGTTCTCCACGGTCTCGGGTTCCGGACCCGGATATGACGACAAGGCTTCCCGAACCTGGCGGCTGACCGCGACCACCGCGGCGTTCCGCTGATAGGTGAGCCGGTTGAGGATCCTGGTGGGAAGCCGATAGGAATCGGGCAGATTGTGCTCGGTATACACCACCGGTACACCGGCGAACAGGCGGGCCAGGACCCCGGACAGCGGCAGGTGGGCATGCACCAGGTGGGGTCGCCAGGCCCGCACGAGACGCCTGAAGCGACCGATCGAACCCGGTTCCAGTCCGACGCGTCCATCGAGGCACTCCACCTCCACCCCGACAGAAGCCAGGCGGGCAACCAGTTGGTCCTTCCAGGGGAGCACATATGCGACCAGATAGTCGAACCTGGTGCGGTCCCAGTAGGGAGCGGCATCCGCTATGAGGCTCTCGGCGCCACCCAGCCCGAGTCCTTTCACGAGGATCAGGACACGGGTGCGGGCAGTCATTCGTCGAGCAGTTCTCTGAGCCCCTCCTCGAAGGAGACCGAAGTCCGCCAGCCCAGCACCTGGGCTGCCCGCTGAGAGCTGACCAGGGCAGAGGGGACGTCCCCGGGCCGGGGAGGTCCGAAGACGAGTTGGGTCGGGTATCTCTCCACCACCCGTTCCGCCAGCTCCTTGATCGACACCATCGACGGTGCGACCACGTTGAGCGCCTGGCCGGTCACATCCGACCCGATCGCCTTCACGAAGGCGTCAGCGATGTCCCTCACGTGGGTGAACTGTCGGCCCTGGGAGCCGTCCCCTTGGATGGTGATCGGTTCGCCGCTCCTGGCCCGGTCGATGAAGATCCGAAACACCGAATTGGGTCGGAGTCCAGGACCGTACGCCGTCCCCAGACGGAGGGAGATCCCGTTCAGACCTCTGAGCCGACACGCCGCCAGGACCAGCGACTCGCCGGCGAGCTTGGTGATGTTGTACGGATGGTCGGGTCGGGTCGGATGGTCCTCGTCGATCGGCTCGTACTCGGGCTCCCCGTACACCTCCCAGGTCGACGCGTAGACCAGACGAGCGCCGGCTGCGAGGACGGCTTCCACCACGTTGGCGGTACCCACCACGTTCACCCGCGCTGCCAAGACCGGGTCCTTGGCCGCCTGGTACACGTCGCCGATGGCGCCGATGTGGGCCACGGCGTCGACGTCCCGGACCGCTCGGTTGACGTCCCCCACGTCGGTCAGGTCGCCCACGAAGGAGACCGTTCCCGCCGTCGGTCGAATATCGAACCCTCTCACGTCATGGCCGGCCTCGATCAGCCGCCGGACGACGTGTTGGCCGACGAATCCCGCCGAACCGGTAACCAGGACTTTCATCTCACCTCCAGCCCGTTGCCCCAACCAGAGCCTAGCGACCACCCAGTGTGGCAGTAACCGACCGGTTCGACATGAGACGGGGGACCCATTCCCTGCGGGACGTCCGACCCGGACGGGTCGCTGGGGAGCCGGAAGCAGACCGACGTCCGAGCGAGAGATCTGCTTCCGGCATGCGGTGGACTGGAGATTTGGGACCACCGACCCACGGTCGCCCTCTTCCGCATTCGGATCCCGGTGGTAGCCTCACCACGAGGAGTGATCCCGGAGGCGGGTTTCCTCGGCTTCCGAGGGAGGTCCATTGGCGGGGCAGGCTGACAGAAGGGCATCTGCTGGGGGTTGGCGCGGCGCGATAGCCGTGGCGGCCTCGCGGGTTCGGGCCGACCTGGCCTTCGCGGCGGTCGACCTCTTCCTCGTCGTGGGCGCCTACACGACCGCGCTCGGCATACGGATGCTCGACCCTCTGGTGGGCGACCCGCAGCGCTACTGGGTCGATCTCATGGCGCTCATGCCGCTGATCGTCGCGGTCCACCTAGGAGCCAACGTGGTGTTCGGCGCCTACGGGCACGTCTGGCGGTACGCCAGCCTGGCCGAAGCCAGGCAGATCGTGGTGGCCAACGCTGTGGCCGGGATGCTGATCGCCCTCGCTTCGGCGTTGTCACGACGAACAATGGAGCTGGTGGTTCCCTACGGGGTGGTGCTGGCCGGCACCATGCTCAGCGTCGGGGGAATGGGGCTGGTGCGTTACCGGTCGCGCCTGTTCTCCTTCAAGCGAGCCCCCACCACGTCACGGATCCTTGTGGTCGGTACCGGTACACCGGCGGCGACCTTCGCCAGGGAGGCCCCCGCTCTCGCCAGCGGTGGAGAAGTCGTGGGTTTCGTCAGCACCGACTCCTCTCCTGTCGATCCGGTCAGGCGGCTGGTGGGCCTCCCCGTGCTGGGAGGCATCTCGGAGCTGCAGCGGGTTTTGGCGGAACAGCGGATCGACCAGGTGGTGGTAGCCGGTGGGGGACCGGACCTGGTGAAGAAGGTGGTGGACCTCTGTATGGAGAGCGAAGTCCGGCTCCGGATCGTCCCCGACCTGGAAGACGTGATGGCGGACCGATCCCCCACCCTGGACGTGCGGGACATAAGTGTCGAGGACCTGCTGAGGCGGGAGCCGGTCGTCACCGACCTCGAGGCGATCGGCGCACTGCTTCGGGGGCGGAGGGTGATGGTCACCGGAGCGGGCGGGTCCATCGGATCCGAAGTGGTGAGCCAGGTGCTGCAGTTCGAGCCCGAGGTGGTGTTCGCCCTGGACCGGGACGAGACCCTTCTCCACGAGGGCTCTCTGCGGTGGGACGGCAAACACGAGACGATCCTCTGCGACGTCAGGAGCCGCGCCAAACTGGTCGCACTGTTCCAGACGCTGCGCCCCCAAGTGGTGTTCCATGCCGCGGCGCTGAAACACGTTCCGGTCCTAGAAGCGCAGCCCGACGAGGCCGTGCTGACCAACGTGGCGGGGACCCGCAACGTGATCGATGCGGGCTCGCTGGCGGGGATGGAGCGTTTCGTGCTCATCTCGACGGACAAGGCGGTGGATCCTGCCAGCGTGATGGGTGCTACCAAACGGCTCGCCGAGATGCTGGTGCAGGCAGGGGCTGCGCGGCGGGACGGATGCGTGTACACCGCGGTTCGGTTCGGGAACGTGTTGGGGAGCCGGGGTTCGGTGGTCCCCACCTTCGTCGAACAGATCAAACGGGGAGGTCCGGTGACGGTCACCCACCCTGAGATGACCCGCTACTTCATGACCGTGGCCGAAGCCGTCCAGTTGGTCCTCCATGCAGCGGTGTTGGCCGAAGGCTCCGAAGTGTTCGTGCTGGACATGGGCGAGCCGGTGAAGATCGTGGACCTGGCCAAACGGCTGATCCGGCTGGCCGGCCTGACCCCGGGAAAGGACATCGAGATCGAATACACCGGTCGGCGTCCAGGTGAGCGGCTCAGCGAGAGGTTGTCGGTCGGCCCGCTGGTCCCCACTCCCAATCCGGTGATATTCAAGGCCGATCTCCCCGTCCCGGCAGCGTCGAGCGTGGCAGAGCTGGCCGACCGGCTCGTCACTGCTGCCGAGCAGGGTGACACCCGGGCCGTGATCGACCTCCTCGCCCAGGCCACCGGAGGGAATCTCGGCACCCCCACTCCCATCGATTTGCGTGAGGGAATCCCTACGTGGAGCTGAACCGGATCCTCCGCATCCTCCGGGCCCAGTGGCGAAGCCTGTTGCTGCTCGGTCTCGTCGGTGGCGCGCTCGCCGGCGGCATCACCCTGATCGTCAACCGTTCGGCCGAACCGATCTACCAGGCGACCGCCCCGATCCGATTCGAACCCGCCGAGGGCCAGACCATCGCCGACCTCGAGGACGACATAAACGAAGCTCTATCGGTAGCGGTCTTCGCCGCCCAGGCCGAGCTCACCGCAGATCCCACCAACCTGATCGAGCCCGACACCATAGGGGGCCGGCTCCTGTTCATCGCTCAGGCGTCGACACCTACCGAAGCCGCCGCCAAGGCGGAACATCTGAGACAGCTCTACCTCGACCTGGAGCCCACCGTGGGCGAGCAGGTAGACGTGCTGCTCGAACAGTTGGAGACCCAGGCAGCCGAGCTGGAACGGGAACTCGCTCTGCTCCAAAGGCCGCTCAACGAGGCCGAGCAGGAGCTGGCCGCGACCCACGATCTCCTCGACAGCCAGATCGAGGCGCTCCGCTCCCAGATCGTGCAGCTCACCGTCCAGGCGGTGCTCGCCTCGCCGGAGCAGCGCCCGGCAGTGGAGGAGAGTCTCGCCAAGGTGAGAGCGGAGTTGGAGAGGCTGAAAGCCGAGAAGGAAGCTCTCCCCCCCAGACCCACCCAAGAACTGTCCGTCTCCGAGCGGCTCCAGGTGACAGCCCTCCAGCGGAGGTTGGAGCTCCTCACCCTCGAGTATGAGAGACTCTATCTGAGGAAGCTGGGCGTGACCGGTGGAGGCGTCGCGGAGCCCGTCACCTTCTCGAATCTCACGCCCTCACCCGGGAGTCCCGTCCTCAACGGGGTGGCAGGCGTGGTGGGAGGCTTCCTGTTGGCGCTCTCTGCTCTGGTGATCGACGCCAAGGCTCGGCAGCGGATATGGCTACCCGTCGATCTGTCGATTCCGGTTCTGGGAGAGCTTCAGCCCCGACCGGTCACCACCGACGTCCCCTGGTACGACCATGCCGACAGGCACCCCCGACGGCTGGCCATCCAGGCGCTGCGAACCGTGGTGGAGGGCCGGCTCCGCGACCGACCCGCGACCCTGGCCGTGACCGGGATGGGAGCCGGGCAGGTGTCGGTGCACGCCCTGGCGGCAGATCTGGCCGCTTCCTTCTCCAACGCGGGTTGGTCGGTGCTGCTGGTGGATGGCGACCTGGGTGCGTCGTCGCCGATTCCCGAATTCCGGGTGAAGGGGCCCGGTCTCTGGGACGTGCTGTCGATCGAGGCGGGTGACGTCGAGGGTCAGCGTCAGGCGGCGTCGAAGGCCCTGGACGAGGCCATAGTCATCAAGGAGGGTCTGGTCGTCATGCCGGCCGGCGCGGTGGTGGAGTCCCCAGCCGACCGACTGGCCGGCCCCCACCTGCGCGTGTTGTTGGAGGAGGCCAGCCGTCGCTTCGACCTGGTGGTGGTAGCAGGGGCAGACGCCGAGGACCCCTCCGGCCAGATCCTTCTCCAGAGGCTGGACGCGGGTCTGTTGGTGCTGGAGCCGGGCAAGACCTCGGCTTCCGAGGTGGAGGACCTGGTCACCTTCCTCGGTCGGGGGGGTGGCAGACTGCTCGGAGCCGTCATGGTGTCCCGGTTCCGGCCGGTGAGGGCACGACTGGGGCCCGAGCCCGCAGAGGAACCACCAGCCTCGCCAGCGAAGCGTTCTCGGCCTCGTCCCGGAGCAGACGGGGTCACCACCTCGCTGCTCGAACGTCTCGCGTCGGCGGTGGCGGTCGAGAAAGCGGTGGCTGCGGCGGAGGAGCGTCGCCGGCAGAGGCAGGTCGAGCGTCCAGGCTTGGCGCCGAACGTGACGATCAGTCTGGACCGCGAAGACCCTCCAGACTCTGCGGGAGAAGGCTCCCGGACGTTGGGCGACAAGGTGCTGGAAGCGTTGACCGACTCCGACCCGGAAGACGCCTACGAAACCGTGGCCGAGTTCGTCGTGGCCAAGGTGGAAGACGTCATGTTGGCTTCGGCCTCCTCCGGAACGGTCAGCGAGGAAACCGCCGAGGCGATGATCCGTTTGGGCTTCGCGCCGCTCCATTCGGTCAGGGGTCACCCCTCGGTGGGGGCCCGGCTCGCCGCCGAGTTGAGGCACCAGCTCGGCACCCGGACCGGCCAACTCGTGGAACGGGAGATCACCCGGATCCTCTCCAGCCGGTACCGACCCGAACAGATAGACCTCGACGGATGGCTGGCCCGGGAGTTCTTCGAACGGCACGTCGCCCGCACACAGCGCCACCCGGTCGTCTGGCATCTGCGGAGCCGAAGAGGAACCGTCCAGGTCTTGGTCAACGGGCGCCGGCTCGACCGGAAACGCCTGGACCTCCTCAGTACCTCCCTGGTGGCGGCCGTGACCGACGCTCTGCAACGGCAACGTCGAGCCGCGGTGAGGGACGGAAACCGGGAACTGGTGGAGCGGCTCGACGAGCAGCTCGAGGACGCCCACGAGTTCGGGATCGCCCTCGGCTGGCTGTACGAAGGGACCGTTCCCGAAGCGAGGATCGTCTACCCGTGGCGTCCCCCCGAGGAGCAGCCCCGGGGCTGGAGTCCAGTCTGGGAAGAAGGGATTCCGGCGCATCTGGCACCCCTGCAACGACTCGGACTGCTGGCGATGCCGGTCCTGGAGGACGAAGAGCTGCTGGCCCTCCACCCCTGATGCTTCGAATGGCTGTCAAAGCCCTGTCCGTGCTGGTGGATCGGACTCGCCCACCGGTGAACGGCCCCAGGATCCTCATCTACCACCAGGTAGGGGCAGGTTCGGGACTCCAGATGGACGTGGCGCCACACGTCTTTCGCCGCCACATGGAATGGCTCGCCCACCATCGCAAGGTGGTGTCTCTGGCTCGTGCTCTGGACGCATGGACCGACCCCGGCTCGGAGGAGCTGGTGGTCGTGTCGTTCGACGACGGCTACCGAGGGGTTTTCGACCATGCGTTCCCCGTCCTCGCAGAGCTGGGGTTGCCCTTCACACTCTACCTCACCACCGAACCGATCGAAACGGGCCGTCCGATGTCGGGTGCTCCTCCTCTCACCTGGAAGCAGATCGCGGTGATGGCCGAATCGGGTCTCGCCACGATCGGGGCTCACACCCACACCCACCCCGACCTGCGGGACCTGGAACCGGAACCCATCGAGGAGGAGCTCGCGACCTCCAACCGTCTCATCTGGGAGAGGCTCGGGGTGGAACCCGCCCACTTCGCCTATCCGTGGGGCTACTGGTCTCCTCAGGCCGACCCACTGGTCAGGGAATCGTATGTGTCAGCCGTCTTGGGGGGGACGGCGTCGGATTCCCAGACGTTCGACCCGCACCGGATCAACCGCTTTCCGGTCCTAGCGTCGGACGGGTTCGTCTTCTTCCGGGAGCGGCTCAGGGGCGGGTTCAGGCTGGAAGAGGGAATCCGCAGGGCGGTTCGAGGGTATCGGGGACCGTGATCATCGGTTCGCCATCTGGGCGAAGGTGTAGTTGCGTTCGGTGAGCTCGGTGAAGCTCCCAACGTCGGCTACCTTCCCGTCCACCATCAGCACCACCCGATCACAGTCCTTCACGGTGGTGAGCCGGTGGGCCACCGTGATCATGGTGAACTCTCCTCGTAGTCTGGCCAGGGCCTCCAACAGTGCGGCTTCGGTGAGGTTGTCGAGCGCCGAGGTGCCTTCGTCGAACACCAGCAGGCGGGGTCTGCGGTAGAGGGCTCTGGCTATCGCCACCCGCTGTTTCTGGCCTCCGGAGAGCCGCACCCCCCTCTCGCCCACCAGCGTGTCCAGCCCGTCGGGCAGGGAGGCCACCACTTCGGTGAGCTGCGCCAACTCCACCGCTTCCCGCAGGGTCTCTTCATCGATCTCTTCGTCGGGGATGCCGAGGGCGATGTTCCGTCTCAGGGTGTCGTCGAGCAGGAACACGCCTTGTGGCACCAGCCCGATCTGCGACTGCCACCCCCGGAGGTTGGTGTGGATGTCGACACCGTCGACTTCGATCCGGCCTTGGTCGGGAACCAGCAAACCCACGATCAGGTTGAGCAGGGTGGTCTTACCGGATCCGGTCGATCCGACGATCCCGATCGATTCGCCCCGTCTGACCTCGAGGCTCACCCCGTCTACCGCCGGGACCGCCGCCGACGGGTACCGGAACCCGACCCGGTCCAACACCAGTGACCGTTGCAGGACCAGTGGTCGGGTCTCTTCCGGGTCTTCCCAATCGTCTCCACGAGGGAGTTCGATCAGATCCCGGTACACGTTGTCGACCGCAGCACGACCGAAACGGAGCCGGTTGGTGGCGGCGACGACCTTGTTCAGACCGGGCAGGAGCCGCAGGGTGGCGTAACCGAAGATCCCGAACACGGCTAGGAGGTCGGATGCCTCGGCTCCTCGGAGGGTCACGATGCTGAGCACCGCCACCACCGACACCAGGACCACGGTTTCCAGGCTGACCTTGGGGACCTCCTGGAGGACCGCCGCCTTGTACCGGCTTCGTGCCAGAAGTTCACGATGACGTGAGAATCCCGCCAGGAAGAACGGTTCCCTCCCCGAAACCTTGACCTCCCGGATTCCGTGGAGGGCTTGCGAGAGGTGCCTGTGGGCCGCGCCGATGGCATCTTCGGCCTGTCTCCCCAACTGTTGGATTCGAGGTTGGACGGACCGGAGTACCAGCCATACCAGGGGAGCGACCACGCCCACCGCCACCCCGACCCCGACCGGAGAGGTCACGAACAGCGTGACGAACAGAGCCAGAGCCACCAGACCTTCCGAGAAGATCGTCGACACCGGGGTGAGCAGGTTGATCACCACCTCGTTCACCGACCAGAGGGAGTTACGGATCAGTTCCGAGGAGTTGCGTTGGAGATGCATGTGGTAGGGCATCGCCAGGTAGCCGCGGGTGAGGCGCTCGGCGAGATCCGCCCCCACCATCTGCTCGGTCCTGTGTTGGAGATAGCGGTGCCACAACACCACCAAGCTCCTCACCAGGAAGAACGAGCCGGCACCGGCCAGGAACCAGAGCCTGGCGGCGCCGTCCGCCAGCTGCAACTGCCCGACGATCGGCAACGAGAACCGACCTTGGGGGTCGTCGAGGAGCTGGATGAGGGCGAAGACCACCACCGCCGCGACTGCTTCCAGGAAGGCCATCATCACCGTGAGAGCGACCACCGTCGCCCAATGGCGGCGGAATCGCCGCCCGATGAGGAAGATGGCCTTCCGGGCCAACGGGAGCTCAGGCTTCTGCACGGGTGGTGGCTCCTTCACGGATACGGTTCCAAGCCTCTTTGGCTCCCGACGGAGGCAGCTCTACGTCGTCCCAGGTGACCACATCGCCCCGATCGAGATCGCGGGTGATCACTGCGTTCTTCAGCAGGCCGATCGGCACGTGATCCGGCCGGTCGGCGATCTTCACCGCCAACCCGCGGAAGTCGAAGCTGCCGATTGCCGACCCGACCTTGGACCCGGCCGGCACCGGGCGCTTTGCGGTGGCGGCCAACGACAGCCGGGGGTGGGCACCGTTGTCGAGCAGCACTTCTCCCTCAAGCGCGCGCCGAACCGTCTTGAGGATCTCGAGATGCACGAAGATGTTCGGTCGAACCAGCGTGTAGTAGGGGCCCGGACCCAGTTTGTAGTAGGCCAGGGCTGCGGCTTGCTCGGGGTCGTGGGTGGCGACCACGAACACGCCGTGCGGCAAGTTGGGGGACACCACGAACTCGGTGACCGGTTCTCCGACCTTCTCGTAGGCTTCTACCAACACCTTGGTCGCCTCGTCCTGGTCGCCGACCGGAGCCCCGAGCATCCCTTCGGTGACGATGGTGGCGCCGAAGTGGTTCCCCACCAGAATCTGTTCGGCTTGGACTTTCGTCCCGTCGGTGAAGGCGGTCACCATGGGAAGGCTGATGCCTTGCCGGGAACCCCAATACCGCATCTCTTCCGGGGTGGGGTCGGGGTTCAAGAATCCCTTCATGTTCCCGTAGGCGATCGGCTGGAAGCCCATGGCCACCGCCTCCCGGTGCAGCTCCGCCAGGCAGCCCGGCTGGTCACCGGCCGCCTCGGTGACGATTCCCCGACCCACGAAGTAGGAGCCGCACGTGATGTGGAACTCGGTGTTCATGGTCACCACCGGACGGTCCGCGTCCACTGCCTGTCCGACCACGTCGAAGGCCCACAGCGGGTCTCCCGAACACTCCACCACCACGTCGCTTCGTTTCACCAGCTCTTCGGGTGATCCGGTTAGGAGCGAGTCGGGGAAACCCCCGACCTCCTCGGGTGTGCGTCGGGTCAACACCGATGACACTCTGAACCCGTCCCTCCTCAAGATCTCCCGGGCGAGGTTGGAGGCGATGAAGCCGGTCCCCACCAGACCGATGTTCACCTCAGCGGGCATCGTCACTCCTCTTGAACTGCGGCTCCCACCCGCCGAAGGGCTCTTCGAGCAGGCGCATCAGATACTGCCCGTAGTCCGATCGGTCTAGGGTCCGGGCCAGCTTCCAGAGTTGTTCGTCGTCGATGTATCCCATCCTCCAGGCGATCTCCTCGGGGCACGCCACCTGGAGTCCTTGCCGTTGCTGCACCGTGGCGATGAAGTTCGCGGCCTGGAGTAGCGACTCGTGGGTGCCGGTGTCCATCCAGGCCGTGCCGCGCCCCAGCAGTTCGACCTGGAGGAGACCCTGATCCAGGTAGGCGCGGTTCACGTCGGTGATCTCCAATTCACCCCGAGGGGATGGGCGTACCTGACGGGCGATGTCGACCACCTGGTGGTCGTAGAAGTAGAGACCGGTCACCGCGAAGTGGGATTTCGGCTTCTCGGGTTTCTCCTCGATCGAGATCACGTTTCCCGAGTCGTCGAACTCGACCACGCCGTAACGTTCGGGATCCCGCACGTAATAGGCGAACACGATCGCGCCCCGCTCCAGTTGGGCGGCCCGATGCACCCTGTCGGTCATTCCGTATCCAAAGAAGACGTTGTCGCCGAGGATCAACGCCACCGGTTCGCCTGAGATGAACTGGGCGCCGATCAAGAACGCCTCCGCCAAGCCGCGCGGCTCCGCCTGGAAGGCATAGGAGAAGCGCAGACCCCATTGCGAGCCGTCACCGAGAACGTCGTGGAACCTGGAGGCGTCGTGGGGGGTGGTGATGATGAGGATGTCCCGAATCCCGGCCAACATGAGCACCGAGAGGGGGTAGTAGATCATGGGCTTGTCGAAGATCGGTAGGAGCTGCTTCGACACTCCACGGGTGATGGGGTAGAGACGGGTGCCGGCTCCTCCGGCGAGGATGATGCCCTTCATGGGAGGTCGAGCAGCGCTCCGTCGATCTCGACTTCCCGGAGCAGCCGCTGGAACCGAACCAGGGTCCGATACCAGTCGAGGGTGATGGTCTCCGGGGTGCGGTCGGTGCGCCCCGCCTCGAGCGCCTCGACGATCTCACCGACACCGTCCTCGGCCCGGCGGGTCGCCTTCCAGCCGATCGATTCGATCCGGTCGAAAGCCACCCGGTAGCTCCGGTGGTCGGGATCTCCATACCATTCGATCTCCACCGGGCGGTTCACCAGGTCGGCGACCAGCGAACCCAGGTGCCCGATCTGGTAGACGTTCTCGGCTGACCCGACGTTGAAGATCTTCCCGTTCACCAGATCCGGCTCCACCTCGAGCATGAAGATCTGCGCCTCGGAGGTGTCCTTGACGTGGACCATGGGACGCCACTGCGAGCCGTCTCTCATCAGGGGAAGCCGACCGGTCTTCCAGGCCCCGTAGGTCATCCCGTTGATCGCCAGGTCGAAACGCATCCGAGGCGAATACCCGTAGACCGTCGCCTGTCGGAGAACCACGACGCAGAACCCGTCGTCGGCCAGTGGCAGGACGTCCCGTTCTGCTGCTTCGTTGGCCTTGGCATAGGTGGTCAGCGGGTTGGTGGGTGACTCCTCGTCGGCGACGGTGTCGGGGTCCTGGAAGCCGTAGAGGGAGCAGGAGGAGGGGAGGACGTAGCGGGTGGCGCCGGCTTCCCTCGCCAGCCGGGCGCACCGGGCCCGGGCCAGATGGTTGATCTGCCAAGTCGCCTCGGTGAACAGCTCGCCGCTGGGGTCGTTGGATATCGCCGCCAGGTCGATCACCGCGCCGACCCCGTCGAAGTGCTCCGGTCTCAGCCTTCGCACGTCCTCCACGATGACTTCCAGGCGGGGATGGTCGGGGAGGAGATGACGTCCGAAGAAGAAGCGGTCCACCGCCCTCACCCGATAACCCCGCTCTAGCAGCATGGGTACCAGGGTCGTGCCGATATACCCTCCGGCACCCGTCACCAGAACCCGACCGGTCCCGGCACTCATGTAGGCCTCCCTGCCCGAATCGCCTTCGGATGGCATCGTACCCGGCGGCCTGGCCAACTCTAGGGGGCCGAGCGACCCATATCCGGTTGGCGGGGCCCCAGGTTACGGTTCGGGAGGGGGACCCTGCAGGGGACTCCTCGAGGTGCACAGAGCTTTGGGCGGTGAGGCAGATGCGGGATTGGTGCATTCTCGTCGGCGCCGACGAGGACTACTCCATGGGGCTGGCCGTCACTCTCCACACTGCCCTGGAGAGAGTCGAGGGCCAGGTGGAGGTATGGATCGTGGATGGGGGGATGACCGGCGACACCCGTCGCCGGATCGCACGGGTGGTGGACCGGCGAGGCGGTTCGATCCGGTGGCATCGTCTGGATCGGAAGACCTTCGACGGGGCCCGGATCGCACCGTGGGGATCGGTGGTGAACTACTTTCCCCTCCTGGCGCCGAGCTTGGTGGACACCGGCCTGGTGTTGGCACTCGATTCGGACCTGTTGGTTCGGCACCCTCTCGAAGAGCTCGTCGGAACCTGGGAGCGAGGCTCGGCGCCTGTGGGGGCGGTGTTGGACTTCGCCATCCGCACCGTCTCGGGGGTATTCGGGCCGGATGTCGTCCGGGAGCTGCAACTCGACCCGACCACGCCCTACTTCAACTCCGGGGTGATGCTGATCGACCTGGAGGTGTGGCGGGCCATGGGCATCAGCGAGAAGGCGGCCCGTTTCGCCAAGGAGCGGGGAGACGTCATGAGGTTCTCGGATCAGGACGCCCTCAACGCGGTGGTGGCCGGCCGATGGGTTCGGCTGGCCGATCGGTGGAACGTCCAGGTAGGGACGGTGTCGAGGGCTGCTCCCCGTTCTCCCGAAGCGGCCTCCCTTCTCTCCGACCCGGGGATCGTCCACTATTCGGGACCTGCCAAGCCGTGGACGGCTCGGTATTGGGGCCCCTGGAGGTCCACCTACCTCATGGCGCTACGCCGATCGGGCTGGTTCGACTCGAAAGAGGAGTGGGTGGCGTGGCGGATGGCTGCTCTGGCCCGAACTCCCTGGGGCCTGATGACGCATCTCGCCCGGCGGAGCCGACCGCGGGTGGCGAGACTGGCCAGGAGGCTCCCTGGTGGCACCAGGGTCATCTCATGGGCGAAGGGTCTTGGGCGCCGAGACGCAGGATTCGAATAGACGCCACACGGTGCCGGCCGTGGGTCGGAGTATGAGCGATCTCAGGTACGCCCTCCGCGCCAGCCGGTAGTTGCCGAGGGTGTGTGCCATAGACCCGACCCGCCACCATCGGAACCCTGCGGCTGTGCGGTGATGATGGAAGTACTCCCGGTGATCCCGGAGGAGGCGCAGGCTGTAGCGGATGCGGACCTCCAAGCCGTTGAGGTCCCGTACCTCGTCGTGGCGGCGGATCAGGTATCCGACGGTGGGATCGGTGGCCACGGACCCTGTGGCGGCCACGCGAAGCCACCACTCGATGTCTAGGCAAGCCAGATACGTCTCGTTGAACTCGGGTATCAGGTCTCGTCGGATCGTTGTCGCGCCGACGTGGGGTGTGTAGTCGTCGAGGACGATGTCGTATATGTCGTCGTTCAGGAGGCGGTTGGGTGCGGCCTGACCGTCGAGGAAGGCAGTCCAGCAGAGCGCGATGGGGGCTCTCTCCAGCGTGGTGAGCGCCGAGGTCAAGCGACCGGGGGTATAGAGGTCGTCGTCGAGGAAAGTGACGAACCGTCCCCGAGCCTCTCGGATGCCGGTGTTG
>FLYL01026884.1_pt6 | contig 19655 bp, 18 predicted proteins | sample 1122611 | NCBI WGS metagenome assembly FLYL01 (sample SAMEA4346791, study PRJEB14843) | hot springs metagenome | biome: Terrestrial Biome; feature: Habitat; material: Sediment | place: India | collected 2012-06-12 | depth 1760 m
TCCGGTTCGACCCCACCCCGGTGGGACACTTGGAAACCTTGACCGGGGTGGCCCTTTCGTTGGAAGTGACCGCGGTCACGGCTCCCTGAACCGGAGGGCCGCCCAAGCCACCACCAAGGCAAGGACGCACCACAGGACCAGCACCAGAGCGGCCTCCCCTGGGGTCATCTGGCCTCCGCCCAGGATGTCGGAGACCCGGCGTCCATCCACGAGGCTGGACGTCGCCCAGGTCGGCGACCACCGGCGCCACGGCGCCCAAACGGCGAGAACCGCGTCGAGGAACGAGAAGCCCAGACCGACACCCACCGCGGGACCCACCGAACGCAGACCGGCGGCCGCAGCCAGCCCGATCGACACCCAGACCAGTTCGACCAGACCCAGCTTGGCGACCCGACCCACCCAGTCGCCCACTTCCGGGGTCCCCGACCCTGAAGCCCAGACCGCCGCAGACGCGGTCCACACCAACACCCCGAGAACCGCCCCCGCGATCGCGGCCAGCCCCAGCACCCCTGTCTTGGCCGCCAGATGCCGTCCCCTCCTCGGCTCCCTGGTGAGGTTGGTGGCCCACAGCGACGACCCGGTCTCGGTCCCCAACATGACCACCGCCAGGATGACCGGGAACCACACCTGGGAGGCCACCTGGCCCACACCCACCAGATAGGCGTCGGGTTTGTCGATCACCGGAATGGGACCGGCTTCGGCGGGGGCGATCCGAGGAAACACCAGGACGAAGAAGGCTGCCATCACGACGAACCCGGCCAGCACCGCCAGCAGGATCCAGTACAGCTTGCGACCCGCGAGTTTGCGGACCTCGGCTCTGAGCAGGCCGGTCACGTCCCCTCTCCCGTCAGCCGGAGGAACACTTCCTCCAAACCGGGGCGGCGGGGCGTCAGCGCCGACGGGTGAAACCCGGCTTCGCTCAGCACCCGATTGACCCGGGTCCCGTCTTCGGTGTCCACCACCAGCCGACCGCCCGCCAACTCGACGCCAAAACCCGCCACTCGCAGGGCCTCGGCCGCCTCGGATGGGCGGTCCACCTCGACCACCAGGCTCCTGGCCGGGCCCACCACCTCGGACAGTGGTCCCTGGGCGACGAGGCGGCCCCGATGGATCATCACCACGTGGTCGGCGAGCTGTTCGATGTCGGCCAGGTCGTGCGAAGAGACGACGACCGTCTTGCCGCTGCGGGCCAACGCCACCAGCTTGGTCTTCATCGCCCGCTGCCCGGCCGGGTCCAACCCGTCGAGCGGCTCGTCCAGCAGGAGGATCTCCGGGTCGGACAGGAGGGCGGTGGCCAGGGCGAGCCGCTGCCGCATCCCCTTGGAGTAACCCTTCACCCTGCGGCTGGCGTCGGCGGTCAGGTCGACCAGTTCGAGTAGCTCCTCTATCCGGTCGTGGCCCTCACCCAAGGTGTCGGCCGCGATCAGCATGTTGGCCACACCCGAGTGGGTGTCGTACAGACCCGGATCCTCCAAGACCGCGGCGACCCTACGGGTCACCTCGACGAGGTGCCTGGCCACGTCGTAACCGAGCACCCGGACGGTGCCTCGATCCGGTCGGGTCAGGCCGAGGATGCAGCGAAAGGTGGTCGTCTTGCCCGCGCCGTTGGGACCGAGGAACCCGACCACCGAACCGCTCGGGAAGTCGACCGTCAGCCCGTCGAGGGCGGTCGTCTTGCCGTAGCGTTTGGCCAGGTCGACCAAGGAAATCGAGGACACCGCAGGCAGGCTACCCCTCAGGTGAAGGCGGCGATGCCGGTGAGGGCTTCCCCGAGGATGAGGGTGTGGATCTCGTTGGTGCCTTCGTAGGTGTAGACGGTCTCCAGGTTGGCCATGTGCCTGAACACCGGATATTCCAAGGTGATGCCGTTCGCGCCCAGGATCGACCGGGCGGTGCGGGCCACCTCCAGAGCGTTCCGCACGTTGTCGAACTTCCCCAACGATATGTGCTGAGGGGTCAGGGTGCCGGCGTCCTTCATCCGTCCCAGGTGCAACGCCAGCAACAAACCCCGGTTGACCGCCACCATCATGTCGACCAGCTTGCGTTGGGTCAGCTGGAACGAAGCGATGGGACGCCCGAACTGGTGCCGCTCCCGGGCGTAGTCCAGAGCCGCCTCGTAACACGCCCGGGCCGCCCCCACCGCCCCCCACGCGATCCCGAAACGAGCCTCGTTGAGACACGACAACGGCCCCCGCATCGACCCCACCCCAGGAAGACGGAAACCCTCCGGCACCCGAACCCCGTCCAACACCAACTCGGAGGTCACCGACGCACGCAAACTCCCCTTCCGTTTGATCTCGGGAGCCGAGAACCCCTTCGAATCGGTCGGGACGATGAACCCTCCGATTCCGTCGTCGGTGCGGGCCCACACGATCGCCACATCGGCGATCGACCCGTTGGTGATCCACATCTTCCGCCCGTCCAACACCCAGTCGCCCCCCACCCGCCGGGCCCGGGTCCGCATCCCCCCCGGATCCGAACCCGCATCCGGCTCGGTCAACCCGAAACAGCCGATCACCTCCCCCGAAGCCATCCGAGGCAGCCAGGTCTGCTTCTGCTCCTCCGACCCGAACTTCCAGATCGGGAACATCGCCAACGAACCCTGCACCGAAACGAACGACCTCACCCCCGAATCCCCCGCCTCCAACTCCAGACACGCCAACCCGTACGAAACGTTCGACACCCCCGCACACCCGTACCCCTCCAGATGCATACCGAACAACCCCAACCCAGCCATCTCCTTGGCCAACTCCCTGGGAAACACCCCCCTCTCCCACCAATCGCCCACCTCCGGCAACACCCGATCCCGCACGAAACCCCGCACCGTGTCCCGCACCAGCCGCTCCTCCTCCGACAACAGCCGGTCGAAACCCACGAAGTCCTTCGGGTCGGGCCGCTCGAAAGACAACTCAGCTGTCACCGCCACCTCCTAGCTGGAGTAGGTGACCGCCATGGCCGCCGACCATCTGGTCACCAGGTTCGCGTAGTGTTCCATGGCCGCCCGCCGATCCCCTCTCTCCAGGGCCTCGAGCGACGCCCACACGTCGGCGGCGGAATCGTCCAACACCAGGTCGGTTTCGTCGAACAGGTGGGACACCGACCCGTAGTCGAGTTCGACCAGGGCATCGGGAGGGAACCCCGCCAGCCAGTCCATCAGCTCCACGACTTCTCCGGCCACCCCTTCGCCGAGTCCTGACCGATCCAGGATGCCGATCGCCCGTCTCAGCCGGTCCATCCCCTCGTGATGCAGGGTTCGGTATCTGACCGACATCCCGTCGCCGTCGCCGACCAGCTCCCGCGTGGCCGGATCGAAGGGAACGAACCATCTGAAGGGCACGTGCCAGGCGGAGGTGAGGATGTGAGCCCGCAGAGTCGGGTCCTCCGACCGGATCGCCTCCAACTCCCGACGGGCGGCCCGAGCAACCCCCTCCGGCACCACCTCGGCCTCGCCGAGCTGCCGGTAGGCCCGCCGGATCGCCAACACGCCTTCGAGTATTCGCAGGCGGGGCGTCCGAGGGCATCGATAGCGGCGGCCGCCCCATTCCACTCCGATCGCCCCTTCGTCGAGAGGCTCGGAGATCAGCCCGTAACGCCCGGCGACCGGTATGTCGAGTCGGTCCCGGACCGACGTACCGGTATCGGCTCCCTCGGCGACCGGCAGATAGACCCGCAGGTAGGCGGCTTTGATCACGTGACCGATCGTACCTCCCCGGCGCGAGGACGGCCCTGCCGGTAGACTCGGTGGCGACGCTACGAAAGGACGGCTTTGGGCGTCGACGACATTGGCGTATTCGCGTCGGTCGCCGGCGAGGGGCACGAACAGGTCGTTTTCGGACACGATCCGGTATCGGGCCTCCGCACCATCATCGCCATCCACTCCACAGCTCTGGGTCCCGCCCTCGGCGGGACCCGTTTCTTTCCCTACCCGACCGAGGAGGAAGCCCTGACCGACGTCCTCCGTCTCGCCCGGGGGATGACCTTGAAGGCCGCGGCGGCCGGACTCGACTTGGGAGGAGGGAAGGCGGTGATCATCGGGGATCCCACGGTGGACAAGACCGAGAGGCTGCTCAGGGCGTACGGACGGGTCGTGGACTCCCTCCACGGTCGGTACATCACCGCCGAGGACGTGGGCACCACCTCCGAGGACATGGAGGTGATCCGCCGGGAGACCCGCTGGGCGGTGGGGATACCGGTGGCGGAAGGCGGGTCGGGGGATCCTTCGCCGATGACCGCCCGGGGTCTGGTGGCCGCGATGAGAGCGGTCGCAGAGCACCTGTGGGGGGGAGACGATCTGACCGGTCGCCGGGTGGCGGTAAAGGGGGTGGGGAAGGTCGGTTACAACCTGGTGAGGCTCCTGGTGGAAGCCCGAGCCGAGGTGATCGTCGCCGACGTTTCCGAAGCGGCTGCCCGGCGGGCGTCAGAGGACTTCGGAGCCAAGATGGTCTCCAACGACGACATCCTCTTCGTCGACTGCGACATCCTGGCGCCGTGCGCGCTGGGCGGCGACCTCAACCCGGACACCATACCCAGGCTCAGTTGCCGGGCGGTGGTCGGTTCGGCCAACAACCAGCTCCGGAACGATTCGGATGCCGACCTCTTGGCCGGCCGGGGCATCCTCTACGCCCCCGACTTCGTGGTCAACGCCGGGGGCCTGATCAACGTGTACGAAGAGCTCCGGGGCTATTCGCGGACCCGGGCTCTCCACCGGGTCGATTCCATCTACGGTGCCACCGCCCGCATCCTGGAGACCGCCGACCGTGAGGGGGTGAACCCTCACCGGGCCGCCCTCCTGATCGCGGAGCGGCGGATCGACGAGATCGGCGACCTGCGCCGCTTCCGGCGAAACGGCGAGGACCGATGAGGAGGACCGGATGGAGTGGATGAAGCGGGATCTCCACCACCGGGATCTGGGGTTGAGCGACTCCCAGATGGTGGAGATGTTCAGGGTGATGCTCATGGCCCGGAAGATGGACGACCGCATGTGGGCCTTGAACCGCCAGGGACGGGCGCCCTTCGTGGTCGGTTCGTCGGGGCACGAAGCCGTCCAGGTCGCCAGTGCCTTCGCCCTGGACCGTGAGACCGACTGGCTCCTCCCCTACTACCGCGACATGGGTGTGGCGCTGGCCTGGGGGACGCCACCGGTGGAGATCTTCCTGGCGGTTTTCGCCAAGAAGACCGATCCCATGTCGGGGGGCCGCCAGCTCCCCAACCACTGGTCCGATCCGGCCCGTCGCATCTTCACCCAGTCCTCGGTGATCGGCACCCAGTTCCCTCACGCCGCCGGGATAGCCAAGGCACTTCGTTTCCGCCGGGAGCCGGGGGTGGTGGCGGTGTACGGGGGGGAGGGCTCCACCTCGGAGGGGGACTGGCACGAGGCGATGAACTTCGCCGGGATCCACTCCCTACCGGTGATCTTCATCATCGAGAACAACCAGTACGCCATCTCGGTCCCCACCACCCAGGAGGTCGCCGGGTCGATCGCCGAGCGGGCCCGGGGCTACGGGTTTCCCGGGGAGACGGTGGACGGCAACGACGCCCTCCGGGTATACGAAGCGACGAAACGAGCAGCCGACCGGGCCCGTCGAGGTGACGGGCCCTATTTGATCGAAGCCCAGACCTACCGGTACTACGCCCACACCTCCGACGACGACGACCGGCTCTACCGCACCAGGGAAGAGGTCGACGAATGGCGGAGAAACGACCCGGTGGTCGCCATGAAGCAGTACCTGATCGAGGAGCGCCTTCTCACCGAGCAGGAGGAGGCAGCCCTCGAAGACGAGGTGGAGCGGGTGATCGCCGAGGCGGTGTCGGAGGCCGAGTCGGCACCCGACCCGGACGACCCCTTCAGCCACGTCTACGCCCGGGTCGTCGTCCCCGACGATCCGACCACCGAGGTCGAACAGGTGCCGGCCGGTCCAGAGGTGAACCTGATCACCGCCATCAACCGGGCGATCCACGAGGTGATGGAGGCCCATCCCGAAGTGGTGGTGTTCGGCGAGGACGTCGCAGGCCGCAAGGGAGGGGTCTTCAAGGCCACCGAGGGGGTCACCGAACGGTTCGGTGAAGACAGGTGTTTCAACACCCCCATCGCCGAGTCCTCCATCGTCGGTGTGGCGGTGGGAATGGCCGCCGTCGGGTTGCGGCCCATGCCCGAGATCCAGTTCGCCGACTACATCCATCCTGCCTTCGACCAGATCGTCTCCGAGGCGGCCCGCATCCACTACCGGTCGAACGGGGCCTGGACCTGCCCCATCGTGATCCGCACGCCCTTCGGGGCGGGCATCCACGGAGCCCTGTACCACTCCCAGTCGGTCGAGTCCTTCTACGCCCACGTGCCGGGGCTCAAGGTGGTCGTCCCCTCCACCCCGGCCGACGCCAAGGGTCTGCTGTTCGCCGCGGTCGAGGATCCCGACCCGGTGCTGTTCCTCGAACCGAAGAAGCTCTACCGGCTGGTCAAGGGCCCCTACCCGGAGGGTCCTTGGCGAGTGGACCTGGGTCGCGCAGCTCTCAGACACCAGGGCAGGGACCTCACCATCGTCACCTACGGGGCCACCGCCTACTTCGCGGTGGAGGCGGCACGGATGCTGGAGGACCTGGAGATCGGAGCGGACGTCATCGACCTGCGCACCCTCAAACCACTCGACTGGCCCACCATCTACGAGTCGGTCAAGAAGACCAGCCGGGTGCTCATAGTCCACGAAGACAACGAGTTCGTGGGATTCGGAGCGGAGATCGCCGCCCAGGTGGCCGACAAGGCTTTCGAATGGCTGGACGCCCCCGTCCGCCGCTACGCACTCGGAGACGTCCCGGCCATGCCCTATGCGGCGTCCCTCGAGAATCGGCTCTACCCCAGTCCGGAGGGGATCGTCCAGCAAGCCCAGGAGCTGGTCAAGTACTGACCGAACCGGGGAGCCCCTATCCTCCCTGGCTCGATGTCGCTCGTCTCCGACCTCACCGAACTGGTGTCCTCGGCCTTCGAAGCCGAGGGGCTGGACAGGTCGTTCGGGGAGGTGGTGGTGTCCCAGCGTCCCGACCTGGGACAGTTCCAATGCAACGGCGCGATGGCAGCGGCCAGGAACGCGGGGGTTCCGCCCCGGCAGGTAGCCGAACGGATCGCGGAACGGATCCGCTCCGATTCGAGGCTGAGCCGAGTCTCGGTGGCCGGACCTGGGTTCATCAACCTGACCGTCACCGACGACCACCTCGCCGAGTGGGTGGCACGAATCGCCCGAGGCGACGACGGGCTACGGGTCGAACGTCCCCGACGGGTTCTGGTCGACTATGGGGGTCCCAACGTCGCCAAGGACCTTCACGTGGGTCACCTCCGCCCGGCCATCATCGGGGAGAGCATCAAACGGATAATCCGCCGGCTGGGCCACGACGTGGTGGGTGATGTGCACCTGGGCGACTGGGGCACCCCGATGGGTCAACTCATCGCCGAGCTGGAGGACCGGTTCGGGGACCTCCCCTACTTCGACCCCGACTACACCGGGCCCTACCCCGACGAGTCACCGGTGACCCTCGCCGATCTCCAGGAGCTGTACCCGATCGCCGCCAAGAAGGCCCAGACCGACCCGGAGTTCGCCGAGCGGGCCCGCCGAGCGACCTTCGAGCTCCAGGCTGGGCGACCCGGGTACCGGGCCCTCTGGAAGCATCTACGGGAAGTGTCGGTGCGGGCGTTCAAAGAGGTGTACGACCTGCTGGGGGTGGAGTTCGAGCTGTGGCTGGGGGAGAGCTCCGTCCACGAGCGGATCGCTCCCATGGTGGAGCGACTGCTCGCATCGGGGGTGGCACGTCACAGCCAGGGCGCGGTGGTGGTGGACGTGGCCGACGAAGACGAGGACCTGCCGCCCCTGATCCTGGTGAAGTCCGACGGCAGCTACACCTACGGCACGACGGATCTGGCGACCATCGAGGAGAGGGTCGTCGATCTCGGCCGGGAGGATCTGATCTACGTAGTCGACGCCCGACAGAGCCTCCACTTCCGGCAGGTGTTTCGGGCGGCCCGCCGCTCGGGGATCGCCCCGGCCCACGTGACGTTGGAACACGCGGTGAACGGCACGGTCAACGGACCCGACAACAAGCCCCTCAAGACCAGGGAGGGCGGGCTCCCGCTGCTCCGGGATCTCCTCGCCGAGGTCATCGAGCGGGCCGCCCGCAGACTGGACGAGAACGACCTGGCGGTGGGTTATCCCGAGGAGGAACGAGCCGAGATCGCTCGCCTGGTCGGGGTGGCGGCGGTGAAGTTCGGCGATCTGCAGAACCACCGTGCCTCCAACTACGTGTTCGACGTCGAACGCTTCACCTCTTTCGACGGAAAGACCGGGCCCTATCTGCTGTACGGCGCGGTGAGGATGCGGTCCATCCTCCGCAACGCGGCCGAGAGGGGATTCCAGCCTGGACCGCTCCTTCCCCCCGCTAGCGACGAGGAGCGCCGTCTGATGCTCACTTGTGTGCTGCTCCCCGAGGTGCTGGTCCGCTCGGCGGAGCTGCGGGCTCCCAACCACCTGGCCGAGTACACCTTCGGGCTGGTGTCCGACTTCAGCCGTTTCTACGAGAAGTGTCACATCCTGTCGGAACCCGACCCGGATCGGAGGGGAGCTTGGCTCGGTCTGGTCGAGTTCACCCACGACCTGCTGGTCGAATGCCTCGACCTGCTTGGCATCCGGGTTCCGGAGAGGATGTGACGCCCTAGCCTGGGTCGAGTGGACATCCCGGTGCGGATCAGGGACGCCCGGCGCGAGGACCGGAACGTCGTAGCCGAGTTCACCGCCTCGACCTTCCCGTGGGGAGACTACGTGGCGGACCGGTTCCTCGACTGGCTGGAGGAGCCGGACGGACGTCTACTGGTGGCGGTCGACCCGACCGACCGCCCGGTGGGGGTGATCCGGGTGGAGCTGCTCTCACCCGAGGAGGCGTGGCTCCACGCGGCTCGGGTCCATCCGGATCACAGACGGATGGGCATCGGGACGGCGTTGAACCGGGCTGCGTGCCGCTGGGCCGCCGAGCAGGGCGCGTTGATCGTCAGGCTGCTGGTCGAGAACTGGAACACCCCGGCCCGCAGCCAGGTGACCAAGCTGGGATTCTCCCCGGCGGCTTCTTGGGTGTGGGGCGAGAAATCGATCGCGGATGGAGCACCCCGGGTCCGGGCCAACGGAGGACGCAGGGTGCCTTCCGAGGAGCGCCTGGTCCGCTCGTCCCGCTCGGAGGCGGAGCCCGCCTGGATGGCCTACTCGACCGGTCCTCTGGCCGCCGCGGCCAAGATGCTGAAGCCTTTCGGCTGGTCGTTCCGCACGATGCGGTATCCGGACGTCGTCGAGGCCGCCGAGGAGGGGAGACTGTGGCAGTGCCCTTCGGGCTGGGTCATCGCCGACCCGACCGTCGACGGATGGCAGGTTTCCTGGCTTGTCACCACCGACCTGGACGCCGATCGGATCGTCCGGGCGTTGGACGACAGGGCGGCCGCCTCCGGCGTCCGGAACCTGCTGATCTGGGTGCCGGAGGTGCCCTGGGCGGTGGAGGCTTTGGAACGGGCCTCCTTCTCGCTGCACCCTGCGACGGTGTACGCCCGACCCCTCTGAATCAGGGAAGATCGAGAGCCGCCAGGGTGGCCACCACCCATCCCACGTAGATGACCGGAAGCTCGAGCACCGGACCCCATCCGAGCCGGTCGAGTCCTCGCCGTATCGCCCACACCGCGGGGACGACCAAGAGCGACGTGAACACGCCTCCCACCCCCGAGGCCCGCAACACCTCCGCGCCGACCGAAAGGGGATAGGCGAGGTCGGCCACCAACCCGGCGAGACGGTTCCCCGCCCAGGCGAGGAAAACCGACACCGCCAGCCCCCCGACGAAGCGGGCCACCGCCACCTCCCTGGGCGGACCCAGGAGGCTGCGGTTGGCTCCGAAGGAACCCTCCGAGGCCACCCCGAAGGCGAAAGCGGCCACCACCGCTATGACGAGGGCCGACCCGAGGAGGGCTCCTATCGACAGGCCGAGACCGATCCGTATCAAACCCAGCCCGTCGCCCACCACCGCCGCGGCCAGCCCCAGCAAGGCCGACCCCACCACCAGCATGCCCAGGTCGATCATGGTGCGAGCCCCGTACAACCCGAGCTCGACGTACTCCCCGACCCGGCGTGGTACGAGCTCGGTCACGACGCCCTTCCCAACGATTCGTGGTACAGCTCCACGGGGTGCACCACCCGATGGTTGCCCCCCAGGTGGGCGCGGAGCTGCATCTCGCAGCCCGGATTCGGGCTCGCGACGATCCTCGCGCCGGAGGCCCGCACCTGGTCGGCCTTTCGCCGTCCCAGCTCCTCGGCGGCCTCCGGCCTGAGCAGGGAGTAGATGCCGGCCGCGCCGCAGCACAGACCGTCGGGATCGATCTCGGTGGGTCGGTATCCCGCCGCCCTGATCACCTTCCGGGGGGCGTCGGTGACCCTCTGCGCGTGACGCAGATGACAGGGATCCTGGACTGCGACCCGCTCCCCGGTGTGGGGCAGCTCCGGAAGGTTTCCCTCGTCGACCAGCTGGGCCACCAGCTCGGTGGCGTCCCGCACCCGTGAAGCCAGTTCCTCCCCACCTTCGGCCCAGTGCCCATAGCCCTTCAGATGAGCCGAGCATCCGGCCGCGTCGGCCACCACCAGGTCACATTCGGCGAACGCCTTCACGTTCCGACGGGCCAGCCGAGCCGCGCCCGCTGCGTGCCCGTCGTGGGCGGCCAGCGCTCCACAGCAGGTCTGTCCCGCCGGCACGACGACCCGCATCCCCGCGGCGACCAGCACCCCGATCAGCGCCGAGTGGACCGACCCGAACCAAGGGCCCATCACGCATCCGGCCAGTAGACCGACCGTCGCCCCTGGCCGACCCTCGGGTTCGAACGTGCGGCCAACCCACCCCTCCGGGTTGGTGGGCAGACGCCGCAGCCCCCGAGCGCTCCTCCCCAGCCGACCGGGAAGGAACTGCACGAGTCCCCATCTTTGGGCCAGGGCGGCCGCCGTAGTGGCGAGGCGCATCGCGCCCCGATCGGGGAGGACCTGGGTGAGGAACCACCCTCTGATCCGTCTGCCCAGGGTGGGGCGTTGAGCCACCAACTCGGCACGGGCTCCTTCCAGCATCCGCCCGTAGGGGACCAGGCTGGGGCACACTGCTTCGCAAGCCCGGCACCCGAGACAGAAGGAGATCGCCTCGTCGAAGCTGGAGTCGACCGTGGCGACCCCCGCGGCCACCGCCCTCATCGCGCCGATTCGACCCCGAGGCGAAGCTATCTCCCGACCGGTCAAACGGAAGGTGGGACAGTGGGGAAGACAGAGGCCGCATTCGACGCAGCTCTCCAGCTCGGATCTGGTCGGCGCCACCGAGGTGGCCCACCCTCCCGTGACCCTGTCCATTCAGATCCTCCCGGGCAGGCGCCCAGGGTTGACCACCCTGGCCGGGTCGAACGCCCCGACCAGACGGCGTTGCAGGTCCAGACCCTGCGGGGGGGTTCCCCACGGGTCGACGGGGGACTCGGCGGGTGCCCACAGCACCACCACCCATCCCCCTCGGCTCTCGGCCCAGGTCCGGAGCCTCTCCACCGTGTCGGAGCCGGTGCCGGCGGCGGTGATCTCCCCTACTCCGTGTTGAGCTACGTAGTCCCATCCGGCCGGGATCGCTTCGACCGCCCGAGAAACGTCGGAGGGACGCACCCGGATCGACACCACGTACTCGCCGTCGGGCGGTCCCGGCCATTGGTGCCCTTCGCTCCACCGCCCACCCAAGGCTTCGGCCTTGGCCACGACGTCGTCCGCCACTCCCTCGAGGTAGGCGAACGATCCTCGGGGAGTTTGGAGCACCGCGAGCGGCCGGTAGAGCCGCCGCCACGCCGCAGCCGGGTCCTCCACCTCGACCGTCGCCCGGAGACCCCGGGTCGGCCAGAGTTTGAGACACACGGACACGATCACCCCGAGACCACCCAGGGATCCGGTGGCCAGACGAGGCAGGTCGTACCCCGACACGTTCTTCACCACCCTGCCTCCGCCCCGGACGATGCGTCCGTCTCCGGTGGCCAGGGTGGCCTCCAGCATCCTGTCACGGGTCGGTCCGTAACGACACCGGCGGTACCCCGACACCCCGGCGGCCACCACGCCGCCCACCGTGGCTCCTCCGGGAACCTCGGGCAGGACCGCGGTCTGACCCTTGGTCGCCAGTTCGGCCTCGATTTCCGCCACCCGAGCCCCCGCTTCGACCACCAGGGTCAGGTCGTCGGGCTCCCAGGAGACGATCCGGTCGAGGCGGGAGGTGTCCACCACCAGATCGGCCTCCACCGGGTAACCGATCCCCTGATGGGTGCCACCTCCCCAGATCAGCAGCCGCCTACCCGAGGCGGACGCCTCGGCCAACAGGCTCGCCAGCTCCTCGCGGGACCCCGGCGAGACCCGCTCCAAAGGTGGTGGCTCGGCGCTGCGGGGAGCGGTCGCCTCGACGAGCCAGACGGTGTCGCCGGTGGTCATATCCAGGCTCCTTCCGGGATGGGGACCGCCCGGTCGAAGCAACTCGTGCCCCGGGGAAGGACCTTGTGGGGGTTGAAGGTCTCGGACGGGTCGAACGCCGCCTTGACACACGCCTGGGCCGCCAAGTCGTCTTCGCCGAAAGCGAGGGGCATCAGGTCCCTCTTCTCGCGGCCGATGCCGTGCTCACCCGACAGGGCGCCGCCTTGCCGTACACACAGTTCCACCATCTCGTCGGCCGCCTTCTGGACCTTCTCCCAGACCTCCGGGTCGGAGGAGTCGAAGGGGATGAGCGGGTGCAGGTTCCCGTCCCCTGCGTGGAAGACGTTCATCATGGCCAAACCGTGTCTGGCCGCTATCTCGTAGATCCGTCCCATGGTCTCCACCAGACGGGTGCGGGGCACGACGGTGTCGTGGAGGTAGTAGTCCGGGGCCGTCTGGGCGACCGCCCCGAAAGCCGATTTCCGTCCTTTCCATAGGAGAGCTCGCTCCGCTTCGTCGGCCGCGATCCGCACCTCTTGGGCGGAGTTGGCCTGGGCGATCTCGACGATGGTGCGGGCTTCGTCTTCTACCGTGGCGGTCTCCCCCGTGACCTCGGCCAGGAGCACCGCCGCAGCCCCGACCGGGAGACCTGCATGGAGCCAGTTCTCGATCGCTTCCACCATCGCCCGATCCATGATCTCCAAGGCGGCGGGCACGATCCCGGCGGCGATGATCCCCGACACGGTCGCTGCGGCATCTTCCACGGTCCCGAACGCCGCAAACATGGTGCGCACGTCGGGCGGATTGGGGGTGAGCTTGACCAGCACCTTGGTGACGATGCCCAGGGTCCCCTCCGAGCCGACCAGCACACCCCGGAGGTCGAGTCCGGGGGGGTCGGGGGCCGCCCCTCCGACGGTGATCACCTCCCCTCCCGTCAACACCACTTCGAGGCCGAGCACGTGGTTGACGGTGGAACCTTCGAGGAGGCAGTGGGGTCCCCCCGAGTTGTTGGCCACGTTGCCGCCGATCGTGCAAGCCGACTGCGACGAAGGGTCGGGGGCGAAGTGGAACCCGTGAGGTGAGGTCTCCCGCGACAGATCCAGGTTGATCACACCGGGACCCACCCAGGCGGTCCTATCGTCGAGGTCTACGTCCCAGATCCGGTTCATCCGGGTGAGAGCCACCACGACGGCAGGTTCCTCCGGTACCGCCCCTCCCGCCAGACCGGTCCCCGCTCCTCGAGCCACCACCGGAACCCGGTGCTCCTCGGCGATCCGGACGACCTCGGCGACCTCCTCGGTGGTCTCCGGGAACACGACCAGCTCGGCTCGGCCCCGGAACACGCCGGCGTCCTTGCCGTACAGGTGTCGCTCCAGAGGATCGTCCGACACCCGGTCGGCCCCCAACACCCGACGGAGATCAGCCGCGAGGGTCACGGCACCCAAGGCTAACCGACGCCCGGGCGATGCCACCGCCTAGGGAGCCGGGGCACCCCAGCCTCCCCCTCCTGGGGTCAGGACCAGTAGGCGGTCCCCGGCCTCGACCTGCAAGGTGCACTTGCCTGGCAGCCTCTCACGTGTCCCGTCCCGGCGGATGAGCCAGTCCTCTCCGCAGGCGCCCGGGCCGCCGCCCTGCAGCCCCCAGGGCGGGATTCGGCGCCTCTCCCCCATCAGCGAGACCACGGCGGGCTCGTCGAACAGGATCTCCCGTTCGATGCCGTCGCCGCCGGGGAACCTCCCCGCACCTCCTGAGCCTCGGCGCAGCCGGTAGCGGGTGACCCGAAGGGGATAGTGGGTGGTGAGGGACTCGACGGGGGTGTTCTTGGTGTTGGTCATTCCGGTGTGGATGCCCGACTGCCCGGGCCGTCCCGGGCGGCCCCCCTGCCCTCCCGCCACGGTCTCGTAGTAGGCGAACCTCTCGTTACCCACCAGGATGTTGTTCATCGTGCCCTGGGAAGCGGCCGGAACCCGGTCGGGTGCGGCCTGGGCCAGGGCTCCCAGAACGGCGTCGGCGATCCTCTGGGAGGTCTCGACGTTTCCGGCCGCAACCGCCGCGGGCGGTTCGGCGTTGACCAGGGTTCCTCTGGGCGCGACCAGGTCCACGGTCCGGTAGCTACCCCCGTTGGGCGGAATGGTGGGGTCGGTCGCCACCCGCACCGCGAAGTACACGCACGACCGGGCCACCGCCTCCACGGTGTTGAAGTTGGCGGGGATCTGACGTTCCGTTCCGGTGAAGTCGGCCAGCAACCCCTCACCCGAGATGACCACCCGCACCCGTATCGCGACGTCGCGGTCGCCCCACTCCATGAAGTCCTCGAACCGGTACTCACCGTCGGGGAGCTCCCCCAGGGCGGCCCTCATCCGTCGCTCCCCGTAGTCGAGGAGAGCCAGAGCGACACGACCGAACCGGTCGGGTCCCTCCCGTGCGACGATCTCCCGGATACGGCGAGCACCCACTTCGTTGGCTCCCAGCTGCGCGGATAGGTCCCCCAGCCTCTCGGCGGGAGTCCGGGTCGCGGCCAAGAACGGTTCGAGGAAGCCCGCGCGCCACTCCCCGTCCACCACCGCGGGGATGGGAGGAACGACGACGCCCTCCTGTTCCAGACGGGTCGCGTGGGCCGGCATCGACCCCGGCGCTTCGCCTCCCACATCGGCGTGATGGGCCCGGTTTCCCACCCAGGCCACCAGACGACCTTCGACGAAGACCGGCTCCACCAGGGTCAGATCGTTGAGATGGGTGCCTCCGTGGTACGGGTCGTTCACCGCGTACTGGACGCCCGGAGCGGCCTCGTAGGCCTGGACCACCGCCGTGACCGAAGCCGGCATGGCTCCCAGATGGACCGGGATGTGTTCCGCCTGGGCGAGCATGGAACCGTCCGGCATGAACACCGCGGCGGAGCAGTCCGCCCTCTCCTTGATGTTGGGGGAGTACGCCGTCCGACGCAGGACTGCACCCATCTCCTCTGCGACGGAAGCCAACTCGTTGCGGGCGACCTCGAGTTCGATCGGCCCCAGGCTCACCACTCCACCTCCAGGGCCCCCGACGGGTGGAGACGGGCCCGGTCGCCGGCCCGGAGGAACACGGTGGTGTCCACGTCCTCGATCACCGCAGGGCCGGTCACCTCGCCTCCCGGGGCCATCCCGGGCCTCCACCACACCTCGGCCGTGAGCTCCCGGCGGTCGACGATCACCCTGCGGTCTGGCCGCCTCGCCTCGCCCCGGGGTCGGTGCTCGGGGAGGTCGTCCCAGCGGAGGACCGGCACACCGACCGCCACCGCCCTCAAGGTGGTGGCTTCGACCGGGTCGCCGGGTCGGGAGAAGCCGTTGCGTCGGTGGTGGGTGGAATGGAACCGGTCCACCAGTACCGACCAGCCCTCTCCTACCCGGTAGGACACGGTCGTCTCGTGAGACTGTCCCAGGTATCGAACGTCGATCATGGTGTCGACCACCTGCGGTTTCTCTCCGATGGTCTCCTCGAAGTCCCTTCGGGTTTCGTCGGCCAGCGAATCGAGGAGGCGGTCGAGCTGGGCGTCGCCTTCGGCCAGCATCACCGATCTGGCTCGGTCCCGTCGGGGCGGGCTGAGCAGTAGACCGAGGGCACTGAACACGCCCGCATGGGGAGGAACCGCCACCCCCGCCATCTCCAGACGGCGGGCCAACGCGGTGGCGTGCAGACCGCCCGCTCCTCCGAAAGCCACCAAGACCGCCTCGCGGGGATCGACACCCTCTTCGACCGACACCCGCCGCACCGCCCGCTCCATGTTGGATTCCACCACCTCCACCATGCCTTCTGCGGTTCGGATCGGGTCCAACCCCACCGCCTCGCCCAGACGCCGAACCGCTTCCAGCGCCGCCGACCATGACAGGATCAGAGAGTCCGCCAGCCGACCCTCAGGGTCTATCCGACCCAACACCAGGTTGGCGTCGGTGACCGTGGGTTCGGTGCCGCCTCGCCCGTAACACGCAGGACCCGGGTCGGCTCCCGCGGACCGGGGACCGACCCGGAGGGCTCCTCCCTGATCCATCCATCCCACCGAACCACCACCTGCCCCCACCGTGTGGACCGCCACCGACGGAACCCGGCACACGTATCCGTCAACCGTCCGTTGGTAGCCCACCTCGGGGCGTCCATCCTCGATTCGGCACACGTCGGTCGAGGTGCCGCCCATGTCGAAGCTGACCACCCGTCGATGGCCCAAGGCCCGACCGAGCTCGGCGGCGGCTACCACCCCTCCCGCTGGTCCGGACAGCAGGATGGAAGCCGCCTCCGTGGCGGCCTCGTCGGGGGGGACCAGACCGCCGGACGACCGCATCACCAGCATCCGCCGGGTGATGGCCGGGAGGAGCTCGCCGAGACGGACGAGGTAGCGGGTCACCACCGGCCGGAGATAACCGGTCAGAACCGCGGTGGAAGTACGCTCGAACTCCCTGTATTCGGGAGCCACCCGCACCGCGGGGACGATCATGGTGGGATCCCACCCGCAGGATTCGAGTCTCCGGGCCACCTCCAGGTCGCGGTCGGGCTCGGCATAGGCGAAGAGTCTTGCCACCACCGCCACCCGGCCCGGCTCCGGCGAGGGAAGGGGGTCCGTGTCCCGATAGCCGATCCGATGGTTCCGGTCGACCAGAGGTGCGGGCCGATCGGCGAAGGGGTCGTACAGGGAGGGGCGATCCTGGCGGCCTATCTCCACGACATCTTCGAAACCGGGGTCGGTGATCAGCAGCAGAGGAGACCCCCTCCGCTCCAACAGGGCGTTGGTGGCGACGGTGGTCCCGTGTAAGAGGAGGTCGGCTCGTCCTGCCGCCAGCCAGGCACCCTTCGCCACCCCCACCGCCTGGTCGCGGGTGGTGGAGGTCTTCACGGTGACCAGCTTCGAACCGTCCCAGGCGACGACGTCGGTGAAGGTCCCGCCCACGTCTACCCCTACCGTCGTCACCGCTAGCCTCCTGGTCGATGCCGGTACGAACCGAAGCCACCCCCAACCCGAACGCCGTGAAGTTCACGGTGGGTGTCCAGGTAGGTGGACCCCGCTCTTACACCCCAGGGAACGAGGTCGACGACCCGGTCGCCGGCCAGCTGCTGGCGTTGCCCGGCGTGGCCTCCGTGTTCATGACGGCCGATTTCGTCACGGTCACCAAGCAGCCATCCGCCGACTGGAGCGACATCGTTCCCGAAGCGGAGCGGATCCTAGAACACCACTTCGGGTGACCTATCCCGGCGGATGGATTTGGTCGCCCCCGTGGTCGAGCCACACCACCATCGGCCAGGCGATCCCGGCTTCGTCGACCACTTCGATCTCGATCCGCCATCCCCCCTCGAACTTCGCACCCTTCGAAGTCTCCGCCAGGGGTGATCCTGCGGCCGTGGCCAACTCCACGGCACGATCCACCACCCCCTGGGGAACCTCGGCCGGAGCCAGCTCCACCGTATCGAAGGAGATCCGGGCCTCCGCCGGCTGGGGTCGATCCACCACCCGGATCCCGTCGGACGTGTCCACCACGACCTCGACCGCCTTGGGTTCGAGGCGCCGGTATCCCGGCTCGTCCCGGGCCAACACCTGTACGAGGACCACCACCGCGTGGAGTTCGGGACCCAGCCGCTCGACCGAGACCGGGACGGCCCGCTCCACGTAGGTGGGCGGTTCGGTCGAAGTGAAGTAGTCGGCTGCGTACCAAGCGGCCACCGAACCCACCTCCACCGCTTCCGTATGCGGCTCGGCGGGAAGCGCCACGGTGGGAACCGCTGGGAGCTCGGCCACCTGGGGCAGGGTGGACGTCGGTGGTGACGTCGGCGCCGGGGAGGCGGAGACGGGCCAGACCCGGGAGGTGACGCTCGCGGCCACCGCGCCAACCACCACCGCCGCGGCGGCCAGCCCCGCCCACCATCTCCAGCTCCGGCCTTGGTCGAGCAGAGCATCCCAGGGAGTCGACTGGAATTCCTCTTCCTGATCCATGAGGGGAACCTATGGGCCGGCGACCGGGTCGACAAGGGGTATACCCGGGGAACCGGGCAGGGGTTGGCTATCGTCTCAATGACGTATGAACCCGGACCCCAGACCTGGGCGTTGGCTGCTACCGCTGGTGATCCTCGGCATGGTGGTCTTCACCTACGCGTTCGTCCGGTCCCTGCCGGGCGCCGAGGCGGGGACTTCCGACACCACCGTGACCACCGTCGGGTCGCCACCCACCGGCGGTGACACCGACACGACCACCACGACCACGACCACGGCTCCTCCTGCCGTGTCTCCCGAACTGGCGGCCTACCTCGAGCAGGTGAACGCCCTCGAAACCCGACTGGTCGAGCTCCAGACCGAGCTGGCCACGATCAACGCCAACTGGGAGAACCGCGAGTCCACCGGTGTCACCTACTCGGAGACCGAGGCTGCCCTCGTCGACCTGGTCGCACGGATCGAACAGTGGGCCGGCGAGGTGGAGGCCGTCACCCCACCGGAGGCGCTGGTCGTCGCCCACGACACCGTCGTGCAGTTCGCCCAGACCATCGCGACCACTGCCCAGGAGGTGCTGGCCGGGCTGCGGGCACCCGACACCGGCGAACAGCGCCGGGAAGCGGTTTCCCGCTTCGACGACGCGGTGAGGGGGTTCACGGCCGCGGTGGATCAGGCTCGTCAGGCCGCCCAGGCCGCCGGATGACCATCCGCCCGATCGGGCCCGACGAGGTTTCCCGCTTTCGCACGGTTCTGGGACACGCCTTCGCGTTCGATCCCCGTCCCGAGAGCGAGGACCGTTTTCGGAAGCTGTATCCCTTGGAGCGGACCCGCTGCGCCTTCGACGGGGACCGCCTGGTGGGGACCCTGGCGTGCCTCGAGCTGGAACTGACGGTTCCGGGTGGTGTGGTCGCCGCCGCCGGAACGACCATGGTCGCGGTGCTGCCCTCCCACAGGAGACGGGGGCTCCTCCGTCGGATGATGGACGCGCACCTGGAAGATGCACGCGAGCGGGGCGAACCGTTGGTGGCGTTGTGGGCGTCCGACTCGGCCATCTACGGGAGGTTCGGGTTCGGGATGGCTGCCTGGTCGGTTCGGGTGCAGTTGGACACCCGGACCGCTTCGTTCCACGGAAGGTCGACGTCGCCCGCCCAGGTGGACCTGCTGGCGGCCGACGAAGCGAAGTCGGCGTTGAGTACGGTCTTCGACCGGGCCCGGCGGGAGAGGCCGGGGATGTT
>FLYL01000480.1_pt1 | contig 19448 bp, 19 predicted proteins | sample 1122611 | NCBI WGS metagenome assembly FLYL01 (sample SAMEA4346791, study PRJEB14843) | hot springs metagenome | biome: Terrestrial Biome; feature: Habitat; material: Sediment | place: India | collected 2012-06-12 | depth 1760 m
TCCCCTCTCTCTCATTCCAACCAGTCGAAGGTACGGGTCACCGCCTTCTTCCACATTCGGTACATCTCCTCGACCCGGTCGGGATCCATCTGCGGCTCCCAGCGGCGGTCTTCTCCCCAGTTGAAGGCGATCTCGTCGAGCGATTCCCAGTACCCGACCGCCAGCCCCGCGGCGTAAGCCGCCCCCAGAGACGTGGTCTCGGCGACGGTAGGTCGGATCACCGGGATTCCCAGCACGTCGGCTTGGAACTGCATGAGCAGCTCGTTGGCCACCATTCCCCCGTCCACCTTGAGGAGGGCGGTCTCCATCCCAGAGTCGGCCCGCATGGCGTCCACGACCTCCCGGGTCTGCCAGGCGGTCGCTTCCAACGCGGCCCGAGCCAGATGCCCTTTGGTCACGTACCGGGTCAACCCGGCTATGACTCCCCGAGCGTCGGAACGCCAGTAGGGGGCGAACAACCCCGAGAAGGCGGGAACGAAGTACACGCCGCCGTTGTCCTCCACCGAGGCCGCCAACTCCTCTATCTCGGCCGACGTCGAGATCAACCCCAGGTTGTCCCTGAGCCACTGCACCAGGGCGCCGGTGATGGCGATCGACCCCTCCAGGCAGTAGACGGCCGGAGCATCGCCGATCCGATATGCGACGGTGGTGATGAGCCCGGCCTTGGAGGGCACCGCCCGGTTCCCGGTGTTGAGGAGCAGGAAGTTGCCGGTTCCGTAGGTGTTCTTGGCGTCCCCCGGCCGGTGGCACGCCTGACCTAACAGAGCGGCCTGCTGGTCACCCAGCACCCCACCGATCGGAACGCCGGCCAGCTCCCCTTCGGCCTCCCCGTAGAGTCCCACCGAGGAGCGGATCTCGGGGAGGACCTCCCCCGGAATCGACATCGCCTCCAGGATCTCGGGATCCCACTCCAAACGGTGCAGGTCCATGAGGAGTGTCCGGGAGGCGTTGGTCACGTCGGTGAGGTGACGTCCCCGGCCGCCACCTCCGGTCAGGTTCCACACCAGCCAAGAGTCGATCGTCCCGAAGACCACCTCCCCGGCTTCGGCCCGGCTCCGCAGCCCGTCGACGTGTTCGAGCAGCCAGGTGATCTTGGGTCCCGAGAAGTAGGTGGCGATGGGAAGCCCGGTGACGGCCCTGAACCGGTCCTGTCCCCCTTCGGCGGCCAGCTCTCGGCAGAGATCGTCGGTGCGGGTGTCCTGCCACACGATGGCGTTGCCCACCGGGCGGCCCGTCGCCGCCTCCCAGGCGACGATGGTCTCTCGCTGGTTGGTGATACCGACCGCGGCCAGATCGTTCCTGCCGAGGCCCGCTCCATCTAGGGCTTCGACGATCACCGTTCTGGTGTTCTCCCAGATCTCCAACGGGTCGTGCTCCACCCATCCGGGGCGGGGAAAGATCTGCCGATGCTCCTTCTGGGCGCGAGCCACCACCCGGCCGCGGCGGTCGAAGACCATGAACCGGGTGGAGGTGGTGCCCTGGTCGATCGCCGCCACGTAGCTTCCCATCAGACCCTCCGCTCCTCGCCCTTCATGAGCCGGGCGATGTTCTCTCGATGCCGGTAGACGATGAGCGCGGCGATGGAGGCGGTCCACCAGTAGGCGCCGGTCGGAGGGTCGACCAGGGCCAGAGCCGGTATCGCCAGGATCGTGGCGGTGAGGGATCCGACCGAGGAGATGCGGGTAGCCCGCACCAGGATCAGCCACACCACCGCGGCCACCACGGCGACCGGGGGCGCCGCCCACGCGACGACGCCGACGGCGGTGGCCACCCCCTTCCCGCCCCGGAACCGGTGCCAGAGCGGGTAGCAGTGCCCTACCACCGCGGCGAATCCGGCGGCGTAGGCCCATACTTCTCCCCTTCCGATCCATTCGCCCAGGGCGGCCGCCACCACCCCCTTGGCGGCGTCGCCGACCATCACCAGAGCGGCATATCGACGTCCCAGGGTGCGGGCCACGTTGGCCGCACCGGGGTTGCCGCTCCCCACCCGATAGATGTCGACTCCTCTAGACCGAGCGACCAGCACCGCGAAGTCGACCGAGCCCAGCAGGTAGCCGACGAGGAGAGCCACTGCAGGATTCATCGACCCACCCCCAGGGCTTCGGCGAGCAGTTCGATCGGGTGGATGGAATCCACCCCGGTTCCGTGGGTGATCTGCCAGCGGCAGGTCTCGGAGTCACACACCGCGGTACCGACCCGCGACTCCCGAACCTGGCGGAACAACGGGTCTCCCACCTTCATCGCGATCTCGTATTTCTCCTTCTTGTAGCCGTAGGTACCTGCCACCCCGCAGCATGCCGCCTTGGATTCCACCACCTCCAGGCCGGGGATCCGCTTGAGCAAGTCGAGCGACGGGGTTCCGACCCGGTGGGCCCGATATTGGCACGGCGGGTGGTACAGGATCCGGCGGTTGACCGGCTCCAGGTTCCCCAAGTCGACTCCCGACAAGAATTCGGCCAGGTCGTACACCGCCGCCGCAACCGTCCGGGACGCCTCGTCGTGCGCGTCGAGCAGCTCGGGGGCCTCCTCTTTGAGAGTCAGGGTGCAGGAGGTGGAGGTTCCCACGATTGGGATCCCGGCCGACGCAAACCCGACCAGCGCCGCCACGTTCTTTCGATGCAGTCGTCGAGCCGCGGCGAACTCTCCGTTGGAGAGGAGCGGGAGCCCGCAGCAGCTCTGCCTCGGGACCAGGACCCGGTAGCCGAGCGCCTGGAGGACGGCCACCGCGGCCCTCCCCACTCTGGGTTCGAACCGCTCGGTGGAACACCCATGGAAGTAGGCGACGGTGCCTCGGGGCCCATCTCGGGTGGTCTGCCGCCGAAACCAGGCCCGGAAGCCGGACCGGCTGATGGTCGGCAGCGGCGCCCGATGGTCGATTCCCAGCATCCATTCGGCGAGCAGCCTGGCGGGCCGGGCGGCGAAGGCCGCGTTCACCAGGGGCGCCGCCGGTCGGCCCAGCCGTCCCAGCAGGTCGGGGCGGGCGATCAGGTTGTTGCGGATTCGGGTCCGCAGGCCGAAACGCCCAGCCTCGACCATCCGGGCTCTGGCCCGGGCGTTGATCTCGGCGATCCTCACCCCGGTGGGGCAGGCCAGGTTGCAGACCCGACATCCCGAGCAGTAGTCGACCGACCGGTCGGCTACGCCGCCGCGGCTCCGGAACCGGGCGGCCTGCGGCCCCTCGTACTTGGGGCCGGGAAACAGGTCGGTGACGGCGGACACCGGACACACCGCGACGCAGATGTTGCATTTGATGCATCTGTCGAGGGTGGATTCGACGCTCACGCACCCTTCCCCGCCAGATACCCGGTGACGATCGAGATGCCGATCCTGGAACGTTCCGCCACACGGTCGGCTCCTGCCAAGGCTGAACCGGCGACCCGCAGGTTCTCGGCGGCGCCCACGGGTCGCAGGGAACGATCGACGGATATCCCGACGCGCCGGAGGTGATGCAGGCCGGGGAGCATCGCCCCGCCCACCGGAGGCGGAGCGGCCACGTCGAGGCCGAACACCGGCTCCACCAGCCTCCCGTCGGGTTGCCCTAGCAGGCCTCCCCCGCCGATCCCGCCGGTGGCCAACACGAACCGGTCGGCTCGATGGCTCCGGGTCCTCGCGGCCGCCTCGGTGTTCACCTCCTCCACCCGGTCGGCGGAGATGGTGGCGCCCACCGCCTTGGAGCCCACCTGGATGGAACCTCCGGCCTTCTCGACCGCTTCCACCAGCAGGTTCTGCAGCCTGATGCCCGGCACCGATGGGGGCGGGATGGGAACTTCGAACACCTCGACGCCCAGCCGGTCGGTCAGGTCGTCGTGCACCGCGGCGACTTCCCGGATCCCGAGCACCGCCGGAAACCCGACCCTGCGTGCCCTGCCGAGACGTGGTCCTACCCGGTCGGCCAGCTCGGCTCGAACCGACTCGTCTTCCAGCGCCCGGGCGAGGTCCACCGACCCGAGGAAACGGCGGTCGGTGACACCCGGCAGGTCGACGGTGGTGGCCCGGGCGGGCAGCCTCGTCGCCAGGTTGGCCGCCGCCAGCTCCACCGGGAAGTCGAGGAATCGGTCGAAACCGACCAGCAGCATCGGGTCGTCGCGGCGCAGGTCACCGGCGGTCATGGTGAAGGGGGCCATGCAGGTGGGCCGGGCGGCTCCCAGGTGGGTGGGGAGCAGCAGGTTCTCGTCCAAACTGCCCACCATCCGATATCCCGAGTCCGAGCACAGCGACGCGAACCCGGCGATCGTCCGTTCGATACGGTCGAGATCCGTCAGCCGGTAGGGGTGGTCGTCCGGTAGCCGTCCGATGGCGGCCCGGGGCGCCTCGACCGGTCCCTCCCCGGGCACGGCGGCCAACACGTCCACGGTGCCGGTGTGCCACATGAGGCTCCCCCACCCGGCCGCCAACACGTGCACCGATCTACCCCGACTGGCTGCCACCCAGGCCGCTGTCAGCCCGGCGGGTCCCGCCCCGACGATCACCAGATCGGTCATCCGGGTCGACCCAGCTCGGTGTAGGTGGGCCCCTCGAGCAGGTCCACCGCTGCGACTTCGAGGTGGAGCATCTCGTCGAAAGCCTGCTGGCGCAGCTGATCACCCCACAGGAGGGGAGAGACTCCCTTCCAGCGTTCGGCGAGGAAGTCCCGGAAGGCGGCGTTGGCTGCTGCCGGATCACCGTCCCGCATCCGGTGGATCAGACCCACCACCCGGGGCAGGCAGAATCCCCCCTGGCAGGGACCCATCCCCAGGCGGGTGTCCCGGCGCACGTCGTCGACCGTGGCCGCCCCACCGGCCAGCGACCGGGCCACCTGGTCGACGGTGACCAGCTCGCATTCACACACCAGCCGCCCGTAGGCTCGCTCCTCCTCCACCGCCGCCAGCCGCCGGGGCGGCGACACCCCGGGCTGGGTACCGACTTCGGGCAGTTCTTCCAGATGGGTCCGGCAGGCCCTCTCCACCCCCAGTTTCCGGCAGACCAGATCCACCGTCGCTTCGGCCATCCGACGGTACGTGGTCCATTTGCCTCCGGTGATGGTGACGAACCCCTCTACCCCGTCGCGGACCTGATGGTCCAACAAGGCGTAGTCCCGGCTGATGTCCCTGGTGGAGGCCGCTTCACCCTCGTGGTAGAGAGGGCGGGCCCCGACCCAGGCCCGCAGCATGCGAAGTCGGGATAGCCCGGGCACCAGCTTCTCGCCCTCGTCGAGCAGGAACCGCACCTCGTCCGGCTCGATGACCAGGCGGTCCGGGTCGTCGGCTTCGACGTCGGTGGTGCCGATCACCGCCACGGTCTGGATGGGAACGATGATGTCGCCGTCGTCGGGCATCTTGCAACGGTTGATCACCGTGTCGACCACCCGATGGTTGACGGCGACCATCACCCCCCGACCGGGCCGCATCACCACCTCCACACCCGCCAAGGCGGCGATCTTCCCCGCCCAGGCGCCGCCGGCGTTGACCACCATGTCGGCCAGGAGCTCCAACTCGTCGCCGCCCACCAGGTCACGGCATCGGGCACCCACCACTCGGTCTCCTTCCCGGAGCAGGGCCACGACTTCGTGGTAGGTGTGCACCTGGGCTCCGTACTCCCGGGCCGAGGCGGCGTTCGCCTCGGTGGCGAGGAACGAGTCGGCTGCCGCATCCGGCACCCGGAAACAGCGGCTGATCGCGGGGTTCAGGGCTGGCTCCTCGGCCAGCATGTCCCTGGGGTCGACCTCTTCGACGGGGATGTCGGCTCGGCGGCACCCCTCCAGGAAAAGGGGGACGTAGTCGGGGTCGTCCCAGGGGGTGAGCACGAAGAACCCGCCGGTGTCCTCTATGCAATGGGGCATGATCCGTCTCAGGATCCGGTTCTCTTCGATGCACTCCACCGCCGCGGCCGGGTCCTTCACCACGTATCGGGCGCCGCTGTGCAACAGGCCGTGGTATCTGCCGGTGGTTCCGTGGTTGAGGTCCCGCTTCTCGACCAGGACCGCGTCGAACCCCCGCATCGCCAGATCCCGAAGGACACCGGTGCCGGTGGCTCCACCCCCGATCACCAGCACCTCGACATGCCGCCGCCTCATCGCGCACCGAGGCTAACCGGGCGGGGAGGGCTCTTCCTGGTAGGGTTCGCGGGGCGATGACCGACCAGGCCGTCCCCTCCGACCCCGTCCGGCGCTACGCCGGAATCCTGGCCCGAGGGTCCGGATGGATGAGGTTCCTGTCGGTGCTCCAGATCGTCGGCGGCTTGCTCTCGGCGGTCACCATCGTGGGGATCGTGGTCGCATGGATACCCATCTGGCTGGGGGTGCTGCTGTGGCAGGCGGCGGATGCCACCGCCAAGGCGAACTCTGAAGCCGACCCCGCCTCCATGGAGAGGGCTCTGGACAGGATCCAGTTCTTCTTCACCCTCAACGGGATCTTGACCCTAGTCGGGATCGGCCTCGGGATCCTCGCGTTCCTGATCGTGGTCTTCATGCTGGGCGGGCTGGCCGCCATCGGCGACCTACCCGGCCCCGGTGACCTGCCCACCTAGTCGTGAACCCCGAGGTCGACACCTATCTACAGACTGCCAGGTGGGCCGACGAGATCTCCGCCCTCCGGCCGATCCTCTCGAGTAGGGGCCTCACCGAGGAGATCAAGTGGCGCCAGCCCTGCTACACCCACCAGGGCAAGAACATCGTCATCCTCCAGGAGATGAAGGACTTCCTGTCGCTCATGTTCTTCAAAGGTGCCCTCCTGTCCGACCCGGCCGGGGTACTGGAGCCGGTGGGACCCAACGCCCGGTCGGCTCGACGGATCCGCTTCACCTCCACCCACGACGTCGAACGTCTCGCCGACGTGGTAGCCGACTACGTGGACGAGGCGATCGAGGTGGAACGCCGGGGCCTCGACGTAGGACCCGCTCCGGAGCCCGACCCACCGGAGGAGTTGGTCGAATGGTTCGAGCAGGACCCCGACCTGAAGGAGGCGTTCGAGTCCCTGACCCCCGGTCGCCGGAGGGAGTACATCCTGTACTTCTCGTCGGCCAAACGACCCGACACCCGCCGGTCGAGGATCGAACGTCACATCGAGAGGATCAAGTCCGGTCTGGGTCTGCGGGAACGGTGAGCAACACCACCCGTCTGGTAGCGGTCGGAGACGCGGTGGCGATAGGGGCGGCCACCTACCTGGGTTTCGTCTTCCACGGCGAACCCGCCGCCTGGGACCGGTTCGCGCTCACCGCCTCCGCGTTCTGGGTGGCCTGGATGGCGGCTGCCGCCCCCTTGGGCCTCTACCGGGCCGACGCCCTCTCGTCACCCTCTACCGGGTTCCGGCGGACCTGGGCGGCGTGGGTCTTCGCTGCCCCGCTCGGGGCGACGGTTCGGGCTTTCCTACTCGGGGCCCCCACCGTCCCGGTGGTGTTCGTCGTGGTGACCGCCCTGGTCGACGGTGGCGCCACTGCGGTCTGGAGGGCGGCTTCGGCTTGGTGGATCCGGCGCCGGACCTGACCGTGCCCGGGGTGGGATTCGAACCCACACGCCCTCGCGGGCAGCGGAGTTTAAGTCCGCCGCGTCTTCCTTTCCGCCACCCGGGCTATCCACACCAGGCTAGAAGCCATACTCGGGAGGACGCATAGGAGAGAGTGTCCGTGAGCCAACGTGTGCTGGAAATCGACGGTCGCCGCATCGAAGTGGTCAAGCCAGACAAGCCGATGTTCGCCGTCGAGGGGATCACCAAGGCCGATCTGATCGACTATTACCAGCGAATCGCCGAGGTCATGCTTCCCCACCTCCGCAACCGGCCGCTCACCTTGGAGCGGTATCCGGACGGGATCGACGCAGAGGGGTTCTACCAGAAAGAGGCCCCCGAATACTTCCCCGACTGGATCCGGACCGTCGAAATCGAAAAGGAGGAGGGAACCATTCGACAGGTGATCTGCGACGATGCAGCGACCCTGGTGTTCCTCGCCAACCAGGCCACCATCACCCCGCACACCTGGCTGAGCACCACCCACCATCTTCGCCGTCCCGACCGGATGGTCTTCGATCTCGACCCTGCAGACGGTGAGGTTGGAAAGGTCGCTGAGGCTGCGCGCCTGCTCTGGGACCTCCTCGACGAGCTGGGTCTTCGAGCACGGCTCATGACCACCGGTTCTCGGGGCTACCACCTGGTCGTCCCGCTAGTACCCGAAGCCGACTTCGACCAGGTGCGTCGGTTCGCCCGTAGATTCGCCGATCTGGCCGCGTCTCGCCGGCCCGACCTCGTTACCGTCGAAATCCGAAAGGCCCGACGCTCGGGAGTCTTCATCGACTACCTTCGCAACGGGTACGGGCAGACCACGGTGGCGCCGTACGCCGTCCGTGCTCGGCGGGGCGCGCCGGTAGCCACACCGATCGACTGGGAGGAACTATCCCGAGTTCGCCCGAGCAGCTACACGATCAGGAACATCCACAGACGTCTCGGACAGAAGAAGGACCCCTGGATGGACGATGGCGTCCCGTCACAACACCTCGAGCCCGCCGAGGAACGACTCCGGGAGCTGGCCTAGGTCAGACCGGCGACGATCCCGTCGAGCAGGTCCTGCTCCGACACCACTACCTCGGTGACCCCCAGCCGGCGGATCGACTCCCGGGCCACCACCGCTCCGGCCAGGATGACCGGCGCTCGGGCCGGGTCGAGGGCGGGGATGGCGGCGGTCTCCTCCACCGTCAGGGAGGCGAGCCGTTCTACCAGGCGATCCACCGCCAGACGGTCGAGCCGCGAGTGATGAACCCGCTCGCGGCTGTACCGGTCGAGACCCAGCGAGATGGCTGCCAGGCTGGTCCACGTTCCCGCCACCCCGATCACCGTCCCGATGCGGTCGGGAAGCTCCACCCGACGGAGTTCGTCTGCCACCAGTCGCGACGCCGCCTCGAGCTGCTCGAACGGGCAGGGCCGGTCGGGTAGGGCCAGGTCGGTGAGCACCACCGAACCCACGTCGACCGACACCTCGCCGTCCGACCATACGAACTCGGTGGATCCGCCGCCGATGTCGACCACCAGGAAGGGCCCCGATCCCGGCGGGTCGGAGGTGGCGCCGAGATAGGACAGCCGGGCCTCCTCGCGTCCGTCGATCACCTCCGGCTCCACCCCCAACACTTGAGCGACCCTGGCGAGGAACCCGTCGCGGTCGGTGGCCCGGCGTGACGCCGAGGTCGCCACCGCCCTAACCCGGTCGGGCCGGTGCCGCCGCAGGATCTCCCCGTATTCGCCGAGCACCGTGAGGGTTCTCTCCACCGCCTCGGGGTCGAACCGCCCGTCCGGTCCGATGCCCCGACCCAGGCCGGTGACCCGCTGGAGTCTGAGCACCTCCCGGCCGTCCTCGACCACCAGGAGCCGCATCGAGTTGGTGCCGATGTCGACCGCCGCCAGGCGGGTCATCTCGGTTCCCTCCATTCGGGGTTGACGCGCACCTCGGTTCCTACCAGAACGCAGGGCCGGTCGCAGTCCAGCGGCTCCACCCACCAGGACACCGCCTCACCCACCGGGTTGTCGTTGCCTGCCCGATGATCGGCGTAGTGGGCGTGGAGACATTTCACCCCTCGGGCCGCTCCCGCCACCCCACCGGTGGGTCGGGGTGAGGCGTCCGGGGGTAGGAGGGCGTCTCTCTCGGAGGCGTACCGGCGGTGGGTTTCCTCCAGTCTCCGGGCGAACTCGGGGTCTATCTCGGCCCGCTTCTCCATCCGCTTCACCCCGCCGATCGACTCGAGCCGACCCACCCGCTTGGTCGCCAACGGGCAAGTCAGCCAGTACCGGGTGGGGAACGGGGTGCCGTCGTCGAGCAGGGGAGGCACCGCTACCACCACCGGCAATCCGAGATGGCATCTCGACACGACTTCGACCGGAGCCCGGAGAGGCCTTCCGATCTGAACCTCGACTACCTGGGCGTCGCTCACCCCGTCAGGTCGGCCCCGGTGAGGAACGCCCAGATCCGCTCCCACCACGACGGGTCTTCCTCGCCGACGGTCGGAGCGGCCGCCTCGGGGGGATCGTCCATCCCCGGGTCGATCACCACGAAGGCCTCTTCTCCGGGACGCACGTAACCGAGACGCTCCCGAGCCAGACGTTCGATCTCGAGCGGCGTCTGGAGGGCTTCGATCCGTTCCTCGAGCTGGGCGTTGGCCGCCTCCAGCTCGGCCAGGTAGCTGCGAGCCGCGGCGATCTCCTGACGTTGACGGACGATGTCCCTGAACGGAAGGACGTTGGTCAGAAGAGCCAACGCCACCACCAGCAAAGCCACCGGACCGAAGACCAGCACGGGGCGTTTCAGGGCGAAACTCACCCCAACCTCCGGAAGGCTGCCCAACCCGCATATCGAGCCTGATCACCGAGGCGTTCCTCGATCCTGAGGAGCTCGTTGTATTTGGCTGTGCGTTCCGATCGGGCCGGCGCTCCCGTCTTGATCTGCCCGGCGTTGGTAGCCACCGCCAGATGGGCGATGAAGGTGTCCTCCGTCTCCCCCGACCGGTGACTCACCATGCGCCGGTAGCCGGCCCGCTCCGCCAACTCCATGGTGTGGAGGGTCTCCGACAGGGTTCCGATCTGGTTCACCTTCACAAGGATGGCATTGGCGACGCCTTCGGTGATGCCTTTCCGGAGCAACTCCTCGTTGGTGACGAACACGTCGTCCCCGACGAGCTGCACCCGTCCCCCCAGCCGCGAGGTGAGCAGACGCCAACCTTCCCAGTCGTCCTCGGCCATTCCGTCTTCGATCGACACCAGCGGATAGTCGTCCACCAGGGACGACAGCAGGTCGGCCATCTCGACGGCCGACAGCTCTTTCCCCTCTAGTTCGTATCGTCCTTCCCGATGCAGCTCGGTGGCGGCCACGTCCAGAGCGAAAGCGACCTCCTCCCCCAGCTCGTAACCGGCTGTCTCCACCGCTTCGGACAACACGTCGAGGGCGGCCCGGCTGGTCGCCAGATTGGGGGCGAATCCGCCTTCGTCCCCCACGTTGGTGGCCAGGCCCCGCCCCCCCAACACCCGGCGGAGCGCCTGATAGATCTCGGCTCCGGCCCTCAGCGCCTCCCGGAACGAACCCAGCCCGCCGGGAACCAGCATGAACTCCTGGATGTCGATCGAGTTGGCGGCGTGAGCACCTCCGTTGACCACGTTGAGGCAGGGAACCGGGAGCACCCGGGCCGCCGGCCCACCCAGGTACCGGAACAGGGGCAGGCCGAGCTGGTCGGCGACGGCCCGGGCGCATGCCAGCGACACCGCCAGCATGGCGTTGGCGCCGATCTCGGCTTTGTTGGGGGTGGAGTCCAGGTCGATCATCGCCTGGTCGACCCTCTCCTGATCCGAGGCGTCGAGTCCGACGAGGCGGGGACCTATCACCGTGTGGACGTTCCGGACCGCTTTGGTGACCCCCTTTCCTCCGTATCTCTCGCCGCCGTCTCGGAGTTCCACCGCCTCGGCGGCGCCGGTGGAAGCACCGGACGGCACCGCGGCGCGCCCGAACCCGCCGCCCTCCAGCCGCACGTCGGCCTCCACCGTGGGTGTTCCCCGCGAATCGAGGATCTCTCTCGCCGTGACCTCGACTATCCGTGTCGAACCCAACTTCGACCTCCTGGTCGGACGAACCTAACAGCCCGTCTCCGACTCTTTGACCGACTCCCAACGGCGGTCCAGCTCCTCCAGCCCGACACCCTCCATCGGCCCCATCCGTTCCATCTCCCTGAACCGCCGCTCGAAACGCTCGGTTGCCCGTCGTAACGCCACCTCCGGGTCGGCTCCCAGCCGGCGGGCCAGGTTGACCACGCTGAACAGCAGATCGCCCAGCTCTTCGGCTGCCCGTTGGGGACGGTCGAGCTCTCGGGTCAGCTCCTCCAGCTCCTCCCTGATCTTCTCCACCACTCCCCCCGAGTCGGGCCAATCGAACCCCACCTTGGCGGCCCGCTGCTGGACCTCGACGGCTCGGGAGAGAGCCGGCATACCCCGGGGCACCCCGTCGAGAAGGGAACCCGCCTCCCCCTTCTCCTCCGCCTTGATCCGATCCCAGTTGCGTTTCACTTCGGCCGCGTCGGCGACCTCCACGTCGCCGAAGACGTGGGGGTGGCGACGCACCAGCTTGCGACGAAGCCTCTCACCCACGTCGTCGACGTCGAAAGCTCCCCGTTCGGCTGCTATCACCGTGTGGAAGAGGATCTGGAGGAGGACGTCTCCCAGCTCCTCCTCCAACTCGGAGTAGGCCACCCAGTCGGTCTCCTCGGGGAGCCGGGAGATGGCGTCCACCAGCTCGAAGGTCTCCTCGATCAGATGCTCGACCAGCGAGCTGTGGGTCTGCCGGCGGTCCCAAGGGCACTCCGCCCGGAGACGGCGCATCACCTGGACGGCACCCACCCATCCGCCGTGGGTGGCCGGTATGAACAGGCTGGTGCGGAGACCGGCCCGGTCTGGCGGGATCGCAGCGGGAACGAAGGTCTCGACCTGTTCCTTCGGGCCTCCCAGATCCGAGAGGACGGTGACGGGGGTGTCCTCGGGCAGGGCCCTGTCGAGTACGACGGCCAGGTCGGCGAGCAGTTCCGGGCTGTCGACTTGGGCGATGACGGTCGGCGCGTCCACCACCAGGGGGTTGGGGAGGCGATGGGCATCGATCAACCTGAAGCCGTCGGCCAGCGGGTCGATCCCCAACCGTTCCCACACCAGGTCGAGGAACGACGGGGCGTCGATGATCTCGACCGGGATCCCCTCGGCGGCGGCCTCCTCGGCGAGGATCCTCGCCGCGGTCTCCCCCACCCGAGGGCTTCCCGGGACGGCGTAGACGACGGGGCCGTGGCGGGCCAGCTCGAGCACCCGGTCGGCGATCATCCGATAGGCATGCTCGAAGTCGTCGGCCTGCTCGTAGAGGTCGTCACACGAGGTCACCGGTCGGCTGTCCGCCAGCTGGGCGGCGGCGGGATGGTCGAGGGTGCGCACCACCACCGGAATGGAGGGATCGGCCAGGTGGGGGCGGGCCTGGGCGGGGAGGTAGGTCGGATCCCCGGGGCCGAGCCCGACCAGGATCACTCTGGGGGCAGTACCTGGGGTACCGGCGTCGTCACCCATCGTCCGTACTCCGGGTCGACCTGAACGTCGGCTTCGGTCACCACCTCGAGCAGCCATTCCTGGAACAGGCGGGGACCTCTCTCGGCTTCCAGGGCGGCCACCAGCTCCTCCCGGACCTCGTCGAGGCTGGGGGTGGTTCGCCGGTCGACGATGAGCAGGTGGTATCCGAACTGGGAACGGACCGGCCCGGTGAGCTGTCCCAGCGGGGCTTCCATCGCCGCCACCCCGAACTCGGGGACGTACTGGCCCAGGCTCCTGCACCCCAGATCTCCTGCGTTCTCGGCCACCGACGGGTCGACCGACACCTCCTTGGCGACCTCGGCGAACGCCTCACCCTCCTCGATTCGTTGCCGGGCCTCGACCGCCTCTTCCTCGGTCTCGGTGACCAGATGCCGCACACATGCCTCGGTCAGGTCGAGGATCCGGGTGTCGTACGCCTCCTGGATGTCGTCTTCGGTGAGTTCGCCTGCCTCCTCCACCAGCTTCTCCTGGAGGGCCTCGACGACGAGCTGTTGCCGGGCGATGCGCCGCACCTTGTCGTCGTCGAGGTCCTCGGCGGCGAGGAAGTCCTCCCAGCTGGTACCCGACTCCTCGATCCGGGTTCGGACTTCGGCGACCCGGTCTTCCACCTCCTCGTCGGAGACTTCGATCCCGAACTGCTCGGCCGCCGCCTGAAACACCACCGCCTCCACGATCAGGTTCCTCAACTCGGCGACGAAGGCGTCCTCTTCGACGGCTTCCCCCCCGGCGGCCTGCTCGACTTGGTCGAGGGTGATCTGGGTACCCCCCACCGTGGCGACCACCGTCGAGCCGCCGGCGCAGGCGGCGAGGACGAACAGCATGGCGGCGAGGGTTGTGAGAAAACGACGCACTGGAACCTCGGGATGCGAGGAGTTCATGCTAGCCGTCCCCGTCGGGCTACGAATCCGGCCACATCCGTCGGATGAAGTCGATCAGCCCGGCGACTGGGGGTTGAGGCGCCGGGATGTAGAGGACCTGACCGCCTGCGTCTCCCGGCCTCACCACCGCTCTCCTCTCGATCCGTTCCAGACGGACCTCCTGGCTGGACGACAGCTCGACGGGCGCCAGTCTCACTTCGCTGCGTAGTCTCACCACCTCCGTCAATCCCACCCTGGCCGCTTCGACCCGCAGGTGGGCCACTTCGAGGAGCCGGCGGGCCTCGTCGGGGATCGGCCCGTAGCGGTCCGTCCACTCGGCCTCCACGTCGTCCACCTCTTCGTGGGTTCGGGCCGACGCCAATCTGCGGTACGCCTCGAGCCGGAGGGGCAGCTCGGGCACGTAGTCGTCGGGTAGGTGGGCGTCCACGGGGAGGTCGATCCGGATCTCGGCTGGCTGTTCTTCGACGGGTCGACCTTCCAACTCGTCGACCGCTTCCGCCACCAGCTCGGCGTACAGGTCGAAACCGACCGCGGCGATGTGGCCCGACTGGATGCGCCCCAGGATCGATCCGGCCCCTCGGATCTCGAGATCCCGCATGGCCACCATGAATCCCGAACCCAGGTCGGTGGCCTCGCCGATCGCCTCGAGCCGGCGGTGGGCGTCCTCGGGAAGGATCAAGTCGGGCGGATGGAACAGGTAGGCGTAGGCCCGCTGACTGGATCTGCCTACCCGTCCCCGAAGCTGGTAGAGCTGTGACAGGCCCAGCAGGTCGGCCCTCTCGACGATCAAGGTGTTGACCTGGGGCAAGTCCAGTCCCGACTCGATGATGGTGGTGGCCACCATCACGTCGTACTCCCTGTTCCAGAAGTCGAGCATCACCTGTTCCAGGTCGCCTTCGGACATCTGGCCGTGGGCCACCACGTAGCGGGCGTCGGGAACCAGCGACTGGAGTCGGGCCAGAGCATGGTCGATCGACCGCACCCGGTTGTGGACGTAGAAGACCTGACCTTCTCGGAGCAGTTCCCGCCGAATGGCTGCCGCGACGGCCTGTTCGTCGTAGGGACCCACGAAGGTGAGGATCGGGTGGCGGTCCTCGGGTGGGGTTCGAATGTGGCTGACGTCCCGGATGCCGGTTAGAGCCATCTCCAGGGTACGAGGGATGGGAGTGGCGGTGAGGGTGAGGACGTCGACCCCGGTCTTCAGCTCCTTGATCCGATCCTTGGCGCCGACCCCGAACCGCTGTTCCTCGTCGACCACCAGCAGCCCCAGATCCTTCCAGCGGACGTCCGGGGAGAGGAGCCGATGGGTGCCTATCACCACGTCTACCTCTCCGGCCTCGATCCCCCGCACGATGCGGCGGGCCTGGGCCGGGGCGACGAAACGGGACAGCATCTCGACCCGTATCGGGTAAGAGGCGAACCGCTCGGAGAAGGTCTGGTGGTGCTGCTGTGCCAGCAGGGTGGTGGGGCACAGGACCGCCACCTGTTTGCCGTCCATCACCGCTTTGAATGCCGCCCTGATGGCCACTTCGGTCTTGCCGTAGCCGACGTCGCCGAACACCAGACGATCCATCGGCCGGTCGGATTCCATGTCGGCTTTGACCTCTCTGATCGCCGTGAGCTGGTCGGGCGTCTCTTCGTAGGGGAAGGCGGCTTCCATCTCCGCTTGCCACGGCGAGTCCGGGGAGAAGGCGTGTCCGGTGGCCCGGGCCCGGGCCCTGTGGAGGCGGACCACCTCCTCGGCAACCGCGGCCACCGCCTTCCGCACCCGGCTGCGGGTCTCCGACCAGTCCTTGCCACCCATCCGGGACAGCCTGGGGGTCTCCCCGCCGGTGTACGGCCTGACGGAGGCGAGCTGATCCACCGGGACGTACAGTCGATCCTCGCCCGCGTAGGCGATCACCAGGTAGTCCCGTTCCACCCCGGCCATCTCCCGAGTCACCAGACCTTCGAACCGGCCGATGCCGTGGCGTCGGTGCACCACGTAGTCTCCCGGACGAAGGTCACCGAATGCGGGGCGGCCGTGGCGCCCACCCCCGCTCCTTCGCCGGGCACGCCTCCTACCGGCTAGTTCCCGTTCGCCGAGAACCGCGACCCGCAGGCCGGGCGCCACGAAGCCCCGATGGATCCCCTCCTCGACCACCGTGGCTTCTCGCCTCATCTCCGTCGACCGGAGAAGCGCCAGTCCGTGGTCGGCGAGGACCGAGGCCACCCTGTCTGCAGCCGCGGGACCGTCCATGGCCACCGCCACCCGGTAACCGTCCTCGATCAGTTGCCCTAGGGCCTGGGCCACCGATGCCGGATCACCCGGGGTTCCCCTAAATGGGACGACTTCCAGGGTGGGGTCGTCGGGACCGGTCGGGACCGGCGGCATCTCCAGTCCGGTGGGTCGTAGCTCGACGAACAGGCTCGGATGGTCGGCGGCGTCGGGACCTTCCCGTCCCCAGGTGGGAGCCAGCGTCTCGGCGAGGTCGGCCTCCTCCTTCCGGAGCTCTCTGCTCCGGTCGATGGACCTGGCCGGGTCGACCATCACAACTTGCACCGAATCGGTCAGCTCGTCGACCAGCCCGGCCGCCTCTGCGAACCAGGGCAGCCACGATTCCATGCCCGGGAAGAACAGACCATCGGCCAGCCGCTGCCAGACGGAGGCATTCCACGGCTCGGCCTCCATCAGCTTCACGGCCCGCTCCTCGACCTCCGGGGCGGGTCGGAATTCCCTCGCCGGGTATGCGACCAGCCGCTCCGCCGAGCCGGCCGATCGCTGGTCAGCCACCGAGAAGACCCTCACTTCTTCCACGGTGTCGCCGAACAGGTCGAGTCGGATCGGATGCTCCCCCTGGGCCGGATAGACATCGAATATCCCGCCCCGCACCGCGAACTCGCCCCGGGATTCCACCCGGTCGGTCCGGTGGTAGCCCAGCTCCGCCAACCGTCGGGCCAGGTCGACCAGATCCACTTCGTCGCCCCGCTCGACGACTATCGGGTCCGGCGGCGAAGGGCTCACCCGTTGAGCGGCGGCCCTGACCGAGGCCACCACCACCAGGCCCGGCTCGCCCTGGATCAACCTGTGGCGGGCCTCGGCTCTCCGGGCCATGGTCGATCCGTTGGGTGAGAGATGTTCGAAGGGGAGGGTCTCCCAGGCGGGCATCACCAGAACCGGCCGCCAGAACAGGGAGATGTCGTCGGCGAGATCTTCGGCGTCCCGCTCGCCGGGCACCACGACGAGCACCGGCCGGTCTGCCCGGGAGGCCAGACCGCCGATGGCGAAGGCACGCGCCGCCGCGGGAACCGCCCACCTTTGACCGGGGAGCTGGACGCCGCGCCACCGTTCGAGGAGAGAGCGAAGGGGTGCGGTCATCGGACCCCTGGATGCTACCCGGCGGCAGGGCTCATCACCGGGACTCGAATTCGTGTCACACCCAGTCGATATGTTGGGATCATGAACGTTGTATGTAGGGATTCGATGGTCGCTGCCAGCCGGCAGTCGGGCGGCGTGGTAGCCGAAGAGCGTTCCACCGATGCCGTGGAGGCAGAGCTTGTCGCGCTGGAGCGTCTGGTGTCCCGGATCCGGGCACGCCAGTGCGAACTGGTCGAGGAGCTCGAACGTCGTGCGGTCGTCGCCATCGACGGGGCTCGGACGATGGTCGACTGGATAGCGGCCAAGCTCGACGTCGGGCACGACCTGGCCCGCAGCCTGGTTTCGGGAGCCCGCGCCCTGGCCGGGTTCGACGACCTGAAGCGGGTCCTCGCCGACGGGACGGCTTCGTTCGATCGTATCCGACTGGTCGCCTCCTACGCCGATCCCGGCAGCGGCGCCGCGGCGTTGGAGGCCTCGTACCGGTACGACCTGGCCGGGCTGACGAGGCTGGCTGCCCGCCGCCGGCGGATCACCCGACACCGGGAGAGGGAGGCAGCCCGGGACCGCTACCTGGTCATCCAGCCCGACCTGTTCGACTGCACCTGGAAGCTGTGGGGCCGGCTGACCGCGACCGAAGGGTCCCTGGTGGAATCGACCCTCAGGGAGCGTGCGGATGCGCTTCCCGACTTCCCCGGTGGACCGGAACCCCTTCCTCAGCGCATGGCGAGCGCCCTGGTGGGGCTGTGTCAGGATTCGGGTGCCGCCGATGGAGGACCCACCCTGCCAGAGGTGACGGTCTTCGTCGACGCCGAGCTGGCGGCTCGGACCCGCGCCGAGGCGGGTGGCTATGTGGTCTCTGGCCCCCGGGTCGGTCCCTCGACCCTCGAGGAGCTGCTCTGCGGCTCACGGGTGGGAGTTCTGGAGCATCGGTCCGAGGGGTCGTTGATCCGGATCGGCGACCACCGTCAAACCATCCCCGCCGCGGTGCGGCGCTTCATCTACCACAGGGACGCAGGGGTGTGCTCGATCTCGGGATGCACCAGTCGGTACCGGCTCCAACCCCATCACCTGACCCCTCGGAGTCGGGGAGGCGCCAATCATCCCGAGAACCTGGCCCTGGTCTGCTGGTATCACCATCACCGGGTGATCCACCAGCTGGGTTTCAGGATCGATCCGGAGTCTCCACCCAACGCCCGCCGGCTCGTTCCCCCCGACGACCGGCCACCTCCCTGAACTACAGGAAGCTTTCGAGTTGACTAGGGGCATGCTCCGAAAGCTCGAACTGCCCACACCCGAGGAAGCACTTCCCGGCCGATCCGATCCGATACCGGTTCCCGAGCGTCACTTCGTGCTGGGCACACCACTCGCGCCCCCCTTCCCGGCCGACACCGAGGTGGCGGTCTTCGGGATGGGTTGCTTCTGGGGAGCCGAGCGCCGGTTCTGGAAGCTCCCGGGTGTGTACACCACCGCCGTGGGTTACGCCGGCGGGTACACGCCGAATCCCACCTACGAAGAGGTCTGCTCCGGCCTGACCGGGCATGCCGAGGTGGTCCAGGTGGTCTTCCACCCGAACCGGATCGGATACGGCGACCTCCTTCGGGTGTTTTGGGAGACCCACGACCCGACCACGGGCTACCGGCAGGGAAACGACGTGGGTACCCAGTACCGGTCGGCGATCTACACGACGACCGAGGAGCAGCTCGCCACGGCCGAGAGGTCCCGGGACGTCTACCAGGCCGAGCTCACCCGCCACGGTCTGGGCCGCATAACCACCGAGATCAGGCCGCTCGACCGCTTCTTCTACGCCGAGGAGTACCACCAGCAGTACTTGGCCAAGAACCCCTACGGCTACGACTGCCACGCCAACACGGGGATCCGCTATCCGGACTGACCGTTCAAGACCGAGGCAGACTCGACCGATTACATTGCGATCGACCATTCGACGGTGACTACGCATCTGGTGAACACTGCCTGGTTCGCGGACGGAGTCCCGGACATGCACGCCGGGAACTTCGCCATCCTGATGACCGACGTCCAGGGATCGACCTATCTCTGGAGCATCGACCAGGAGGGCATGTGGGAGGCCCTCAACATCCACCATCGGGTCATAACCGACGCGGTGGAACGGCTCGGCGGGCAGAACTTCACCACGGC
>FLYL01000612.1_pt1 | contig 19407 bp, 17 predicted proteins | sample 1122611 | NCBI WGS metagenome assembly FLYL01 (sample SAMEA4346791, study PRJEB14843) | hot springs metagenome | biome: Terrestrial Biome; feature: Habitat; material: Sediment | place: India | collected 2012-06-12 | depth 1760 m
GGCGGCCACCGCCTCGGCCCGGTCGGGAGAGACCAACGCCGGGTCGATCAGGACCAGACGATCGAAGCAGCCGTACCTGATCTGCGCCGCGGTCACCGCCATCCCACCCAGCGAATGTCCCACCCCGACCCGACGTCCCGCCTCCCCGCCGAAGCTCTCCGCAACGGAACCCACATCCGACGCGTAGTCCCAAACGTTGGGCGGGCCTGTCGGCCGCGGGGTGTCTCCATGGCCCCGCAGGTCGACCGCCACCAGGGTGGCGCCGCAGCGCGCCGACCGGAGCGCCCGCACCGTGGGTGCCCAGATCTCCTTGTGGAACCCGGTGGGATGGGCGAAGACGACCACGTCTTCGTCACCTGGCCAGACCAGAACCGCCAGGTCGACGTCCTCTCCCGGTACCTCCGATCGACGAGCGGAGGAAACGACTTCGGCGAGGGTCTCCATCCCCGAGGCAGGCTATCCGGCCGGTTCGAGGTTAGGGTTGAGCCGGTGGCGAACAGCATCGTCATCGCCGAGGACGCGATGGTGGTCCGGGAGGGTCTCCGCACCCTCCTCGAAGGAGTCGGATATCGGATCTGCTCGGCGGTCGAGTCGTACGACGAACTCCTCGACGCGGTGGAACGAGACCGCCCCGATGTGGTGGTGACCGACATCCGCATGCCGCCCACCCGCACCGACGAGGGGGTGAGGGCCGCACTCACCATCCGACGCTGCCACCCGTCTATCGGAGTAGTGGTCCTCTCCCAGTACCTGGAACCCGGACTCGCGGTGGAGTTGTTCGCCCAAGGCGCCGACGGCCTCGCCTATCTCTTGAAGGAACGGGTGGGTGACGTGGATCAGCTGCGACATGCGATCGAGGAGGTTGCGGCGGGCCGTTCGGTGATCGACACTCGGGTGGTCGAGACCCTGGTGCGAGTGAGCACCCCGAAACGCTCCCCCCTCGCCGACCTCACCGAGCGGGAGCTGGAAGTGCTGACCGAGATGGCCACGGGCAAGAGCAACTCCGCCATCGCCGATAGCCTCTACCTCAGCGAGAGAGCCATCGAGAAGCACATCGGCTCGATATTCACCAAGCTGGGACTACTCCCCGAGAAGGAGACCAATCGCCGGGTCCGAGCCGTCCTCATGTACCTTTCCGAGCGGAACTAGAGGTGGGGTTTTCCGCACTTGAAATCAAGTGCCACCACCGTGGATCAGTAGCGCTTTGCCTGGGAACATGAAGCCATGACGTCCCGACCGGTCCGCGTCCTCATCGTCGACGACCAGGAGGCTTTCCGTTCCGCTGCCCGCATGGTGGTGATGCTGACCGACGGCTACGAGGTGGTGGGTGAGGCCGAGAGTGGCGAGGAAGGAGTCCGGTTGGCCAATGAGTTGTCACCCGACCTGGTCCTCATGGACATCAATCTGCCGGGTATCGACGGACTGGAGGCGACCCGCCAGATCACGTCGACTAACCCCAAACTGAAGGTGATGGTCTTCTCCACCTACGAAGCGAGCGAGTACCGGTCCCGGGCTCTCGAAGCGGGAGCAGTCGCCTTCGTGTCAAAGGCCGACTTCGACCCCGCCGTCCTGGTTGCCACCTGGGAGTCGGCCTAGCCGACTCTTGCCGGAACCACCCGCCCTATCACTCGGGTGGGCGAACCGGGACTCGATTCGATCACCAGAGCGCCTCCGACGGCCTCCAACCGGTCGGCCATGTTGGCCAGGCCGGAACCCTCATCCAGATCTTCGATGTCGAAGCCCGGACCCTGGTCCCGAACCTCGAACTCCAGCGCCCCTTCGGTGTCGGTGAGCGTCACCTCGATCGGGGGAACCCCATGTTTGACGGCGTTGGTCACGGCCTCGGAGATGACGAAGTAGGCCGTCGCTTCGATCTCGGACGGATAACGCTGTAGGCCCTGTCGGTCCACAACCACCTCGACTGGCGCCGATCTCGCCAGATCGGCCACGGCCTTTCCCAAACCTTCACTCTCCAGGACCGCCGGGTAGACGCCCTTGGCCAGAGATCGCACGTCGTCGAGGGCCGCCTGGGCCTCCCCGGCGAGCTCGTCGAGCACCCGGGTCAGGTCGGTTGCACCGTGTCTGCCGGCGAGTTGGGAAGCCACACCGAGCTTCACCTTCAAGGCGACGATGTACTGCTCGGCGCCTTCGTGGAGGTCCCGTTCCAGACGTTTGCGTTCGGCATCCTGGACCTCCATGAGCCGAGCCCGAGACGCCTCCAAATCCGCGGCCCGGGCGGCCAACGACTCGTTCAGCCAGCGGTGTCCGAGGACCGCCGCAGCCGAACCTGCCAGGCCCGAGACCAGCTCCCGTTCGACCGATGAGAGAGCACCTCCCCGCACGCCGATCACTTGCAGAGCTCCCACCAGCTCCCCCGAATGGATCGCAGGAAAAACGTCGTCGCCGTCGAGCGCGGGAGGCGACGACGGCTCGTCGGTCGGCGGAGAGGCCGCTGCGAGCTCCATCGATGTCTCGTCGCCCAACCAGACCAGGGCGCGTTGCGCCCCGGTGGCATCCCGAAGCAATACCGCGAGCCGGGCGATCAGCCGGTCGTCGTCTTCCGCATGGGAAAGCCTGCCGATCACTTCCGAGAGAACCTCGTAGGGGGTGACCGTTTGGCCGAATACCAGGCGGTTGGCCCACCGGACGGCTCCCAGACGCACCGGCTCGAAGGCCACGGCGACCACCGCGGTGCCCACGATCGGTAGTAGCAGCTCTCCGTCTCCGCTGCCGAACAGCGATCCGAGACCCACGACGACCGTCGCATAGGTCGCGGTGATGAATGCTCCCACGAGGGCGGTGGTGATGGCTCTGCTGAGGACTGAGTCGATGTCATACAGCCGGTACCTGAGCACCGCCACGCCTACCGCCAAGGGCACCGAGGCGAACGCCACGGCCACCGCCATCTCCTGCCAGAAGAAGCGCGTAGCTGCCGCGCCGCCGCTGCTGACGAACATCAGAACGAAAGTGACGATGACGAGCCCGGCCGAGAACGCGAGCCACTTGATCTGAAGCCGCTCCTCGCCTCGGGAAGACCGGTATCTGACGATGAGGGAGATCCCCGATCCGACGAAACCGACCATGAGGATTGGGAAGAACGACTGGGACAGCACGTCGCCCAACGGTTTGGTGGCTTCGTAGAGGGGGCTGGATCCGCCGCCTTGGGCGACGTCACCTCCCCATCCGCCGTTGAGCAGGGCCGCTGCCCCGCCCAACACCACTCCGAGTCCCTGGGCCCACCAGAGCGGGCGCCAGCGTCGGGACGGTAGGTTCCCGTCGGGAAAGCGCAGCAGGGTGGCGGACAATCCGAAGACGGAGATCGTCGCCAAGACATCCGCCGCCGTATGGAGCCAATCCCCAGTGGCTGCGGCGATGATGGCGAACGCCAACCACATGCCCGTCCCCGACGAGGCCAGCAGCCACCCGACCGGGTTGCGGGGAACCCTGTGAGCCAATACCAGTCCCACGGCCAACGTGACGGTCGCCGGTACCGTCCAAGGGAAGTTGCCGGACGGATCGAGCACCACCGCGACCAGCAAGGAGCCGACACCCACCCCGCCGAGCACGGTATACCCCGCCTTCATCGGGACGCCCCGAGCGGGACGGTCCCCCGAACCGCGGTTCCCTTTCCCGGCGCCGAGATGAGCTCCAGGGTTCCTTCCACCGCGTCGAGGCGGTCGATGATGTTGATCAGCCCGCCCTGAGGAGGGGAGGCATCCGGGTCGAAACCGATGCCGTCGTCCTTGACCTCGAACTCCACACTCCGGCCGTCGGAAACGATCGAGACCACCACCGAGCGGGCCCTGGCGTGCCGGATGGAGTTACGTGCTGCTTCCAGGATGGCGAAGAACAGAGTGGACTCCACCTGGCTGGGAGCCCGGCCGACCCCGGCCGCCTGAATGGCGACCGGCACGGAGGCGCGCTGCAGCGTCGCGGTCAGGGCGGCGACGAGACCTTCAGCCTCCAACAACGGCGGGAAGATGCCCCTCGCCAGATTCCGCAGCGACTCGACCGTGAGGTCGCATTCTGCCTTGATCTCATCGAGGACCGCCTCGACCTGGTCCGCGCCGGCTTTCTCCGCGAGGGCCGCCGCCAGACCCACCTTGATCTTCAACGCCACGAGCCGCTGCTGGGCCCCATCGTGCAGATCACGCTCGATGCGGCGCCGGGTCTCGTCTTGAAGCTCGACGATCCTGCGTCTGGACTGCCGAAGCTCGTCGACTCTCTGCTTGAGATCCTCGGTGAGAAGAATGTTGCGTAGGGCCAGACCGAGTCCTGCAGCCACCTGGTTCAACAGCCGGAGATCGGGTGGGGTCAGGGGGTTGTCACGAGAGTTGGCCAGCCCTACCGCCCCGAGCCGTTCCCCGTCGTGGGTCACCGGCACGGCCTCGAGTTCGGGGTCCCCGATTTCGGGGAGCCTCGAGTCGCCCGGCCACGATGCCGCGAGACGGTAACCGTCCCCTCTCCTGATCCAGATGCCGGATGCGACAGCGGTCGTTCCCTCGACCAGGGATCGAGCGATCTGGTCGAGGATCTGAGGATCGGCCGCCGACACACCCTGAGAGAAGAATGAGAGAACCTGATATGCAGAAACCGAACGCCCGAACACCACCCTGTCCACATAACGGGTAAGACTCCTACGAATCGGCTGGAAAGCCAGGGCCACGATCGTGGTTGCCAAAATGCCGAGCCAACGGTTGGAGCCACCAACACCGAAGAGCTGACCCAACCCCACCACCACGGCGACATAGACGCCGGTTATGAACAGACCCAAGCCGGCGTACACGATGCTCTTCGAGATGACCACGTCCACGTCGAAGAGACGGTGCCTGGCGATCGCGATCCCGAAGGAACCCACGAGCACCACGATCGATAATCCAGCCGCCCAGAGCGCGAGATCGAGCCGGCCTGCCACCTCGTCGACCAGAAGAGCGGTACCCAGGAGAAAGACGGTGACCATGGCTCCCCAGACCACCCATTTGATCTGGCTTCGAACCTCGTCACTGGAACGGCGGAATCTGGCTATGAGCGACCCGACCGAGAGAAGCGCCAGAACTCCCAAGGTCGGATATCCGACGGTGACCATGGAAGACGTCACCGTGCGGAAGCCGCCCTCCGTGTCCTGTGTTTGTCCCAGAGTCAGAGTTCCCGAGGGCCTCGCCTCCCAGATCAAACCGCCGGCAACTACCACGAGCACGGCGATGATCAGCCAGAAGAGCCATCGCCAGCGGGGCGAAGGGAGTCTTCCGTCGGGAAAGAGCAAGAGCCCCAGCGTCATCGGGACGAAGATTCCCAGCCAGCTCCAGTTGACCATGGTGGCCACCAGCCCAAGCCAGGTGGGAAGCTCGGCCGGTACGACCTCGAGGATCGAACCCGGCCCGTTGAAAGTGACCAGGACTCCGGCGGCAGCACAGTAGGCCCCGGTGAGCGCCCCCGCCCAGGCAAAAGCCCAAATCGCGGCGTTGCGAGGCTGCTGAGCAACGGTCAACCAGACGATCACGGATGCACCCACCGCGAGTAGTCCGTTGTGGAGCATCCACTCGATCCACAGGTTGGATCCGTACCCACCGGCCACCGCGAGGCCGATGCCGCCCACCGCACCCGACACCGAGATGATGGCCATGAGCCGGCCGACCAGGACCCTGTCCCGGTCTGTCATCGGGATCTCCTCGGAAAGCGATACGCCTGAACCGGAGTGACTCGACCTTTGACCGTCTCCGGGGGAAGCTCCTCGGCATCGACCGGAGCGTCCATGGCCAGCATGGTCGCCTCGCTGAGGATGGTTTCGCCGGGTTCGGCCCACTGCTGGAGGCGGGCGCTCAGATTGACGGTGTCGCCGACCAGGGTGTACTCCAGCCGCTCTTCGGAGCCGAGGAGGGCCGCCGCCACCTGCCCCGTCGACAGGCCGATGCCGAGAACAAACGGCTCCGAACCCATTCCCGCCCATTCCTGGTTCACCGTCTGCTGAGCGGCGTGCATGGCGCGGGCGGCTTGGAAGGCTCGGGAGGCATGGTCTCGGAGCGGCTCGGGGGCCCCGAACACCGCCATGACGGCATCACCCACGAACTGCATGACAGTGCCCCCGTGATCCAGGATGGCACGGTTCATCTCTGCTCGGTGGCGGTTCAGCTGCGCCGCGAGGACGGCAGGCTCGGTTCGCTCGGCGATGCCCGAGTAACCGCGAATGTCGGACATCAGCACCGTTACTTCCAGCTCCTCGGTGTGACCGATCCGGCGTCCCTCACGCCGCAGCTTGTCGGCGATACCGCCGGGCAGGAGCCGCGACAGCTCTTCGCCCTGCTCCTCCCGGTCGGCGATCGCCCTCTGCAGGGTCTTGAGGAGGTCGATGGCAGTCCTGTTACCGGAAGAGACGCTCTCGGCGAGACGGACCCACAGCTTCTCGATTCGGGCATCGACATCGGCCGGGGTCGTCTTCATGGCGACGGCGATCGCTTTGATCGGCTTTCCCTCGGCGATGTACTCGACCAGTGTCCTCTCTTCGTCGGTTAGCGACGTGGTCCCAGCGATCGGCTGGGTCAGGGAGTTGACTATGCGAGGGTCGAGCATCGAGCCACCCGAGGCGACCTCCCTGATGGCCCTCGCCAGCTGGTCCTCCTCGGCGACCCGATCCTTCAACAGGTAGGCGTAACCGGCCGAACCAGACGAGAGCAGACTTATCGCGTACTCGGGGTCGTCGTATTGGGACAGGATCACGACACCGGTGCCCGGGTTCATCTTTCGGACCACCTGGGCAGCTTCGATCCCCTCCCGCCGAAAGGTCGGCGGCATCCGGATATCGGTCACCACTACCTGAGGACGATGCTCTTCGGCTTGCTTGAGGAGTTCGTCGTAGTCGGACGCCACAGCCACGACCTCGATTCCGTCGCTCAGGTGGAGAAGCGACTTGACCCCTTCTCTGATCAGAAGGTTGTCGTCGGCAAGAACCACTGTGATGACCATCAGTTCCCACCCTACGGACCCGCCTCCTGACCGGCCATGGGGATGACCAGATTCCGAAAGTGGTGTCTTCCACACGCGGATCGGGTGGTGGCACGGTTGGCCGACCGGCTCTTGGGCCTCAGAGTGGACCGAGGTCGAGGGAAGGAGTCCAGCTTGAGGTTCGTACGTGAGGTGACCTCCATCTCGTGGATCCCCTCCGAGGCGATGACCGGCCCCATGCGCCTACCCATGGATCTGGGGATCGGAAGCTACGACCGGCCGCCGCCGGACCGTCTCGACGACGGTGACCTGGAACGGCTGGTGGCGCAAGACCGCTTCCGATTCGCCAACCGGCTCGCCGCATGGGTGGAAGTCGTGGACGGTCGGATCGTCGACGCCGGATACGGCGGGGGCGCGCTGGTCGGGGACACGGTGGTCCGGCTCGGGGCCCAGGTGCGGATCCCGGCGGTGTCCTTCCCCTTGATCCAGCACCCACCCGACGTGACCGACGTACGGGCCCGGTTCGTCCAGACCGCAGGCGGCCGAACCGGCGCTCCCCTGCCACGACGCATCGACCGGCCACCCTGGGTGAGGCTCACCGCCCCGACGGCCTGGACCACCCTCGAGCTGGTGATCCACGCCGACGGCCGAACCCAGTTCGGGATGCCGGGCGCGTCGCCATTTCCTCGTCACTGGGTGTACGGACCCGACGGGGAGTTGGCCAGGAAGAGCGCGGTGATCGACTTCTCGGAGTGGACCCGAGTTCACGACCACGTCCGTACACCGTGGCACGACCACGAGCGGGCCGCGTTGATGAGCGAGGTGGAGTCCCAGGTGGAGCGGGACTTGGCGAAGGACCTGATGAAGACCCGCCCTCCCCTCGTCACGGTACGACCTGGCGAAGAGCTGATCACCGAGGGCTTGCCCGGGTCGAGTGTCTACCTGATCCTGGACGGGGTGTTGAGCGTGTCCGTGCAGGGGAGAGAGATCGCCGAGCTCGGTCCGGGCGCCATCGTAGGTGAGCGGGCCCTCCTCGAGGAGGGTGTGTCCACCGCCACCGTCGTCGCCCGCACCGAGTGTCGGGCCGCGGTCATCGATCCCGGCCTGATCGACCGTTCGTCGCTGGAGGCGATCGCCCAAGGTCATCGGCGAGAAGAGAACTGAGAGGAGTCGCGGAGATGTACGAGTTGGTTCTGGTTCTTCACGTCCTCGGCGCTGCCCTGTGGCTGGGTGGCGGAGTCCTCTCGTTGGTGGTGACCCGGAGGTTGGGGTCGATCCCCGAAACCTGGATGACCGTTACTCAGGCACTCGGCAACACCTACTTCGCCCCCGTGGCGGTGTTGACTCTGCTCACCGGGGCCGGACTGGTTGGCATGTCGGGTGCCTTTGGTTTCACCGACGGGTTCGTGATGTTGGGCCTGGTGGTGTGGATCTATTCGGCGGTGAGCAACTCCACGTACGGCCGCAAACTGGACCAACGAACCGGAGAGGCCATGGCCGCTGGGAACCGAGACCTCGTCCGGCAGGCCGAAACGAAGCGGGCCTTGTTCCACATCTCCCACATCGCCCTGCTTACGCTGGTGCTCGCCGCCATGGTCCTAAAGCTGGGATCCTGACCGTCATCGTCCTTCACTTCCCGTTGCCAGCCTGGGATAGGTAGTAGAGAACTCCCGGACGGGTTCCTCGACCCTTTCCGGAGCCTCCAAGGACCCCAGGCCGGTCAGCTCCACCATCCGTTCGAGCTGGGGCGATAGCCGCCTCTCCCACGACCCGGCCGCCTGGTTGTATGCACCCACCGCCCGCTGCAGATGGGTGCCCAAACTGCAGAGATGACCCAGGAAAGTACCCATCCGCCGGTGCAGCTCCCGAGCCTGCTGAGGAATCTCGTCGGCCTGGCGAATCGCCCGATGTTCGGTAAGGAGGGCGGCGACGTTGGCCACCAACGCGTAGAGGGCGGTCGGTCCGGCTACCACGACTCGCGCCGCCAGCAGACTCTCGATCACGTCAGGGCAGTTCTCGGCGGCGGCCTCGTACACCGCCTGAGACGGGAGGTACATGACGACGTATCCGCCCGAGGCGTAGTCGGCGTAGCCCCGCTTCACCAGGTCCTTGCCGACCCGTTCCAGCTCCTTGGCCTGGGCGGACAACAGTCGGCTCCTCTCCTCCGGGTTTTCGCAATCCAGGGCTTCCAGGTATCGGGCGACGGGGAACTTGGCGTCGATCACGACTCTCCGGTCGCCCGGCAGGTAGACGACCGCGTCGGCCACGGTTCCGTTGCCCAACGGGACTTGAACCTCGAAGTCCCTGCCCTCGCTGAGCTGACCTAGCTCGAAGATGCGGAGCAGGGAGATCTCACCCCAGTTGCCCCTGGCCCGGTCGTTGGTGAACAGCTGGGCGATGTCACCCACCTTGCGGTCGGTCCCCCGCACCTGGTCTTCCAGAACAGCCCGATGGCTGGTCACGGTCCGTTCGATCGACTCGAGCCGGTTGGCGAGCTCCATGATCCGGGCCGCCGCTGCGTCGAACGGGGACGTCTCGGCGACCGGGGCGTTCCGCCGGGAGCGGAGCAGCACCGCCACCACTGCCCCTGCACCGGCCAGAGCCGCAGCCACCACGGTGAGAAGTGCCACTTCCACGGTCATGTCGGATCCTTTGCGTCGACCACCGTTCCATCATGAATGAGGGGTGTGACACGTTTGACCGCCGCGCACGCCAACGCCGAGTAGCCGGCAAATCGGCGGGCGGAGAAAGGCCGAGATCTGGCTGGCATGGAAACTGCCCGGGGAGTGCGGCGCTCGGCGGTGGTCTGAATCTCCCGGGTCAGCCTTTGGCACCACCTGTCGTGGCGGGTTGTTCACCGACGGTCTATCGTCGGGATCAGGGAGGCGAGCAAATGCGCCGAGAAGTACGGCTTCCAAGTCCCAGTCTGGTATTCGGCCTCCTGGTTGGGTGCGGAGTCACACTGGTCGTCCTCTCGACCATCGGACGATGGGTGCCGTACGAGTTCGTGTACGTCCATATCTCGGTCGACGAGGAGCTCGCGGTACCGACCTGGTTCGCGGTGGTCCAGCTGTTCGTCCTCGCCACCGCCGCGGGGTTGGCCGCCGTCACCTCCGAGCACCGGTCGGAACGGCGGGCGCTATGGGCGACATCGCTCGTCGCCCTCTTCTTCTCGGTGGACGAGCAGGCAACCATCCACGAGGCTCTCACCGGCGCCCTACCTGAGGTCTTCCCCCGCATTCGGGACCGTGGGGCGTGGATGTTCGTCTATCCGGTGGTCCTGATGGCAATCGGAGTGTGGCTGCGACGCGACATCGCGTGGTCGTGGCCTCATCGACGGCGACTGCTGTTACGCATATTGGCGGGTGCTGCGGTGTTCGGCACCGGCGTCGGGTTGGAAGCGGTCCAGTATCTGACCGGCTTCCCCACCCTGCTCATCCACATCGAGGAGTTCCTCGAGATGGTCGGGGTCTCGGTGATGCTGTGGGCTATCTACAGCGAGATGTGGCCGGTCACGATCACCCTGGGCGAAAGAACAACGACCGGCCGATAGAGCTGGATCGGGCTCCCTACCCGGGTGGCTGCCACACCTACCGCATGCTTCCCCTAGGCTGGTCGAGTGTCGACCATCAGAGCCCTGGCCGGTGCCGGCCTCGCGGTGATGGTCGGCGGGTTGGTGTCGTGGGCGGGGAGTGACGGCGGCGTTCGGGTGGGCGGGGTTCCGGTGTTCGCCTTGTGCGGGGCGCTGGCCTTCGCGGTCAACTGGGCGGCGTTCGTCCCGGCGTCGTTGGCCAGGACCGAACGGTTCTACGACCTCACCGGCAGTCTCACCTATCTGACCGTGGTGGGAGCTGCCATTCTCCTGTCCGGCGAGCCGGGCCCCCGCTCGCTCCTGGTCGCGGGGCTGGTCGCGGTCTGGACCCTCCGGTTGGGCACCTTCTTGTTCAGGAGGGTGCTGCGGGAGGGGAAGGACCGCCGCTTCGACCAGATCAAGACCGACCCGGCCCGGTTCTTCCTCGCCTGGACCCTCCAGGGTCTGTGGGTGCTCCTCACCGTCTCCCCCGCCCTGGCGGTGATCACCGGCCCGGAGCAGGGCGGGCTGGATCTAGCCGCCGTGGTCGGGGCGGCGCTGTGGGCGGTGGGTTTCGGGATCGAGGTGGTCGCGGACCGTCAAAAGGCGGTTTTCCGTCGGGAGAACCCCGACGGGTTCATCTCCTCCGGACTGTGGGCCTGGTCCCGCCACCCCAACTACCTCGGGGAGATCCTCCTCTGGGTGGGGGTCACGGTGATCGCTCTGCCCACCCTGTCGGGATGGCGGTGGATGACGGTGATCTCACCGTTGTTCGTGACGTTCCTCATCACCCGGGTGAGCGGAATCCCCATGTTGGAGGCCCGGGCCGACGCCCGGTGGGGCGACCGTCCAGACTACGTTCGGTACAAGGAGACCACTCCGGTGTTGGTGCCGCGCCCACCACGCCGACGTTGAGCCCATGGACGCTCAAGACTTCTACCGACTGACCCCCAGCGGTCGGACGCGCAGGCTCCGCCGTCTCGCCCAGGAGGCGCTGGAACGTTACGACCTGACGGTGAGGCGGCTCCGCACCATCACCACCGAGACCAACGCTGTGTTCGCAGTGGAGGCCGACGAGGGCCGGTTCATCCTGCGGGTGGGGCGGGGAGGCACCATCCAGCATTCGCAGACCCAGGTTCTTTCGGAGCTGGCGTTTCTCGAGGCGCTCGCCGACTCCGGCATCGACGCGCCGATCCCGGTCCGCAACCGGGAGCAGGATGCCCTCACCCGTGTGATCGTCGATGGCGTGCCCTACGTCCGCAACGTCGTCTTGTTCCGACGCCTCCCCGGCCGCCTTCTCGGCGACCGGCTCCACCCGTCCACGGTCCGTCGCTACGGGGCGCTGGCCGCCCGTCTACATCGCTTCGCCGAGACATGGTCCCCACCGCCCGACTTCCGTGTCCTCCATTACGACCGGACCTTTCCCTTCGACGAACCGGTCCGGATCCTCGAAGGCTCGGCGGGTTTCATCACCAAGGCACAGCAGGCGACCTTTCTCCGTGCCCACGATCTGGTCGAAAGGGTCATCGCCGGACTCGCCCGACGGGAACCCCCGCGGGTGATCCACGCCGACCTTCACCGCTGGAACGTGGTGGTCCACCGCGGCCGGCTGGGTGTGTTCGACTTCGAGGATCTCATGTGGGGATGGCCCATCCAAGACATCGCTGTCGCCCTCTACTACGTCGTCGAACGGGACGACTTCGCCGACCTCCTGCGCTGGTTCCGTGAGGGATACGAAACGGTGACCGCCTGGCCCGGTAGCTACGGGCAGCTGGCGGCCCTCATCGCCGGACGGGCACTGGTGATGGCCAACACCGTGGTGAACTTGGACGAACCCGAGTACCGCACCCAGGCCCCGGAGTGGCTCGAACGCATCGCCCGGCGGGTCGACCGGTTCATCGCAGAGGCGCGGGGGAGAATCACAGCGTGACCCGCATCGAGATCTCCCAGGCCGTAGATGCCCCACCGGCGAGGATATGGCCGCACCTGGCGGATCTGGGTTCCCACACCCGGTGGATGAAGGACGCCCGGTCGATCGTGTTCGTCGGCGAACAGACCACCGGGCCGGGAACGGTGATGGAGGTGGAGACCAGGGTGGGTCCGTTCCGCACCGTCGACCGGATGGAGGTGACCGATTGGAGGGAGGGCGAGTCGATCTCGGTGCGCCACATCGGTGTGGTCACCGGGGAAGGCACCCTGTCCCTCGTCCCCCGGAACGGCGGGACCGTGGTGGTATGGGCGGAGGAGCTCAGGTTCCCATGGTGGATGGGCGGAAGGCTCGGTGCGTGGGTGGCACGCCCTCTGCTGGCATGGATCTGGCGGGGCAACCTCAGGCGGCTCGCGGCCTTGGTCACTCCCTGAGCGGCCGGACATCCGTCATTCGCCGGCGGCCGCAGCCGTGTGCTCGGGGCACCGGACCCGGAGATCAGCCGGGCGGAGGGGCATCTGGAGCAGTAGGCATCTCGGACCGTCCGGGTCGTAGTGACGGCAGGTGAAACAGCTCCGGTCGAGGGTGATGAACCCCATCCTGTAGAGGGCGGCGATGGTTCGCAGCAACACGCCGAGTGCGATTTCACGATCCTTTTCGGGTGCCTCTGCCGCAGCGGTGAGCATCGGCCCGAGGGTCTTTCGGGCTCGGGAAGCCAACCGCTCACCCTCCTCGGACAGCACCACCAGGACAACACGGCGGTCGTCCGGGTCGGGGACGCGCCGGACCAACCCTTTGGCTTCGAGGGACCCGACCGCGTCGCTGACCGTGGGTAGGGACACGGCCAGCTCGGCGGCCAGGTCGCCGATCCGGCGCGGTGTGCCCTCACCGAGGATCTCGAGGAGCTGAGCCTGGAGCAGGCTGAGGCCGTGATCGACGGCGAAACGCCGCAGAGCGGCGTCGATCGCCGCCCCGAGGCGCTCTACCGCTTCGAACAGCTTCCGGTCGATGCTCACCCGCCCATCCTGGCACCCCTCACCAGTGGTCGGGGGCGTACGGCCTGGTCCACAGGACCGCAGACAGGGTGACGGCCTTGAACCAGGCGGAGTGCATCGCGTCGACCTCTTCGGGAGAGTGGCCCTTCTTGGCGAGGAACGGACGGATGGTGGCGGTGATCGGCCAGATGAACGCCACCATGTACCGCAGCGGCACGAAAGGCTCGGACAGGATGCCGTCGGTCCGGCCCTTCCGGTGGAGGTGGCGCTGGCCGATCTCCTCCTGGTAGGCCAGCCAGTCCTCGTCCCACGGACGAGAGGTCAGGTCTCTGATCCACTGGCCGAAGCGGGCTCGGACGGCCTCCAAGTAGGCGCCGTCGGGGGTTCCGTCCGGTCCGTTGAAGTAGCGGACCAGATGGGGATGGGATCCGACGTAGCCGTACCAGAGGTCGAGCACTTCCTCCACCTGGTCGGCCAACACCTCCCCGGCCAGTCGCAGGGCCTTCTCATCGTCCTCCGACCAGAGCAAGGTCTTCTTGAGGTCTTCCAGATCGTCGAGGCCGACCGGCGAGGCGGACGCCTGTCCGTAGGTGTAGCCCTCGATCATGGGTTCCCTCCTCATCCGCTCACGGAGGGGAAAGATAGTTAGGAATCCTAACTATTGTCAACCTGAGCCGCGGCCCCAGTGCTCGCCCGCCGACCCAGCAGCTCAACGGCCCTCGACCACCGCCTCGACCGCTCGGAGGAGCAGCTCGAACTCGGGGATCTGACAGCGGTGCTGGTATCGGTAAGCGAGGCGGATGGTGCCCGACGCGTCGACCAGGAACTCACCCGGGAGGATCCACGGGTTGTCGGCCCGCCGGACACCGGTGGCGCGCCCCGCCTCGATCAACGCCAGGCCGGCCGCCCGGTCGTGGTCCAAGGTGGCACTGTCGAACAGCACCTCGGCCAGGGTGCCCTCCCTGAGGCCGTAGTCGAGATGGACCTCCAAGTCGGAGTCGCACAGCACCGGCATCTCCAGTGACCAACGCCTCCTGAAGTCCGCGGCTCGGGGAGGGTCGGCCTGGGACACCGCAACCACGTTGGCCACCGGCTCCAACACCCTCGACTCCCAGCGCAGCCGGGCGGCCCTCAGGTGGCAGCAGCGGCACCCCAGGGGCCTGAGGAAGACGATCAGCGCCGGCCGGCTCTTCCAGAAGTCGGACATTCGACGCCACCGGCCCTCCCAGTCCTGGACCAGGTGGTCGGGAGCGGGGTCCCCCACCTGGACGGGGGTGGTGGCCACCCGAACGTCGACGGGGCCCCGCACCCAGGTCTCCAGCCATCGCAACTCGGCCTGCCTGACACTGTGTTCGAGCGGATCAGGAGACCGGTCCTCAGGGTGGCGCCAGCCGGTCGCCGTCATCTCTCCAGATCGGGGACGACGGTGAACACCAGGTCCAGGTTCGTGGCGATGCTCTCCAGCAGGGTCGCTTCCACCGGAAGGGAGGCCTGGCCGAACTCTTTGGCGGGTATCTGTATCGGTGGGCTCTCGCCCATCACATACTCGATCGCAGAGAACATCGGCCCGTCGAACAAGGCGTAGGCCATCGTGTCCTCCGCCGAGCATCCGCCGAACTCCACCTGTGGGTCTCCCGGTCGGGGAACGAAGTCGACCTGGAGCGTCGTGGGGACGCCTTCTTCGTCGAACACGACCGCACCGGTTATCTCGAAATCCTTGGTTGCGGTGAGGCAACGGCCCTCGTACACCGCTCGACCCTCCCCCACGATCCGGCCCTGTTCGTCGAACCCGAACCTGCCCAAGAATCGGACCATGGGCTCCAGGGGGACTTTGGCGCCGGTGACTTCGATCGGAGAAGCGGCTTCGATCACCCAACGGTCGATCATGTGGTACTCGACGGTGATCGGATACTCGAGGACGAAACCGTCGAACAGGTCGGCTCCGATGTCGAGCATCATCGCGGGCAGGTTGAAGAACTCGCCCATCGCGCCGGCTATGTCGAACTCCGCCCGGATGTTGCCGGTCTCACGGTGGATCCACTCGTCTCCGAGACGCTGAGCTTCGATGGGACGCTCGGCCTTGGTCTCGTACCAGACGCTCAGTTTCCCGTCCGGACCCGTCAGCTGCCGGGCGGTGTTCTGATCCGACCGCCGACGGATGTACCCGTGTTTTCCGAGAGTGTCGTCGAGCAGGAACCTCACCCCCACGTCCTTCAGAGGGCCGGGAGGGGGGAAGTCGCCCATCAGCTTCAGCCTGCCGCATTCCACGTCGTCGGGTGGCTGGGGGCCGTTCCAGTGGGCGCTCACCGTCACCTCTACCGCCGAGTCGTCGGCTGTCTCCCCTGCGCGGTCGTGATACCGGTGGGTGGCACCCCGGTCGGCGTCGATGGCGAGATCGATGTTCTCGACGATCAGCGACAACCTCGCCCCGTCGAGCACGCTGCCCAACGCCCCCAGCACCTCTGCGAACCCGAGCCGGAGCCCTGCCAGGTCTCCTATCAAGCCGCCCTGCTTCTCGAGAGTGTCGTACAAGGCTTTGGTGACCTCCCCAACCACCGTATCGAGGTACTTGTCGGCCAGCCCGGGGTCGGTGTTCTCCTTTCCCTTCACGTCACAGTGGCCGGTCGCGACCGGAGGGAAACCCAAAGCCCCGAAGAAGACCGGAGCCGCTGATCCAGCTGTTTCCTGGTCGTCGGATGGCAGCAGCGACCAGAACAGCACCCACTCCTCGATGGGGGTCACCTGCCATGGCTCTCCCAGGGGACCGGCTGTGAACATCCGGCTCACCGGATGATCGGGCACCACCCTGAACATCTCCGCGTAGAGGTCCTCGAGGGTTCTGGCGGGAACCTCCACCCCACTCACCGCTCGGAGAAATGACGACAGGTGATCCAAGGTGCGGGGAGGCTCACCCGCCATCCGCACCAGGATGGGGATCTCGAAGTCGTACAGGTAGAAGTCGTCCTCGGACCTCTCCCGACCCGGCAGGAGCTGCTCTCCCGCCGCGGTGTACACCCCGATGTCGAGATGGGAGAGGAGAGCCCACACGGCTTCCTCCCGGGTATCCGGGTCGTCGAGCCGACGCCTCAGCTCCTCCGGTCGGATCGAAGGCTTTGGCGTGACCGGAGTGTCCACCGAGTCTGGGGTGGATCCGCCCTGTCCCGTGCATCCACCCGCCAGGAGCAACCCGACGACCATGACCGCCGCGATGAGGCGCCGAGCCGGTCCTTCGGCGGTGGGAGATGGCTTCACCGTTCGTCTTCCTCTCGAGGTGTGGCGGGTCCAGCCTCCCACCCGCCAGACGAAGCGTCATGAGTAGAGACCTACTCATTGCCGGATAGGCTTCGAAATGAGAGTGTCGTCTCGGAGCCGATCGAACCCGCCGTTCGTCGGTCGGGAACGGGAGTTCCGCACCGCGGCGGCCGCGCTCACCGCTCGGCCTCCCCGCGGCTTGCTGGTGGTTGGTCCAGCCGGAACCGGCAAGAGCCGCCTTCTCGACGAGTTGGTGTGCTGGGTGGCGGAGCGGGGGTGGGAGGTCGAGCAGGTCCGAGCCAACTCCGGGGCTTCTTCGATACCCCTGGGGGCCTTGGCCTCGCTGCTGCCCCTCGAGACGCCGGAAGCCCTGTGGGCTCTCTACCGGACGGCTCTCCAGGCCCTGGCCGCCCGAACCCGTTCCGGCCGACCCCTCGTCTTGGCGGTGGACGACGCCCACCTCCTCGACGACACGTCGGCCGCTCTCATCCATCAGGCGACCGACCGTGGGATCGTGGTCCCGCTCCTCACCCTCCGCAGCCACGAGCCCCGTCCCCAAGCCGTGTCGGCCCTGTGGACCGACGATCTCGCCGATCAGATCGTCCTCGGTGAGCTGGACCGCCAGGCGAGCGACTTGCTGGTCGAGGCGGCACTCGGGCCCAAGGCGACCAGCCCGGTGAAAAACAGGGTCTGGGACTTGGCTCGAGGAAACCCGCTGCTGATCCGGGAGCTGCTCACTTTGGGAGTCGAGCTGGTCACCGATCTGGTGGCTGTCGACCCCAAGGACCGGCTGGTCGAGGTCGTCTCCCAGCGTCTCGAAGGTGTCGACCCGATCGAGAGGGAGGTCCTCGAAGCATTGGCGGTGGGCGGCCCCCTGGGAGTCGACCTGCTCACCTCCGAGGGCCGGGAGGCTCTGCCCAGGTTGGAGCAGCGTCACCTGGTCGAGACCCGGCGGGACGGACGGCGGTGGATGGTCGGGTTCGCGCATCCCCTCCACGGCGAGGTACTGAGAGCCGGACTCCCTGCGTCGCGGCTGCGGTCGGTGTCGGCCCGGCTGGCCAAGGCGATCGAGGCGACCGGTATGCGCCGTCGGGACGACTCGATCCGGGTGGCGCGTCTTCAGCTCGACAGCGGGGAACCTCCCGACCCTGCGGTCCTCACCCAGGCGGCTACCGCCGCCCTGCGGGTCTTCGCCTACCCGCTGGCCGAATATCTCGCCCGGGCGGCGGCGTCTGCCGGCGACCCGGAGGCCCACTTGGTGCTCGGGGACGTGTTGTCCCGTTCGGGACGGGGCGAAGAAGCCGAGGAGGCGTACGTCGAGGCGGTGGAGGCGTCGTCGGATCCGGAGGTACGGGTTCGGGCCCTGGTCGGGAGGGCTCACAACCTCGGTTTCGTTCTGGGTCGAGTCTCGGAAGCTCGCCGGTTGGTCGACGAGGCTCTGGAAGGAATACCGACCGGTCCAGCCGGTCAGATGCTCCGAGTGACCGGGGCGTGGCTCGCCGCCCTGGCGGGATCCTTCGAAGAGGCGATCCGGCTCGGCGAGGAGCAGACCGACGCTCCCGACGGGGTGCGCCTCACGACCGTGATCGTCTCGACCCTCGGGCAGGTCATGCGGGGCCAGGTGTCCGCCGCGGAGGGGGGGATCGAAGCCGGTTTGGAGCTCGCCCACCGGCTCAGGACCTCGATGCCGTTCGCGGTCGACCTGCTGGAGGCCAACCGGTTCATGGGGCTGGCCCTGGTGGGCCGGATGCGCGAAGCAGAGGCCCTGGCCCGCCGACGCTACGAGGAGACGGTCGAGGAGGGCGCACCAGAGGCGATCGCCCTCTGGGCCAACGCTCTCGGCTTCGCCGAGGAGAGACGCGGGGATCTGCCGGCCGCGCTTCGGCACCTGACCGAGGCCGCCGAGATCGCTCTCAGGCACGACCCCTTCTCGATCCGGGGGTTGGCGATCGGATATGCCGCCGCCGTGGCCGTCCAGATGGACGACCGGGACACGTTCGGTCGCCTCGCCGAGGAGCTCGATGCGCTGTGGGCGCCGGAGGACCTGCGGACCGGGGTGGTTCGGTCAAGGGTCCAGGTTTGGCGTATGGCTTTGGAGGGGCATCTGGAGCGGGCTTCGGAGGAGGCCGCTGCGGCCGCCAGGTGGGCGTGGGAGCACGACTCGGCGAACTGGGGAGTGATCATCGCCCACGACGGGGTCCGGCTGGGTCATCCAGAGGTGGTCGCCGACCTGCTCGAGGAGATGGCCCGAGAGATCGACGGGGACCTGGTGCCGCTGATGGCCCGCCACGCCCTAGCCGCTGCAGAAGGGTCGGGTCGGGACCTGGCGGAGGTGGCGGATGCCTTCCTCGGGATGGGGTTCGACCTCTACGGGATGGAGGCTCTGGTCCAGGCGGCTCGGCTCCTCCCCGACCGCGAGGCCAGCAAGGTCAGAGGGAAACTCGCCGGTCTGAGGGACCGGCATCCCGAGGCGGCCACCCCCCTGCTGAGGGAGACTCCGGCTTTCCTCACCACTCGGGAAGCTCAGATCGCCCGGCTGGCGGTCCGACACACCAGCCGGGAGATCGCCGAACAGCTGGGGATCTCGGTACGCACCGTCGACAACCACCTGGCCTCGGTCTACACCAAACTCGGGATCTCCAGCCGCAAGGAGCTGGCCCAGGTGTTGGAGCTCCGATAGCGGCTCCTGCGTGCGTTTTTATGACGCAAAACCGCCCGCGATG
>FLYL01000013.1_pt1 | contig 18861 bp, 16 predicted proteins | sample 1122611 | NCBI WGS metagenome assembly FLYL01 (sample SAMEA4346791, study PRJEB14843) | hot springs metagenome | biome: Terrestrial Biome; feature: Habitat; material: Sediment | place: India | collected 2012-06-12 | depth 1760 m
CCACCACCGGCGAGGCCCCGGAAGCCACCAGCAGGCTGGCGTGCGTGTGCCGGAAGGCGTGCATCCCGCAACGCGGAATGCCCAGTCTGTCCAGGATCGGCCAGAGCCTCCGCTGCACAACGTTGTTCTCACAGATCGGAGTGCCCTTCCGCGTAGCAAAGAGCAACTGCGCCGGATTCGGCTGCCATGCCCTCAGATACTCTCGCAGAAGCTTTTCGAGCGCAGAGGGCATCGGCACCGACGCCATGCTCGCACGGCTCTTGGGAGTCTGCAGCCGGGAGTAGTAGGCCGTCCGGCGAACGTGAATCAGCCGCCGCTCGAAATCGAGGTCGTCCACGGAAAGCCCGAGCACTTCTCCAGGCCGCAAGCCCGCCATCGCCGCAATGGCGAACATCGCACGTTCCGGGAAATCGGCCGCCGCGATAATGGCAGCCGCTTGCTCCGCGGTGAAGAATCGCGGAACAGCCGGAACGCGTCCGCACGGAAGCACCAAGTCAGAGACTTTGAAATCCCCTACCAGGTAGCTCCACGCACGGGCAGACCGGAGAATGGAACGAAGGGTCGAAAGCACGTTCTTTACCGTGTGACGGCTGAGTCCCTTCTCCGCCATCCGGGTGACGAGCACCTGGACAGGCTCCACGCCAATCTCATCGAGTCGGAGCAGCCCCAGAGCCGGCAGGAGATGGTTCCGAAGGTGAACAAGCGCCGCCTTCTGTGTCGAAGGTTTCCTCAGAGCGAGCGCCTGCAACTTCCAGACTTCGACAAAGTCAGCGAACGTCGCCATCCGAACGGGCCGATAGTCCGGACGGTTCACCCGCGAGACGATCTCATCCGCTCGGCGCCGGGCCAGCTTCCGCGTAGGGTACTCCTTTTTCGTGCCCACGAACTTTCGCACCATACGCCGCACCACGGAGCCGTCCGGCTGGAGCACATCCTCCCGGTAGCGAACCGTCCAGTTGTTGCCCCGCAATTCCAAAGTTCCCTCTTGATATCGTCTGCGAGCCAAGGATTCACTCCTTTGCCCGCTGACGTGTTGCCCTTGGGCCGGTAGAGTAACACAGTTAGACGCAGAAGAAGGCCCAGCACCTGGCCACTCCCCACGTCCAGCAGGAACCCCGGGGGACCAGGAAGCGGACTGCTGCTTGCGCGCAGAACTTCTCGTCATCATTTTCGAGTCGAGTGTAGGGAGAAAAATGCGGGCCTGAACAGGGGACAGAAATCGTCAAGATTTCCGTCCACCCCTGGGGTCAGGGTGCGGAAAGAGTTCTTTTGTGCCGACGTATGACCTGGCGAACGCGGTCCTTCATCTGCTGCCGTTCATCCTGCCCAGCTTGTTGCCAACGCTCGGGCCACACCTCACTGGCCATGCGTCCCCAGCCACGCACCCCACTTCGATAAAGCGCAACAATTTTCCTGGAGTCGCTCTCTAACTTGCGGCCCGGGCCCGTTTTGCTGAGACGATACATGGTCTCAACTGCCTTTTCCCCGGCCTCGGCAGACAGCATCTGGTTGCCCGGTGGGAAAAAGCTTGACAGAAACCCAAGCATCGGTTCGAGCTGCTTTCGCTGGTATTTGGATAAGCGGGGAGCACTCCGCGGATCTGGTTCCTGCAGTCGCTCACTGATTCGGCGGCCCACCGCAAAAAAATGCGCCACGTTGGAACGGTACCGCGGATCACGCCAGCAACGGTTCTGTATCAGACGCCCAACTGATTCGTAGGCTGCGCGGGGGTTTCTTCGATACCTTTGGAGCCGTCGCATGATCTGTGTTCGTAGCGGAAATAAAATACAATACAAGCCAGCATAGGACTCCAAAGCATCCCAAAAGATAGGATCACGCAACAAGTCCAACTGCAACTGATACACCTTCCTTTGGAGCGCAGCTTCAATCCTCCTGTCCCACTCCCTATTTTTGGTCCTTGAGTCTTCTTCGGCTGCTCGTTGGTTCATTGCTGCACCTGGGTCAATCATTCAGCAAAGTGAGTCATTTCGAGAAACTACCCGATGGTAGGCATGTATCATACATGTAGATTGCTTGCTTACTACTAGTATCATACAAGTCGAATACATGCCTGCTACAAGTGGCAAATCTTTTCTAGCACTAGGGGAATCCAGAGGAACTCTCCGAGCAGAGCTGCGCAGATCCCCCTTTAACTGAACCTGAGAAGAGAAGTAGCGGTTCCGAAGGAAGTACCGCTGATGAGAAATACAGGTCAAAGAGCGGCGAGGAAGACCGCGGCTTAAAGGAGGGAATGCAGTAAGTTCGAGGTGGGAGTGAGATCTTCGTCTCCTTCGGGCCGACGGGAGTGGCGGTGCGGTTGCGGTTGCCGCTAGCGGAGGTGTGGGAGGAGCTGCAGGCGCAGGTCTGGCAGTTGGCCGAGAAATCGGGGCGGAAGATTCGGCACGGCATTCTGGGGAAAGCAGTCGTCAGCGGGTAGCGCCGCCGCGCGCCCCGGAATCGCTCAAAATTCGCACTAGGACTGGTCAGGGTGTCCATTTCGCCGCTCACCCCAACGACTAACGAAATGAGATTTTTTTTCTTACACTGGCACGAGCCCGCACCCGCCGTCCCCCGCGACGGACACACCCCCCGGAAAGTACCTTCACCGCACATGCGCCCACTTCTTGCGCCGCACGATTCGATGAGCGTGCTGCTTGGAGATGCCGAATCGCCTTGCCAGTGTGCTCAAGGTCACCGCTCCGCTGGCCTTTTGTTCGCGCATCTCGATGATCTGCTCCTGTGCTAGCTTGCTGCCGCGCACAGCCGCGCCGCGACGAACTTTGCGGGCCTTGCGCTGCCTGTGTGTGCGTCTCCGCGACAACTCCCGGTTCGGGCGAAGGCCGGTCCGGGAGGGCGTGGCAGTTATTCTCGCTTGGCGTTACCCACTCCAAGTTGTCGGCACTGTTGTTCCACTTGTTGCCGTCCCGATGGTTCGCAACGTGGCCAGCAGGGCGTGGCCCTTGGAAGGCTTCCAGCACCGGCAAGTGAATCCGGTGTTGGCGCGACTGGCCCTGTGAATGCAGGCGGACGCGGGCATAGGCTGGCCGCCCTCGCTCAACAGCCCACGTGATAATTGGCCTTAGCCACCTGCCGCTTTTTCTTGACCACACGTGCCCGTCGGCACTGACGCCGTAGCCCGCATAATCCTTCAGCTCAACAAAGCCCACACTCACGTTCACGCCCGCCCTCGGACGAGAGAAGGTAACCTCAAGGTGTACCTATTTCCCTTGTCTTGCTGATGAGAACACGAGCAAGAGACTTCTTGAGATCCCAACTGGGATACTGTGTATTGGGTTGTGTGGCGGCTTGGAGTAGTTCGTTGTTGACACGCGGCTCCGGAAGTTGATATTTATAAAGCAATCCAGGTGGGAAACCATCTGGAGGTGGATGGCCCGTAAGGGCCAGCGTGAAAAGCCGGGCTCTGGCCCGGTCTTTTCATTTCTAACCAAGAAAAATCTTGCCGTATCCGCAGACTTTCCCTGTGTAGACCTGTTTGTTGTACTTGCTTTCGAGCACGTCGGCCATGGTGCGAGTGAAACCAGAAAGTGCGAGGCCAACGCCGTAGTCGAACAGCAGTCGACGCTTAGCAGGGTATGCGAACAGGTCAGCGAGTTGCAACCCAGGAATGTTCTGCGTCTTAGGCTTGATCTTAATTTCCTTTGAAGTCAGAACCTTCTGGAAAAAGCCCGGCTGACGAAAGCGCGTCCCCGAGCTGTGGACGGTCCTGTAGGCCGATTTTAGCTGTAGGTCTTCTCTGCCGCCTCTGCTTTCGGCAAGAATGTCACCTTCCCATCCCTTGAAATTCAGCCAGCCACAATACCTCTCCATGAGCACAAGCAGCGCCACGTGGTAGGGATGGTAAGGAAGAGGGCCGTAATGCTTGGTTTGCGTGCTGTGCTTATCCACGACTACGGCAAAGGCACGGAATTTTGCCCGGCCGACAAGTGACAGGAGATCTCGGTTGAACTCTTCAGCTTTGCTTGAGTCGCGCAGGATCGCAAACGGGCCACGTCGTGCCTTCATGTCCTCGCGGTGCAGAATCACAGGATCGTCGGCATCACTGCCAAAATGTTTGCTCTTCAGCAACTCAAACGCAGGACGGAACTCTTTTTCATAGTATTCCAAGTCAAAGGCGCAGCCGAACAGGCAGAGGTAGCGCTTGTCCAAGTAGCTTGCGGCTGCTGGACGAAACGTGTGGTCTCCAGACTCGTCAACGTATAACCGAAGCTTGCGCTTGGCTGGGTCATCCATGAGCCGTTCTTTCCGCTCGGCAGAATAGTAGCGCGCACTCAAGGAATGCGGCTAAGTGCCTTCTATTCTCGGGGCAATGTCATCGGCTTGGAAGCCTACGGTTTTATGGCTTCCATCGCAAAAAGGCTTGTTGGCACTGTGCCCGCACCGGCACAACGAGAACGCCGTCTTGCCTTGCAACCGTACGCCTTGTCGTCCGCGCCACTACTCTGATCTCCGCCCCGTCAGTGACCTCCACACGATACGGACCGTTTTTCTTAACCGTGATCGTGACTGACATTTGCTCCCCTGGAGTGACGCGTTGTCCGAGATGGAACTGAACTGTCCTGTCTAGGCTGAGTTGCGCTTCGTCTTCTCGATTGCGTGGTGGATTTCGGTGAGAGCTTGAACGACTTTGCTTATTGCCTGATCCAGGTCTTTTTGGGAGATCTTCTCAGCCCCGCCGTTTGCAAAGGTCTTGACCTGCGTCTTAACGTACCGTTCGGCTGTTTTGCGAATTGTTGCCATTCCAGGTGCCATGTCCCTATCTCCTTCAGGGAATGTTCAGCTTCGGCTCGTACACGTTGTGCAGAACATAGTCCGTGAAATCTCGAACCCAATACTGCTGAGTGAGCGGCTTGCGCCCGCCCTGGCCACCGGCCAAAAACTCACGAAGGCGCGGGTTGATTTCGATCAAAGGCTCCAAGACCTTCTTTATATCATCTACAGTTGGCTTGTGTCCAGTGGGCATTCGGTCAGCAATTAGCTTCCTTGCGCCCTCGGCCAAATCTACCCATTCTTCGCGGTGGTCTTCGTACAGCTTATTGAAGCCTTTTGCTTCAAGTCGCAAACGGACGACCTCGGTGAGGGCCATGTCTCACATCCTGATCACTGCGACCAGCGCGTAGATTAGAAAGCCCAGGGAGACGACCCAAAACCCACCGCTCCACACATAGAAGAGCGCAGCACTTTCGGGAGCGAAGAGCCAAGCGTAGCTGGCTAACATCACTAGCGTGCATCCACCAACTGGCAGAAGGCCCCATTTCGCTGTTCTTCGGTATCTCTGGACAATCCGATCTTCAGCTTCCGGGGGCATAGATTCCGCCCTTGCTACCAAGAAACCGACAAATACCAGGAGAATCGAAGCCAGCGCCGAGGAGACGCCCATAACCGCTTGAGCGATCTCTTTGGTGGCTATTGGTTCCACTGAAAGGGATTGGTACTCTCTGTGGGCTAAGTGTGTCAAGAAGCCATCGAAGTTGCGTAACTAAATAGATATGCCCACTGTCCGTGCTCACTCCCGCTCGAATATGACGACGGATTCGCGAGAAGCTTGGCGTCCGTAGCGACCCATCTGCTGGGCGCTATTGCCGCGTAGCCGGATGAGCCACGTCTCCTTCCACTTCAAGCCCGCCCGCTCCCCCACCTTGGCGAGGATTTCGTCCACAGGAACGTGGACACCCGCATGCTGCACATTGCCGACCACAAACGCCATGTGGCCGCCCGGCTTCACCATTTGCCTGCAGGCCGCGAAGGTCTGGTACATGTCCTCAAAGTACCCGCAAATCATGCGGGGCACGCGCTTGTCATGCACATCGCTTAGCTCGTCCAGTACTCGTAAAACGGCCCCAGGCGGCTTCCATCCATTCGCAGGGCGGACAGCCCGGGCTTCCACGTGAGAGCGCAGGTTGCGGTATCGAAGCTGCTTTAGCTCATCATCATCGAGAAACAGAAACAGCAATTCAGTCGTGAAAATTCGCGTATAGTCGTGGCGGTTTGGGTATGGGGGAGACGTGATAAGGGCATCGAACTGGCCGTGGCCTTTGAGTCGGTAGCGAGCATCGTGCTGGTAGGCGCGCCAGTCGCCGCCCTTGCGGTCTCCGTTTGCGGGCTGGAGATCGGCGAGCATCTTCCGCACAGTTTGCCCAAAGCGGGCGGACGTAGTTTCTGCGATGGCCCGGACACGCCGCCAGCGGAACCAGCCGCCGTCCGGCAGTGCCCGGCTGTAATGCGGAAGGATTCGCAGCAGTGCCAGGAGGAAAAACTGCTGCGCCACTGGGTCAGCTTCTTGGACGATGGCTCGCCGGATGCGTTCCAGGTGCCGATGGGTCTCCATCTCGAAAGCCTTTTCGAGGAAGCCCGAGCGTTCAATCTGGCGCGGCAGCGCGAGTCGATCTATCGCCCGCTGAATCTTGCCCCAAGTCAGAGACAGTTTCTCCACCTGGTAGGGAGCAACCTTGGCGTTGGTAACAAAGACAGAAAGGGGCGAAATGTCGGCCCCGATAGCTGATATGCCGCGCGCCTTTGCCGCCAGCAGCGTAGTACCCGCCCCGACGAACGGGTCGTAGATGCGCGCCCCCGCGTTCAGCCCCCAATCATCGAGCAGCGATTCGACCAGGACGTGAGAGTAGCTGTGAGGGAAAAGAAACCAGTTATGGATCGGAGTCTTGCGCAGCGGGCGAGGCGTCGCATGCCGGCTCAGATCGAGCCGGTCTTTGAAGCCGCGTGGAAGGCGCACCCTCTGACTCATGTACTCTCATGCCCAATCGCCTGATATGCCGGGCGTGGGAACTTGATCTTGACCGGTTGGCGGTAGATGGGGTGCGAGAGAAGGAGCTCACCTTTGTCCAAACGCGTCAGATGGGCTTTCACGTCCTTCAAGATGAAGCGGTAGGCGTCGTCTGACAGCTCAGAAGAATCACTCCGCCCGATGACCTTAGTGGAGCAATTGCCCACTACCTGCGGATGCACTTCGCTCATAAACTGCTCCGCAGCAATCAGGACCACGCCTAGTGATCGCCCGCGTGCGGCGATGTCCAACACATATTCCAAGATTGGGCTTTGGCTATCGCCTCGGCGAGGCGCGTACTTGTTCAACTCATCCACAAACAAGATTACCTTTTTCGGCAGGTCGGCCCGCTCGTCAATTGTGGCTTCCGCGTACATCCCGTAAATTTCCTGAATGATGTGGCCGAAGACGAGGGCTCGCTCCTCGTCCGTTAGTTTTGCAATATCTACAACAGTGGTTTGGCCGCCCTTTATGGCCCGGATTTCATCGCCCAAGTTCGCTGCCTTGCGAGGATTACGTTGCTCCACAAAGACACCCGACTGGCGGTTCCTTACGACCCGTCGCAGCACACGCACGAAGCGCCCGACAGATGAAGCACCGACTTCTCCAACCTTTTGTGCGATGCCCTTCTCCATGAGCGGCGGGCCGTTTAGCAAATCGTTCCATGTACGAACGCTCTTCCACCTTGGTTCGTCATTCATGATTCCTTGCTGAATCTCGCCGACGAGTGCACCCAGGGTGTCCCACGGATCAGGCACTCGAATTAGAAGATTGACGCCCGGGCCAGGTTTAGCGCGATTGCCCACAACGTCCACCAATGAATACGCATAAAGCTGGAATTGATCAGGGGGTTCGCCAAAACAGTTTGGCAGCCCTGTCGTCTGCGTATCCTTTCCCCACGGCAACAAGTAGCGAACGTTTTGAAATGGCTTCGGCTTCAACCCCAGCCTTTCCCAAAGCTCGTGATCTTCGGGGCGCATACCTCGCGCAGGCTTATCGACAACAAGCAAGTCATTTTGCTTTACGTTGAGAATGACGACCGCAATGTCTGCCTCTCCCACAGTCTGCAGAATCGACTGGATCAGAAACATTGCATAGCTGGTCTTCGTCGCGAGGCCCGAGATCCCGCAGATGTTCACGTGGGCACCCTCAGGACCTAGCACGTAGTCCCTGTGAAGATATACGCGGGCTGTCGTGCCATTAGACATCTCGATCACACCGGCTGGAATGCGTTCCTTCTCAGCCATCTTGTCGATGCCTAGTGCGATGTGAATTCCAGCTTCATCTGCAAAGCGCACCTGCGCCTCGCTTTGCACCGGCATGTAGATGCCCCGCGGCTCCCGATCATTTGCGAGCACACTCACCTCAGCAACGTTCACGCCCTGGCGCGGCGTCTGCGGTACGGATTCCACACTGCCAAAGTCGTTTGAGATGTAGTTTGAAAGATGTGAAGGCGCATCGGTGATCTGGCGAATGTTTGTGACTAGGCCGAACGTGCGGGTTGTTTCCATCTGCTCGGCCTCAACAATGTCGAAGGGGTTCACCACCACTCCTGGCGCTAGCCAGAAACAGAATCTCTCCGAGCTATTCGGCTCCCGCTCCGTGGCCGATGCTTTCCCGATCACGGTCCCCGTCGGCTTGTGCCGCGCTTCTGCCGCCTGGGGCACCTCGGCTACAAGCGCATCGATCTTGGGGTTACTCTCCTCGGGCATGGCTTCATTTCCTCATCGTGGGCACGGGCCACCGCAGGCCTGCCTTTATAACTTCCGTTGAAACGAACCCGTTCTTAACCGCTTGCTCTGCCAAAAAGATAGCATATAAATGGGCGTGCCACCGCACGTCCTTCCCGTGGGGTGTCTCACAACGTTCTGCCACTAAGGCCCCCGAAATCTCGTTTATCAGCTCCGATGGTACAGCCTCGCGCCCCGGATTGGCCAGTTCCACCCGAAGCACCCCCATTAACGGAAACTCAAGGTGCTCTGGCCCGCGAATCCTGACGTACCAAGTGGCCACAGCCCCTTCACGCAACCCAAATGCCAGTGTTCTCTCGCCAGCCTTTAGGCCAGCCAACAACTGATAAACGTTCAGGTCCCGCCGGACGCGCCCAGCTTTCACGCAAAACTTGAGCTCCTTGTACGATGACTTCACCACGCCCACATACTCTTTCCCCTCTGGCCAATCCTTCACATATTCGCTTCCAAGACCGCCGTCGAGCGCAAGCCACTCACCAACATCTCGCTGCAACTCGCGGGCAATCTGATGTTCGAGCTTACGCATCTGCCAGTTTGCTTTGTGTGCCGCGCGGGATCGGGGCTGCTTCCCCGCCTCCACTCCGTCTGATAGGGGGTCGGCCTCTTTCAGCGGAACAAACAGGTAGTGCGTTCCAGCGGCGTGAACCATGCGCTCTACCTTGTCACCGAAGGAAACGGCATCCTTGTCCATCAGCAGCACGAGCCGGTGCTCTGACCTAACGACATGCATCTTGCCCGCATTGTCGCGGTGAACTACTGCTGCTCCCACTTGGGCGACGTGGACTGGGCTTTGCCGATCACCTTCCACGACGTTTCCGATATAAAACGTCCGGGCAGAGCCATCGAGGAAGTACCGAAAGAGGTGTTTTTCTTTCCTGTGGATCATTCTAACAGGCACGTAGAGTTCGCTATTCGGTTGCTCGATCTTGGTGTCCAACAGCAGGTCGTCACCCAGTCGGACACGGTCGTAAGCTTCATCCTGGTCAGGCCGCATCAGGTCTTCGACGGCCTGCCCCGTGGCGGGCAAAATCTGCCCTTCCAGCGCCATCACTTCCAGCGCCGGTAGCAAGCCTTCTAAGGGATTGGGCATAGCTCCCCCGGCACGCTAGGGCTGCACAGTGAAACCCTCTGCCTGTGCTGCCTGCGCAAGTCCGTGCACGTCTAAAGTCAAGAAAGCACCAATTGGATTTCGGGCGTTAGCTTTCTTGGCTGAGGCAAGCTGGAGTGCATCGAGGGACCTTAGATTTACCTTGGCTCCGTGCTTTTCAATCAGCGCAAGGGCTTCACCCCAGACCTTCTGGTTGACCTCCTCTATGGTGTACCTCGCCAAGTCCTTTCTGAACGCTTCAACCAATGCTCCAGCCTCGCGCTGTTTCAGTACACCGCTGCGTGTTAGACGAAAAATTGCGGAGCGGAACTCAAGCAGCGAAACGCGGCTGATGAAAATCCTCGCGCCTTTTGCGTATGCTTCAACTTGCCTGGTCTTGGGCTCAGTATGGTACAGGGCCACAAGCGCGCTCGTGTCGATGAAAATGCGCATTGCTCACGACTTTGGACCACTTCTAAAACGAACGATTTCTTCTGCCAAGGGTCGCTTTACTCGACTGGTTGCTTCTCTGGCCGTTTCCCACTCATACTGAAGCAATCCGTAGTCAATCAAAGAAGAGCGGATGTCCGACAGTTCATCGTCATTCAACCCCCACAGAGCACAGCATCGGTGGTCTATCTCTTCTTCTATTTCCGCTATTCGCCCCCTTTCGTCATCTGCCGCTGCTTTGTGTGCCGCTTCCGAAAGCTCCATGAGTTTCAAGTGAATATGGTTCTTGTCAGAAAACTTGGGCGCGCGCACGTTCTCCAAGATGTGCGTATTCATCGAGATCTGGACAGCGTAAGCCGCAACAGCCAACCGCGACGGCGCAGAGTTCAGCACAGCACAAAGGTAATGCGCTTCCTCTCTAGACCCTACATCCACCATCATCAGCTTGTGATCGGGAATAACAGGCCGCCGACTTACGGGGCCTATGACTGCTGCTGTGAGGCCAGACGCTTGTTCACGCCAAACAACCTTCCACGGCGCGAAGGTGTACTGCCCCACATTAAACATGCTCCAGAAAGGATCGTCTTCTGTGAAATAACGCCGGTAAGCTGCGCGTATCCTCAGCAATTTCTCGAACCGCGAGATGTATGCAAGTGCCTTTGGATACTCCCGTTCCATTTGGTCTCTGGCAATCCCACGTCTCGCCTTTGGGTCCTGGACCATCAGGATGTGTGCCGAAGGCTTGGCATTCCATCTGTCAACATCTCGGCCGCGGAGTAGCGGATAAAGGAGGTCAGCTTCGATTGCAGCCTGTGTGCGTTCAACCTTTCGCTTCGCGCCTTCGGTGATGTTCGTGATGATTGCCAATCCACCCGGGCGTGTCCCTGTTATCTCGACCCAATAGACGGCATTTGCGCCGCCCGTAAACGAACCAGCGTAGGCTCGATAATCGGAGGGTCCAAGAATTCTGCGCAAAGCCCGAAGGGCCTTTGGCTTTGCTGTAATCCAGGCTGAGGTCTTGTCTTTTGGGTCCACCGGCTCAGCGTCCCACTTGCGGAAGGTAAGCTGGTTCTCGATGACCTGTCGGTATGGCGTGTCGAACCCGATGGCGCTGCCGCGACCTGCCGCTTTCTTAACCCAATAGGAATAGGAGACCGGGTATCGTAGCGGGAATCCTTTTGCAAAAACAGCCACACATGTGCGGTTCGTGGCCCCTTCGAATGGTTTCAACTCCGTCATGTCTTCAACGACAATCGGAGCGAAGGTCGCTTTGTCAGGAAGCTGAAACCGACGGAAACCCTGACCGGCCCCCGAAGTCTTAAACAAACTCTGAGAAAGCACAAAGCCTAGCTTGCCGCCGCGACGAAGATACTTGTCAGCCGAGACGTACGTCATCAGCATCGAGATGTCTTTCTTGCCCTTTCCCAGAATCGTGTCCATCCCACGATGAGGGAATAGGTTGTAGTGATCCCAGAGGGGCTTCGTCTGGGACCGATATTCATCCGGTAGATTCTCCCAGTTGACCCAGGGCGGGTTCCCAACAACAAAGTCCACTTGATCAAGAAAGAGGGGTGCGAACGCATTCTTGATGATTCTGGCCCAGCGACCATTGAGCTCCTGCCGATGCAGCTCAGCCATGTGCTCATACAAAGCCCGCAGAGCGCTGCTAGCTTCATTGAGTTCTTTCTCGAACAGGTCAACTGTCTTCGCCAACCGCTCGAGGAAGGCTTCCACATCAGTGCGACTCTCAACGCACTCGTCAAGCAGGTTAGCAAGCGCCTCCATGCGCGACTTTGTGGCGAACGCAGCCGGAATCTCAAATACGCCCACAGATGTCGTCAATTTGTATTTACCGGCTTCGAACAAGCCTTCACCACGGGAAGGCGTGAGAACTGAATCGCATTGGTAGACTGGAATGTCTATGCCTTCCGGTCCAAGCTTCTTGGCCTCTTGTAGCAATTCCCCGAGCGCCAGGATGTAGTTCGTCCGTGCCGCGATAACCGCAAGCGGATTCAAGTCGAAGCCGATGATGTTCTTGCGTATGGCGTCCAACGTTTCCGTCGGACCCATCCGGCGACGGTGGGCCTCATTTTTTATGTGATTGATCAAGAGGACGAGAAAGGTGCCGGAGCCGCAACCGGGATCGAGAACGCGTTTGGTGGGATTGCCAAGCTCCGAGCCCAGTGTCTGCCGGATCAGCCGCTCAGCCAGCCAGTCGGGAGTGTAATACTCGCCCAGGTCGTGGCGGATTTCCCGGGGTAGTAAATAGTGATAAAGCTTCTTAAGAAGGTCTCTCGCATTTTCAGGGGCAAGTTCGAGCGTGCCGGGATCGTATTCAGCCAGGCGCAGGATCAGTTCGCGGATGGCGTCTTCGACCTCCTCATCCCACACGGCAAGATACCAACCGAAAAAGTCGCCCTCCAAGAAGTTGCGAATCCCGTATTCGTTGAACGGCCAGCCGCGATTCTCTAGCTTGTGAAGTTGCCGTCGCAGGTCTTCCTTCGAAGCGGACGCCATCTGTGCAAGTGGAGCGGCTAGGCCTCCAGCAAAACGCGCCGCTGCTTGCGAAGCGATGAGCTTGATCAACAGTGCGTAATACGTGTGCACAGCAAAAAACACTCGGCCAGGCTCGGCATACTTGGGATCGAGGCCCATCCCCCGTACGAAAGTGCGGAACTCGTCCTTGCTTTCCAATCGCTCGGCCCACTCCTTGTAGTCGGTGGCCTCGCTGAAGAACAGGCGCCATTGTTGAAACAACTTCTCAACAACAGGGTGCTTGCTGCGGTGTAGGGCACTGTAGAGTGCGCGCGCAGCCCGTTGAGCACGGAGGGTCTTAGGGCCAAAGTCTGTGATTAGGTTCTCAGGAACAAGAGCCGCGCCACGTGCAAGTGCAAAGAGCAATCGTAGGAACCGCTCGACCGACGCTGCGGATGTGTCAGCTGGATCTTCTTCGAGCCAGCCCTCGCCCACGCGCCGAACAAAGATGAATCGCCGCCCGTCCATTGCGACGCCAGCCAAGCGATGGGCCTCCCTGCGCTCACGTTTCGCTACTCCAAGGATGTAGTCCTTGACCTGCTGTATGGCGTGCTTGTTGCCTTGCGATGTGTTCCGATCCGTTAGCGCGCCCGGGCGCTCGTACTCGATCACGAGTCGGTTGTAGACAGAATCGACTCTGCCACACGCAACTTGGTATTCCTCACGTGCAGTGATCACGACGCCCGCCGCTGAGGCTGCCTCATCAATGATTCGAGATGCGTCGCGACGAAAGTCAGCTTCCAACCGCCCGGTCAGGGCAGCGGCAAGCAGCTGACGGGCGACTTTCGGGGCTAATTCTTTTGCGGTTTGGTCAAGGTCTTGTGCCATAGACCTCATGAATATAGCACAGAATATACTTCACGCCTCGGTAGCCTTGAGGTTACGTGTTGTTAGCTCTTTTCTTGCGGAATTGCTGCTCGAATTCCTGGTTGAGTGTGCGGACGGCGATTTTGGTGAAATCTAGAAGTGCCTTCATGGTTTCCGGCGAATCCTTTGAGGCCACTCCGCACGGCACTTGCTGCGCCCGCCCGCACCTGTGGTTTCCCTTGTGTCCCCTCTTCCTGGTGCAGATATGCGGCGTGTAAATGGACTCAACGTAGTGCTTCTTCCTGGCCCCGCAGAAGGACATGCCTATGCTCCTTTTCCGCGATGGAAGGCTTTGCGGAACTGCGCATCAAATTCGCGGTGGAACACCCTCCGCGCCACTCCCTCAAAATCCAGCTTACGCTCCAGCCACAGCAGCCACTGGTAGCGCCCCAGCAGCCCGTGCCGCTGCCAGACGCCGCGCACCGCCGCCGGCGAGGCGCCCACGCCCACCAGCCGCAGCTGTTGGCTGATGCGCAGGTAGCTGTAGCTGGGGAACTGCTCGGTCCTCTCCAGAATCTTCCGTTCCAGCTCTGGCGGCGCCTAGTTGGGCATCCGCGGCCCGTCGCCGCAGCTGCGGGCTAGCCCCTCAGCCCCATACTTCTCGAAGGCTTCCTTGATCTCGTAGAAGTGGCTGCGGCTGATGCCCCCTCGTCGGCAGGCCAGCGAGATGTTCTGCAACTCCTCGGCCAAGGCTAGCCTTCCCAGCCGAGCCTTGATAAGTTTCTCTCGGGTGCTCATGGTGCGCTCCTTGTGGTAAGAGTTTCAGTTCCCAACGAAAACCGAAATCCTACCACCGGAGTCCCACGGGCACCCTTTCTGGCTGAGGACTGCGCTCGGGCTACGCCCTCGCTTAGTCTTCAGCCAGCAGCCTCATCAGGCTGCTGCATCTCGGTGCAACCTGCCCGCTGATCTCCCGCTAAGCTCAACTGGTACATAAAATGGGGTCTGATCAGACTCACCGGGTTCTTACGGCTCATGAGCTTTTATTGGACAGAAAATATAGAAGCAGGTAAGGATAGCTGAACTGCTGCATTCATAGCAGATCGTTGGCTCCTCACACTCGCTAGTTTCCACAGGCTAGAAATAATTATATTGACATATAATGATCTAAAAAATAAAAATTGGATTGTGGTCAAGGAGGTAGTATGTCTTACCGCCTCTTTTGGTTAGCTATTTATATCCTTTTCGCTGGCACCCATGCTTGGGCGCAGGACAGCTCACCTCCTCGCGACCCGCAGGCCCTTGCTGTCTTGGCCCGATCATTTGCGGCAATGGGAGGAGCAAACAAACCAGCAATTTCTGATCTTCGCGTAGAGGGCACATTAGCACTGCCGAATGATCCTGACGTGTCCATAGGAACCTTTGTCGCAAAGGCACGCGGAGATGACTTCAGCGTCGAAACGATCCAAGCCGGGCAATCCTCGAGCTACAAGGTGCTAAATGGACGTGGCAGCTTTCGCCAAGGAAACAAGGTTAGGCCGCTGCCCCAGTACAATACCCATAGGCTGACCCTCGATATCCTGCCACTTTTTGCAAGGTGGACCAAGTTCGACACAGAAACCGTCGCGATTGAACCTCTGCAAGGCATGCTCCTCGACGGAAAGAAATGCCTTTTGATTCGAGTCGAGGAAAGCGCCTCAATGGATCCGCGTTTTAGGAACCGGCACGGGAGCATGGAAGTAGTGGTCGAAGCCGACACAGGGCTGGTTGTTGCGCTCAGATACGAGGCAACACAAGGTCCCAGTGGCGGCGACATCAGCAGGATCGAGAATCGCTTTCGCGGTTACAAGAACTTCAAAGGCTTACTGCTTCCAACGCAGATCATCCGATACATAAACTCACAACCAAGAGTGGTACTTCGCATTCAGTCAGTGTCCATCAACAACGGTCTAACAGACCAAGATTTCAAGCATTAGAGAGAGTACGATGTGGTCAATATCATTTTTTAAAAAACTGTTGTCCTTTGCTCTTCTTCTCGGCGTTCTACCCGCATGGCCACAGGGGTATGACCTCCAAAAGTCAACTGGACGGCCTGTAACCATCTACAACGGAACGGGAATCGAGCGCGTGGACACGGAAAGCGGCAATTTACACATCTCTATTCCTCTGCTTCACCTTCCCGGCAGGGGATTGGATTTGGATATCGTGCTGTCTTACAATTCGAAAATCTGGAAGACAGAGGAATACAGCGATCCCTATAGCGGCACATGGTTTGTGGCCACGGTCGACGAGGACACGAATCAATTGCCATCACTCGGCTGGAGCATTGGGGTCCCGCAGATGGGTCGTAGCGGGAGTTTTTCAACGCATTGCTATGAAGTACATCCGTTTGGGTATTGCGATTCGTGGGTCAATTACTTTACGTGGGTCACTGATGAAGGCACGCGTATCCGCCTCGGCGACGATATCGGTCTAATTGATGAGAACGACCCTCCCGGGTCGTACGGTTATTGGAGCTTTGACGGGACGTACACTAGGTTTGACTATTACATGCAAGTCGGCAGGTACAAAGACGGTGTGACGACTTCGAACATTTCTGGTATAAAAAAACTAAAAGACACGAACGGAAACTATATCACCTGCACACAGACAAAATGCATTGACACCCTTGGAAGAGTTGTGAACTTCAATTACTCAAACGGCCTACTCCAGTCTGTCACCTACAAAGATTCTTCAGGGACTGACCGAGCGATCACTTTTACTTACCAATCCTACACTGTCTTTTATCCTTGGATGTCCGAAGCACCCGGTGGCGAGTGCACGACCATAACCCACCGGTGCGGCTACAGCAACATCTACACGTTGTCTCTCTTGAAGAAGGTTACGTTGCCGAACGGCTTGAGCTACCAGTTTGAATATCTCATCAATCCGGATGGCTCGACGACCGGAGAAATTAGCAAACTCATTCTTCCGACGGGCGGCTACATTCGCTACACCTACGGTTGGAATGAATCCAGTTTTGACTTTGGGACCGCTCGATTTGTCGCCCAAACTTGGATGGCTCATACTCGTGTCGTGGCAACCCGGTCAGTTAGCGAGGATGGGCAGACTGCTTCGGAGATGACCTGGACCTACGAGATTCTGAAGTCAGGAACCGATACAAAAATTATCGACCCACTGGGCTTCGTTGAATTACATCAAACTTCGAGCATGACAATCGCGGGATCTATAAGCAAGAAAATTCAAAAGAAGAATCCTGAGGGTATAACGCTACAATCCATCTTCCGAGTCATGGGCAATGACTCCAGTAGCTACAATGACCCGTGGCCCAATTCCTTAATAGTGGTTAATCCGCGTGTCACAAAGGAGATCACATGGCTAGAAGGTGCCCCCGGTCAATTATTGGGGTCATGTGTTGTATACACCTATTCTACGCACGGCAACGTCAGCCAGAAGGAAGAACGTGACTGGGGAACTGAATGTGACGGTCCTGTGGTGCGGCGTACAATCTTCCAGTACCTGCATCAAATCAACACGGCTTATGCCGCTCCTAACGTCCATATCCTCGACCGCGTCACCTCTCAAATTGTTTACGACGCAAGCTGGATGGTGCGTGCTCAGACGATCACAAGTTATGACACAACTACGCCTCAGGCGACAAGCAACGTCATCCAACACGACTATACGAGTCATCCCGCCACTTATAATCTGCGCGGAAATCCAACCCAAGTCAAACGTTGGCTGAACACGAGCGGACAGTGGTTGACAACGACAAACACCTTCAATGATGTGGGAAATCTTCTCTCGACTACCGACCCCGGTGGGCACACAACCCTTTTCAGCTACTCTGACAACTTCTACAACTACACTCCATCGCAGCCGACCTCTGCTTATGCCACTCAAATCACATACCCCACAACGAATGGTATCAACCATATCGAGCGTGCTCAGTTCTACTTCCATTCAGGATTGGTAGCTGCTTCCTGTGGCCAAAACTTTCCTTCCGGGGCAACGTGCACTGTTGGCCTTACTCCGCCTCAACCCGACTATGCGACTTTAACCTACGATCTGTTGAATCGGCCTATAACATTCAAGAATGGCGAGGGTGGGCAGACAACTTTGACATACAATGAGGATAGCGTGCCCATCACCATCACGCAGACCTCAAAGATTACCTCATCCCAGAACCTTGTGGCCACGAGCGTATATGACGGTCTGGGACGCACAAAGCAAACCCAACTGAATTCCAATCCCGTGTGTGTGACCAAGACGGACAACACCTACGACGAGATCGGCCGCAGAAAGACTCTTAGCAATCCGTATTGCTCCACTGCGGAGGCAACTTATGGGATTACGACGTATGAGTACGATGCCTTGGGACGGGTAACGAAGGTCATCCCGCCGGACGGCTCGGCCACCTCAAACAACATCACCACCGTATATTGGGGCAACGCCACCATAGTGACTGACCAAGCCGGTAAGCAACGCGTCTCCTACACCGACGCGTTGGGTCGGTTGGTCCGCGTGGACGAGCCTACTAGTTCCAACGGTACCTTCGTTCAGTTTGTGCAAGAGTTTACGCCAGCGACGCCCGGCACGGGTTGGGTGGACATCACCGGCACGGAGCAATCGGTTACCGTGCAAGAACAGAACTGCTGGTACGAGACTGACGAGTTTGGTTTCGTGTATCAGGTATGCGACCCGCCCTACGAGGTCACTTACTGGGACGCAGGTGTGGTCTCGATCACCGTCAACGGGTTCACCAAGCAGGTGAGCTATGGCCAAGGCAGTACGGGGGCCTCGATCGCAGCGGCACTGGCCAGTGCGTTCAATGCTGATCCTGCTTCCCCGGTCACAGCCTCCGCCAGCGGGATTCGGGTGAACCTGACCAGTAAAACTACCGGTGCCGAGTCAAATTACTCGCTGTCGGCCACTTCATGGACCAACGACCCGACGCATTTCAGCGTTCCATCATTTGTGCCGGTGCGCTCTGGACCGAATCTTACGGGCGGGGCCGATGCCACCTACAGCGGGGGGCTGAGCTACACAGCCACGCCAGCGGTTACGCTGTACACTTACGATGCGCTGGACAACCTGATCTGCGTGGTGCAGAAGGGCACCGACCCGGCTCCGTTCACCGACTGTGCCAGTGCTCCGGCCGCGTGGCGTCCGCGCACCTTTGTCTACAACTCGCTCTCGCAGTTGATCAGCGCGACCAATCCGGAATCGGGCACGATCACCTACAGCTACGATGCGGACGGCAACCTCGTCTCGAAGACCGATGCTCGCGGCATCACCACCAGCTACACCTACGACGCGCTGCATCGGCTCACCGGGAAAACCTATTCCAACGGCGACCCCGCCGTCAGCTACTTCTACGACCAGACCAGCTACAACGGCTTGGCCATCAGCAACGGCGTGGGGCGGCGGAC
>FLYL01001521.1_pt1 | contig 18694 bp, 17 predicted proteins | sample 1122611 | NCBI WGS metagenome assembly FLYL01 (sample SAMEA4346791, study PRJEB14843) | hot springs metagenome | biome: Terrestrial Biome; feature: Habitat; material: Sediment | place: India | collected 2012-06-12 | depth 1760 m
GGATCTTCCACATCGCGAGCAACGTCAGGAGCCGGGCTGCCTCCTGGGGCAGGCGGAGCGACCTGAGCAGAGCGAAGTCGATCGAGAAGAACCCGGTGATCCGCTCGGCGGTGAACTCTCTGCGGTGATAGGGCACGTGCCCGAATCCCTCTTCGGCAGACCGCTCGCCGCCGGTCGGGTCGATCCTGTCGACCTTCACACCTCCCGAATCGACCGGTCGCACGCCCCGGGCCTCGATGAACGACGAGAGCATCCGAGGGATCCGGGCGCCGACCGACCTCTCCAGTCCGCCTATGCCTCCGGGGAAGAAGACGCCATGGATCAGGGAGTTCGGGTCGTGGCGGAAGACGAAGGCGGCGAGCTCGGCCACGTCGATGACGCGGGTGACGATGGCGTTGAGCCCGTCGACGATCGGGTTGTCCTTTGCAGCGAGGATGTACGCCGAGTTGAGTCGATGCGCTTCCAGGATCGAGTTGGTGGTGGCCCAGTCGGCGCCGTCCTGGAGGATCCTCACCCGCACGTAGGGAAGCCCTCTGAGCGGCTCCACCAGGTCGTCGGAGGCGGGGTCCCACATGATCGACTCCATGCGGTTTGCCATCGACTGGGCCGACTCCACCAGCAGCATCTCGGCGCCGTCAGGGCCCTGATAGGTGGCGGGTCCCAGGTCTGGGAATCCGGTGGGTTGGAATCTGGTTCCTTGGGCCAGCCCGAGGTCGGCCTCGATGTACATGCGGTCCTCATGGTCGCCGATGGTGGCGAGTGCTTCGATCGTCATCGGGTGCCTCCTTGCTCTAGGGGAGCTGATCTGTGTTCCGAATGGGGTTCGTGGATGGCGGGCATCAGGTGCCGCGTTTCGATCGGGAATACGAGCGAGGCGGCCAGCCGTCGGGGATCGGCTACCGGTGCGGTGGTTACCACCGGCGGATATCCGTATCCCCTGAGTCGGCGTGCCGCGTGAGTCAGGGCTTCGGCGCCCCGGCCCGCGGCGAGCAGCCGGACAAGTCTGGGGTCGATCGGTATCGGTCGGTCGGGATCCGGGGCTCGTCCCAGCAGACAGAGTTTCAGGAGCCGATAGCCGATCGGCAACAGCCCTTCTTTCTGTGGGCGCTCGATGCTGTTGCCCGGTGATTCCCTGAGGGAAAGCGCGGCGGCCAGAGCCGAGATCCGGGCGTCGTCGCACTCCCGACGCAGGAAAGCCTCGATGTCTCCGGGCCGGACTGTGACCGCGCCGCTCAACGCCAGGCGCCTGGACCTGTTGGAGGGCTGGTCGTCGTCTTGCTGAGCTGCCTGGATTCGGGCGAGGAGCAGTTCGATCAGCCGGTCTTCGAGAGGTCCGCTCCAGGGCACCCGTGGGGTTCTGTCCTCGAAACGGTCGAGTCTGTCCGATACCGGTTCGAACCACCAGCGCAGCGACCAGCGCCCTTCTCCAAAACCGAGGCCGGTCAACGCCGAAGCCAGGGCCCACTCCGACGAGCCGTCGTCGAGCATGTGCCATGCCGATCGGAGGCGGATAGGCCGGACCCCTGCCCGGGAGGAGGGAGTCCCCGCCAACGCCAGCTCCAACTCACCCAATCGGATCAGGAGGTCTTCTAGGTTCCGCCGGCTCGGATGAGCGGCCGCGGCATACAGGGCGTCGTCGGCCCGTCTGGCTGCACTGGCGAGCCGCCGAGGCGTGTCACCTCGGCGGATTCTCCGCACCTGGTCGGCGGCCTCCTCGAGGAGGCTCGCCCACCGGCCTCCAGCACCCACCCGGAACCTGCCCAGCGGCACCGCGAAGTGGGATCGGCCGAAACGCTGCGCGATCATCACCCTTTCGAAGGCGGCCACACCCCGGGCGACCCCCAAAGCCGAGACGGCTACCGCGAAGTCGCGGGAGTCGACCGCCGGCCGTCGCCTGAGCCTGGCCCTGCCCTCGACGAACAGTTCCGCCAGATCGGTCCACGTCGCCGGCCGTGTCCAGACCGGGAGCCACACCTCGGATCTGAGGCTCTCGCCTTCCGCCAACCCGGCTCCTGCAGCGACCGGGGTGACGGTGAACGGCGTCGCTGCCCCTCCCTGGTCCGACGCCTTGTCCAGCCTAGTGAGACCACCTGCGAAGGCGAGCGACCCCTCGATCGCCAACACGTAGCCCCATGGGTTCACCATCCCCTCCCCCTCCACCCCCATGGTGGCGTTCAAGCCACCCGCCCGGCCCGGCGAGAAGAGCCCCACCTTTCCGTCACGAACCAGGGAGGTTTCTGTACCAGACAACAGAGCGTCCAACCACCGTTCGGATCGACGCCGGTCTCCGCCCAGGTCGGGCAGGACGGAAGCGAGATGGTCGAGGAACCAACGGCTGAACTCGGCTCTTCCGTCGTTCCCTCCCGACACGAACAGCGGGCCAGGGGTGGGTCTGGCCGGCCCTGCCGGATAGACGGCGTCGAGCCACTCGACGTAGCGGTCGGGTGCCCGGCTACGAAGCAGGTTTATCAGGCGACGCTTCTTCTCCGCCCCCTCCTTGCCGGATGACTCCCGCACCTCCTCGACCAGTTCCGCCACCTCCGACTCGGAGAGAATCGACAGGACGCTGCGGATCGAATCGAACCGGGCTGCGGAGGAACCGAGGATCGCGGCAGCGACCGGGCCACCGCCCCTGAAGTCCTTGTTCCAGGGGGCTGCGATCGGTGACGGCTCGTACCGATCGAGAAGGAAGCCCCGCAGCTCGCTGGAATCCATCGGGCTGACGAGATGGAACCCCTCGTCGCTCCACCTTCCGGTAGCCGACCGGTCGATCTGTTCTGACACGACCCTCAACAAGCCCAGGCACGCCAGGTAGTCGAGGAGGACGGATGGGTTCGCGGCCCGCACCGTGACCTCAGCCACGGCCGCCTCCCTTCTCGCTCGCCCTCCAGTCGGCCACCCGGACCAGCGTCTCGAGGTATGCGAGACGGAACGGTCCGAATTCGTCCCTCAACCCGGCCACCCGTTCGCTCCACGACCCTGCACCGAGCTCGCTCGAGCTCAGGTCGAGCTCGAGGGGCCCGACGTGCAGGTCCCCGACTTCGACCGCAGGAAGCAGGTCGCCGTCCCACACCCCTCGGACCGCCCGGATGTCTCCGGTGCCGTGAGACGGGTCGTGGTCGTTGGGCAGCCCCTTGAGCCTCAGCCGAACCTTTCCGTGGTGAGCCATCACCAGGTAGGAGACCAGGTTCGACTCCCCGGCCTGTAGGGCCGCGACGGCGGATGCGACCTCGTGTCGGAAGGGAACCATCGGACTCTGGCCACAGGTTTCGCACCGACGCCGATACCTGGAGGTCCGGTTGGGAGTCTTCGCCCACGGTCCTGGACCCGGCGGGTCGAGCCGGCCGGTCACTTCCTGGAACACGGGGTGGGCCTTTCCAACGTCGTGCCAGACGGCGGCCCTCCAGAGCTCCTCGTGCAGGTCGTCGGGCACCGGCAGATCGGCCAGGAGCCTCCGCATCTCCGAACCGGTCTGCATCAGATGCTCAGCCAAGGCCTGCCAATACCCCACCCAGGTGGACCACTCCCGAGCCATGGCATCCTCCCCCGCCTGGTCCCCGCCGATGTCGGCGACCGGGTCGGTGGCCTTCGGGGACCAGCCTCTGGACGGGTCGTAGCCGCCGGCGTCAGCGGCGATGATCACCGTGGTGCCAGGTCGAATGTCGGCGGCCTGGGGTCTTCGCCAGGTCTCCTCGAGATGGTCCCACACCCACATCCTGGAGCCGAGCCGCTGATCCCCGAGGGCCTGTCTGAGGTCGGCGACCGGAACCGGGCACAGCTCCTCCGGGGTCGGCCGGCCCTCTCTCGGTAGGCCGTCGACGACGGCCCGCCATATGACATGCACCGCACGTTCGTCCGTCTCACGGATGAAGGGCGACACGTCGAGGTCGTTGCCGGTGAGATCGGGCTCGGTGTCGAAGAGCATGATGAGGTCTCGCCTACGGAGATGGGTGAACAGCTCTTGTGACGGCCCCACCGGCGGCAACTCGATGGGAGCCGCATCGGAGAGCTTCTCGACGATCTCCTTGGCGGCTGCCAGCTCGTCGGGGCGGTAGGGGGCTGCCCACCTGGTCACGTTGGAGGGCGTGAGCACCAGGGCTCGGGCCTCCGGCTCCTCCCCGTACCGGTTCAGGCGTCCGAGACGCTGGACGAGCGACGCCCAAGGAGCCAGGTCGGAGATGAGAGCCGCCGAGCTCAGGTCCACTCCTGCTTCGACGACCTGGGTCGATACGACGATGGTCCCTTCACCTTCGGGGGGTTGGAGGGCCGCCCGAAGGTGGGCCTGCCTGTCGGGCGGACGGAACCTGCTGTGGAGGAGGACCACCTCGGGCCCACCCTTGCGGATCTTTCGAGCCAAGGCGTCATACAGATCGACCGCCCTGCCGACCTGGTTTCGTACCACCAGGGTCCTGGTTCCGGGGCGGTGGGTGTCCAACACGAGGGCTGCCAGGGCGGCCTTGGATGGTTCGTCGACGATTTCGAGTCTCTTGCTCGCGTGGAGGCGCTTGGCCAGCACCGGGTGAGAGCGGTCCTCGTCGTCCAAGGCGAGAACACCGTCGACCTGTGGGTGGTCCACCGTTTGGAGCCACCCGGGCTGGGCGGTGGCCGACATCCACAGGGTGTGGCTGGGCCCGTACACCCCAAGAGATCGCCGGAATCCCTGGAGCTGCGCGGTGGTGGGCAGACCCGCGCCTACCAGCTGGATCTCGTCGACCACCCACATCACGTCGTTGTTGAGAAGCGCGAAAGGAATAGGCCACCGGTATCGGCTCATGGCGAATCCGCGGTTGAGTGCTCGGGACAACAGCAGGTCCTGGGTGCCCACGATCACGGCCTCACCTTCGGGCCGGAGCTCCCAGTCCTGCTCGATGTGGCCGCCGAGCATCCTGAAGACCGGGATGTTGAGCCCCAGGTTGGCCACCATGGTCTGGATGACGTCGGCGGTCTGTTCGACCAGCGACCTCATCGGAAGGCACCAAACCAGACGCCTCGGTGTTTCCTCGGCCTGTTGGGGCCCGGCGAACCGGCGACGCCAGATCCAGGACGCGGCGGCGGCGGCCGTCTTCCCCGCGCCGGTGGGCACGACCAACATCTCCGGTAGCGGGCCGGTGGCCAGTCTCCGCTGGTATCCGAAGGCCTCGTGCCCAGTAGCACGTCGGAAGAAGTCGCCGAACTCCACTGCTGTCATCCCTCCGGCGACGAAACTAACAGATGGGTGTGACACGAACCCTGCTTCGAGGAAGATGGTCGCACGCTGCGGTGACAATGACCTGGATCGCCTCGTGTGTGTATGCTATGCGCATGGCGAGGATCAACGTGTATCTCCCCGATGATCTGGCGGCCAAGGCCAAGGAGGCTGGGCTCAACGTGTCGAGTCTCGCCCAGGAGGCCATCCGGTCCGCCCTGGCTTCTCGGAAACTCGATGCCTGGCTGTCCAGGGTGTCGACCTTGAAGCCCGTCTCGGTGGACCACGAGGACGTCATCGCTGCGGTGCACGCCGCAAAGGATGAGTTGGAAGGCGAATGACGACCCGCCTGGTTGTCGACGCGTCGGCCATGGTCGATTACCTGGTTGACACTGACGTTGGACGACGGGTGGAGAGCCGCCTGAAAGGCTCCGAAGCCCACGTACCAGCCCACTTCGACGCCCAGGTTCTATCCGCCCTGGAACGACTCCACCGGGCCGGCAGACTGACCGAAGGCCAGGTAGAGGAGCGTGTCGAGCTGATCGCAGAAGCCCCCATAGAGAGACATCACCTGGCTCCGCTACTACGAGGTGCCTGGCTGCGGCGACACAACCTGAGACTCGGAGACGCCCTCTACGTCGAGCTGGCCGCGGCCATTGGCGCCACTCTGATAACAACCGATGTCGGCCTGGCGTCGGCGAGCGCAGACGCCGAGCTCATCACCGTTCCCTGAATTCTTCGCCCCTCGCCCCACCACGCAACCACCAGTCGCAACCCGACCCAGCGCGCCGCGGGGTTTGGGGGAATGGGCTCGATCTACCGGCTCGACTCCCAACGCCAGGCGTCGCGGCACATGTCCGCCAAGCCGTATATCGCCTTCCAGCCCAGCTCCCGTTCCGCCTTGGAAGGGTCGGCCCAGGTCGCTGGCACGTCCCCGGGCCGACGGGGAGCGAAACGGTAGGGAACCGTGCGGCCGGTGACCCGTTGAAAGGTCTCCACCAGTTCCAACACCGAGCTGCCCTGCCCGGTACCCAGGTTCCAGGCGTGGTATCCGGCGGCCGAGACGACGTAGTCGAGGGCGGCCAGGTGTCCACGAGCCAGGTCGACGACGTGCACGTAGTCACGCACCCCGGTCCCGTCGGGGGTCGGGTAGTCGTTCCCGAAGATCCGCAGCTCCGGTAGCCGACCGGCGGCCACCCGGGTGACGTAGGGCATCAGGTTGTCGGGAACCCCCTGCGGGTCCTCGCCGATGAGGCCGCTGGGGTGGGCCCCCACCGGGTTGAAGTAGCGGAGGGAAGCGATCCTCCACGAGCGGTCGGCCGCGGCCAGGTCCATCAGGGCGTGTTCCATCATCTGTTTGGTTCGCCCGTAGGGGTTGGCGGCCGGTCCGAACGGGTGATCCTCGGTGACGGGAAGCTCCTGGGGATCGCCGTACACGGTGCAGGAGGAACTGAACACGATGGTTCGGACGCCGTGCCGGGACATGGCCTCCAGCAGGTTGACCGTACCGGTCACGTTGACCTGGTAGTAGAGGAGCGGCTCCGCCACCGACTCGGCCACCGACTTCCGAGCCGCGAAATGAAACACGGCGTCGTAGCCTGCCCCCACCGTCTCGTCGAGCACCGCCCGGTCACGGATGTCTCCCTCGACCACCGCGGCTCGCTTTCCGGTGATCCGAGCGATCCGGTCGACCACCGAACGTTCGGAGTTGGAGAAGTCGTCGAGGATGGTCACCTCGTGGCCGGCTTCGAGCAGCTCGACCACGGTGTGGCTGCCTACGAACCCGGCTCCGCCGGTCACGAGGATCTTCATGGGTGGTGGCAGGCTAACCGAGCATCCTTCGCAGGACCGCCTCGGCTCCGCTCCACCACCGGTCGAGAGTCTCTTCCAGACGGTCCATCTCGGTGTCCACCACGTACACCGACCTGGTCGGGACCACGGCGCCGAGCTCCACCAACACCGGCCTGAGCTGGGTGTCGGGAGCCAACGAATGGGTCGGCGAACCCCCCAACATCACCGGGACGGCCACCACCCCGGCCAACCCGTCGCCGGTGTAGCGGTCGAGGAACGCCTTGAGGAGCCCGGTGAAGCTGGCCTTGTAGGTGGGCGAGGCCAGCACCGCGACGTCGGCGCCGGCCACCCGGGCGGCGACCTCTCCGAGGCCGGGGTCGGACGGGTCGAACATCCGGGCGGCGTGGTCGGCCAGTTCTATGGTCTCCACCTCGCCGGACCCCAGGGCAGCGACCCGGGCGGCCACCGCCTGGGCGACCCGGGTGGTGCGGCCACCGGGCCGGGGGTTGCCCACCACCGCAACCACGTCGATCACCGAGCCACCCCGGCCACCCCCATCGCCTCCAACTCGGTCCGGATCTTCTCGGCGGCCGCTTCCAGATCGGCGGGGTCGACCGACCTCGCCGCGTTGGAGAAGTCGACGTCGGCCATCGACCAGATCGGAAGGAGATGGATATGGAGGTGGGGCACCTCGAGACCGACCACCGACAACCCGACCCGTCTCGGGTTCCAGGCCCGTTGGATCGCCCAGCCGATGGTCTGGGCGACCCCGAACAGGTGGTCCCTGAGGTCGTCGGGACAGTCGAGCCAGTGGTCGATCTCCGCCACCGGCACCACCAGGGTGTGTCCCGGCCGGATCGGGTTGATCGACATGAACACCACCGCCTCGGAGTCCCGGTAGACGAAGGTGGCGGGCAACTCCCCTTGGATGATCCTGGTGAACACGCTGGCCATGGGTCGAAGGCTACCTTGCCCGGGCGTGAGCTCCCCGAGACGCTCGGTCGAAGGCCTGGTGGGTCCGGTGTTCGGTCTGGTGTTCCCGCCGGGGGCCGGGCGCCACACCTGGCGGGCCCGGGTCACGTTGGCGGACGGCAGGCGACTGTTCGCCAAGGGAGCCATCGACCAGCGGGGACACCGGGCGCTGGACCTCGAAACCCGGATCTACCGCCGGGTCGAGGCGCGGTGGGTGCCCCGCCCGGCAGCCGACCGGCCCGGGCTGCTGCTCGTCGAGGACCTCTCAGGGGCGGTGTGGCCACCCCCCTGGCCCTCCGACCTGACGCCCCTCTGGTCGACCCTGAACGAGGTGGCCGACACCGACCCCGGGATGCCGCTACCCCGCATCGAGCGGGTGCCGGTTTGGGAGGATCGCCCCGAGTGGGTCGATCCCGTCTGGTTCCGCCGCTACGCCCGCCGCCTGAGGGACCTGGCTTCCCAGATCGACCCCACCGGTGACGCCTTCGTCCACGGCGACCTGGGAGCGGGGAACCTGTGTTTCGCCGACCGGGGTCCGGTGCTGGTCGACTGGGAGTTCGCCTCCCGGGCCGACCGGTGGTTCGACGTGGCCACGGTGTCGATGGAGCTGATCGCCGAAGGACGTCCACCGGCTCCCATACTCCCCCACCCCGAGGGTTGGGTGGCGTGGCTGAGCGGAGTCCTCGCTTCCGACCGGCGGGGCCTCACCTCGGTGAGCCGCCTGGCCGAGGCGGGTGTCACCTGGCTGGCGGAGCGTCAGGGATGGCCACCTCCCAGGGTGAGCTGACCAGCCGGCCCGTCTCTCGACACACCCTGCCAGATCAGCCCGTCCATGAACGCCCAGCTTCGCCGATGGATGGTCGACGGTCCCCAGCCTTGCAGGGCCGCCTTGTGGATCGGACACGGATAGCCCTTGTTGTGTTCGAAGTTGTACGGGGGGAACTCCTGGGCGGCGTCACGCATGATCCGGTCCCTGGTCACCTTGGCGACCACCGACGCCGCCGCCACCGACAGCGACACCCGGTCCCCACCCCGGATCCTCTCGGCTCCACCCACGAAGTCCCACAGGCCGTCCAGCAACACCACCTCGGGCCGGACCGGCAGGCCCTCCAGGGCCCGGGCCGCAGCCAGGCGTTGGGCCTGCGACATCCCCAGGAGGTCGCACTCCTCGGGGGAGGCGTGCCCGACGCTCCAAGCGACGCACCAGTCGACGATCCGGTCGAAGAGGGCTTCCCTCTCGGCGTCGTTGAGCAGCTTCGAGTCCCTGACCTTGTAGATGCGACGGTCCTGGGGCAACACGACCACCCCTACGGTGAGGGGTCCGGCCCACGCACCCCTGCCCACCTCGTCGACGCCGGCCACCCATCGGCGACCGGCTGCCCAATGCCGCCGCTCGTAGACCAAACCGGGGGGATTGGCTCTGAGGGCGGGTCGAAGCCGGGGCGCCACGGCCCGAGGTTACCGCTCAGGCTTCGGGGAGGATCAACGTGAAGACCGACTCGTCGGCGTGGTGGTAGACGAGATCGCCTCCCATCTTCCGAGCCAGCCATCGGGAGACGGTCAATCCCAGGCCGACCGAGTTGGGCTGGGTGTCGACCCGGTGGGCCCTCTCGAAAGGTTCGAAGATCCGCTCCCACATCTCCTCGGGGATCCCGGGTCCGTCGTCGGCGACCGAGGTGGCCAGGAAGCCTCCCTGCTCGGTGGTGCGGACTTCGATGTTGGGGCCGCCGTAGCGGATCGCGTTGGTGAGCAGGTTGCGAAGTATCTGCCGGACCCGTCCGGGGTCGGCCCTGACCACACCCCAGGCCTTGTTGGCCACCTGGGAGCGTGCATCGGTTGGCAGGGCTCGAACCGCGGCATCCACCGCCTCGGCGACATCGACTGGACGAACCACGAGGGAGATCGTGTCGGTGTCGGCCCGGGCGGCCACCAGCAGGTCCTCCACGATGTGGGAGACCTCCTGGGCTTGTTCGGCTATGAGCGCCACCAGGTCGCGTCGTTCGTCTTCCCCGAAGGCCGACTCGTTGTCCCTCAGCTCGAGCGCCATCCCCACCACCGCGGTGAGGGGTGTTCGGAGTTCGTGGGACACCGCGGCGACGAACTCGTCCTTCGCCCTGATCAGCTGTTCGAGCCGCCGAGCCGTGTTCCGCTCTTCGGTCACGTCTCGTCCCACCAGCGACAGGAACTCGTCGTCACCCAGCCCGTGGATCAGCACCGAGCCCGACACGACCCTTTCCACACCGTCCAGCCGGACCACGGCCTCACCTTTCCACCGCCCGTTGCGTCGTAGTGCGTCCTCCACCGCGCGCACCGTGTCGGCTCCTAGGACGCGGGCCACGTGGATCGGTCGGAACGGTCCTACGGTGTTCCCCCAGAGGAACCTCCGCAGCGCCGGGTTGGCGTAGATGAGCGTCCCGCTCCGGTCGCACAGACCGATCAGCTCGCTGGTCGCCTCCACGATGTCGAGGAGTCGCCTCCTCGACTTCTCGACCCGGATCCTGTCGGTGATGTCGACCATGGCCCCCTCGTAGTAGGCGATCTCGCCCCGGTCGTCTCTGACCGCCACCGCCGAGTCGCTCACCCATATCCGGGAGCCGTCCCAGCGGACCATCTCCTGTTCGAAGCCGAGCACCGTTCCCTCCCGGTCCATCAGGTCACGCCAGAACTCGCGTCGGGCCAGATCCGGGTAGGCCCGGTTGGCCGCCTCCCGATTGTTGAGGAGAGTGTCCACGTCCGGGTACCCGAGGAGCTCGGCCAGTGCCGGGTTGCCGGCGATCACCTCCCCCTCGGGGGTGGAGCGGTAGAGGGCTACCGGCAGACGGTGGAACAGGGCAGCGAGTTCGGCCCGGGTCTGCTCGACTTCGGTTCGGTCCCGGAGGATCAGGTGTACCGCCACTTCCCCCTCCCAGTCGGTGCGGTAGGCGGTGGTCTCCACGTGGCGGAGATGCCCGTTGACGGTTCGGATCCTGAGGTGGGCGGGTTCCAGCGACTCACCCGCGGCGACCCGGGCCATCCTCTCCACCGCCAGCGGCTCGTCGTCCGGGTCGATGAACTCCAGGACGTGTCGGCCTATCAGGTCCTCTGGCGAGTCGACCTCCACTATCCGAGCCGCGGCCGGGTTGGCGTAGAGGATCTCGCCCTTCCGGTAGACGACCATCGGCTCCGGCGCCGTGTCCATGAGCCGGCGTTGACGGTGTGGCCATTCGCTGAGGAGCCGATGATGGTGCTCGATCTCAAAGCCGGCCACCCGGAACAGCACCGCCAGCCCCCAGGTGAGGGCGATGACGGCCCCCACCCTGAAAACCGTGCCCACCCCGGTGTCGGGAACCTCCAGCACCCCGATCACCCCCGCGGCGACGGCTCCCACCCAACGAACCGCCGGTTCGGCCGGCAAGGTCAGGGAGGTGGCGATGACCGAGCCCAACGCCACCGCGAATCCGGCCAGCGGGAAACCGGCCGCGGCGAGCCAGATGCCGGCGAGCTGCTCGAAACCGAACATGGCGACGACTCGCCTCCGCGCAGAACCCAGCCGGAGCCACCCCACCACCGCACCCGCACAGAAGACCACTACCAGCCCGACCCATGCGGCCCCGCCCTCCACCACCGCGCCGACCAGGGCCACCAGGGCCGACGCCAGGTAGAGGCGCTGGCGGATGGCGACTCCGGCCCGGAGCGGATCGGGCCTCGTCCTGTGATCCATGGGAGGCTATTTCGGCACGGCCAGGGTGTGCCTTGAGGAACCCTAGAAGCGGCGAGGCCGTAGAGTTGGGATGAATGAAGCCCCGGTTGGTTCTGGTCGCCTTGCTGGCCGTGGCTGCGGTCGCGTGTGGGCGCGCCGCGGCCGACAGCGTCACCTACACCGATCCCGACAACCGCTTCCTGGTGAGACTCCCCCCCGGATGGCACCTGTATCAGGCCGACGAGCTGGCACAAGTCGAGGTCCCCTTCGTCCACCCGGTTCAGGGTCTGGAGTTCCCGGTGTCGTCGATGGTCGGTTTCGACCGGGCACCGGCTCGCAGTCCCGTCAACCTGGAGGTGCCGCTGGTGGAGGCCGATTTCCCGGTGGGGGTGGCCACGGTCCGGACGATCGGCACACTCCAACGTGACTTCGTCTCCAGGTTCGTCCTGACCGAATCCGTGGTGCCCTACCGGTCGCTGCCCAACTCCCGTGAGCTGCTCAAAGAGGACTTCTCGTTCGGGAGAGGCTACGAGGGGGTACGGGCTCTGGTCGTCTACACCGACGAGGTGGGCAGGGACTTCGCGGTGGCCTACCTGATCTCGGTGACCGACCCCGACGACACGGTCATGTTCTCGGTGGCGGCGGGATGCTCCCGGGACTGCTTCATCCAGCATCAGGACGAGATCGAGCAGGTGGTGGATTCATGGTTGGTGAACACGAGGGCCTGAACCGGGATCGGATCCATCGGCGCACCCGCCGGCACATGGACCCCTGGGATCGGGTCAAGGTGCTGGTCACCCTGACGGTCATCTCCGGGGGAATCGTCGGCAACCTGGTCGATCCGCCGTTCGTTCCGCTCGGCCAGGCCCTGGCCGAGTTCGTGTCGTCGGGGGTTGGCCGGTTGCTGGTCGTGCTGATCGCCCTGGAGCTGGTTCGTCAAACCCACTACTGGATCTCCGAGAGGTCGGCCGGCTACCACTCCTTCTGGCAGGACCGGGTGTTCGGTCGGCTCGACCGCACCGTCACGGAACGGATCTCCCCCTGGACCCGGTTCCGGATCGGCCGCTGGTTCCGGCTGATCCTGGCTGCGGTGGCCTACGGCTACATCGCCGACTACTTCATGGACTCGGTGAACTCCCCCTGGGAGGCCCTGGTCAACGCCCCCCGCATCATCGCTCAGGTGGTGTTCAGCCCGGTGGTGATCCAGGGAGTCGCCATCCTGTTCTTCGTCGTCATGCAGTTCGTGGCGATCTTCTGGTTCCTCTCCAGGGGCGGAGTCGAGGTGGTGCTTCCGGAGGAGATCAAGACCCGCTTCTCCGACGTGTGGGGCCAAGACCACGTGTTGCGGCTGATCAAGGAGAACATCGCCTTCCTGGAGAAACCAGACGAGATCGAAGCCAAGGGGGGTTACCTGCCCGGTGGGATCCTCCTCTGGGGGCCACCCGGCACCGGCAAGACCCTCATGGCGGAGGCCGTGGCAGGCGAAACCGGGAAACCCTTCGTGTTCGTCGAGCCGGGAGCCTTCCTCAACATGTTCTTCGGGGTGGGGGTCCTGAAGGTGAAGTCGCTGTACCGCAAGCTCCGGAAGCTGAGCCTCCGTCACGGAGGGGTGATCGTGTTCTTCGACGAAGCCGACTCGCTGGGGAGCCGAGGCGTGTTGGGAGGCTTGCAGAGCCCCGGCATGGCCCAGCCGGCGTCGACCGCCCTCGCCGGGTTCGACTGCAACGGCTTCGGGTACTTGACCCCTCAAGCGCAGGCCGCCGTGTTGTCTCAGCTCGGCCAGGCGGTCGAGGAGGAGCCTCCCCGGCGCCGGCTGATCGACCGGATCATCGTGGGCGCCGGGATGGGCGGCGGTGGGATGGGAACCCTCCAGGCGCTCCTCACCGAGATGAACGGCCTGACCAAACCTCGGGGGATCGTCAACCGGATCCGCAAGATCCTCGGGTTCCGACCCAAGCCGCCACCCAAGTACCGGATCCTCCACATCATGGCCACCAACATGCCCAACGCCCTCGACGAGGCCCTCCTCAGACCCGGCCGCATCGACCGGATCTACAAGGTGGGCTACCCGTCGAAACAAGGGCGGAAGCAGACACTGGAGGGATACCTCGCCAAGGTCAAGCACGAGCTGACGCCCGAACAGATCGACAAGCTGGCCACCGTCACCCCCTACTACTCGGGAGCCAAGATCAAGGACCTGGTCAACGAGGCGCTCATCCAAGCCATCAGGGAAGGACGGGACGCCATCACCTGGTCGGACATCTGGAAGGCGAAGGCCCTGAAAGAGCTCGGTCCCCCGGAGGACGCCGAATACATCGTCAGGGAACGCCACGCGGTGGCGGTGCACGAAGCCTGTCACGCGGTGGTCGCCCACCTGCTTCGCCGGCACATGGCCATCGACCTGGTCACCATCGAACGGCACGGCGACACCGGCGGGATGGTCAAGAACCTCCTCTCCGAGGATCGTTTCACCCAGTGGAGGTCCGAGTTCGAAGTCGACATCATGGTGTCGTTGGCGTCGCTGGCCGGAGAGCGGATGTTCTTCGGGGAGGACAACTCGTCGGGAGTGACCGGCGATCTGAGGTCGGCCACCGCCATCGCCGCCTACATGGAGGGGGTGTGGGGTATGGGCGAGCAGCTCGTGTCGTTCACGGTCGACCAGACCATGACCGGTCAACCGGCCAACCCCGCAGCCACCACCCTGCAGCGCCGTCGGGACGAGATCGACCGTCGCCTGTCGGAGTTGTACCGGCGGACGTGGGAGCTGCTCGACGAGAACCGGGACAAGGTGTTGGCCCTCGCCGCGGTGCTGGAGGAGAGGAAGACCATCTCCGGTGAGGAGGTGGCGGAGATCCTCGGGGAGCCGGCGGGGGCTCGGGCGATGCGCCGACCGGAGGGTTGGCAGGCCATCGACGAGCAGGCGGCCGAGGAGAGGAGAAGGCGGGCGCTGGCCCTACTCGACCGGTCGGAGGACTCGAGCGGATCCGGGTAGGTCGATCCTCCTGATCCGGCATCTGACCATCAGCTCCCGGGCCTCTTCGGTCGGGTCGATCGACAGGCGGATCAAGCGGCCGGCGTCGGCCATGAGGAAGTGCACTCCGTCACCCACCGCCCAGATCTCCACCTGGGTACCTTCGATGGGCGGAAGGTCGACGGGCAGCGAGCTGCCCGATCGGGGGTCGACGATCGCCAGTCCGGCTCCGACCGGCTGGGCGAGCACGGTCTGGTCGCTGAACCACCCGAACACCGCCAACAGGTCCTCGAAGAGCGGCAGGACCTCATCGCCCGACACCACCTCGAAGCGGACCCGGCTGTCACCCGAGGTCGCCTGCGCCAGGAGCAGCGCCTGCCCGTCGGGGGATCCCGTCGCTCCCAGAACCGTGTCCTCGGTTCGGAACACCTCCTCGGTCGGGCCTCGGGTGACCGCCCACACCACCTGTTCGGCACCGTCGCGGGAGGCCACCAGCAACCTCCCCCCCGCCGATCCGACCAGGCGGAGCGCCTCCCCGGGGACCGGGATCGCCGACCCGTCGGAGCCCCGCACATGTGCACCGTCCAGGTGGTACACGACTCCGTCCACCGCGTACCACTCTCCGTCCGGGGGATCGAGGGACGTCCTGACGATCCGAGGGACGACGGGGTCGAGAGCCAGCAGGAGGTCTTCCACCCACACCAACCGGGACAGCGAACCGCCGTCTAGGGCGCCCGAAGAGAGCTCCGGCAGGGGCACCTCGGGATAGGCGGTCCGGGCCAGCACTCCCAGGAGCGGTCCCCCGTCGGCGTTCTCGCCCAGCTCGACCTCGAGCGTCGAGTTCCGACCGTTGCGCACCACCTCCACGTCCACCACCGCGCCTACCGCGGATTCCCTCACCGCGGCCTGCAGATCGGCCGCCGAAGCCACCCGACGACCGCCGAAGCCCACCACCACGTCTCCGGTCACAAGTACACCGTCCGCCGCGGTGCCCTCCACCACCTCGACGATGGAGGCTCCCAGCGGGTCGCCCGTCACCGCCGCGCACCGTCCCGGCTCGGGTACCGCCTCGGCCACACGCGGGAGCGGACCCCGTGGGGGCGCCTGCTGGGCGCAGGCCACCACCAGAATCGACACCAGCCACAGGACTCGCCGCACGACGCGGGAGGCTACCGTTGCCAGAGGTGCTGCTCCCCTCCGTGCTGCTACACGACCACCTCGACGGTGGCCTCCGACCCCAGACCGTGATCGAACTGGCGGCCGCCGTCGGCCACTCGCTCCCCGCCGACGACGCCCACAGCTTGGCCGCCTACTTCGACCAGAAGAGATCCGGCTCGTTGGAGCGCTACCTGGAGGCGTTCACCCACACCATCGCGGTCATGCAAACCCGTACCGCTTTGAAGCGGGTCGCCCGGGAAGCCGCCGAGGACCTGCTCGAAGACGGAGTGGTGTACGCCGAGGTCCGATTCGCCCCTCTCCTCCACACCCGGCGGGGTTTGACCGGCGACGAGGTGGTAGAGGCGGTGGTCGACGGTCTGTCGGAGGTGCCCGAGCTGGCTTGGGGTCTGATCCTGTGCGCCATCCGCTCCGACCGGGACTCGGATCGGGTAGCCGAACTGGCGATCCGTCACTCACCCCGGGTGGTCGCCTTCGACCTGGCCGGCCCGGAGAAGGGCCACCCACCGGAGCGGCACCTGCCGGCGATCCGGCGAGTGAGAGAATACGGGTTGGGGGTCACCCTCCACGCAGGCGAGGCGGCGGGTCCGGGTTCGATCGCCTCTGCCCTGCTCCGATGCGGTGCCGACAGGATCGGCCACGGCGTCGACGTAGTCGAAGACTGTGTGATGGAATCCGGCGAGATCCGTTCGGTGGGTCGTCTGGCCGGCCTGGTCAGGGACCGGCGGGTTCCTCTGGAGATCTGCCCGAGCTCCAACCTGGCCACCAAACGGTGGGCGGCGGAGCAGCATCCCGTCGGAGCTCTCCACCGGGCCGGGTTCACCGTTACCATCAACACCGACAACCGGCTGATGAGCGCCACCCGACAGTCGGCCGAGTTGGAACTGGTGGCCCGCCGACACGGGTTCGGGATCGACGACCTCGCCTTGGTCGCCCGGCGGTCGCTCGCCGCGGCGTTCTGTCCTGAGCCTCTCCGGCGGGAGCTGTGGGAGAACAGGATCGCCCCCGCCTATCGGAAGGCCGGGGCGTCGGTCAGTCTCCGCTGGGAGCCCGGCTCCTGAGCCAGTCCACCACTTCGTCCACCACCTCCATCCCCTCCGGCTCGTTGAACAGCTCGTGACGCAGCCGCGGATAGAGACGCCGTTCGACCGCGGGTACGGCCGCGAGCGGAGCCGTGACCGCGGCAGGGACGATGGTGTCGTCGCCGCCGTGGAGCACCAGGGTGGGAACACCGATGCTATCCACCTTCCCGGCCACCCGGCCCATCGCCGAGAACAGCGCTGCCCCCAGTCGCGCGGTGCTGGAGGTGACGACCAGCGGGTCGGCGAAGTACGCCTCCCCCACCTTGGGGTCCCGGGATAGCTGCTCCCCCCGGATCATGTTCGGAACCCTCAACCCGCCGGCCAGGCGACCCAACAGCAGGGCGGCGGGCCGTTGCCACGCTCTTCCTCCTCCCAAGGCGGGGGCGCTCAGCACCAGGGCCGAGGGCGCCGGGACGTGTTGGGAGACCACGTAGTCGAGGGCGATCAGCCCGCCCATCGAGTGGCCCAGCAGGAACACCGGACCCCGGTCCGACAGCCGGCGCATGTGCCCCTCGACCTGGTCGAGCCACAGCGACCAGTCCTCGACGTCGGCTCTGGGTCCGCTGGAGGCGCCGAAGCCGATCAGGTCGAACCCCACCACGTCCAGACCGGCCGCGGCCATCCGCTCCCCCACCCGTTCGTAGCGTCCCGAGTGCTCACCCAGGCCGTGGACCAGCAGCACGGTTCCCCACCGGTCGTTGGACGCGGTCCACTCCCTCACCAGCTCGGTGTGGCCACCGACCGTGTCCGCCGGCCGGGCGACGCTGGTCACGTCGCCCCCACGAACGGTGGTTCCGTCCGCTCGACAGGCACCCACCGTCCCCGGGTCTCCAGCTCGATTGGTGAGTCGGTGGGTGGCCTGAGGTAGCCCAGCCCGATCCCTCGCTCCAACATGGGGCTGAAGTTACCCGAAGTCACCCACCCTTCGGAGCCGTCGGCCCGGAGTCGGTTGCCGGCCCGGGGGATCGTCCTCCCCGCCGTGACGAAGCCGACCAGCTTCTTGCCGACGCCGTTCCGGCGTTGCTCCAACAGCGCATCCCTCCCCCGGAACTCCCGGTCGAAATCCACCACGAACTCGAGACCGGCTTCCAGCGGTGTGGTGTCCTCGTCCAACTCGCTCCCCCAGAGGGGCAGACCGGCCTCCAACCTGAGGGTGTCCCGGGCGCCTAGCCCGCAGGGTTGCACACCGGCCTCGACCAGTTCGGCGGCGATCCTCTGACCGTCGGAGCGTCCGCAGACGATCTCGCCTCCCGCCTCCCCCGTGTAGCCGGTACCAGCGGCCAGGATCCGTCCTTCCTGCCCGACCCAGGTCCGGAACCGGCGGGGAGCCCAGCCCAGAATCCGCTCCAGGACGGCGGGAGCGTCCGGGCCCTGGACGGCCAGACACACGGTGTCTCCCCGAAGGTCGAGGTGGTCGGCGGTGGGAGCTTCGGCCGTCAACATGGCCATGACCCTCTCGTGGTTGGCGGCGTTGGGTTGGACCAGGTAGTCGTCGGTGTCGAGACACCACACGATCATGTCGTCGACCACTCCCCCGCGTTCGTTGAGGACCATGGTGTATCTGGCCCGACCGGGTTCGGGGATCCTCCCGCAGGTCAGCCGGCGTAGGGCGGCGTCGGCTCCTCGGCCCCGCCACCGGAACCGCCCCAGATGCGAGACGTCGAACCAGCCGGCCGACCTCCGAACCGCCCGGTGTTCGGCCAGCACCGACCCGTAGTGCAGGGGCATCTCCCAACCGGCGAACCGGGTGAACCGGGCTCCCAGACGTCGATGCAGTTCGTGGAGGGGGCTCCGGAGGGTCGCTTCGGTCAAGCCCCGCCGACTCCCCGCTCGTCGAG
>FLYL01003916.1_pt2 | contig 18692 bp, 19 predicted proteins | sample 1122611 | NCBI WGS metagenome assembly FLYL01 (sample SAMEA4346791, study PRJEB14843) | hot springs metagenome | biome: Terrestrial Biome; feature: Habitat; material: Sediment | place: India | collected 2012-06-12 | depth 1760 m
ATCTCGGCGTCGAGGTCGAGGCGGGCCAGCAGCTCCTTGATCGCCTCGGCGCCCATGCCGCCCTTGAAGTAGTCGGCGTACCGCTCGTACAGCTCTCTCCACAGCTGCTCCGACTCGATGAGCTGCTTGGGGGCCAAGGTGCGGAAGACGTCGAACGCCTCCTGGATGATCTCGGCTTCCCGCTCGGCCCGCTCCTCCCGGTCGCGGATCTCCCGGTCGACGTCCTTGCGGCGAGCGTTGATCTCCTGGGGTTTGGCTCCGGCCTCCTCCATGCGGGCGAGCTCGTCTTCGAGAGCCTCCAGGCGGACGTCCCGCCACTCCTCGAACTCCTTGCGGACCAGGTCGAGCTCCATCCGCATCTGCTCTTCCAGCTCGGGCAGGTCGCGGTCGCGTTTGTCGGCGTCTACTTCGGTGACCAGATAGGCAGCGAAGTAGATGACCTTCTCGAGGTCCTTGGGGGACATGTCGAGGAGATAGCCGAGACGGCTGGGGACCCCCTTGAAGAACCAGATGTGGGTGACCGGGGCGGCCAGCTCGATGTGACCCATCCGCTCACGACGGACCTTGGAGCGGGTCACCTCGACGCCGCACCGTTCACAGACGATCCCCTTGTAGCGGATCCTCTTGTACTTGCCGCAGTAGCACTCCCAGTCCCTCTGCGGCCCGAAGATCCGCTCGTCGAACAGACCCTCCTTCTCGGGCTTCAACGTCCGGTAGTTGATCGTCTCCGGCTTCTTGACCTCGCCGTACGACCAGGCTCTGATCTCGTCGGCCGAGGCCAACGAGATCCTCAGTTCGTCGAACAGTTGTCGCGCCAACTCGTCCCTCTCTTCTTCCTCGTCGTCCTAGCTCAGACTTCCACTTCGGGTCGCTCCGGCCGGGACAGGTCGATCCCCAGGGATTCCTGCGGTCGGTAGACCTCCTCCTCCAACGCCTGGAGCTCGACCTCCTCACCGGCCGAGAGCATCTCGACGTTGAGGCACAGCGACTGCATCTCCTTGACCAGCACCCGGAAGCTCTCCGGGATACCCGGCTCGGGGATGTTGTCTCCCTTGACGATCGCCTCGTACACCTTGACCCGCCCTTGCACGTCGTCGGATTTGATGGTCAAGAGCTCTTGGAGGGCGTAGGCGGCTCCGTAGGCCTCGAGCGCCCACACTTCCATCTCCCCGAAACGCTGACCACCGAACTGGGCCTTCCCGCCCAGGGGCTGCTGGGTGATCATCGAGTAGGGGCCGGTGGAGCGGGCGTGGATCTTGTCGTCCACCAGGTGCACCAGCTTCAGCATGTAGATGTACCCGACCGTCACCGGGGTGTCGAATGGCTCGCCGGTCCGTCCGTCGTACAGCACCGCCTTGCCGTCCGGCCCCACCAGCCGCTGGCCGTCCCGGTTGGGCCGGGCGTGCCGGAGCAGAGTGAGGATCTCGTCCTCCCGGGCTCCGTCGAACACTGGAGAAGCGACCTTGGTCCACGGCTCGGCGCCCTGGGCGGCCGGCCCTTCGCCTTCGAACGGCTCCCATCCCTGGGCCGCCGCCCAGCCCAGGTGGGTTTCCAGGACCTGGCCCAGGTTCATGCGGGACGGCACACCCAGGGGGGAGAGCACGATGTCCACCGGAGTGCCGTCCTCCAGGAACGGCATGTCCTCCTCGGGCAGGATCTTGGCGATGACGCCCTTGTTGCCGTGGCGTCCCGCCAGCTTGTCGCCCTCCGCCACCTTCCGCTGCTGAGCCACGTAGACCCGCACCAGTTCGTTGACCCCCGGCGGCAAGTCGTAGCCCTCGGACCGCTTGAACACCTTGACTGCGATCACCTTGCCCGACTCCCCGTGGGGCACCTTGAGGGAGGTGTCCCGCACCTCCCGGGCCTTCTCGCCGAAGATCGCCCTGAGGAGACGTTCCTCGGGTGTGAGTTCGGTCTCCCCCTTGGGCGTCACCTTGCCCACCAGGTAGTCGCCGGGGCCGACCTCGGCGCCGATCCGGATGATCCCGTTCTCGTCGAGATCGGCCAGCACCTCGTCGGCCACGTTGGGGATGTCCCGGGTGATCTCCTCGGCGCCCAGTTTCGTGTCCCGGGCGTCGATCTCGTGCTCTTCGATGTGGATCGAGGTGAGGATGTCCTCTTTGACCAGCCGCTCGGAAACGACGATGGCGTCCTCGAAGTTGTGTCCGTTCCACGGCATGAACGCCACCAGCAGGTTGCGCCCCAGCGCCAACTCGCCGTGGTCGGTGGAGGGCCCGTCGGCGAGGACGTCCCCTCTTGCCACCACGTCGCCTTCCCGCACGATCGGCTTCTGGTTGATGCAGGTTCCCTGGTTGGACCGCTCGAACTTGGCCAGGCGGAACTCGTGCTTGGCGTTGGTGCCCTTCTCCTTCACCACGATCCGGTCGCCGGTGACCTCCACCACCTCACCGTCGACCGGTGAGACGATCATGTCCCCCGAGTCGAGGGCGGCTCGTCGCTCCACACCCGTCCCGACCAGCGGGGCGTCGGTCCTCAGCAGAGGCACGGCCTGCCGCTGCATGTTCGAACCCATCAGCGCCCGGTTGGCGTCGTCGTGCTCGAGGAACGGGATCAGCGCGGTCGAGACCGACACGATCTGCTTGGGGGAGACGTCCATGTAGTCGACCTGGTCGGCGTCGACCAGGGTGACCTCTCCGCCCGCGATCCGGCAGAGCACCTTGTCGTTCAGGAAACGTCCGTCCTCCCCCACCGGCGCGTTGGCCTGGGCGATGACGTACCGCTCCTCTTCGGTGGCGGTCAAATACTCGATCCGGTCGGTGACCCGGCCCTCCTCCACCTTCCGGTAGGGCGTCTCGATGAACCCGAACCGGTTCACCCGGGCGTAGGTGGCGAGCGACCCGATCAACCCGATGTTGGGTCCTTCCGGGGTCTCGATGGGGCACATCCGTCCATAGTGGGACGGGTGGACGTCCCGCACCTCGAACCCGGCCCGTTCCCGGGACAGACCCCCCGGGCCCAGCGCCGAGAGTCGCCGCCGATGGGTGAGCGCCGCCAGCGGGTTGGGCTGGTCCATGAACTGGGAGAGTTGAGAGCTTCCGAAGAACTCCCTGATGGCCGCGGTCACCGGTCGGATGTTGATGAGGGTCTGCGGGGTGATCGCGTCCGGGTCCTGGGTGGTCATCCGCTCCCTGACCACCCGTTCCAGGCGGGTGAGACCCACCCGCACCTGGTTCTGGATCAGCTCTCCGACCGTGCGAACCCGCCGGTTGCCGAAGTGGTCGATGTCGTCGGTCACCACCGGAACCTCCTGGCCCCGATGGGTGGTGACCGTCTTCTCGCCGGCGTGGAGCGCGATCAGATAGCGGATCGTGTCGACGATGTCCTCGTCCCGGAGCATCTGCATGCCGGCGGCCCGATAGTCGTCGGGCATCGGCTCCTGGAACTTCTGGCAGATCTTGTAGCGACCGACCCGGGTGAGGTCGTACCGTTTGGGGTTGCGGAAGAGGGTTTGGATCAGACCCCGGGCCGACTCGACGGTGGTCGGCTCCCCGGGCCTCAGCTTCCGGTACAGGTCGATCAGCGCCTCCTCCCGGTCGACCACCGTGTCCCGTTCGAGGGTGTTGCGGATCGACTCGGCTCCACCGAACATCTCGAGGATCTCGTCGTCGGTCTCGGCGATACCGAGAGCCTTGAGGAAGGCGGTCACGTACTGGCGGCGCTTACGGTCGACCCTGACCCCGATGGTGTCCCGCTTGTCGGTGTCGAACTCGAGCCAGGCCCCCCGGCCGGGGATCACCTTCCCCGAATAGATCAGCTTGTCGAGGCTCTTGTCGGGAGTGACGTCGAAGTAGATGCCTGGGGAGCGCACGAGCTGGGAGACGATGACCCGCTCGGTGCCGTTGATGATGAACACCCCGTTGTCGGTCATCATCGGGAAGTCCCCGAGGAAGACCTGCTGCTCCTTGATCTCCCCGGTCTGCCGGTTCATGAACCGGGCGGTCACGAACAGCGGTCGGGCGTAGTTGGCGTCCCGCTCCTTGCACTCTTCGATGGTCAGGGGCGGGTCGCCGAACCGGTGGTCGGTCAGCTCGAGAGCCAGGTTCCCGGTGAAGTCCTCGATCGGGGATATCTCGTCGAAGATCTCCCTCAGACCCTCGTCGAGGAACCACTGGAAGGACTCCCGCTGGATGGCCAACAGGTCGGGAAGCGGCAAGACCTCGGGGATCTTGGCGAACGAAAGGCGATCAATGGCGCGCGAGGACAACGCATCCTCCTTCGGTCAACGACTCGGCAATCAACGGCTTGAGGGATAGGCGGTAGGCAGGTGCGCAAGGATAACAGACCCCAACGCTCATTCAAAACACAAGGAAACAAGCCCCCCGTGCTCCGCATCGACGGAAACCGGTCGGGTCCGTCGGCGGAAGATCGGCCGTCGGCTCCGGCCTGCTTGTACCGGACACCATGCTAAGCAGCCGGGCCGGGGAGTGTCAACGCTCCGAGAGTGGGATCATCTCCCACACCCAGGAGATGGGCCACGATCACGGCCACGATGAAGACGATCGTGGCTATCACCAGCCCGACCAACCACTCGGGCGCGGGACGCCGATGCCGAGCCTTCATGCCAGCGACGATCCTCGGGTCCCGTCGATGGGACCCACTCCGGTCCGGAGGCCAAGGGCGAACCTGCCGTAGGCGATCATGTTCCGATCCCAGTTGACCGCGATCTGGGCGGCCGCGGCTTGGAGGTCCCGGAAGGCCGCGGTGGCACGGTCGCTCACCGACAGGCCCGCTGCGCCGGTGGAGCGAACCAGCCGGTGCAGCGCGTCGACGCAGGTGCGGGTCGCCCAGGCCCGGTCCCGGAGGACGATGGCGTGCTCCTCGGGAGTCAGGCGGCTCCCCTCCGCAAGTCGCCGACGCTGGAGTTCGACCACGTCGTAGGCGATCCTTCGGGCCGCGTCGATCTCGGCTGCCGAGTGGGCCACCCGCTCCTGCACAACCGATGACTCGGCGACCCGATCCCCGAAGACGGTGCCCACCCGCTGGGAGGTGGTCCACCGGTAGTGCTCGTAGCCGGCCCGGGCCAGACCGAGAACGGGCCCGAGGATGGAGGTCCCGAACAGCGATCCCACGTCGGCCCGGTACAGATAGTGGTCGTGGACGGCCGATCCGGGAGGGTCTGCTCCCAGGAGTCTCTCGGCCTCCATCGCCCGATGCGAGGGCACGTACACGTCCTCGGCGACCAGGTCCCGCGACCCGGTGGCGTTGAGGCCGATCACTCTCCACTCTCCTTCCGGCCGGTAGTCCCGGCGGGGGATCAGGCAGATCCACTCGTCGCCCAGTCGCCCATCTGCGTCGGGGAGCACCGCCGAGACCAGCGCCCAGTCCGAGTGGTCGACACAGGAGGTGAAACGCCAGTGACCGGAGAGGAGGAATCCGTCCCCGGTCCACCGCAGGGTTCCGTGGTTGGTGGCGGTGGCGTGGACTATCAGGGGATCCCCGCCTTCGCCCCAAACCTCCTCTTGGGCTTCAGGAGGAAAGCGGGCAACCAGATATGCCTGGGACGCAACCACGGAAGCCAGCCACGCCGCCGACCCGCAGCCCCGGGCCAGCACCTCCCCCAGTTCGATCTGGGCGCCCCAGTCGAGCTCGAGTCCGCCGAACTTGGCCGGCTGGAATACCCGGGTCACTCCGATCCGCTTGAGTTCGGCCACGGTCTCGTCGTGGAGGCGGCCGATCCTCTCCGCCTCCGGGTTCCTCTCCGCCAGCCGGGGAACCAGATCCCCCGCTTCGTCTAACAGCGAGTTCGGCGCCGACGTCATGGCTCCAGGCTATCCCCGCCCGGCCGCGTCATCGACCTGTCGGGCCATCTGGTCGAGGCGAGTGAAGGCCTCTCGGAATCCCTCGGGTGGGGGGCAGTCGAAGTAGATGGTTTCGGCTTCCCTGATCCAGGCGTCCACCATCTCGTCGAGCCTCTCACTGGGACCGGGGATCAGCTCGGTGCGAGCCTCCCGCAGCTCCGTGAGAGCGGTTTGACAGTCACTCTGCTCGAGACTGTCGGCCACCGGGAGCGCCTGGCGGACCCGGTCCCAGCGGTCGGTCCACTCTGCCAGGCCGGGCCGGGGCGAAACGCAGGCCACCACGACCAGAACCACGACCAGGGTTCGGTGGCTCACCCGGGTGAGGCTAGCCGTCGTCGCCCCGCTCCTCGGCGGTGACCGACACCACCCGCAGGGTGTCGGTTATCACCGTCCGATGGGTCGGGTAGGCCAGCTCGACGGCCGGTTCGGCGGCGATCCCGTCCAGCACGTTGCGCCATATCTCGTCGGCGTATCGCCGACGTTCCCTGACCGGCACGAGGTAGCGGCCCACTACTTTCACCCCGGAGTCCTCGACCGCCACATAGGTGGTCGGATCGAGGTGGCGGTATCGGATCAGATAGGTGCGTCCGGCGCGTTCGATGGCTCGTTGGATGGGACCGGTCGCGGGAGCGTTGGCTCGTAGGGCGGAGGCCACCAGCTCCTCGGCCCGCCGCCAGTCGCTCTCGAAGGTGACCAGCACCGGCAGCTCCTCCCATATGTAGGGGAATCCTTCGGTGTAGTTGGCGAGCTGGGAGGTGAACACCTTGCCGTTGGGGACGTGGATCAGGCGACCGGTGGACTGGTCGGCGCCCACCCAGTTGCCCACCTCGAGCATCGAGAACCGGAACGCACGAACGTCGACCACGTCGCCTTTCACTCCCTCGATCTCGATCCGGTCACCGACCACGAAGGGTTCGCGGGCGACGATGTAGAACCACGCCGCCAGGTTCTCCAACACGTCGGCGAGGGCGATCGCCACCCCGGCGGAGAGGATCCCCAGATAGGTGGTGAGGCCACCCACCCCGCCGAACCAGATCTGGACGAGGCCGAGGAGACCCACCGCGGTGACGACGTAGGCGACCCACTTGCGAGTCCGGAAGTAGGTCTCCTGTTCCTCGATCCGTACGTGGATCGCCCTCAGCACCAGCCAACGGACCAACACCAGGGCGGCCAGCAACCCGAGCGACAGGACCAGCCGGACGAGGGCCGGGCTGGTGGATTCCCACCACTGGAGGATCGGCTCCATCCCCCGGAACGTTAGGGGGCGCGTTCCCATCCGGGCGGCAACTCAGCCCCGACGGGAGAGGAAGGCGGCGCCGCCCGCCGCCGCCCCGGCCATGGCGGGTAACCAATATGAGACCAGACGGAATACGAGTACCGGCCCCACGCCGACCGCGGCAGGCACCCCGAACACCCCCAGCGCCCCCAGGAGTCCGACCTCGGTGTACAACACCCCGCCGGGCGCGCCGGGAAGTCCGCCGACCAGCTGGGACACGCCGAAGGAAGCCACCACCTGGGAGGGTTTGAGGGCGATCTCGAAGGCCGCCAGGGTGAGTCCCAGCGCCATGCTCTCGGCCAACACCCGGGTCGCGACCAGCGCCGCGGCGCGCCGGTCCAGGTGGTGGTCGACCAGGATCGAACCGACCCTGTCCCGGAACCTGCGAGGAACGACGGGCAGGAGCCGACGCAGACGAGCAGATGCCAGCAGGAGCGCTCCCCCCAACAGGCACAGGCCCAGGGCCAGACCCCAGCCGGTCCAACCGAGGCCGGGAGCCCACCGGAGGGTCACCCATCCGAGGGCCAACCCGGTACCCAGGGCGAGCCCTCCGTAACTGAGAACGGTCGCCCTCAAGGCGGCGCCCGCGGTCCTCCAGTCCCCCCCGACCGCCCACGCCATGGCCAGAGGGGTGATCGCCCCGCCGGCAGGCACCAGCCGGGCGACACCGGTTCCCACCAGCGCCGCCCTCAGCGCCGCCGACCGCGACACGTCGAGCCCGGAGCGGCGCGCGCCGCTCCGGAAGAGCTCCCCCAAGGCCAACTTGGCCCCGAACTCGGCTGTCACCGCCCCGAACAGGAGGACCCAGCCTCGGGGACCGACCCTCACCTGGCCGAGGGTGGCTCTGGTCAGTCCGAGGTACACGGGAAAGCCCACGCCGAACAGCACCACCGGCCAGGCGAGGGAGGATCGGCGGGAGGCCTCCGAGGGAGGACGCCGGTCGTGGTCGAAGAACACCCTCTCCTCCAGTCCTCGACGCGTCCATCCGGCGTTCCCCTCCGCCCGTCGGGCGATCATGAGGGCGGCGAGTCCCGAGGTGAGCGCCACGGTAGGGGTGGGCGCCGAGACGGACAGCGCGAACGCCGGGAGGAGGGCCCAGCCGAAGAATCCCGCCGGTCCACCCCCGAACCACCACCCGGGGACCGCCCACAGGCCAGGCCAGACCAGGACCCAAGGCGCTGCTGCCAGCACCACGCCGGCCGAGGTCGCCAAGCCCCTCCCACCCCGACGACGATGCCAGACCGGCCAATTGTTGCCCGCCACCGCGGCCAGCCCCACCGCCACCTGGTCGAGTTCCCCCAGCCCGATCCTCCGCGCCACCAGGACCGGTAGCAGACCCTTGAGGCCGTCCAGGGCGGCGAGGGTCGCCCCGGCGGTCAGGCCGGCCTGCCGAGTGGCGTTACCTGCGCCCGGATTGCCGCTCCCCGAGCGGTGCAGGTCCACCTTCCACCGCGCCTCGATCACCTTCCAGGTCGGAGCGGCCCCCACCAGATAGGCGAGCGCCACCGCGACCGGCGTCAAACGTGGACCTCGTCGAGGGTGCCGGTGGTGATGTCGAGGACGAACCCCCGCACCTCCCCGCGGAGGCCGGGATGGGACCTGAGTCGCCGCACCGACTCGCCAACGTGGTCCCTCACGTCTTCGAACCCTCCGAAGCTCTGGTCGGCTCGCCAGCCGGTGCCGGCCTCCAGCTCGGAGACCAGCATGCCTTCGTCCAGCCCCTCCATCCCACAGCTGGTGTGAGCAATCACCACCACCGCCCGGGTGCCGAGGGCCGACTGGGACACCAGCAGAGAACGGACGACGTCGTCGGTCACCACCGCTCCGGCGTTCCGAATGACGTGGGCGTCGCCCGGCTCGACGCCGAGCAGTCGGGCCGGATCGATCCGGGCGTCCATGCAGGTGAGGATGGCCAGCCGCCGCCTGGGATGGGGTCCGGTTGCCGGCGGCACCTCCCGATGGGACCGGTTCCACTCGACCAGCCCGTCGATCACGCTCACACCGCCCTCCTCCTCCGGGAAGAGATCACTCCCGTGTCGAAACCGGCCAGGTGGAGACGGCCCGAGAACCGGGCGTGCTCGATCTTGAGGCACCTGTCCTGGACCACCTGGAGACCCGCATCGAGGGCACGTCGGGCGGCTTCGTCGTTGCGGAGGCCGAGCTGGAACCAGACCACCTTGGCCCCCACTTGGATCGCCTCCTCCACCACCTGGGGGAGGTCTTCGGGCCGTCGGAAGCAGTCGACGATGTCGGGGGGTTCCGGCAACTCCCTCAAGCTCGGATAGCAACGGAGGCCCAACACCTCCTCGTATGCCGGGTTGACCGGGTAGACACGGTATGGGGTCCTGACGAGGTACGTGGCGACGAAGTTGGAGGGTCGAAGCGGATTGGCGGACACTCCGACCAGGGCGATCGACCGGGCCTCCCTCAGGATCCGCAGCCGTTCACCCGGGGTGGCGTCGGGTACCTTCGGGGCCTCGGTGATCGTCATCTCGGGGTACCCCCCAGCGCCTGGTCGAGGTCGGCGAGGATGTCTTCGATGTCCTCTATGCCCACCGAGATCCGGATCATGTCGTCCCCCACACCGGCCGCCTGCCGTTCCTCCGGTGGTACCTGCTGGTGGGTGGTGGACGCCGGGTGGATCACCAGGGTCTTGGCGTCCCCGACGTTGGCCAGGTGACTGGCCAGCTCGACTCTCTGGATGAACTCCACTCCCGCCCGGTAGCCACCCTTGAGACCGAACGTGAACACCGCTCCGGGTCCCTCGGGGGTGTACTTCTCGGCCAGATGCCGGGTGGGAGAGTCGTCGAAGATGGGATAACTCACCCAGGACACCGCCGGGTGTTCCCGCAGGAACTCGGCCACCGCCCGTGCGTTCTCGACGTGCTTCCGCATCCTCAGCGGAAGGGTCTCCAACCCTATGAGGAGCAGGAAGGCGTTGAAGGGGGACAGGGCGGCTCCGATGTCCCGCAGCAGCTCGGTGCGGGCCTTCATCAGGTAGCCGTATTCCCTGAAGTTCTCCCAGAACCGGAGCCCGTGGTATGCGGGAGAGGGTTCGGTCATGACCGGGAAGTTCCCGTTGTCCCAGGGGAACCGGCCCGACTCGACTATCACCCCGGCGATGACCACACCGTGGCCGCCGATGAACTTGGTGGCCGAGTGGACCACGATGTCGGCCCCCCACTCGATCGGCCGGCACAGGTACGGGGTGGCGAAGGTGTTGTCGATCATGAGGGGAAGGCCGTGTTCGTGGGCGACTTCGGCGACCGCCTCGATGTCGAACACGTCGGCCTTGGGATTCCCGATGGTCTCCCCATAGAGCAGCTTGGTTCTGGGAGTTATCGCGGCGGCGAACTTCTCGGGGTGGGGATCCACGAACGTGACGTCGATGCCCATCTTCCTGAGGGTGACGTCGAACTGGGTGTAGGTTCCGCCGTACAGGTTGCGAGCGGCCACCACCTCGTCGCCTGCCTGGCAGATGGTGAGGATGGCGATCAGTTGGGCCGCTTGCCCCGATCCGGTGGCCAGCCCCCCCAGCCCACCTTCCAAGGAGGCCATCCTCTCTTCGAAGGCAGCGTTGGTGGGGTTGCCGATACGGGTGTAGATGTTGCCGAATGTCTGGAGGGCGAATAGGTCGGCGGCCTCCTGGGCGTCCTCGAACACGAAGGAGGTGGTGGCGTAGATGGGCATGGCCCGTGCCCCGGTCTCCGGGTCGGGCTGCTGGCCGGCGTGCACCGCCCTGGTAGCGAAGCCGTATCCCATTGCTCCCAGTCTACGGTCCGGGACGCGAACGACCCGAGCCTCTGAGGCTCGGGTCGCGTCGGGCGCAGCCGATGTCAGGCGGTGAGCACCTTCTCGGAGCTCCCGACCGTGATCTTCCTCGGCTTTGCCTCTTCGGCCACCGGGATGGAGATCGTCAACACCCCGTGCTCGTATTCGGCCTCGATCTTGTCGGTATCGAGACCCTCACCGAGGAAGAACTGCCGGACGAAGGTCCCGTGGGGCCGTTCACTGATGACCAGCTCGGCGCCCTCGGGCAGGGTCCAGCTGCGATCCACCCGCACCGTCAGGGTCGAATCCTCCACCTGGACGTCGATGGTGTCGGGGTCGACCCCCGGCAGGTCGATCAGCAGCCAGAACCTGTCGTCGGTCCGGTAGGCATCCACCGGCATCGACCACGCCCGGGGACGAGGCATGTTCCACAGCGACTGCGTGAGACGATCCAACTCGGCGAAGGGATCGAACCGCATCAGCATGGCGCATCACCTCCTCAGGGCCTTGTCCTTGGACTCGACCACGATCCTCTTGGGCTTGGCCTGATCGGCCAGCGGGATCGACACGGTCAACACCCCGTGGTCGTACCCGGCCTCGATACCGTTCTGGTCGAGACCCTCACCCAGGTAGAACGAGCGGCTGAAGGTCCCGTGCCGACGCTCGGCGATCACCACCTCGGCCTCCTGCGGCACTTCCCACCGCCGCTCGGCGGTCACGGTGAGGGTGTTCTTGTCGACCGTGATGTCGATCGACTCCGGGTCGACCCCGGGAAGATCGAAGTGCAGGAAGTAGCGGTCACCCAACCGGTAGGCATCCACCGGCATCGCCACCACTCCCCGGGTTCCCCACTCCCGGGTGACACGGTCGAGCTCTGCGAAGGGATCGAACCTCATCAGCATCTCTCACCACCTCCATCGGCTTGCGGGTGCCCATGGCACCGGTCTTGCTGTTCATTCCTTATATGTCTCGACTTAGATCTTCTATTCCCATTTTACTCATATCTGTCGTCCGGCGGGTGGCTGGCAGGACATGATCCCCCGTCGTAGCCTGATTCGGGTGGACGACCTCGCCCGTCTTCATGGGCCCGACCGCCGTACCCTGGTCTGGGCTCCCGTCGCGATCGGAGCCGCGATCCTGCTCGGACTGGTGTGGTTGTGGCCTCGATCGGCGCCAGCCGTCGACCTGACCGTGTTCGGCATCACCGACCAGGTCCACCGGGCCCGGGTGGCGGCGGTCGAGGAGGGCCCCTGCTCCTACTCGTCCGAGTCGCGGTGCGTCACCGTCGTGTTCGAGCTACTGGAGGGACCCACCCCCGGAACGGTGGCCGCCCAGGAGTTCGAGCTGCTCCCTACCACTCCGGAGTTCATACCGGGCGAGGCGGTGATGCTGAACTTCCTGCCCGACGCCCCCGCCGAGCTGCAATACCAGTATGCCGACAAGGATCGGCGAGTCCTGCTGTTGGCGGTGGCGGTGCTGTTCGCGGGCGCGGTGGTCGCCCTGGGTCGCATGAGAGGCCTGGCCGCCCTCATGGGCCTCGCCCTGGGCGTCGGGGTCCTGCTCTGGTTCGTCCTGCCCGCCATCCTCCAGGGCTCGTCGCCGGTGCTCGTCGCCGCGGTAGGGGCCGCAGCGATCGGCTACGTGGCCCTCTACCTCGCCCACGGCTGGAACGATCTCACCCACGTCGCGGTCACCGGTACTTTCGGTTCGCTCATCCTGACCCTCGGGTTGTCGGCGGTCGTGGTGGAGCTGGCCCGCCTGACCGGTTTCTCGGGGGAGGAGGCCCTCTACCTAACCCTCCTCGGGCCCTTCGACATCCGGGGGCTCCTCCTGGCCGGTATCGTCCTGGGAGCTTTGGGTGCCCTGGACGACGTGACCGTGACCCAGGCCTCGGCGGTGTGGGAGATCCATCGGGCCAACCCCGGGATGGCCAGCGGCGAGCTGTTCTCGGCGGGGCTGCGGGTCGGGCGCGACCACATCGCCTCGACGGTGAACACCCTGGTTCTCGCCTATGCGGGGGCGTCCATGCCGCTCCTGCTGCTTTTCGCCGTATCCCGCCAGCCCCTGGACGTGATCGCCAACAGCGAGGTGGTGGCCACCGAGATCATCCGCACCCTGGTGGGGTCGATCGGCCTGGTCGCGTCTGTTCCCATCACCACCTGGCTGGCCGCGCGAACCGTGGGGAGCGCCGCCCGTGCCGAGTCGTAGGCAGCCCACCTCGGTGATCGGCTGGCGGGAGTGGGTTTCGTTGCCGGAGCTGGGTGTCAGCTCGATCCGGGCCAAGGTCGACACGGGAGCGAGAACCGCGGCGCTCCATGCCTTCGGGCTGGAACTGACCGAGCTGGATGGCACCACCATGGCCCGGTTCGCAGTCCATCCCGACCATCGCCGACCCGGCCCCGCGGTGGTCGTCGAAGTCCCGGTGGTCGGCGAACGGCGGGTCAAGAACCCGGGAGGCCGAGCCGAGCTTCGACCGCTGATTCGGACCCGGTTGGCCATCGGACCCTACGAGTTCGACACAGACGTCACCCTGACCCGCCGAGACGAGATGGGCTTCCCGATGCTGTTGGGGCGCCAGACCGTGAGGGGTCGCTTCCTGGTCGACCCGGGAAGGTCGTACCTGGTGGGAAAACCGCCGGAAGGAGACTGAGCATGCACATCGGCATCCTGTCCAGGGACCGCACCCTCTACTCCACTCGGCGGTTGGCCGAGGCTGCCGCGCAGCGGGGACACGAGGTCAGCGTGGTCGACTACCTGCGTTGCTACATGGACATCACACCGGCCAAGCCCCGTGTCTTGTTCCGGGGGGAGGCTCTCCGCTTCGATGCGGTGATCCCCCGGATCGGGGCCACCTACACCTTCTACGGGACGGCGGTGGTCCGCCAGTTCGAGATGAGCGGGGTGTACTCCCTCAACCCGTCCCAGGCGATCACCCGGTCCAGGGACAAGCTCCATGCCCTCCAGCTGCTGGCTCGGGCCCGGGTGGGAATGCCGGTGACCGGTTTCGCCCATGCGACCAAGGACATCGAAGGGCTCCTCGACCTGGTCGGTGGACCGCCGGTGGTGGTCAAGCTGCTGGAGGGGACCCAGGGACTCGGAGTGGTCCTGGCCGAGACCCGCAAGGCCGCCGAATCCGTGATCGGCGCCTTCCGTCAACTGGACGCCAACATACTGGTCCAGGAGTACATCAAAGAGACCCGGGGTTCGGACGTGAGGGCCTTCGTGGTCGGTGGCCGGGTGATCGCGGCGATGCGCCGGAGGGCGGCCCCGGGCGAGTTCCGATCCAACCTGCATCGGGGAGGAACCGCCGAGGCGATCAGGCTCACCGCGGCCGAGCGGGCGACCGCGGTGAAGGCGGCCCGCACCATGGGTCTCAACGTGGCCGGGGTCGACCTCCTGCAGTCCGAACGGGGTCCCCTGGTGCTGGAGGTGAACTCGTCCCCGGGGTTGGAGGGTATCGAGAAGGCCAGCGGAGTCGACGTCGCGGCGGCGGTGATCTCCTTCATCGAGGAGCAGGCGGCCCGGCGCCGGAAGGGTCGGCGTGTCGCGACCTGAACACGTCAACGACCCGATCACGGTCGGTGAGGTGACCGTTCCTCCCGGCCGCCAGGCGCGCTTCGAGCTCCCCTTCGCCCGCCTCCCCACCGGCAACATGGCCACCCTCCCGGTGGTGGTGGTGAACGGACGCCATCCCGGCCCCAACGTGTGGATCTCGGGCGCCATCCACGGCGACGAGCTCAACGGGGTGCAGATAACCCGCGCCGTGCTCCGCGGGCTGGAGCCGCGGCGCCTCCGGGGGGCGGTCATCGCGGTCCCCATCGTGAACGTCCTCGGTTTCATCTCCGGGGATCGCTACCTGCCCGACCGCCGGGACCTGAACCGTTCGTTTCCCGGCTCCCGCCGAGGGTCGTTGGCTGCCCGACTCGCCGACCTCTTCATGCGGGAAGTGGTGGGCCACTGCCACGTCGGGATCGACCTGCACACCGCGGCCGCCCACCGATACAACGTCCCTCAGATCCGAGCCGACCTGGACGATCCTCACACGCTGGAACTGGCCCGCTCGTTCGGGGCTCCCTTCACCATCCACGCCCGCCTCAGGGACGGATCGCTCAGACAGGCCGCCACCGAGCGGGGAATCAAGGTGCTCCTGTTCGAGGCCGGCCAGGCCAACCGCTTCGATCGTGAAGCGATCCAGTGCGGTGTGGACGGAGTGATGCGGGTCCTGGCGAGCCTGGGGATGATCAACCATGTCGATGCGCAGCCTCCGCCGACCGTCACGGTTCGCCGCACCACCTGGGTGAGAGCCCGTCGAGGCGGGATCGCCGAACTCCACGTCTCGCCGGGGGAGGAGGTGGAGGCCGGCCGGGTGGTGGCGACCATCGGTGATGCAACGGGGGTGAGGCCATCTGCGGTCAAGGCCCCAGCCGACGGATGGGTGATAGCCGTCAACCAGAATCCGCTGGTCGGTCCGGGGGACGCCCTGGTGCACCTGGCCACCGCGGGGGAGGGTCGGGACGAGCCGGCCGAGCGCCGCCGAAGGTGACGGCTCAGACCGCTCGGAGGAGCGCGGCGATCGAGGATGAAGGGCCGGCCGGCAGCCGTTCGACCCAGAGGGAGTCGTAGGCGGCGCCTCCCCGCTGCTGCAGCGAGTCAGCGGGGGATGCGGGTCCGTTTGAACTCGTTGAGTCGCACGAATCCCACCAGGTCCAGCACCTTCTCCAGGTCGTCCACCCGGTCACGCTCCATCAGCCTGACGAACACCGCCTCGTCACCGACGATGATGGTCGGCACACCGAAAACCCCCCACCGCTCGACCGCCTCGGTGTGTTCGGCCGCCAGGGTCTCGAGCGACGACCCGTCTTCCACCAGCCGCTCCACCTCGTCGGGATCCAGGCCCTGTTCTCGGATGGTCTCCCGAATGATCTCCTCGTCGTTGAGATCGGCTCCGCGGTCGTGTCGGATGGCGAAGAGGGCTCGGTGCACCCGGGGAAACGCCTCGGGGATGGCGTCCCGCACCGCCAGACCCCATCGGAGAGCCAACACCCCGGACCTGCCCTCGGGAGCCTCCCACACCGGCGGCTCCCCCTCCTCGAGGTGCACCTGGGCCAGCGAGAAGGCGTGGAATCGAACGTTCCAACCCCGGCCTTGGTCCAAGCCGGTGAGCACCGCTTCGTTCACGTTGCGGGCGAAGGGGCACAGGTAGTCGAAGGTGACCGCGAATTCCATGGCGTCCTTTCGCTCGGGACTCCCCACAACGCGATCGGCCTCTCGGGGATTCCCCTTCTACGCCCCCAGCACCACCATCCTGCCGAAGCGAACCCGCTCCCTCCGGGTCAGGCCTCCCCAGATCCCGTCGGGTTGCTCGGTGGCGAGGGCGTATTCCAGACATTCGGCCCGAACCGGGCAAGCGAAGCAGACGGCCTTGGCCTTCACCACCGCCTGGACGTCCCCAGCCGGTGGAAAGAAATCGACCTCGGAGGCGGCGCAGGCCGCCAGCTCCCGCCAGTCCATCCCCCTTGCCAACGTCTCCGACCTGCCGGCGGTTCCCTCAGTCGTAGGGATAGGGCTCGGGGACGGCCCCGGGCTCGTATCGACCCAGCTCGAACCGGGCGACGCTCCGTTTGTGGACCTCGTCGGGACCGTCGGCGATCTGGAGCCAACGAGCCATCGAATACAGCCGGGCCAGCGGGAAGTCCTCGGTGAACCCGGCGGCGCCGAACACCTGGATGGCCCGGTCCGCCACGTACTTGAGAGCTTCCGGAGCTACCACCTTGATGGCTGCGATCTCGGTCCGGGCCTCCTTGGTGCCCAGGTTGTCGATCATCCAAGCCGCCTTCAACACGAGCAGCCTGGCCTGTTCGATCCGCAGCCGGGATTCGGCGATCCAGTCCTGCACCACCCCCTGCTCGGCCAGGGGTTTGCCGAATGCGACCCTGGCCTTGGCCCGCATGCACATCAAGTCGAAACACCTCTCGGCGGCGCCGATAGCACGCATGCAGTGGTGGATACGGCCGGGGCCGAGCCGCGCCTGGGCTATGGCGAACCCCGACCCCTCCTCGCCCAACAGGTTCTCCACCGGAACCCGAACGTGGTCGAAGTGGATCTGGGGGTGTCCGCCCCGGTCGTGGTAACCGAAGACGGTGGGATCGCGTTCGATCTCGACCCCCGGGGTGTCGAGTGGCACTATCACCATGGATTGCCGGTGGTAGGGATCGGCGTCGGGATTGGTCACCCCCATGACGATCGAGAAGGCACACCGGGGCGACAGGGCTCCCGAGGAGAACCACTTGCGGCCGGTGATCACGTAGTGGTCGCCCTCCCGCCGGATTCGGGTGCGGATGTTGCGGGCGTCGGAGGAAGCCACGTCGGGTTCGGTCATGGAGAAGCACGACCTGATCTCCCCCTCGAGAAGGGGCATCAGCCACCGTTCCTTCTGCTCCGGGGTGCCGAACAGGTGGAGGATCTCCATGTTGCCGGTGTCGGGTGCCGAACAGTTCAGGGCCTCCGGCGCCAGGTGGGGGCTGCGTCCGGTGATCTCGGCGAGAGGTGCGTACTCCAGCACGCTCAGACCGGCCCCCAGCTCCGGGTCGGGGAGGAACAGGTTCCACAGGCCCCTGGCTCTGGCTTCTCGCTTCAGCTCCTCGATCACCGGAGGGTGGAAGTGGGGATCACCGGCTTCGGCCATCTGCCGTTCGTAGACCGCCTCCGCCGGATAGACGTGGGACTCCATGAAGTCGAGGAGGCGCTGCCTCCACTCTTCGACTCTCGGACCGAATGCGAAATCCAAATGGCCACCTCCTGTCCGGGCCCGAGCATAGGGGCGGGTGGCCGGGTCAATCCTCGAACAGCCGGAAATCCTCCGGGGGTGGGCCGGCCCGAGGAGCCGTCCACCGCCGCACCTCGTCGGCGAGAACGAAGACCGCCAGGAGTGCGGCGAAGATCAGGCCGTTGGACCACGCCCACCATCCCGCCGCCAGGGTGAAGAGGGGGAACATGACGTCGGCCGCGATCCTTCCGGCTCGTCCGAACACGGCTTGGAGGACCCCGGCGAAGATGTGACCGCCGTCGAGGGGACGTATGGGCAGCCAGTTCAGTATCCCCCACAGGACGTTGACCCGGACGAACAGAGCTAGGGCGGTTCGGGGAAGCCCCCGCAGCTGGTCGAGCGGCCCCTCCAACAGGACCCAGGCCACGCCGGCCAGCACGAAGCCGACCCCCGACCCGGCGGCCGCCACCGCCACCCGGCGCCATGGCGACAGTCCGGGTCGCGCCTCCCAGGTGGTCACGCCCCCCAACGCGAACAGGGTGATTCGAGCTCTGGCTCCGAACCGGCGCGCCATCGTGGCGTGACCCAGCTCATGGGCCAACACCGAGACCAACACGATGCCGCACCACACCGCCAGGAACCGCACCGGCGACCCGGCCCTCCGGGCACCGTCGAAGCCGAGGAGGATCGCCACCAACCAGAAGGAAGGCCGAACCGTGACCGGTATGCCGAACAGGGGGAACCGGAGCATCCGGGTGGATGCTACGTGGGCGCGTCGGCGTCGCCCTCATCTAGCCTGACGTCCCATGGACGTGACGGACCTGCGTGGTCGAGTGGAGGAGATCTTTCCCGGCCTGGTCGACGACCTGGCCGATCTGGTCCGGATCCCGTCGGTGAGCGCGGCGCCCTCTCCCTCCCCGGAGGTGGAAAGGTGCGCCGAGGCGGTGGCCGACAAGGCGAGGGCGGCCGGGTTCCCCGAGGTGGAGATCCTGCGGGTGGAGGGAGCCCATCCGTCGGTCTTCGCCCAGATCCCGGCTCCTCCGGGGGCGCCAACGGTCCT